>Ga0302314_10003083_pt1 | contig 30866 bp, 26 predicted proteins | sample III_Palsa_N2_3_FD_200533 | JGI IMG/M metagenome (GOLD analysis project Ga0302314, IMG submission 200533) | Peat permafrost microbial communities from Stordalen Mire near Abisko, Sweden - III_Palsa_N2_3 | ecosystem: Environmental > Terrestrial > Soil > Palsa > Peat permafrost | place: Sweden... | reverse complement strand
AAGGCATCAACGCGGTGTATGTGCTGGATCTGTCGGGCAACGGCAGTCAGCCGGTGAAGGTGGTCGACAAGGCTGGTTCGGCGCGTTGGTCGGCGGATGGGCATAGCCTGTATTTCGTGGCGCCGGCCAAGGGCGTGGCGCAGTTGTGGCGTGTGGATCTGGATGGCAAGGGCGGATTGGATCTGGCCAAGCACACCGTGCCGGTGCAAGTGAGCCACACGCCGCTGGACCTCAACGACTACAAGCTGTCGCCCGATGGCAAAAACGTGCTGCAGTCGTATGAGGTATTCACCGATTGCACCACGCTGGCCTGCACCCAGCAGCGCATCGAGGCGCGCGGCAAGGACAAGGCCAGCGGCACGCTGTACACCAAGCTGTTCGTGCGGCACTGGGATACCTGGGCCAACGGCCGGCGCAACCAGCTATTCGTAGCCAGCTTCGATGGCAAGGGCCAGCTGCCGGCAGAACCGACCCTGCTGAGTCGCGGGATCGACGGCGACGTACCGAGCAAGCCGTTTGGCGACGAGAGCGAATTCAGTTACGCGCCGGATGGCAAGACGGTGTATTTCGATGCGCGCATCGCTGGCAGCAGCGAACCGTGGTCGACCAATTTCGACGTCTACAGCGTGCCGGTGGATGGCTCGACCGCGCCGAAGAACCTGACCGACGACAACAAGGCGTGGGACGGCTACCCGGTGGCATCGCCGGACGGCAAGACGCTGTACTACCTGGCGATGAAGACACCGGGCTTCGAGGCGGATCGCTTCGCGATCATGGCGCTGGACCTGGCCACCGGCGCGAAGCGCGAAGTCGATCCGAAGTGGGATCGCTCGCCTGGCGGCCTCACGATTTCCGCCGATGGCAAGACGCTGTACACCACCACCGATGATGATGGGCAGCACCCGCTGTTCGCGATCGACACGGCCAGCGGCAAGGTCACCCAACTGGTTGGCGATGGCACCGTGGATGGCTATTCACTGGTGGGCGATAAACTGCTGCTGACCCGCGATGACCTGAAGCGGCCGGCCGATCTGTACGTTGCCAACGCCAATGGTAGCGATCTGAAGCAGGTCACCCACTTCAACGCCGAGGATCTGAAGAACTCCAAGGTTGGCGATTTCGAGTTCTTCAACTTCAAGGGCTGGAACAACGAGACCGTGCAGGGTTACGTAGTCAAGCCGGTCGACTACCAGCCAGGCAAGACCTATCCAGTCGCCTTCATCATCCATGGTGGCCCGCAGGGCGCGATGACCAACGGCTGGAGCTACCGCTGGAATCCGCAGACCTATGCGGGGCAGGGCTTCGCGGTGGTGACCGTGAACTTCCACGGCTCCACCGGCTATGGCCAGGCGTTCACCGATTCGATTTCAGGCGACTGGGGCGGCAAACCGCTGGAGGATCTGAAGCTCGGCTGGAAGGCGGCGCTGGACAAGTACAGCTTTCTCGACGGCAACCGCGCCTGCGCACTCGGCGCCAGCTATGGCGGCTACATGACCTACTGGATTGCCGGCGTCTGGAACACCCCGTGGAAGTGCCTGGTCGACCACGACGGTGTGTTCGATGCACGCGCGATGTATGACGACACCGACGAGCTGTGGTTCGAGGAGAAGGAGAATGGCGGCACGCCGTTCGATCACCCGGAAAACTACGAGAAGTTCAACCCGGTCAACCACGTCAAGGACTGGCGCGTGCCGACGCTGGTGGTGCACAGCGGCGACGATTTCCGCATCCCGATCACCCAGGGGCTGGGTGCGTTCACCGCGATGCAGCGCCGCGGTATCCCCAGTGAATTCCTGACCTTCCCGGATGAGAACCACTGGGTGCTGAAGCCGCACAACAGTGTGCAGTGGCATGACGCCGTGAATGCGTGGCTGAAGCAGTGGACGGCAGCGGGTGCGGAGTCCACATCGAAGTAATTCCCGGCTTTGCGGTTGCGTCGCTGGATCAGGCTACATCGACCAGCGACGCATGCGTTTGCTGCCAGTGCATTCCAATATCTTGCCAGAAGGGTGCCGGCTGAAATGATCAGACCATATCGGCCTGAAATAGATGGCCTGCGTGCCATCGCGGTACTTGCGGTCGTCTTGTTTCATGCCGGGATCGGGCTCGCCGCCGGATACATTGGCGTCGATATTTTCTTCGTTATTTCCGGTTACCTGATTACCGCAATCCTGCTCGACGAATGGCGGCTGCGCGGTCGGATCGATCTGGCGTCGTTCTACGCGCGGCGTATCCGCCGCTTGCTTCCTGCGCTCTTCTTGGTGGTCGGCTTTACTCTGGTTGCATCGGTCGTCGTACTGTCTCCCTTTGGAGAACAGCGCCGTGTTGCCCAGTCGGCAGCGGCGTCCTTCCTTTTCGTTGCCAACCTGTTTTTCCAGTTCACAAGTGGCGGGTATTTCGACCCGAATGCCGACCGGCTGCCGCTGCTGCATCTTTGGTCGCTAGGTGTCGAGGAGCAGTTTTACCTCATCTGGCCAGCGATGCTGATCATCGTGATGGCGCGTTGGCCGCGGCGCATTATTGCCGTGGTGACGGTTGGCATGCTGTTGTCGCTGGGTTTGGCCGAGCTGCTGATGGCCGTGGCCCCGCCGGCGGCGTTCTATCAGATGCCAGCCCGTTTCTGGGAACTTGCAGCGGGATGCCTGATCGCGCTGGCGCCACCGTTGCGCGCGCGGCGTAGCGCCGAGCTGGCCACTGCTGGTCTCGGGCTGGTACTCATCGCCACCTTCGTCTACATCGCGCATTTTCCCGGTCTGGGTAGCCTGCCTGCCGTCGCCGGCGCAGTTATGTTGCTTTGTGCGGTGCACGGGGAAGGCGAACTCGGGTTCGCCGGCCATGTGTTGCGCTGGAAACCGCTGGTATTCATCGGGCTTATTTCCTATTCCCTGTATCTTTGGCATTGGCCATTGCTGGTGCTTGCCCACGCCGTCAACGTTGGGCCGCTAGGCCTGACTGTGCGGCTGTTGCTGGTTTTCGCTGCAATCGTCATGGCGTGGCTCAGTTTCCGTTTTGTAGAACGGCCCGCCCGCAGGCCCGACGGCAGTTCACCACGCATGCTGGTCGCAGCCGGAGCGATTGCATCCATTTCGATTGCAGTGGTTGCGGTCCTGCTGGGCAACACACTTGACCGGGTGCCACCACCACAGGACCTGGCTTCACGCACGCGTGTGGACTTCCCGAAGAACCGCCTGGAATGTCACCTGCGTGGTGATCAGGCGAATGAGATTTATTCGGCCACTGCCTGTACTTCAGATCGCTCGCGACCAGTGCGTGTGGCGCTATGGGGTGATTCGCATGCCTTGGCCTGGCAGGGGTTCGCCTGGATGCTGGCCGAGCGAGAGCATGCAGCCGCCATCGAATATACGCGCGACGCCTGCGCCCCGGCAGTGGATTACGACAATGGCAAACGATTGCTCGAGTCGCGACGGTGCCGCGAATTCAATGCCATGGTGCTGGGCAAGATTCAGGGTATCGACACGGTCGTGCTTACTACACGCTGGCCATCCGGGGCCGGTCGGGAATCATTCAATGACAAGTTCGAAGTGACGGTCGAGGCAGTCGCGCGGACCGTTCGCCAAGTGATCATTCTGGGGCCGACGCCGGTTCTTCCTGCACCAGTCCCCCACTGCCTCGCAAGTGGCCAGATGGATGCCTGCACGCTTTCACGATCCGAGTTCGAGCGGGAGAGCGGGCCCGTGCAAATATTCCTGAAAAACCTCACCCAAAAATACCACAACGTCACGTACATCGATCTAGAGGACTTTTTCTGCAGTCGAACTTCGTGCCTGGCCATGAAGGACGGATACGGGCTGTATTGGGACGACAACCACGTTTCGTCAACCGCGGTCCGTCATTTTTCGCAGTCGTATTTCAGTCAACCTGCGGCGGCGATGAGCACACGCTAGATACGACAGTTGGATGCTTGGAGCCGGTGCACACGCTTCAAGCAGACAAAGATCCACCGGCGGCGCAGTGGCACGATGCAACAGGGTGTAGTGGAGTCACAGCCACTTCGCCCGCTTGAGCGCGATATATATACCGCCGACCACGCACAACATCGCCACGATGACAACAGGGTAGGCCCAGGGTTGGCTGAGCTCGGGCATGTGGGTGAAGTTCATGCCGTACCAGCTGGTGAGAAGGGTGGGTGCGGCGAGCATGGCGGCCCAGCCGGCGAGTTTCTTCATGACTTCGTTCTGGCCGAAGGTGACCAACGAGAGGTTGACGTTGATCGCGGCGGTGAGCATTTCGCGCATCGCGCTGATCGATTCGTTGACGCGGAAGACGTGATCGTAGACGTCGCGGAAATACGCGCGCAGTTGGTCCGGGATCAGGTTCGGGTGCAGCCGTACCAATTGGCTGATGATGTCCTGCAGCGGCGCCACCGCGAGACGCAGCGTCATCAGGTCGCGCTGCATGTCGTACAGCCGACGTACCGTTTCGCGCTTGAAGGTCTCGGCGAAGATGTCCTGCTCCAGTTGCTGCAGTTCCTCGCGGAAATCACGCACGATCGGCAGCAGGTTGTCGACGATGAAATCGAGTACGCCGTATAGCGCGTAGCTGGGGCCGAGCGCGAGTAGTGCCGGCGTGTGTTCGCAGGCGCGTCGCGCCGGCGCATACGACAGCGAGGCGCCGTGGCGGATGCTGACCAGATAACGCGGGCCGAGGAACAGGTGCGTCTCGCCAAAGGCCAGATGGCCCTCGATCAGCTGGGCGGTCTGCACCACCAGGAACAGCGAGTCGCCATAGGTTTCCAGCTTGGTACGCTGGTGCGCGGCATGCGCATCCTCGATCGCCAGGTCGTGCAGGCCGAACTCCACCTGCAGCTTCAGCAGCAATGCTTCGTCCGGTTCGTGCAGGCCGACCCAGACGAAGGTGTCTGGTTCCTTCAGCACGTCGCTGATCGCGTCGAGGCTGATGTCGCCGATGCGGCTGCCGTCGTTCCGGTAGGCGATGCAGTTGACCACCATCGGCTGCTCGGTGGTCGACGGTGCTGGCTCTGGCGGTGTGATCAAGTTCATTGGCGCATGATGCCCGGCGCTTGGAGACAGGGCAATTGCAAGGATGCGGATGCTCTTGTAGGAGCGACTTCAGTCGCGATGCTCCTGTGTTCTCTCTGCAGAAAGAGCTATCGCGACTGAAGTCGCTCCTACAGGGTAGGTGATGGTGCGCAGGGTGTGGCTACGTGCGACGCAATTTCAGCCGCTTCAGGATTTCATCGCGCGCCTCGCGCAGGATCGAGTCGCGGTCGAGGCCGGCGACGATCTCGGCGACCCGGATTCGGCACGCGTCAGTGGCAGGCCATACACGCGCGACAACTGCACCACCATCGCCGCATCCAGGCCGGCGGCAGCGAGCAGGTCGGCGACCGGGATCGGATTCAAGGCGACCGTCACACCCTTGGCAATGCAGTAGTGACGGATCAGTTTCGCGGCGATCGCCTGCCGCGTCTGTGCGATGCGTGCACTGACCTGGTCGGTAAGCCGGCCGGCGTACAGCCCGGCATTGACCGCCGACGGCGTCTTGCCTTCGCGCGCCGCGATCGCCAGCAGTTGTTCGCGTAGGGCGGCGACATCGGGTGGACGCGCCTGCTCATGCGTCTGCTCGCGGCCGCGAGCATCGACTTCGATCACCCGCTGCGCGGCGGGATGTGCAGCTACCCCCAGCACGTCTTCCGCGCGAACCAGGCCACTTACACGCAGGCGCAGATGCTCCAGCAGGCTGCCCAATTCGTCGCGCCCGTAGCGATCGGCCTTGTTCAGTGCCAGCAGCAACGGGCGCTGGGTGGCGGCGAGGGTTTTCAGGGCGTCGAGTTCCTCGCGGGTGAGGTCGCCGTCACAGACGAAGATGACCAGGTCGCTGACCTCGGCCACCTCGAACGCGAGCTGTTCGCGCGCCTCGCCATCCAGTTCGTTGATGCCGGGCGTGTCGATCAGCACCAGGCCGTCGTGCTGTGCCTCGTCGAGTGTTGCGTGCGCGGCATCGGTGGTGGTGCCGTGCAGTACGCCGACCGCGAATGCCTCACGGCCGAGCAGGGCATTGCCCAGCGCCGACTTGCCGGTGGACACCCGGCCGAACACGGCGATGTGCAGTTCGCCGCGTTCGAGCTTGTCCAGCATGTGCTCGATGCGGCCGAAGTCGGTGGCCAGTTCACTGCGCACCGAGGCCGGGATGGTCGGATCACCAAGCAGGCTGCGCAGGCTGTCGGCTACCCGCGTCGAGCCGGTCGTTGTATTGCGCGGTGTCGTTGTCGCGATGGTGCCGGCGCGCTCGGGTGTGAGCCAGCCGCGCAGGCGTTGCCACAGCGTGTCTCCCGCCATCGTGGTGGCCGCTTACTTCGGTGCGAGCTGCAGGTGCGCGTTGATCTTCACGTCCGCACCGATCACCGAGGTATCGGCGTAGTCACCCGTACCCACGCCGAAGTCGAGCCGCTTTACCGTGCCGACCACATCCAGGGTGGCGCCATTGCCCTGCGGCTTGAACGTCACGTTGAGGCTGACCGGTTTGGTCACGCCACGCAGGGTCAGGTTGCCATCGGCGATCACTTGCGCACCGTTCTGGTGGAAGCCAGTGGTGACGAAGTGCGCCTGCGGAAACTTCGCCACGTTGAAGAAATCGGAGCCGGGCAAGGCCCCGTCGCGATCCTTGTCGCCGGTCTTTACGCTGGCCAGGGCCACGGTCACGTCGAATTTCGAGCTGGCGAGTTTCGTGGTGTCGTAGCTGATCGCTGCTGTCCACTGGCCAAACTGGCCATTGAAGGAAGCGCCCTGGAACGTGCCGCTGAAGCCGAGCGTGCTGGCTGCAGGCTGCATGGCGTAATCGGTGGCGGCAGCAGCGCCGGGCAGCGCGAGTGCGAGAAAAAGGACAGCAAGGCGTTTCATCGGGATTCTCCTCGGGGAGTGGAGTCGTTGCGCGCGCGGCCGAACGGCAGCATCCGGCGCAGCACATTGTCATGGTCGAATACGTGATGCTTCAGCGCCGCACCGACGTGCGCCACCAGCACCAGCACCAGCAGCCAGAACAGGTACTCATGCACACCATGCGCGAAATGACGCATGCCGTCGTTCTTCGCTGCCAGCGCTGGCAGGTTGAACAGCTTGAACCATTGCAGCGGCTTGCCAGTGACGGAGTTGAACCACCAGCCGCTGAGCGGGATTGCCGCGATCAGCACATACAGTGTGCAGTGCGTGAGTCGCGCAGCCAGCTGCTGCCAGTGCGGGCCAGGTTCCTCCGGCGGCCGGCCATCACCCCAGCGCCACAGCACACGCAGCAGGAACAGCGCGAGTACGGTCAAGCCGATCGACTTGTGCAGGGCCAGCCAGTTGATCTTCTGCATCGGCGAATGCGCCAAGTCCATCAGCAAGCCGAAGATGCCGTTGCCGATGATGGCCACCGCGATGACCCAGTGGAAGAACTTGGCCACCGAGCCCCACTGACGGTCATTGCTACGCAGACTCATGGTTGCTCCTTCGAGGGTGGGATAGCGTGATCGTCGCGGATCGCTTCGAGCTCCAGCCACACGCTTACCTGGTGCCCGATTGAACCGGAATAGGCGGTTATGCCGAGGGCATCGCGATCCAGCATCGTGGTCGCCGAGAAGCCGGCTACGTCGTGCAGGCCGTAGATCGTTCGTCCGGCGCGGTTGAAGGTGAACGGGATGCTCACGGATTGGCTCGTCCCGCGCATGCTGAGCTGGCCATGCAGTACGCCGTGCTGGGCATCCTTGCGTTCGATACTGGTGCTGACGAAGTGTGCATAGCGATCATGCATACAATCGAGCAGGTTTGGCTTGCAAACAGCTTTGTTCCAGTCCGCATCACCCATGTCGAGGCTGCCCAGGTCGATATCCAGCTCGGTGGCCGCCGCACTCCAGTCGTCCGGATCGAAACGCAGCCAGCCCTTGGCGATATGGAGCCGTCCGAACGGCCGCGAATAACCGTCGTGACTGATGCTGAAGACGATCTGGCTATGCACCGTGTCGTAGTGATAGCTGGCGCTGGCGGCTTGCGCTGATCCCAGTGGCAGCAGGATCACCGCAAGCCACAACAACCAGTTGATTGAACGCGAACGGAGCATGGGACGAAGTCTGGCCGATCGGCGGCGACGGTGCCAGCGTCCATTCGGGAACGATTGGTTTCCCTGGTCAACCCAATGGGTGATTGCGCTTCGCCTGCAGCGGGAGTTTCATGGTTCTGTGGGAGCGACTGAATCTGCTCCTACCAAAGTCCCGCAGGAACGATCAGAACGTGCGCTGCACCGAGTAGCCGGCCAGCGTGGCGAGCGCGTCGCGATAGACCGAGGCAGGCAGGGCGCCGAGCGCGGCTTGGGCCGCCTCGGCATGCATCACGGCCCGTTCGCGGGTACGCTCCAGCGCACCGGAGTCGCGGATCGAGGCGATGATGCGGTCGAGCGAGTCGAGGCCGCCGTGTTCGATCGCGTGGCGCAAGGACTGCACCTGCTCCGGATTCGCCTTTTCCAGCGCATAGATCAGCGGCAGGGTGGGCTTGCCCTCGGCGAGGTCATCGCCGATATTTTTGCCCAGGGTGTCGGCATCGCTGATGTAGTCGAGCAGGTCGTCGGCGATCTGGAACGCGTAGCCGAGTTCCATGCCGTAACGGCGCAGTGCGGCTACCTGGTCTTCCGGCAGGCCGCCGAGGATGCCGCCGAGCTCGGTGGCGGCGGCGAACAGCACGGCGGTCTTGCGTTCGATCACCGCCAGATAGGCCGCTTCGCTCACGTCGGCGTTGCCGATGTTGAGCAGCTGCAGTACCTCGCCCTCGGCGATCGTGTTGGTGGTGTCGGCGAGGATGCGCATGATGCGCATGTCATCGAGTTCCACCATCAGCTGGAACGAGCGCGAATACAGGAAGTCGCCGACCAGCACGCTGGCGGCGTTGCCCCACAGCGCGTTGGCGGTCTTGCGGCCGCGGCGCAGGTCGGACTCGTCGACCACGTCGTCGTGCAGCAGGGTGGAGGTGTGGATGAATTCGATGATGGCCGCGAGCTTGGCGTGGTGTTCACCGCGATAGCCGGCGGCACCGGCAGCCAGCACGTGCAGCATCGGGCGCAGCCGCTTGCCGCCGCTGGCGATGATGTGGTCGGCGATCTGGTTGATCAGCACCACGTCGGAGGACAGCCGCTGGCGGATCAACGTATCGACGCGCTGCATGTCGGCAGCGGCAAGGTCACGCACATGGGCGAAGTCGGCGGGGCGTCGGGCGTCGGCTGGCATCGAGTTCATGGAGGCTTCAAGGCGGCGTATCGTCACGATTATAGGGCCGTGCGGCAAATTGCGCCGCGGTTTGTGACGTATGCCGTTCCGGCAGTGCCTGCCAGGGTTTGCAATAGCCGCAGGCCGGCCCAATCATGAGTGCCTGCGATTTCGCGGAACCGCGCCTCGAGTACCGATCCGATGGCCCATCAAATCATCGCGCTGATCGCGCAATACGGCCTGCTGCTGGTGTTCCTCAATGTGCTGGTGGAGCAGGCCGGCGTGCCGGTGCCGGCCTTGCCGACCATGATCGTGGCGGGCGCACTGGCGGCAAACGGCAAATTGGCGCTGGCTGGCGTGGTGCTGGCGGCGGTACTCGCCTGCCTGCTGAGTGATCTGCTCTGGTATTGGGCGGGGCGCCACTTCGGCGCTGGCGTGATGCGCACGATCTGCCGCATCTCGCTGTCGCCCGACTCCTGTGTGAAGCAGTCCGAGTTGCGCTTCCAGCGCTGGCGTGGGCGGATCCTGCTGATCGCCAAGTTTGTGCCAGGGTTGTCGACGGTGGCGCCCCCGCTGGTGGGCGCGATGGGCCTGCGCATCTCCAGTTTTGTGCTGCTCGACGGGCTCGGTTCGCTGCTTTGGGCCGGTCTCGCGGTCGGGCTGGGCTATGCCTTCGCCGCGCAGATTGACGTCCTGCTGGCGGCCCTGGCCAGTGCCGGCACGGTCGCATTCGAACTGGTGCTGGTTCTGCTCGCGCTCTACATCGTCGCAAAATGGTGGCAACGCCGACGGTTGCTGGTGGCCTTGCGCATGGCGCGCATCACGGTGGATGAGTTGAACCAGTCCATCGCGGAAGGGCAGACGCCTGTGGTGGTCGATGTGCGTTCCCAGGCTGCGCGCTTGCTCGACACGCGGGTCATCCCTGGCGCGCTACTGGCCGATCTGGATGGCGTCAATCAGGTGCTGCATGACATTTCGCCCGATCGTGAGCTGGTGATCTATTGCAGTTGTCCGAACGAAGTCTCTGCTGCCAAGGCGGCCAAGCTGCTGATGGCGATCGGCTATCGCAACGTGCGGCCGCTGCTGGGTGGCCTCGATGCGTGGGATGCGGCGGGTTACACGATCGATCGGCTGCCCGCTGAGCCCGCGGATGGCCCGCTGCGCATGACGGCCTGATCGTAGGTCCTGCGCGGTCGCCCGCAAAACTTTACGCGTTCTATACGCGCCCCGGTCGAATCGCTACCCCTTTCTTATACGGCACTTCCTACAGTGCGCGTCGCCCTTACCAAGAGTCGACGCCCATGGATTTCGTCTACCTGCTGTTCCTGCTCGTGCTGTGCGCGGCCACGCTGGGCTTTGCGCTGATCTGCGATCGGCTGAGTCCGCGCAAGTAGACCGGTTGCCGCGTCTGCCTTCCCTTACTGCATGAGTTCCCCGTCATGAATGTCCTCTATGCCCTCGCCGGCCTGATCGCCGTGGCGCTGGCCGGCTACCTGTGCGTGGCCCTGCTCAAACCGGAGTGGTTCGAATGACCACCAATGATTTTCTGCAGGTCGGCCTGTATCTGGTGGTATTGCTGCTGCTGGTGAAGCCGGTCGGCAACTACATGGCGCTGGTATTCGCCGATGCGCCGAACTGCCTCACCCGTTTTGGTGGAGGCGTGGAACGCGTGATCTATCGCCTGTGCGGCATCCGCGGCGACGAAGCCATGGGCTGGAAGCGTTACGCGCTGGCCATGCTGTTGTTCAACGTACTCGGCGTGCTGGTCGTCTATCTGTTGCAGCGCGTGCAGCAGTGGCTGCCGTTGAATCCGCAACACTTTGCTGCGGTGTCGCCCGATTCGGCGATGAACACGGCGATCAGCTTTGCCAGCAACACCAACTGGCAAGGCTACGCCGGCGAGTCGACGATGAGCTACCTGACCCAGATGCTGGGGCTGGCGGTGCAGAACTTCCTCTCCGCGGCGACCGGTATCGCGGTATTGGTGGCGGTGGTGCGCGGCTTCAGCCGGCGCTCCTCGCTCAGCATCGGCAATTTCTGGGTCGACCTCACGCGCAGCACGCTGTACGTGCTGCTGCCGCTGTCGCTGCTGATGACCTTGCTCCTGGTGTCGCAGGGGGTAGTACAGAACTTCAAGTCCTATGTCGATGTGCCGGTGGTGCAAACCACCAGTTACACCGAGACGGTGAAGGACGCTGCGGGCAACGCAGTGAAGGATGCCGCCGGCCATGACGTGACCAAGGAAACGCGGGTCACCACCCAGACCTTGCCAATGGGGCCGGCCGCGTCGCAGATCGCGATCAAGATGCTCGGCACCAATGGCGGCGGTTTCTTCAACGCGAACTCGGCACACCCGTACGAGAACCCCACGCCGTTCTCCAACTTCATCGAGATGCTGGCGATCCTGCTGATCCCCGGCGGTCTCTGTTACATGTTCGGCAAGCAAGTGGGCGACCGGCGTCAGGGTTGGGCAATCCTCGCCACCATGCTGGTGATCTTCATCCCGCTGACGATCGCCCTGGTCGCGGCCGAGCAGGCCGGCAATCCGGCGTTGCATGGGCTGGCGGTGGATGCGCATGCCTCGGCGCTGCAGGCTGGCGGCAACATGGAAGGCAAGGAGACCCGCTTCGGCATCGCCGCGTCCGGCCTGTTCGCGGCGATCACCACGGCCGCCTCATGCGGTGCGGTGAATGCGATGCACGATTCGCTGACCCCGCTGGGCGGCCTGGTGCCGATGTGGCTGATGCAGCTGGGCGAGGTGATCTTCGGCGGTGTGGGCTCGGGCTTGTACGGCATGCTCGCATTCGCCGTGGTGGCGGTGTTCATTGCCGGGCTGATGGTGGGCCGCACGCCGGAATACCTCGGCAAGAAGATCGAAGCCTACGAAATGAAGATGGCCAGCCTCGCGGTGCTGCTGCCGTGTGCGTTGGTGGTGATCGGTACGGCCATCGCGGTGATGACGCCGGCAGGTGTGGCGGGCGTGGCCAATCCCGGCGCGCATGGCTTCAGCGAGATCCTCTACGCGGTCAGCTCGGCTTCCAACAACAACGGCAGTGCGTTCGGCGGGCTCTCGGCGAATACGCCGTTCTGGAACGTGCTGCTCGGCATCTGCATGTTCCTCGCGCGTTTCCCGCTCGCCATCGCGATGCTGGCGATGGCCGGCTCGCTCGCCGCCAAACGCCACGTACCCGAATCGGCCGGCACCTTGCCTACACATACGCCGCTGTTCATCACACTGCTGGCCTGCGTGGTGGTCGTGGTCGGCGCGCTGACCTTCCTCCCGGCACTGGCCCTGGGGCCAATCGCCGAATCCCTGATGTCGGGACACTGAATCATGACTGCACAAACTCAAGCAGCGAGTGGCTTCAGCCGCGAGCTGGTTCTCACGGCGATGGCCGATTCGTTCCGCAAGCTGTCGCCAAGGTTGCAGTTTCGCAATCCGGTGATGTTCGTGGTGTTCGTCTGCAGCGTGCTGACCACCCTGTTGTGGGTGCAGGCGCTCGCCGGCCACGGCGAGGCGCCGACCGGCTTCATCTTCTGGGTCAGCCTGTGGCTGTGGTTCACCCTGCTGTTTGCGAACTTCGCCGAGGCGCTGGCGGAGGGCCGCGGCAAGGCGCAGGCCAATGCGTTGCGCAGTTCACGCAAGGATGTGATCGCGAAGAAGCTGGCATCGGCCGATCGCAATGCAACGCTTACCTTCATGCCATCCAGTGAGCTGCGTACCGGCCACCACGTGCTGGTCGAGGCTGGTGAGCAGGTTCCCGGCGACGGTGAAGTGGTAGTTGGTGCAGCCAGCGTGGATGAGAGCGCGATCACCGGCGAATCTGCACCGGTGATCCGCGAATCCGGCGGCGATCGCAGTGCGGTCACCGGTGGCACCAAGGTGTTGTCGGACTGGCTGGTAGTGCGCATCACCAGCAATCCGGGCGAGAGCTTTCTCGACCGCATGATCGCGATGGTGGAAGGTTCCAAACGGCGCAAGACGCCGAACGAGATTGCGCTGACCATCCTGCTGGCGAAGTTCACCCTGATCTTCCTGCTGGCCTGCGCCACCTTGCTGCCGTATTCGATCTACAGCGTGCAGGCGGCGGGCATCGGCCATCCGATCACGCTCACGGTGCTGATCGCGCTGCTGGTATGCCTGATCCCGACCACGATCGGCGCGCTGCTGTCGGCGATCGGCATTGCCGGCATGGACCGGATGATCCGCGCCAACGTGATTGCCACTTCGGGCCGTGCGGTCGAGGCGGCTGGCGACGTCGACGTACTGCTGCTCGACAAGACCGGCACCATCACCCTGGGCAATCGCCAGGCGGTGGCGTTTTATCCGGCACCGGGCATCGACGAAAAGATCATGGCCGAGGCCGCGCAGCTGGCCTCACTGGCCGACGAAACACCAGAAGGTCGCAGCATCGTGGTGCTGGCGAAGGAGAACTTCGGGCTGCGCGAACAGCAGCTCGAGGCGATGCACGCGCAGTTCGTGCCATTCACCGCGCAGACCCGCATGAGCGGTGTCGATTTCGGTACGCGGCAGATCCGCAAGGGCGCACTGGATGCTGTGGAGAAACATCTGGAGGCACAGAACAGCCACCTGCCGCCGCTGGTCAAACGCATGGCCGAGGACATCGCACGGCGCGGCGCCACCCCGCTGATCGTCACCGAAGGCGCGCGGGCGCTGGGCGTGATCGAGCTGAAGGACATCGTCAAGGGCGGCATCAAGGAGCGTTTCGCCGAGATGCGCCGGATGGGTATCAAGACCATCATGATCACCGGTGACAACCCGCTCACGGCTGCCGCTATTGCCGCGGAGGCTGGCGTGGATGATTTCCTCGCCGAGGCCACGCCGGAAGCCAAACTCAAGCTGATCCGCGATATCCAGGCGCAGAATCGGCTGGTGGCGATGTGCGGCGACGGTACCAACGATGCGCCGGCGCTGGCCCAGGCCGATGTGGCGGTGGCAATGAACACCGGTACGCAGGCGGCGAAAGAAGCCGGCAACATGGTCGACCTCGATTCGAATCCGACCAAGTTGATCGAGGTGGTGGAGATCGGCAAGCAGATGTTGATCACCCGCGGTTCGCTGACCACGTTCTCGATTTCCAACGACATCGCCAAGTACTTCGCGATCATCCCGGCGGCGTTTGCCACCACCTATCCCGCACTCAACGCGCTCAACGTGATGCACCTGGCGACGCCGCAGAGCGCGATCCTGTCGGCGGTGATCTTCAACGCGCTGATCATCATCTTCCTGATCCCGCTGGCGCTGAAGGGCGTGAAGTACCGCGCGCTCGGCGCCGGTGCGCTGCTGCGCCGCAACCTGCTGATTTACGGTCTGGGCGGCATCGTGGTGCCGTTCCTGGGCATCAAGCTCATCGACATGTTGCTGGTCCTGTGCGGACTGGCCTGATTTCTTTTGCTCGTCAATCCGGCGAAGGCCGTAATCGCTTCTCGGCAGCCCCGTGCATCACGGAATGTGGGTTCGGGCTCCGCTGGGATGACGGTTTCTCTTCATGGAGCTATGTCATGCAAACGCTGAAATTTTCGGTATCGCTTCCCGATGACACCCATCCCGATATGGAGTTGCGCCTGTCGGCCAACGACTCCGACTGCGACGTGGTGATCGTGCTGCCACTCCGGCCGCGCAGCGAATTGCCCCCTGTCGTTGCGGAGCAACCGCCACGCAGCGAGCAGGACGACTACGTACTCGGCGGTTACGCCGGCATCTGATAACCGCCGGCATCACGCCGCGGCAACACATCGATCATTCATCCACTACAGATAAAGGCGGCCGTTGCGGGCCGAGGTCACAAGGAAAGACATGTCACACAAGAAAGTTTTCTCGCTGGCATTGATGCTGATGCTTGCTCCAGCCGGGCAGGCATCGGCGGACACGGGTATCGCCGCGTCGCCGGTTTCGGCCGACAAGGGTGCGACCGTATCCACTGCGCCGGTTGCGGCGAGCAGCGACTGCTCCAACGGTTTCCTGTCGCGTCTTGCTGCGGCCTATCACGAAGACGCGCAGCCGGCCGATCCGAACGCGCCAACGCCAACGCGTCGCGCGCTGGACTCGCCGTTCGACTCGATGCCGTTCCCGTCGTCCGAATGGCAACTTGGCGGCGTCGACAATGCGATCGGCGTGCCGAACGAGAACTCGCAGTACCCGCTGGAGAAGGCACTGGCCTGCACCAAGCTTGGCCAATGGATGCAGACAAACCGGATCGAGACGTACGGCTGGATCAATCCGTCAGCCAACCTCAGCTCCTCGAGCTTCACCAACTACCCGTTGTCCTATGCGACGCGGCCGAACCGGGTGGAGTTTGACCAGTTCCTGTTCCGCATCGAGCGCTTGCCCGACACCGTGCAGACCGACAGTCTCGACTGGGGTTTCCACTTCGACAACCTGTACGGTTACGACTACCACTACACCACCATGAAGGGCGTTTTCAGCAACCAGCTGCTGAACAATCCGAACACCCAGGAGTTGCCGGGCAAGGCGTATGGCGACGACCCGATGATCTGGTACGTCGATCTGTACATCCCCTGGGTGGCGCAAGGCATGCAGATCACGGCTGGCCGCTATCTGTCGATACCCGACATCGAGGCGCAGTTTGCACCCGAGAACTACCTGCTGACCCATTCCATTCTGTACACGGTGGATGCCTATACCAACACCGGCATCATCACTACGACCAAGATCAACGACCAGTGGACGGTGCAGCTTGGCGTGCACAGTGGCGACGATTCGGCGTTCTGGAACAGTTCCGGTACGTTGAGTGCGCAGGCCTGCGTGCGCTGGGTGTCCGCGTCGAACAACGACATGTTGTATCCCTGCGTGGAGTCCTGGAACAAGTCCAGGCAGACCTATAACAACCTGCAGGAATTCGTGCTGACCTGGGGCCACCGCTTCACGCGCAACGTGCACATGCTGACCGAGGTCTATCACATCTACGTGCGTGACCAGCAGGGAGCGCCGCTGGGTGTGCCGGGTTATCCGCTGGGTCAGGCGCCGAATTTTCCGGCGGGCAACAACCCGGCGTACGGCATCGTCAACTATCTGAATATCGAGTTGAACCCGACCAACATGCTGTCGATCCGCAACGAGTTCTACAACGACGTGCAGGGCCAGCGCACCGGCTTCGCCACGCGCTATTCCAGCCACACGATCGGCATGACGCACTGGGTGTCGCAGGACCTGGAGATCCGTCCGGAACTCCGCTACGAACGTGCCTATGATTTCCCGGCCTACGACGGCGGCACGAAGTATCACCAGGTGACCGCGCTGATCGACGCGATCCTGCACTACTGAGGTAATGACCATGACCAAGCTCTTGCGTAATGCCGTGATGTTGCTGTTGTTGATGACCGTGATCACCGGCGTGCTTTATCCACTGGTGGCCACCGGGCTGGCCCAGCTGGTGTTTCCGCGGCAGGCCGACGGCAGCCTGATCGTGAAGGACGGCAAGCCGATCGGCTCCGTGCTGATCGGCCAATCGTTCACCGATCCGAAGTACTTCTGGGGCCGGCCGTCGGCGACTGCACCGCAGGCGAACAACGGTGCCAATTCCGGGGGCTCCAACCTGGGCCCGACCAACCCGGCGCTGACCGATGCGGTGAAGCAGCGTATCGCCGCGCTGCGTGCCGCCGATCCGGGCAACACCGCGCCGGTGCCGGTGGATCTGGTCACCGCCTCGGCCAGCGGCCTCGACCCGGAGATCAGCCCGGCGGCGGCGCAGTACCAGCTGGAGCGGGTGGCGAAGGCACGCGGGCTCAGCACCTCGCAGGTGCAGGCGCTGGTGAACGAATACACCAGCGGGCGCCAGCTCGGTGTGTTCGGCGAGCCGCGGGTCAACGTGCTGCAGCTCAACCTGGCGCTGGATGCACCGCAGACGCACGGCAGCTGATCGCGCTAACGTAGTGCCACCTCCCGGACACATCAGCGCATGAGTGAACCCTCCCGCGAAGCACGTGCCGATGCCCTGCTGAGCACCGAACACGACGAGCGCACCCATCGGCTGAAGATCTTTCTCGGCGCCGCGCCTGGCGTCGGCAAGACCTACGCGATGCTGTCCGCCGCGCGCGAGCTGAAGCGGCAGGGCGTGGACGTGGTGGTTGGTGTGGTCGAGACCCACGGCCGTGCCGAAACGGCGGCCTTGCTGGAAGGCATGGAGGTATTGCCGCGCCGCCAGGTGCGTTACAAGTCGTCCGACGGCAGCGAGCGCGATTTCACCGAGTTCGATCTGGATGCCGCGCTGGCACGCAAGCCGGCGGTGCTGCTGGTCGACGAACTGGCGCACCGCAACCTGCCGGGTGGCCGGCATGAGCGGCGCTGGCAGGATATCGCCGAGCTTCTCGATGCCGGTATCGAGGTATATACCGCGCTCAACGTGCAGCATCTGGAAAGCCTTAACGACCAGGTGCGGCGCATCACCGGGGTCACCGTGCGCGAGACCGTGCCGGACGTCTTCCTCGATCGTGCACGCGACATAGTGCTGGTCGACCTGCCGCCGCGCGAACTGATCGTGCGGCTGAAGCAGGGCAAGGTCTACGTGCCGGAGACAGCGGCGGCGGCGCTCAACGCATTCTTCTCGCCGACCAACCTGGCCGCGTTGCGCGAGCTGGCAGTGGACACCATCGCCGGGCACGTCGACAGCGATCTGCGCGAGCACATGCTGGCGCGCGGCAGCGCAATGACGGTGCGCCGCCGCGTGCTGGCGGCGATCGATGGCCATGCTCAGAGCGAATACCTGGTGCGCGTGGCGCGAAGGATCGCCGAGCGTCGCGGCGCGCCGTGGAGCGTCGCTTTCGTCGATACCGGTGCGCGGCTGGATCCCGCACGGCGTGAGCGGCGCGATGCAGCGATGCGGCTGGCACGCCGGCTCGGCGGCGAGACGATCATCCTGCGCGGCCATGCGATCGCCGACGAACTGCTGGCGCACGCCGACCGTGAGGGCGTCGGCCAGATCATCCTCGGCCGCACCCGCGAGCGGCTGGTGGCGCGCATGCTGGGCCGCTCGCTGACCCAGTTGCTGCTGCGCCGTGGCGCGCATATGGAGCTGACGATCATCGCCACACCGAGCGAGCGGGCAAAGGCGCGCCGCCGCTTGCGTCTGCCGCAGCCGTCCGCGCGCGGTTCGCGCAGCGAATACATCTACGCCACGCTCACCACCCTGGTCGCGTTCGGGCTGGCGTTCATCGCCGATCGCTATCTTTCGGTAGCGAACCTGTCGCTGATTTTCCTCACCGCGGTGCTGGTGGTGGCGGTACGCACGCGCATGTCGGTGGCGGTCTATACGGCGCTGTTGTGTTTCCTCGGCTACAACTTCTTCTTCGCGCCGCCACGCTACACCTTGGCGATCTCCAACTTCGACGACGTACTCGCGGTGACGCTGTTCCTGGTGGCCGCGCTGGTCTGCAGTCGTCTCGCCACGCGGCTGGCCAGCCAGGTGGAATCCTTGCGCGGCGCGCACGTGCAGGCGCGCGCGCTGCTCACGCTGGGCCAGCAACTGAGCACCAGCACCGACGCCAGCGGCATTCGCGACGTTGGCAGCAAGGCACTGGCGCATGCGTTGCGTTGCGATGCGGCCATCCTCGCCCGCGATGCGGAGCAGGTGCTGCGGGTGGTGGCAAGCATGCCACCCGAGCGCGCGTTGCTGGCCCAGGATCTGGCCGCAGCCGATTGGAGCGACCGGCATGGCGAGCAGGCCGGCCGCTATACCGACACCTTGAACGGTGCGCCGTGCTGGGTGTTGCCGCTGGGCAGCGAAAACCATCCGCTGGGCGCGGTAGCACTGCGCTTTGATCCGGCGATGGGTGAGCCTGATCCCGATCAGCGCAGCCTCGCGCTGGCGATGACCCAGGACATCGGTCAGGCACTGGAACGTGCACGCCTGTCCGATGAGCTCGAAGGCGCGCGCGTGCAGGGCGAGACCGAGCGCCTGCGCAACGCACTGCTGTCGTCGGTGTCGCATGACCTGCGTTCGCCGCTGGCTTCGATGATCGGTGCCGCCGGTACGCTGATCAGCTATGAACAGAAATTGCCGCCGGAAGAGCGCCGTGAATTGCTGGAAGCGATCCTTGGCGAGGGGCAGCGGCTGGACCGCTACATCCAGAACCTGCTCGACATGACCCGGCTTGGCCACGGCACGCTGAAACTCAACCGCGACTGGACCGACAGTGCGGAGATCGTCGCGGCATCCGTAACGCGGCTGCGCAAACTGTTTCCCGATCTGCGCGCGGAGACGGTGGCGCCGAGCGAGCCCGTGCTGCTCTACGTGCATCCAGCGTTGATCGAGCAAGCACTGTTCAACATCCTGGAGAACGCCGCGCGCTTCTCGCCGCCGGATGAGCCCGTACGGGTCAGTGTGCACAGCAACGGCGAACGCCTGCTGATCGACGTCAGCGATCGCGGCCCCGGCATACCGGAAGAAGAGCGGGCGCTCATTTTCGACATGTTCTACTCGGTATCACGTGGTGATCGGGCGCCGCAGGGCACAGGACTGGGCCTGGCGATCTGCCGTGGCATGATCGGCGCGCATGGCGGCAGCGTGGAGGCCTTGCCCGGCGACGGCATCGGCACCACCATCCGCATCAGCCTGCCCTTGCCACCGCCGCCCGACACGAGTCCATGACCTCAGCCGCTCCACGCATTCTGGTGATCGACGACGAGGCGCAGATCCGCCGTTTCCTCGATATCGGCCTGCGCGCTGAGGGCTATGAGGTGCTGCTGGCGGCCAACGCGGCGGATGGGCTGGCGCTGGCGGCCACGCAGTCGCCCGATCTGGTGATCCTCGATATCGGCCTGCCCGATCGCGAAGGCCACGACGTGCTGGCCGAACTGCGCCAGTGGAGCCAGGTACCGGTGCTGATGCTGTCGGTGCGCGATGCGGAGGACGAGAAGGTGCGCGCGCTCGATCACGGCGCCAACGATTACGTGACCAAGCCGTTCGGTATCCAGGAGCTGATGGCGCGCTTGCGCGCATTGCTGCGCAACCGCCCCGGCGAACCGGAGCTGCCGCCGCGCTATGACGACGGCCACCTCGCGGTCGACATGGCGCGCCGTGAAGTGCATCTGGACGGTGCGCTGCTGTCGCTCACCCGCAAGGAATACGCCGTGCTGGCCCTGCTGCTGCGCCACAGCGGCCGCGTGGTGACCCAGCAGCAGGTATTGCGCGAGGTGTGGGGCGCCACCCATGTTCAGGACACCCACTATCTGCGCATCGTGCTCGGCAAGTTACGCCAGAAGCTCGGCGACGATCCCGTCACGCCGCGCTGGCTGAAGACCGAACCCGGGGTGGGTTATCGGTTTCTTGGCGGCGGTTGAAGTCGAGGCACTCGGTGTCTGCCGGTTGCCTGCAGTTGCGCGCCGGTTCGCTTTGAATGCCTGGCTCGGGGGTCCATTGCGCATCGCCGACTGCTAAGGTAGATCTTGGCGTGAGCTTTGGGTAGCGGCCGTGCTCGCGCGACTGGCACGTGGCTGTTTCTACGCGTCGTCTACATAAACCACACAGGCGAGGAGTTGTCCGATGTCTTCCGAGTCTGATCCGTCGCCGGTGACTTCGGCCACGCATCGTGGGATCACCATTGTTGCCACTGGCACCGTGCTGGCGCTGCTGTACTTCGGCAGGGAAGTGCTGGTCCCGATCACCCTCGCGTTGATCCTGAGCCTTCTGATAGCCCCATTGATGCGTGGTTTGCGCCGGATCGGGCTGGGTCACACGCCGTCCGTGCTGATCGCCGTGCTTGCGCTTGCCATGTTCCTGGTGGGACTGGCGACGGTGATGGGCTCGCAGGTCGTGCACCTGGCGAAGAGCCTCCCGCAATACGAGGCAACGATTCAGGCCAAGGCCAAGACGCTGCACAGCATGACCATCGGTCGCATGGAACTGATGCAGGGCGAAGCCGGCAAGGTTATGAGCCAGTTCAGCGATCGTAGTGCCGATGAGCCGGCGGCATCTGCCGATGTTCAACGAGGTCTGGTTGCTTCGACCAGCATCATTCCGGTCGAAGTGCATGCACCACCGGCGGATCCGATGGCGGTGATCACGCGGATCCTATCATCGATCTGGGTGCCACTGCAGACGGCGGGCATCGTACTGGTCGTCCTGCTCTTCGTTCTGCTGGAGCACGAGGCCTTGCGCGATCGCTTTATCCGCCTGGCCGGTGGCACGGATCTGCGCGCCACGACGGCGGCGATCAACGATGCTGGCGAGCGCCTATCCCGGTTCTTCGTCTCGCAGTTTGCGGTCAACTTTGGTGTGGGGGCGGTGATCTGGTTGGGGCTGGTGATCATTGGCCTGCCTGATGCGCCGCTGTGGGCGGCCCTCACCGCTGTCCTGCGTTTTGTGCCCTATGTCGGGGTCTGGATCGCGGCGATTCTCGCCACCCTGCTCGCGGCGGCGGTCGGTCCGGGCTGGTCGCTGATGCTGATGACTCTGGGTCTGTATGCGGTGGTCGAGACCATTGCAGCGCAACTGGTGGAGCCACAGTTGTATGGACATAGCACGGGGTTGTCGCCGCTGGCGGTGGTGGTCGCAGCGATCTTCTGGAGCTGGCTGTGGGGGCCGATCGGCTTGATCGTGTCGACGCCCTTGACCCTGTGCCTGGTGGTTGCCGGGCGCCATGTCAGGGCACTGAACCTGCTGGACATCCTGCTCGGCGATACGCCGGCGCTGACGATGCCGCAACGGTTCTACCAGCGTGTGCTCTCGGGCGATGCCGACGAGATCATTGCCGACGCGCGAATCTTCCTGAAACGCAAATCGTTCGCCGCATATTGCGATGCGGTCCTGCTGCCGGCCGTGCAGCTGGGTCGCATCGACCTGAATCAGGGCGCGATCAGCCCTGGACAGCAGGTCAAGGTTCGCAGCGCGATCGTGAGGGTCATTGATGCGCTTGGCAGCGAGACGCGCCAGCGGTCGCGCTGGAATCGCCGTGCTTCGGTCCTCGATGATTCCAGTCTCGGCCATCTCCTGCGTCAGCAACGCGTGGACGCCAGTGGCCGCTGGCAGGGGCCGCTGGCGGTTGCCCCGCGGTCCGTGGTGCTTTGCGTGGGCCTTGGCTCCACCGTCGATGATCTGGTCACGGAAATCCTCGTCCGCATCCTGCGCGACCTCAGTATCGACGCACGCCATCTTACGATCGAGGATATCGAGGCCTTTGAGGCCGAGCCGCCGCCAGAAGCCACACCGAACGGGGTCTCGATGGTCTACATCGTCAGCGCTGTCCCGGCCGGGTATCGGGAGCGTGGCGATTCGGTGGCGATGGAAATGCGCCACCGGTTTCCCGAGGCATGCCTCATCGCCGTACAACTTCCGGAGCTGCTGGCAGCAGCGGAGCCCGTAACGGTCAGCCCCGATGTCAATCAGCTGGCAAGCTCGTTCGAAGAAGCGGCGCAGCATGCGATTGCCCGGTTCCCCGAGGGTGCCCGGAGCCCTCGACGATAGGGTCTGAGGTCGTCAGCCAGAGGCTGTAGTGCGCTGGCATGTGGCGCTCAGGCAGTCGGCCATCCAAGCAGTCCTTTCACACATTGAACCGGACAATGAGCCCGTGACCCAACGGAGATCACGCCTGATTCCAAGGCGTCGAAACGCCAGGTTGGAAACCCATCGTCGAACCTCAGGCCGATCGCAAATGAGCAAGAAGTCTCCAAGCCCCTTACACCGTGATGAAAAGCTTACTGAGCTGCGCAATCTCAAGATGGCAAAGTCTGCGCATGCCTATGTGCGCGGCAGCACGGTTCAATTCTATGAGTGGCTTGAAGCGTCCGATCGAGTGCTGCCGCATGGCCCTCCCGTGTGGATTTGTGGTGATTGCCATGTCAGCAATATTGGTCCCATAGCGGACGCGGATGGCAACATCAATGTCCAGATCCGCGATCTGGACCAGACGGTCATCGGCAATCCTGCCCACGACATCATTAGGCTCGGGGTCTCACTGGCGATGGCCGCGCGCGGGTCCGACCTGCCTGGCGTGGTAACTGCAAAAATGATGGAGCAGCTCACGCTCGGCTACGAACTGGCACTAAGCGCAAAACCCGGCAGCCGCAAGACGATACGTAAGCGACCAGACACGATCGAACCGGTCATGCGGCGCGCCATGCGGCGCAAGTGGAAGCACTTGGCAGCCGAACGCATCGAGGGTCTTGAACCCAATATCCCGCTGTCGAAAAGTTACTGGCCCATTTCAGGCGCCGAACGGACGGAGCTCAAGGCGCTCATGTCAACCGAGGAAGTTCGGGCGCTTGCCACCTCATTGAGCCATCGCAGCGCGAAGGACAAGGTGGAAATGTTGGATGCGGCGTATTGGGTCAAAGGCTGCAGTTCGCTGGGACTTCTCAGGTATGCCGTTCTGCTGAGAGTCGGTGAATCGAAGGACCCGGAAAACAGCCTCTGCCTGATCGACGTGAAGGAAGCCGTTCGCTCGGCAGCGCCAAGGGCGAAAGGGGCTCGAATGCCTAAGGACAATGCATCACGAATCATCCTGGGAGCAACCCACCTGGCGCCCAACCTTGGCGAAAGAATGCTTGCCGGACGCATCCAGGATAAATCGGTATTCCTGAGGGAGTTACTGCCGCAAGACCTGAAAATCGACATTGATCATCTGAATCATGACCAGGCGATGGAGGTAGCCGCATATCTGGGAAATGTCGTTGGGCGAGCGCACGCTCACCAGATGGAGAACGACGATCGTGAACGATGGCTGCAAGAGCTTGGCCGCAATCGACCGAAGACGATTGATACACCATCGTGGCTCTGGAAGAGTGTCGTCGAGTTAGTGAAGGCGCACGAAGGTGGCTATCTTGAGCATTGTCGCCAGTTTGTAAACCCGATCTGAGCCCGCGGAACTCGTTAAATCAGTCTCGATCTATAAACGTGATGCGAGAGCGGGCGACCAAATGCGAACGTGCATTTGTCTGGGTCGAATAGCGCCTAGGCGACACCCTTTACCTCATGGTCGAACGCGCGTCGTAGCCCATCGACGCCCTCGATGGTAATCAGGGCATCGTCGCCGTGTTGCTGTGCCTTCAGGGCTCTGTCGACGGCGAACCTGATGGCATCAATACGGGTTTTGAATGCGGGATGGCCATCGTTGCTCACTTGCACGGCCCACTTGCCATTCGCGGGTGAATAGGGGATATCGAAGGTGATCATGGGTACAGCCTGACCTTGTTGCGGTGACAGCGCCGTATAAAAGCTGACGGAAGATCGTTGCCAACGTTCACATTTTCAAAAAGGTTGCGGTTGCATCCTTAGAATGGTCGCGATCTGCTTCAATGCAACGATGACACACCACAATAGCCACCCATGAAACGAAATCTATCCCGCTGGCTGCTCGCGCTGTTCTTCATCGCCGCGGGGACGTTCCATTTCCTGTTCATCGCCAACTACGAGGGCATCATGCCGCCGTGGCTACCCTGGCACCGGGCGCTCGTCATCATCAGTGGCCTGTGCGAGATCGCCGGTGGTCTTGGCGTGCTGTGGCATGCCACACGCAGCTGCGCACGGTATGGCTTGATCGCGCTGTGCCTGGCGGTATTGCCCGCCAATGTTCAGATGCTGCTGAATGCCCAGGTTGCGCATGCATCTGCCTGGTGGCTGACCCTGCTATGGGTGCGTCTGCCGCTGCAAACCCTGCTGATCGCGTGGATCTGGCATGCGACGCGTCCACGAGCCGACTGAGTTGCATCAATGCACGGCACGCCTGCTCATGGGATATGGCATTGCCCATCCAGTGGTGCCTTCATGGCCGCATCGAGATCGGCGCGGCTTACGTCCTTGTCCTGCGCCGGGTCGAACACGATCTTCGCGCGCACGTTGCTGCCGCTGTCGCTGCGGATATTGGCCAGCCCAACGAAGCGCAGCAGTTCGCGTGTCCTGGCGTCGTAGGCCACGTCGATGTGCGGCAGGGCGAAACCGATGAAGCTGGCCAGGCTCAGGCGGTACTCGCGCGCGTTGTGCCGGTTCACCTGGGTATCGGCCATCCGCTTCACGCTGAAGTTCAGTGTGCCCAGCCGGCTGGGGATCAGGAACGGCACGGTGTCGCTGCTGTTCATGCCCAACCTGTCCCAGTGGTCGCGGATATAGGCGTCGAAGCCGGCATCGATCACCGGCGTCGGCGACATGGCCAGCGCCGCGGTGCGTTCACTGGCGGCAGTGTTGTCGCGCACGAACACTGTGCGCTTGCCGCCGGCGCTGCGTACGCCTTCGCGGTAGCCATGACGTGCGTCGTCCAGCTGGAAATCCGGCGCTTGCGCGCTGCCGTCGTCGTGCATCAGCTTGCGCGCGAAGGGCTTGCCGTCCGGGCAGCGGTAAAGCACCAGGCGGGACGGATTGCCGCCGTCGTCGTACAGCCAGTGTGATTCGAGGTACATCAAGTGCCCATCCGAGCCGGCGAAGGCCTTGCCTTCGACGTGATGAACCGCATCGGCAGCGGTGGGTGCACCGGCCAGTGCGCTGGCGGAAGCGGCCAGCGCAAGTGTCAGTCCAAGCGCACAGGCGCGCCGATGGGGTCTTATCGTCAAGGCAATACTCCCGCAGCCATGGGGTTTGCCGCATCCGGGCGTAAGCGCCCGCCGCGGCAGGGGTTGCAGGAGTAGATACGGCTGGACCCGGCCCGTGGATGCACGGGCGACGGGGAAGCTGCGCCAGAACCCTTGCGGCGCTTGCCTTCCGCGGCAGACGGCCCGCGTCGGAGTCGACCCACGCCGGAGCGGGGTTTCCAAGGTGGACTCGGTGGCCGGCGAGGTTATGATAGTCAGCCAGATTCACCATTCCGGCCGTAACTACCCCTTACGTACGGCCGGCTCAACAGAGGACATCCCATGGCACGTGGCATCAACAAAGTGATTCTGGTCGGCAACCTCGGCAACGACCCCGAGGTGCGTTACACCACCAGCGGTACCGCGATCGCCTCGCTGAGCATCGCCACCTCGGAAAGCTGGACTGACAAGCAGAGCGGCGAGAAGCAGGAACGCACCGAATGGCATCGCGTGAAGATGTTCGGCCGACTGGCCGAGATCGCCGGCGAATACCTGAAGAAGGGCCGGCAGGTCTACATCGAAGGCTCGCTGCGCACCGACAAATACACCGACAAGGCCGGCGTCGAGAAGTATTCGACCGACATCATCGCCAGCGAGATGCAGATGCTCGGCGGCAACGAGGGTGGTGGCGGTGGTGGCCAACGCGAGCACCCGCAGGCTAGTGGCGGTGGTCAGCGCCAGGGCGGCGGCAACTACGGCGGTTCCTCACGCGGCAGCGATGACCATGGCAGCCAGCAGCGGCAGGCGCCGCCACCGGCCGACAGTGGTTTCGCGGACGATGAAATTCCGTTCTAGGACACAAATTCGACCGAAAGTGTTGCCTTTTGGCCCAAAAACTCCCGATTAATCGGGGGTTTTTGTTTTTCAATACTGGACTTTCTTCCGTCGTATTTGACGTCGATGGTTCGTCTAAGCTGCACCTTGAATCAAGTCGTTTTCAATGATCAGCCTGGAGGCGAAAGCGTGCACCTCAAGTACAGATTGCAAGGATTTGTCATGGCAGGCGGGGAGCGGTATTGCCTTCTTGTTGAACCTGAGTCGGCAGTTCCACTGTTCCATCCAATCCTGTTCGCAACGACACAGGTCTGTAATCGCTCGCTTTCCCTTTCAGATTACGTAAGGGTCTTATCTATTCCAGTAGGGCTGGACGATTTGGCCCTTACGCTTGGCCACAATTAGCAAAACGATTCCCGCAGCGGCGCACACTACCAAGGCCACAACCGAAGCCTCCACGCCGAAAGATCCACCCGTGAGCCAGTCAGGCCCGGCCATTTTTGCCTGCAGCAGGCCTTGTTGCGCACCACCTGACACGGCGCCCGAAAAAACTCCCCCTTGCACGAAGTTCCAGGCGATATGGATGCCGATACACAGCCAAAGACGGCGGGTAAGCATATAGGCCGCTGCCAGCATGATGCCGCCCTCGATAGTGATGGCGCCGGAATCAAGCAGCGTTGTCCCGTGATTGAGCAGGTGCATTAGTCCGAAGATCGCAGCCGAAACTGCCAAGGCAATCCAGCTGTCCAGGGATGCTTCCACGATCCGGAAGATGATTCCGCGGAAGACAACCTCTTCCAGAAAGCCACCCATGATGAAACCCGGTACGGTCCCGAGCATGACTGCCCAACCGTTGCTACCTGTGACTTGATAGATGCCCAGTGCTGCAAGAATTCCTATAGTGGTGGAAAAGAGTGACGTCGGCTCGCTTTTTCGACACCACTGAAAAGTAGAGTTACGGTCGCTTCATGCCAGGCCCGAAAGGGTCAAAGGAGGAGCGATGAAGAGGTCGCGTTTTACCGAAGAACAGGTCACCTATTGCCTGCGTCTGGCCGAGTCCGGCACCCCGGTCGCTGATGTTTGTCGACAGATGGGGATCAGCGAGGCGACGTTCTACGTGTGGAAGAAGAAGTATGCGAGCCTGGGCGTGACGGAGTTGCGGCAACTGCGCCAGTTGCAGGAGGAGAACGGTCGCCTCAAACGTCTGGTGGCCGATCTGACGCTGGACAAGCAGATCCTGACCGAGGTCATTCGAAAAAAAGTCTGAGGCCAGTTCGTCGCCAGGAGATCGCTCACTGGATCCATGAGCGGTTCCAGGTGAGCGCCCGGCGCGCGTGCGGACTGGCCAAGATGCAGCGATCGACGTGGTACTACCGCAGCCAGGCAAGAGATCAGTCGGCCTTGCGCATGCGCATCCGCGACATCGCCCACGCTCGACCACGATTTGGTTACTAGCGAATCATGGTGATGCTGCGCCGTGAGGGTTGGCCGGTGGGTCGCAAGCGCGTGCATCGGCTGTACTGCCTGGAAGGATTGCAACTTCGAATGCGCGGTCGGCGGCGCAAGACGATCAGCCTGCATCGTGGCCCCACGCCCCGACCCACCGCCTGTCACCAGTACTGGGCGATGGACTTCGTGCACGATCAACTGATCAACGGGCGAGCCTTCCGGGTGCTCACTGTGGTGGATAAATGGAGTCGCGAGAGTATCCTGCTGGAGGCAGATTTTTCGTTGAGCGGGCACCGGGTGATCGATGCCTTTGAGCGACTGGGAAAACAGCATCCGTTGCCCAAGGCGATCACGGTGGACAACGGCACCGAATTCACGTCCAAGGTGCTGGATGAGTGGGTCTATCAGCGAGGTATCCAGCTGGATTTCATTCGGCCGGGAAGGCCTACGGAGAACGGGATGATCGAATCATTCAACGGCCGTCTGCGGGACGAATGTCTCAATGTTCATGAGTTCATGTCCATCGAGGACGCACGTGAAAAACTGGAAGCATGGCGGATCGATTACAACCAGTGCCGTCCGCACAGCTCGCTCGGTCATCTGACCCCGAGCGAGTATGCAAAGCGAGGTCAGGAAACGACGTCAGAAGCGACCTGTTTCTAGTTTCAACGTGTCCGAAATTCGGAACAACGTCACGTCCAAACGTGCCAATTTCTGACAATTCAGAGTAGAGGGTAGCCGCGGTACTGCGATGCATCGTTCATGCTTCGTGGATTTGTCAGCCATTTTGCTTCCACGGCTTTGGCATGTCACCAAAGACATGCTCCCCAACGAGTTGCATCAGAAGTGCTTCAAAACCGTCGCGTCCTACAGCAAAGGTGTGAACGCGCCCCGACTCCGTATGCGTGGACCGATGAGCGGTATTGTCAGCTTTGTTGACGTAACTCCTTGACTCGATCAAGTGATCGTCGTGCGCCGGCGCTGTGATTGCGGTGTCTGCTGCACTGGATGGGATGGTGAAGACGCTTTACCTGATTTGATCACGCAATACAGGCCGGTAGCGACGCGTTCAAGAGCAACTACCAAGGCCCTCAAGAAGGAAGGCCAAGCGCTGCTTCGAAAAGTTCGCGCTGTCGTTCCATGCAAAGAAGAGCGCATCGAAACGGACAGCCAGTTCGCGTTTCGTGGCCGCCAAGAAGGCCGTCCATACCAAGGACGCGGCCGGCCGTTCGACGACAGCGAAGAAGGCGGCCAAGACCCGTGCAAAAAACGTCCTGATTGATCGTTACCACTCCGTAGTGCAGGTCAAAGTTGCCGTTTTTGTGTAGTCATTTACCGTGCTGACTCTAGGCGTTGCCGAATACGCATAGTGCGATGCCGAATAGGCACATTGAGTGAGCACGTAATGCGCTCCAATAGTCCCCAACAGCGTGCTCCAAAGCGCTCCAAAGCATGGCGCTACACGTTGCATCGCGACTTATGAGTCGTTAACCCGAGCCAAGTGTCGGCTATCGGTAAAGGGGACTTCGCTAATGAACCGCATATATCGCCTGGTCTGGTGCCGGTCTCTCGGCGCCTTGGTTGTCGCGTCCGAACTAGCTTCCTCCAAGCGAAGGTCTAGCGGATCTCACCGAGGCGCGACTAGCAGATTCTCCTTGCTATTGCCTGCCACCATTCTCATTGCAATCGGCTTTTCCCACATGTCTTCTGCGCATGCACAGTCTGTCGGGGATACAAAGCTGGCAGATCTCCAATCTCTTGTAGACAAGTACGATGATAGTCATCCGGCGGTGCAAGCAGCTGCCCATGCCCAGAGTGCCAACTCTTCACTTTCGGTCGATGGTGCTACAGGCTCGCCTGCACAGGTATTGGCCCCGCGCGAGTATCGCGCAGCGGCGGTAGCGCTACATGCTGTGCGCAAAACGGCAGTTGCTGAAAGGCCGATAGCGCTGGGCGCTGGCGCTCATTCTCAGATCATCAAGGCATCTCCCGTCGATGCGAAGCTTCAGGCGCCTGCGGCGGTGGCACTGATGCCTAGCGCAGTCCGCGTTAGTACTCAGGTCAGCGTGGCGACCCCAGGCAAAGCAGGGACATCGGGCCTGCAGCCGGATATGGCATCCGATCGCCGTCTCGTTCACGCCACCAAAGTCAAAAAAGCAACGGCAACAACCCACAGCGACGTCATCAATGACGAAGATGCTGCACGAGACGAAGATTCGACCTCGACATCATCGTTGCTGCCGCAGGCTGTTTCATTGGCCACCACTGTGCCTACGACATTCTCATCGATGCCACAGGACATATTTCCGACGGAGAGTTCATTCGTGCCAATGGCCCCGAGCATCGCCGAAGCGGTGCCCGTTGTGCCAGCACCCGGACCAACGCCGACAGGTCTCATCGTTGGCAATGGCGGCGTGGTGGGCACGGTGACTCAGTTGCTTGGACCGACGACCAACAGCCTGTTTAACAATACAAATGGCTATGTGAGTAATGGAAGCTTGCAGGTAAGCAATGCCAATTTCACCCAGGGTTACTCCACCCTGAGTGCACTGGGACTGCCGCTGCTCAATCTGACTCCGGTGGGGACGTTACTTACTTCCACGAGCGGCGCGGTGGTCGGTGAAACCGGTATCAATTCGCACCTCACCCTGCTGGGTGGCGTCACCTCGGGCAACTATATCGAGAATATCAATAACGGCGCAGCTGGAGGGGTGCTTGGTATCGTGCTTCCCAATGGAGCACCAGCTTGGGCATCCACTTGCCTGAATGTCCTTGGCCTGGTGACGGAGTCCTGTTGGGGTGTAAATGCCGCGCAGGATAATCAGGTGTTGGTGGGTGATGGCGCATCGGCCAACGGTTCGGAAGAAGTAGTGATCGGTACCAATGCCAGCCATA
>Ga0302314_10003082_pt1 | contig 30868 bp, 25 predicted proteins | sample III_Palsa_N2_3_FD_200533 | JGI IMG/M metagenome (GOLD analysis project Ga0302314, IMG submission 200533) | Peat permafrost microbial communities from Stordalen Mire near Abisko, Sweden - III_Palsa_N2_3 | ecosystem: Environmental > Terrestrial > Soil > Palsa > Peat permafrost | place: Sweden... | reverse complement strand
CGACCTGCATCGGTCGAGCCTGCGCGCGCTCGAGATCGCGCGCGTGCTCTCCGCGCTCATCGACGCAGTGACCAACCGCGTCCTCGAGCTCTTCCCCCCCACCGGTGCGCTATCACGGGACGGCCTCGTCTGGGTAGCCATCGGCAGCCAGGCACGCCGAGAGCTGACGCTGGCCTCACACCCCCGCGGCGCGCTCGTGTGCTCCGAGGCCGAGCCACCGCCTGGCCCCTGGCTGACGCAGCTCGGCGCAGCGCTCGCCCGCTGCGGGCTCGACGGCGCGCCGGTATCGCGCACCGCGAAAGACTGGAAGCAGGCAGCGCGAGACGACGGCATTGCGCTCACCATGCTCGCCGACCACCGGGCACTCTGGGGCACGCCGAGAGAGCCGCTGCCCGTACTCGACACGGGCGAGGCCGGCGGGCTGCTCGAGGCGCTTGCAGAAAGGGCCATCGCGCACACGCCGCCGACGGGCTTCGGTGATGCCTCCGTCCTGGGTCTCGACGGCCGGCGCGGGGACCGGCTCGACATCCGCGCCGGCGCCGTCGTCCCGATCGTCGAGCTCGCGCGCTGGGCGGGCGCCGTTTCCGGGCACACCGAGGGCTCGACCATCGATCGGCTGCGTGCCGCCGCCGCGGCGGGGGTAATCGAGGATGCCGACGCGCGTACGCTCGTCGACGCCTTCGAGATCCTCTACGAGCTCCGCGTCGCCCACCACATGGAGCAGCTCGCCGCGGGCGAGGCCGCCGACGACCTCCTCGACCCGGCGGTCATGAGCCCGCTCGCGCGCAGCAACCTGCGCGACGTGTTCCGCGCCGTGGCGGCCGCCCAGCGGACGCTCCCCCAGCGGACGCTGCCCAAGCCGACGCTGCCCAAGCCGACGCTCCCCCAGCCGACGCTCCCCCAGCGGACGCTCCCACGGTGAGGCGCCGGTCCCCGCCGACGGGCGCGGCTGCAGTATTCCGCGCCGCGGGCAGGCCGTCGGGCACGAAGCCGTGGCGGGAGGCCCGCTGGTGCGCGATCGATCTCGAGCTCACCGGGCTCGATCCGCGCCATCACGAGATCATCGCCCTCGGCGCCGTCGCCATCGAGGAGGGCCGCGTGGCGCTCGGAAGCGCCCGCTACACGCTGGTACGGCCCACCCACGCCCCCAAGCACGACGCCGTTCTGGTGCATAAGCTGCGCCTCGCCGATCTCCTCGATGCCCCCTCGATCGGATACGCCGTCGACCTCGTGCTCGAAGCCCTCGAGGGTCGGGTGCCGGTGTTCCACACCGCGGCGATCGAACGCGCCTTTCTCACGCCCCTGCTCGCGAGCCGGCGGGTGCGGATGCCCGTGGCCGCCGACACCGAGGTTCTCGGGCGTGTGTGGCTGCGCGAGCGCGACGGCGAGGCCCCGCAGGGAATCGCGCTGGGACGGCTCTCGGGTTCGCTGGGGATTCCTGCCGAACCTCCGCACCACGCCCTCGGCGACGCGGTCACTACGGCGCAGGCATTCGTCGCCCTGGCGAGCCACCTCGACCGCTCATCGCCACAGACCGTCTCCTCGCTCGTTCACGCGGGTCGGCGCCTCGGCGCAAGCCGAAGGATGGGGCCGGAGCACTAGTCAGAACAGCTGCAGGTAGCGATCGAGCTCCCACTGCGTGATCTGCTCGTGGGCGGCTTGGACCTCTCGGCGCTTGACGTCGATGTAGTAGTCGAGGTAGTCGCCGTCGCGCGTCTTGCCGAGGGCCTGACGGAGGACCACGCAGCGCTCGAGCTCGCGGGTGGCGTCGAGCAGGTTCGCCGGGAGCGTCTCGATGCCCTGCGCCGCGCGTTCCTCGGGCGTCTGCTCGTAGAGGTTGGCGGCATTGGGCTCGCCCGGTTCGAGCCGGCGCTCGATCCCGTCGAGTCCGGCGCTGAGCATCGCCGTCGCGGCCAGGTAGGGGTTGCAGGATCCGTCGACGGTCCGGTCCTCGATCCGTCCCGGGCCGGGGATCCGGAGCATCTGGGTGCGGTTGTTATAGCCGTAGCTGACGTACGCGGGGGCCCATGTGGCCCCGCTTGTGGGGGCGCCCACGCACAGGCGCTTGTAGGAGTTGACGGTTGGCGCGGTGAGCGCGATGTAGGCCTTCGCGTGCGCCTTGAGGCCGCCGATGAACTGATAGGCGAGCTCGGAGAGCCCGAACCCGCGGGGATCTTCCGCTGGGTCGCGGTCGAACAGGTTGACGCCGTCGCGCCACAGGCTGACGTGGAAGTGGCATCCGTTTCCGGTCAGGTGGGCGAAGGGCTTGGGCATGAAGGTGGCGATCAGCCCGCGCTCCTGAGCCAGCGACTCGACCATGTAGCGGAAGAACACAGCGCGGTCGCAGGTGGTGAGCGCGTCGGCGAAGGCGAAGTTCTGCTCGAACTGGCCGTTGGCATCCTCGTGGTCGGTGGCGTAGTTGTCCCAGCCGAGCCCGGTCACGGCCTGGGAGACGGTCGAGACGAAATCGAGGTTGCGCGTGAGCGCGCGCATGTCGTAGCAGGGGAGCTCGAGCGTGTCGAGGGGATCGGCGGGCTCGATGCCCCCGTCGGCGGTGCGGCGCAGGAGGAAGTACTCGAGCTCGGCACCGAGCTTGAGCTCGTACCCGAGCGCGGCGGCGCGTTCGAGCGCCCCGCGGAGGATCGTGCGCGGGCAGTAGGGCCATGGCTCGCCCTCGACGGTCACGTCACAGGCGAAGCGGGCGACGTTGGGTCGCCAGGGGAGGATGGTGAGGCTGCGCGGATCGGGGATCGCGATCATGTCCGGATCGTGCGGGCCCTGACCGATGTCGCCGGCGGCGAACCCGGCGAACCCGGCGCCTTCGGTCAACAGGTCGTCGAGGTGATGGGCGGGCACGAGCTTCGCGCTCGGCTTGCCGTGCATGTCGACGAACTGGGCGAAGAGGAACTCGATCCCGCGCTCGCCCACGATCTCGCGGACCTCATCGGCGTTACTGGGAGTGGCGTCCATCCATGGTAGGTATACCGTCGCGGGCGGGGCGGCGACAATGGCCGCTCTCCCTCGATGCGGGCGGCTAGCATGTTCGGACCGCACATACGGTTCGTGTGGCTGTCCGATCGGAGGTGCCATGTTGACTGCCGTCGAGGACGAGCTTCCGCCGGCGCACGCCGACGCGAGATCCGCTCAGACGCTCCTCAGCGACGCCGGCGAGGTGCGCGCACTGCGTGACGAGAATCGCACGCTCTACGGCGTGATCAAGCTCGTCTCCTCTTCGCTCGAGCTGGGGCCGATGCTCCAGGGCATCGTCGACCTGGCCACCGACGCGACCGACTGTCACGCGTGCTTCATCTACCTCCTCGAGGAGGATCGGCTGACCATCCGGGCCGCCTCACCGGTGTTCGCGGACGCTGTCGGCCGCGTGCAGTTCGCGATCGAGGAGGGCCTCACCGGCTGGGTGGCGAGGCATCGCACGCCCGAGTTCATCCGCGACGGCGCGATGGACGACCCGCGCATGAAGTACATCCCCCTGCTCGAGGAGGAGCGCTTCCAGTCGATGGTGGCGGTCCCCATCCTGGCCCGGGCGGGCGACACCATCGGGGTCATCGTGCTCCACACCGAGGCCCCGCGGGAATTCACCGAGGACACGCTGAAGCTGCTCGTGCACATCGCCTCGCTGGTCAGCGGGGCGATCGAGAACGCGCAGCTCTACGACAAGGAGCGCCGGCGGGTGGACGCGCTGACGCGCCTCTCGGGCCTCGGTCAGGACGTCGCTGCCGCCACCGACGCAGCAGACCTGGGCGTAGTTGTGGCTCGGGGTACGCGGCGATTGCTCGAGGCCGAGGTGTGCCAGATCTACCGGCTCGACCGCGACGGGAGCGGGGTCGTGCTCCTCGCTTCGGACCCACCGGCGGTGTCGGCACCACCGATGCTTTCGGTGGCGGGATTGGCCCTCGACGCGCTCGAGGACCGAAACGGCCGGACGCTGTGGCCGGAGCTCGAGGTCGGCGATCAGCTCGTGACCGCTCTTACCGCGGGGGGCGAGCGACTCGGCCTCCTCTGTGCCGGTTCGCCGCCGCGGCGTCCGTTCACCGAGGAGGACACCGAGCTTGCGCGCGCGATCGCCCACCTGGCAGCGATCGCGATCAAGCGCGCGGAGCTGATCGAGCACCTGACCAACGTGAACATCGTCAAGGACATGTTCGATGCCCTCGCCGCCGGCGCGACCGCCTTCGCGGTGGCGAAGGCGGCCGAGGTGCGCTGCGACCTGACGGGCCCTTACCTGATGGTGTGCGCCCAGCCCGCGGGAGGACGCGAGCAGAGCTCGGGTCACTGGCGCGCGGCCGCCGAGGCGATCGGCGCCGGTCTCAGCGGCCTCTCGCCCCGCGCCGCGATCGAGGCCGGACCGGGGCCCGTGCGAGCAGCGCTACCGCTCGGATCGAAGGCGCCGCAGCGAGTCGAGGAATTCCTTCGCACCTGCCGCGAGCTCGGCAAGGAGACGGGTGCTGCGATCGGGGTGAGCGAGTGGCGCCACACGCCGGCCGAGGCAACGCGCGCCTACCGCGAGGCGCTCGATGCTACGACCATCGGTCGGGCGCTGCTCGGCGAGGGCGGCGCGATCGCCTACGCCGAGCTCGGCGCCTACCGCTACCTCGTGCGCATCGCCGCCGACGAGGCCCCGCGCGACCGGATGCGGACCGCAGTCGACGAGCTCATCGCCTACGACGCGCGCCGGCGGACCTCGCTGCTGGACACGCTCGAGCGCTACCTGGCCGAGCGACGGAGCGTGATCGAGAGCGCCCGCGCGCTCTTCATCCATCCCAACACCCTGCGCCAGCGCCTCGCGCGGATCGAGGAGCTCACGGGGGTAGAGCTCGACCGCGACGACCTGCTCTCCCTCGAGCTGGCGATCAAGCTCGCGCGTCTGCACGGCCGGCCTAGGGTGCAGTAGGCGATGCCCGCTCCCGAGCCGCAGCCGGTGCTGAAGCCCTTGACCGAGGCCGCGATCTTCCTCGTCGTCACCGTCGACACAGGGACCGAGGCAGACGTCCGCGAACTTCTCGCCGACGTTTCCGGCTTGACCCGGTCGGTCGGGTTCCGGATCCCCGAGGGGACGCTGAGCTGCGTGGTCGGGATTGGGTCGGAGCTGTGGGACCGCCTGTTCGGAGACCCGCGCCCGGCCGGCCTCCACGTCCTGCCGGAGATCGTCGGGGCCAAGCACGCCGCCGTCTCGACGCCCGGCGACCTGCTCTTCCACCTTCGCGCCCAGCAGATGGACCTGTGCTTCGAGCTGGCGGGACAGGTGATGAACCGGCTGAACGGCCGTGGCCGCGTAGTGGACGAGGTGCACGGATTCAAGTACTTCGACGAGCGCGATCTCCTCGGCTTCGTCGACGGAACCGAGAATCCCACCGGTCCGTCGGCGCTCGCGGCCACGGCGATCGGCGAGGAGGACCCCGAGTTCGCGGGCGGCTCCTACGTCATCGTCCAGAAGTACCTGCACGACCTGACCGCCTGGAACGCGCTGCCGGTCGAGGAGCAGGAACGGGTCATCGGTCGCACCAAGCTCGACGATATCGAGATGCCCGACGACGTCAAGCCGGCGAATTCCCACGTAGCGCTCAACACGATCACCGGCGCAGACGGCGAGCAGCGACAGATCGTGCGCGACAACATGCCCTTCGGGAAAGTCGGGGAACAGGAATTCGGCACCTACTTCATCGGCTACGCCGCGACCCCCGACGTGACCGAGCAGATGCTGAGGAATATGTTCATCGGGAACCCGCCCGGCAACTACGATCGGATCCTCGACTTCTCCACCGCGGTCACGGGCACCCTGTTCTACGTCCCGAGCGCCGACTTCCTCGACGACCCACCAGGCCCGCCCGAGGAAGCGGACGAGGCGAGCGACCCCGGCGAAGCGACGGCGACCCCGCCCGGTGTCCGCGCCCCCGATGGCTCACTCGGCATCGGCAGCCTGAAGTCGTGAGCACGCCTAACGGGTATCACGCGCTTAGGCCCGGTGAGCGACCAAGGGAACGGTGACCTGCACATGGAGCACGAGATCGATCCCCAGCGGATCCATCACAGTTGGGACAACACGCTCGAGCCCTCGCTGCGCGTGGAGTCGGGGGACACCGTCCGCTACGACCTGCTCATGGCAGGCCACGGCCAGGTGCACGAAAACGCGACGAGCTTCGAGGACACGGCCTTCGACTTCGCCACCCTCTACAACCTGCTCGGACCGCTGTACGTCGAGGGCGCGCGACTGGGTGACACCTTGCGCGTCGACATCCTCGCGCTCGAGCCCGGCGAGTGGGGATGGTGCGTGATCCTCCCCGGGCTGGGGACGCTGCCCGACGAGTTCCCCGATCCCTACCTGAAGCTGTTCGACCTGCGCGAGCGCGCTCATGCGCAGCTGGCCCCCGGTGTGCGCGTGCCGATCGCCCCGTTTCTCGGCACGATGGGCACGCACCCCGACGAGCCCGCCAAGGCCGAGGCCTTCCCCCCGCACAAGGGCGCCGGGAACATCGACACGCGCCACCTCACCGCCGGCTCGACGCTGTGGCTGCCCGTGTGGTGCGAGGGCGCCCTGTTCTCCTGCGGCGACCCCCACGCCGCGCAAGGCGACGGCGAGGTGTGCGTCGCGGCGATCGAATGCGACATGCGGGCGACGCTCCGCTTCGAAATCGAGCGCCGGACGATCCCCGTTCCCTACTTCCGGACCGCCGGTGCGCTGACCTCGCGCGCCGAGGGATCGGGTCACCAGGGGGCGATGGGAATCCACCCCGACCTGATGGAGGGCACGCGCATCGCCGTGCGCGCGATGGTCGACTGGGTGGTGGCCGAGCACGGCTTGACCCGCGAGGACGCCTACGTCCTGTGCAGCGTCGCGGGCGACCTGAAGATCATGGAGGTGGTGGACGCCGGCGTGTGGAACGTCGGCATGACGATGCCGTTATCCGTCTTCGCATAGCAAGGAGAGACTGAGCAAGCCGATAACGTGGGCTCGTGATGCGGGCCCGCGACTACGGCATCGCCATCGGCGCAGGAGAACCCGGTCCGGAGAACGCGATCACCGACGTCGCCGGGGTCAGCGTCGGGCATGCGACGCTGATCGACGGCGCATCGGTGCGTACCGGCGTCACCGTGATCATGCCCTCGGACGAGATCTGGGCGGCGCCCGTGTTCGCCGGCAGCCACCGGCTTAACGGCAACGGCGAGATGACGGGCTTGGAATGGGTGCGCGAATCGGGCCTGCTCACCTCACCGGTGGCCATCACCAACACTCACAGCGTCGGGGTTGTCCGCGATGCGCTGATCGCCCACCGGTCGCGGGGAGGCTCCGCCGGGATGAGCCCATGGGCGCTGCCGGTCGTCGGCGAGACATGGGACGGCGTGCTCAACGACTTAGGCGGGTTTCACGTGCGCCCCGAGCACGTCGAGCAGGCGATCGCCGCCGCCGCCCCCGGGCCCGTGGCCGAGGGAAACGTCGGCGGCGGCACCGGGATGATCTGCCACGGCTTCAAGGGCGGGATCGGCACCGCATCGCGGCGAGGAACAGAGGACCACGGCGGCTACACCGTCGGCGTGCTCGTACAGGCCAACCACGGGCGCCGTGCCCGCCTCGCGATCAACGGCGCGCCGGTTGGACAACGGATCGGCGCCGACGAGGTGCCGCTCCCCGGAGGCCCGCCGGGCGCGGGCTCGATCATCGCGGTGGTGGCCACCGACGCGCCCCTGCTGCCGCATCAGTGCGATCGCCTGGCGCAGCGCGCGGGTCTCGGCGTGGCCCGCGTCGGCGGGGTCGGCGAACATACGAGCGGCGATCTGTTCCTGTGCTTCGCCACCGGAAACACCGGCATGACGGTGGGGGAAGACGAGGATCAGGGGCCAGTCACGGCGCCCCTCGCCATGCTTTCGGACGCCTACATCACTCGCCTATTCGACGCCGTCGTGGAAGCCACCGAGGAGGCGATCGTCAATGCGCTGCTCGCCGCCGAGACGATGCGCGGCCGCGACGGCAATGTCGCCTACGCCCTCGACGGCGACCGGCTGCTCTCCGTGCTCTAGCGGGCCTCGCGACGCTGTCCCCTGACCTCGCCTATCGTCCGGCGACCATGGCAGCGATGAAGTGGTGGGGCTGGGGCCTCGAAGGCGTCCAGTTCGCCCATGAGGACAAGCCCGAGCTCAGGCCGTTCATCGAGCAGGTGCTCGGCGTGGACATCGGGCGTGCAGCGGCGGCGCCGCCGCGGTGGGAGGACCTGGACGTCCCCGCCCCAAAGCTCCCCGATGGCCTGCGCACCGCGCTCGAGGAAGCGGTCACCCCCGCGTTCGTCTCCGTCGAGGCGCGCGACCGGGTGGTACACGCGCGCGGGAAATCTCTACGCGATCTCGTTCGCCAGCGTCGCGGTGAGTTCTCCCGCATCCCCGACGTCATCGTCCGCCCCGGCAGCGAGGACGAGGTCACGGCGGTGCTGAACGCCGCTCTCGCCGCCGACGCCGTGGTCATCGCCTTCGGCGGCGGCTCGTCCATCTCCGGCTCGCTCGAGCCCCCCGCCGGCGAAGTCCGTCCCGTCGTCTCGGTCGACCTCGCTCGCCTCGACCGGGTGCTCGATATCGACGCCACCTCGCGCCTGGCCCGAGTGCAGGCCGGCGTCTTCGGGCCGCACCTCGAGGAGCAGCTGGGCGCCCGGGGGTACACCTTCGGACATTTCCCCGACTCGTTCACCCACTCGACGCTCGGCGGCTGGATCGCCACGCGCTCCTCGGGGATGCAGTCAGACCGTTACGGCGACATCGCCGACCTGACCAGGGGCCTGCGCGTCGTCACCCCCTCGGGGACGCTGGTCACCCGCCCGGTCCCGGCGACGTCCACCGGCCCGAGCATCCGCGAGATGGTCCTCGGCAGCGAGGGGCGCCTCGGCCTCATCACCGAGGCCACCGTCCACGTGCGACGGATCCCGGCGCGGCGCGAGATCCTCGGGTACCTGTTCCCGACCTTTGCCGATGGTCTCGCGGCCATGCGCGACATCGCCGCCGGCGAGTGCTCGGTCTCGGTGACGCGCGTCTCCGATGCCCCCGAGACACGGTTCTCCTTCGCCACGCGCACGCGCCCGACGCTCCTCGACAAGCTGAAGTCGCGGGCGCTGAAGACGTACCTGACCCGACGGCGGGGCTTCGACGTGACCGAGATGTGCCTGTCGTTCCTGGGCTACGAGGGCAGCGAGCGACACGTGGGCGAGCAGCGCAAGGCCGCGGGCAAGGTCGTGGCCCGCCACGGCGGCTTGTGCATCGGCGCGAGCCCCGGCGCTCTCTATGACCAGAAGAAGTTCGACACCCCGTACATCCGCGACTTCCTCCTGGACCGCGGGGTGGCCGCCGACGTGTCCGAGACCGCCATGCCGTGGAGCCGGCTGATGCCCGTCTACAGCGCGGTCACCGCGGAGGCGTACCGGGCCTTCGCCGAGCTCGGCGTCCAGGGCTACGTCATGTGCCACCTGTCCCACAGCTACCACGCGGGCGCGTGCCTGTACTTCACCTTCGCCTTCGAGGGGTCGCCCGGAGCCGACATGATCGTCGAGTACGACCTCGTCAAGTCTCGGGTCCAGCAGGCCTTTGTCGACCATGGCGCCACGCTGTCCCACCACCATGCCGTGGGGACCGAGCACGCCCAGTGGCTCGAGCAGGACATCTCCACGCCGGGCGTGGTGATGCTCAAGGCTCTGTTCGACGGGACCGACCCGGGCGGGCATCTGAACCCGGGGAAGATCGTGTGATGCCGGCCCGTCGGGAATTGTGGGATGTCTTCCTTGGGAAGATTGTGTAATGGCTGCCTGCAGCGATCAGGCCTGGGCGCGGACCCGCCCGGCGCGGTTGGCGCGTGAGCTGGTGATCCGTGGCGTGTTCGGATCGATCGTCGGCACCTACGCGCAGCGGAGGATCGCCGGCCTCGAGCATCTCGAGGGCGTCGAGGGCCCGGTGATCTTCGTCGCCAACCACTGCAGCCACGTCGACACCCCGGTGCTGCTGCTCTCGTTGCCGGCGAAGCGGCGGCGGCGCACGGCGGTGGCCGCGGCGGCCGACTACTTCTATACGAGCTGGTTGCTCGCGGCCGGGGTGTCCTTGGCCTTCGGCACCGTCCCCATCGACCGCCGCGGGCACGGCGCGGATGCGGATATCGCACATTTGCTCGACGACGGGTGGAGCCTCTTGGTGTTCGCCGAGGGCACGCGCTCGCGCGACGGCCGGGTGGGGCGCATGCGCTCGGGTGCCGCTGCGCTGGCCGCCGAGCACGGCCTCCCGATCGTCCCCGTCCACATCTCCGGGACCCGCGAGGCGATGCCGATCGGTCGCCGCTGGATGGTTCGCCCAGACCACGGAGGGCGATGGGCCCGACACACAATCTCGGTCAGCTTCGGCACCCCGATCAACGTCGAGAACCGCTTCGATGCGATGGCGCAGGTGCGCAGGTTCATGGAGTCGTGCGGCGCAGAGACGACGGGGGACCTCGCGTCTGCTCGCTCGGCGCGTGGCATCGCCACCGCTCGCTAGCCGACCGGGGTGACCGTCACCTCGAGCCCATGCACGGCGGTGCTCGCGCCCATGTCGCTCGCCTCTGAGGTGGTAAGCGCGTTGACGTTGGACCGGTCTTCTCGGAGCTTCGGCCAGCCACCCTTGGGGATCAGCCCGACGCCCACCGGCAGCGCATCGGTGATCTCGACGGGGACGACCAGGCTGCCGGCCGAGCTGGTAACCCGCGCGAGCGCCCCGTCACGGAGCTCGAAGGTGGCTGCGTCGGCGGCGGTCAGGCTAAGGGTCAGCGCTCCCGAGCGGCGCGCCACCCGCTCGTCATTGCTGAAGCTGCTGTTCAGCGCCCACGGTGAGGCTGGGGACAGCAGCCGCAGCCGGCCGGCTGCGGGCCGCTCGTCGGCCTCCGGGCGAGGCAGGCGCCCATGGCCGTCGGCTTCGGCGGCTTCAGAGACGAGCTCGATCCGTCCGCTCGCGGTCGGGTAGTGCCCGTCGCCGAACTGCACGGCCGGGGCCTCGGACGGTGTCCACACGGTTCCATGGCTTGCCAGCTCCGCGAAGTCGAGCCCGGTCCCGGTGCCCTCCAGCGTGCGGGCGATGATCTCCTCGTCGGGCTCGAGCAGCGGTGGATCGGGCAACCCGAGTGCCGCCGCCAGGCGACGGAAGATCTCGCTGTTGGGCAGCGCCTGGCCCAGCGGCTCGGTCGCCTTGACCTGCGCGGCGAGCGCCCGGTGGAAGTAGGGAACCACGAGGTCGTCGAACTCGAGCCAGCTGGCGGCGGGGAGCACGACGTCGGCGAGGTCGGCGGTGTCGGTTGCGAACAGGTCGAGGACGACGGTGAACAGATCCTCCCGTTCGAGCGCGCGGCGCAGACGCCCCTGCTCCGGGCACGAGGCAACCGGGTTGACGTTCCAGCAGACGAGCGCCTGGGCGCGTCCCGGATCCTCGAGGTGCGCTGGGAGACCCATGTGCGAGATCGGGTCGGGCACATCGGGATAGGCCGCCGTGCCGCTCAAATAGTCCTCGTCGATCCCGCGGTTGCCGAACCCGTTGAGGTACAGGAAGCCCGCTCCAAGCCGGCCGACGTTGCCGGTGACGGCCGGGAGGGTGGCCACGCTGCGGACGACGTTGCCGCCGTTCTGCTGGCGCTGCAGTCCCTGGCCGATCCACAGCAGGGAAGGACCGGCGCCGTAGAGATGAGCCGCACGCTCGACCGCATCGGCCGGCACGCCGGTCTGGGCCATCGTCCACGCCGGATCGCACGGCTCCGCCCGGTCCAGCAGCTCGGCGCCGCCGATCGCGTGGCTAGCGAGGAACCGCTCGTCGACGAGGCCGTCCCGGGCCAGCACGTGCAGGAGCCCGAAGGCGAGCGCCGCATCGCTGCCGGGGAACGGCTGCAGATGGAGGTCGGCCTGCTCGGCGGTCGGTGTGCGAACGGGGTCGACGACGACGACTGAGCCCGGGGCGGATGGGAGCCACTCCTCGTGCTGGTGGGGTGCCGAAGCCGACGGGTTCGCGCCCCAGACGAGGATGCAGCGAGCATGCTCCGCACTGCGTGGATCGAAGCCATCGAGCGAGGTCCCGTAGACGTAGGTGAGCGCGGTGTGACCGGCGTCGTTACAGATCGTGTCCGGCGCCACCTCGGTGGCCCCCAGGCGGCGCATCAGGCGCATGGGGAAAAAGTAGGAGAGCAGCGAGAAGCTGCCGGTGTAGTGGGAGTAGATGATCCGGGCGCCGTCGTCCGCGGCGATCGCGCCAAGGCGCGAAGCGACCACCTCCAGCGCCTCCTCCCAGCTCACTGCGTCAAACTGTCCTGCTCCCTTCGGTCCCCGGCGTACGAGCGGATCGGCCAGCCGCGCGGTCGGGTCAAGGAACACGCCGTTGTAGGCCAGCGTGCACTTCCGGCAGAGCTTGCCGCGGCTGACGGGATGGTCTGGGTCGCCGCGGACGTGCACGACCCGTCCATCCTCGACGCGCACGAGCGCGCCGCAGGCGTCGTAGCAATCGCGGGGACATGTGGTGCGGACGTCGTGCCGGTCGCTCATCGGGCAAGCTTATGACTCGGAGGGCGTGGCGCCGAGATACGCGGACTCAGGACGGCTCGTCGATCACCAGGTGGACGGGCACCTTCGCCCGTCGTTCCACATGCTGGGGTTCCTGGGACCACATCATGCTGCCGATGAGTCGCACGCGCGATCGATCGGCACCCATCACGATCTCACCGGCACAGAGCTCGCGCGCCATGGCGCAGATCCGCTGCGCGGGCTTGCGCGTGCCGAGCACCTGACCCTCGGCGCGCAGGCCGCGTCGGCGCAGCCTCGCCACCGCGTGGCGGACGATCTCGCCCTGCTCGTCCCATTCGGCCTTCGTGGGCACGAGGCCCGGAGTCTGGAGTCCGAAGGCGACGCCGTGGACACGGGCGATCGAGAGCACGAGAACGGTGCCGTCGGCAGCACGCGCAAGGTCGGCGGCGAGCGCGATGGTGTCCGCCGTGAACCCGCGTCCCTCGCTGGCCAGCAGGACTGAAGCGGTCCGGTCCTTGGGGACCGGCGTGCCTTTGACCTTGACGCCGGCAATCTCTCCTACCACCTTCGAGCGGCGGCGCGGACGGACCCCCGCGCCGACCGCCTCCGCTGACCCGGCGCTCACGGACTGACCTCGGTGGCGATCCCCGCGGGCATGGTCGCGTCACTGTCTGCTTTCACGCTGCCGCCGTCGCGTTTGTCCTCGACCAGTTTGCGCCATAGGTATAGAGGTAGGTAGAGGGCGAGGGCGCCGAAGCCGAGGAAGTAGAAGGGCAGCGTCGATTTGCCGGCCTGCGAGCACGCGCACGAGGCGTAGGTCGGGCCGCCGTAGAAGTAGATGAGCAGGAAGAACGCGGCCATGAGCAGCGCGACGTATTTCATGAACTCCGGCAGCTTGATCGGCCGTGGCAAGTTCGGCCGGTGCTGCCGCATGTAGTAGTAGCCGACGAGCACCGGGATCATGATGATCAGATAGCCGACGTTGGAGAAGGTGTAGATCTGCACGGCGCCGCCCATGAAGACAACGGCGATTGAGCAGATCACCGTGAAGAACATGCCGCGCGAGGGGACGCCGTGCCTGTTCAGCCTCGAGAACATCTTCGGGAAGTTCCCGTCGGTGGACATTTGGTGTAGTGAGCGGGCGGTGCCGGTGATCGCGTTCAGGCAGGAGAGCACGAGCGCGACGATGAGCATCAGGCCGATGATCCAGTTGAGCGCGGTCGACGCGGCTCCGGCGCCGAACACCTTCGAGGAGAAGGTGACGAACATGGTCTTCGGGTCCACGAGCGCGGCGCTGCCGAGCGCGTGGTTGCCGAGCACGATCACGAACGCGACCGGGATCAGGGTGTAGATGAAGAGGCCGTAGCCTCCTTCGAGGTTGAGGGCGATCTTGGCGTCGCGGGAGGGGTTCTTGCACTCGCCGATGTAGCACGCGGCCGCTTCCATGGCAATCACGTTCCAGGTCAAGAGGAACGCAAAGGCTATGTAGATCGTGAACCAGCTGTGCCCGTAGATCGGCGAGAAGAAGGTCGAGCCGTCGGTCCGGTGGAAGTTGAAGAGCTGACCGAAGTGCACGACCGAGGGATGAAAGACCCACGAGATGGCCAGGAAGGTCAGCGGGATCATGGCCAGCACGGCCAGCACTGTCGCGAACCCGGTCCCGAACTTCAGGCCCATGTAGGAGGGGATGAAGAGCAGCAGGATCCCGACAATGGCGATGCCTAGCGTCCACCAGTAGATCGGTGTGCCCAACGGCGTGAAGCTCTTGGTGGAGAGGCCGAAGAGCTCAACGATGTAGTACGACGCCAAGATCATGTTCAGCGGAGCGACCGGGAACCAGCCCATCCAATAGCCCCAGGCGCCGAACGCGCCGAGGTGCTGTGCGGCTCGCGGCCAGCGGTCCCTGTACGCCGGATAGATGTAGGATGGCAGGCCGCCGGAGCGCTCGGGCATCATCGCTGCCATCTCTGAGAGCAGCAGGCACAGGATCCAGCCACAGGCGGTGATCAGCACCATGATCGGAAGCGCGGACGCTCCCAAGGCGACGACCATCGTCGGGCCGATACCGGTAACCAGAATCGTGCCCGCCAGACCAATTACGAACGCGCTCCACCAGGTGCCCGTCTTCGGCATCCCTCCGTGCTCGTAGGTAAGGGTGTCGCCGCCTTCCGCCGCTGTATCGCTCAAAACAAAACCTCCGCCGTTTCGTTTCCCCGTATTCGGGTGTGCCGCCGCCACCTCGAGGCACGAATGAGGTCGTCACCTTGAACGTCGTACCGGGGACTGACAATGGCCTCTGGTCCACAATCCGGCGCAGGTCTATGGCCCTGTCGTACACGGACCGTTTGTCCTAATCGATTTGGACCAGACGGCCGTGGCGGCGCCCTCCCAGCGCGGTCTACCGTGGTGACACGCAACCCCCTCGGGGTGTCCACTCGCGAAAGGACAATCAGTGGCGATCTACTTGAGCATGCAGCGCGTACGCTTCTCCAGCCCTGACGCTTACGAGAAGTTCAAGGTGGTTTTTGCCGACACGCGCCATCACCTCATGGAGCTGCCAGGGTTTATACACCTGACCTGGTGGGAGCATCCAGACGACCCAGGCTGGTTCAACGAGTGCAGCTTCTGGGCCAGCAAGGTGGCGCTACGCGATTGGCATATGAACACCTACCACAAGTATGCGAAGGCGTGGGCGGCCAACGGGGCGATCATGGAGGACATCATCAACAATTTCGAGCTCGTGAGCACGCGGCTGCTGCGGATCTGCCCGTGTTGCGGCGAGCTTCAGGACAAGGACTACGATCTCGGGCAGGAGCAAGCCGTGCTGCGGGAGCAGTGCCCCAAGTGCACGTTCCACTTCCCGGTCCTCGCGGAGCAGCCATCGAGCTTCGCCGTGTTCAAGGACCTCATGCCGGAGCCCGACATCGATCTCGTAACCGACGAGCCGCTGGAGGCGACGGTTCCGTAGACACACAGCTGTTGATGGTGCGGCGGGCGGGTTTGCCACTCGGGTGACAGCTCGCCGTATCATCCCCTCCAGCGTTGGAGCACTTGGACACGTTTCTCGCCGCGCACCCGCCTTTCGACGCGCTCGAGGTTGACGTACGGCTAGAGCTGGTCTCCGAAGCCGTCGAGGTCACTTTCGAGGCGGGGAAGCTCGCGCTGGTCGAGGACGGTTTGCCGGCCCGCGGCCTGTACCTGATCCTCAGTGGCTCTATGGACATCGTCCACGAGGGCGAGGTTATTCAGGTGCTCGAGCCGGGTGAGTGCTTTGGCCATCCGTCACTGCTGACCGGGATGGCTCCCGCGTTCACGGTCCGAGCGCGGGAACCGTCGGTGTGCGCGTGGTTCGACGCCGTCAACAGCCGCCGCGTGCTGGGAACCGGCGCCGGGGCCTCCTACGTCGCCACGACACTGCGGCAGCGCCTCACGCGCGCGGGTCACACGGTCCATGGCCTACTGGACGTCGGGACTACGCCGGTATCGGCGATCACGCGCGAGGCCGTGTTCTGCGATCCCGAAGCGACGATTCGCGAAGCTGCGGTGGCGCTGAACGAAGAGGGAGTCTCAGCGCTGCTGCTACGCCTCGGCGGCGACGAGCTCGGGATCCTCACCGACGCCGACATCCGCGCGTGCGTGGCGAACGGTGAGCTTGACTTCGACGCCCCAGCTCGGGCGTTGGCGCGCTCGCCTGTCCCCACCGTCCCGGCCGCCCAACTGGCCGTCGAGGCCACCGTCGATATGCTCGCGGCGGGCGAGGATCACATGGCCGTCCTCGTCGGCGACCGGATCTCAGGGTTGCTGTCCGCCACAGATCTCCTGGGGCTCGACGCTCGCAGCCCGATCGCCCTGCGTCACACGATCCTTGGCGCCGCCAGCGAGGATGGGCTGGCTAGCGCTGCCGGTCATCTACCCAAGCTGTTCGGGTTGCTGGTGCACGCCGGGGTCCCGCCGCGCGACATCGGGAGAGTCCTGAGCCTTCAACATGACGCGTTGGTTACGCGCCTGATCGACTTCTCGCTCTCCCGCCACGGCTTGGCGCCGCAGCCTTGGGCGTGGCTCGACCTCGGTAGCGCCGCGCGGCGCGAGTTCACCCTCGCCTCCGACCAGGACAATGCGCTCGCGTATGGATCGCCGCCGCCGGAGGCGGAGCGGGTCGATGAGTACTTCGCGCGGCTCGGCAATGATGTCAACACGGGCCTCAGTCGCTGCGGTGTTGGGGTCGATAACGACGGCGTGCTCGCCGGCGACCGCCGGTGGCGGATGTCCAAGTCCGACTGGTTGCGCACCTTCGACGAGTGTCTTCGTGTACCCGACGAGTCCCATCTGATTCGCGCCTCGGTCGCCTTCGACTTCCGGCCGGCGGCGGGCGGACTCACGATCGCGGCGTCTCTGAACGAGCGCATTCGCGCCGCGCGCGAGCATCCCGCCTTCATGCAGCTGATGGCGCGCACCGCCACCGGCTTCCCGCTGGCACTTGGGTTCCGCGGCCAGCTCGCGGTCGAGAAGCACGGGCCCGCCGCCGGCCGGCTCGACCTCAAACGCGGCGCCATCATCCCGCTCGTCAACCTGGTCCGCTATTACGCGCTGGCCAGCGGGGTGACGATCTCGCCGACGCTCGACCGAATCGACGCGGCAGCGAGCGCCGGTGGTATCGAGCTGGGTCTGGCCGACGGGCTGCGCGAGGCGTTTCAGGTGATCATGCGGTTGCGCTTCGAGCACCACGCCGCGTGCATCGCCAACGGCATGCCGCCTGACAACCTGGTCGACCCTGGGGTGTTAGCGCCGATCGCCCGGGGGGATCTCCGCGAGGCGTTGCATAGCGTTCGCCGGGCGCAGAAGCCGCTCGGGGTATGAGCGGCCTGTAGCGCGAGCCACCACATCTGGAGCACAAAGTGTGCCCGCCGGTGCCATTTCGGCCGTCCTGGCGACGGTCTAGGCTCAGGGCACGATGTGCGGTATAGCCGGTCTGTTTACCAAGACGCCCTCGCTCGAGGCGCAGCTCGGGCACCATCTGTCGCGGATGCTCGAGCAGCTCTCCTTCCGCGGCCCGGACAGCGCCGGTGTCGCCTTCTACCGTCGGCCCGCGCCCGAGGGGTGGTGCAAGGTCTCACTGCACTCGGGCGCGCCCGACCCGGGGTGGGATGGGATCGCCGCGTCGCTCGCCCTCGCCTTCGGCGAAGCGTCAACGCCGAGCGTCCGCGCCACCCACGCGACGTTCGTGATCGCCGCCGACGCCGAGCCGGTCCAGGCATGGCTGTCCGAGCACCATCCCGAGTTGCGCCTGATGAGCGCCGGCAACGCCATCGAGATCTATAAGGAGGCCGGCCCGCCGCGGCGGTTCATCGAACGCTTCGCGGTCGAGGAGATGGAGGGAAGCCATGCCCTCGGCCACACGCGGATGGCCACCGAGAGCCGCGTCACCACTGAGCATTCGCACCCCTTCTCGACCGGCCTTGACCTGTGTCTGGTCCACAACGGCTCGCTCTCCAACCATAATCGACTCCGGCGTGTGCTTCGGCGCGAGGGGATCCGCTTTCAGACCGACAACGACAGCGAGGTCGCGGCCGGTTACCTGACCTGGCGGATGCGCGAGGGGGCGACGCTCGAGCAGGCGCTCGCCGGCTGCATGGACGACCTCGACGGCTTCTACACCTTCGCCGTGGGTACCGCCGACGGGTTCGCGGTGCTCCGCGACCCGATTGCGTGCAAGCCCGCGGTGATGGCAGAGACGGACGAGTGGGTGGCCATGGCCTCCGAGTACCGCGCCATCGCCGTCCTCCCGGGGGCGGAGGACGCGGTGCTATGGGAGCCCGAGCCGGGCCGCGTCTACAGCTGGGGAACCGCGCCGGTGGCGTGATGGCTGCCCCGGACGCCACCCGGGACGCGGTCGAGTCGGTTGACCTCGCCACCGAGACCGTGCGCGAGCTGAACCGGCGCCTGCACGGTCCGGACGCTCCCCGGCGCGTGCGCGTGCTCAACCCCGCCGGGCGGCACAGCATCGCGGTGGGACTCGACGGGCCCTACGAGGTCGAGATCGAAGGTCACGTCGGCTACTACTGCGCCGGCATGAACAAGCTCGCCGGCGTTCGCATCCGCGGCAACTGCGGTGTCGGGGTCGCCGAGAACATGATGTCGGGCACGGTGATCGTCGAGGGGAGCGCGTCGCAATCTGCCGGCGCGACCGCCCGCGGCGGCCTGCTGGTGATCCACGGCGACGCGTCGGCCCGATGCGGAATCTCGCTCAAGGGAGGGGACATCGTCGTCCGCGGCTCGGTGGGGCACATGAGCGCTTTCATGGCCCAGAAGGGATCGATCGTCGTGTGCGAGGACGCCGGCGAGGCGCTCGGCGATTCGCTCTACGAAACGCGGCTGTACGTGCGCCGGTCGGTGGCGAGCCTCGGGGCGGACTGCGTAGAGAAGGAGATGCGTTCCGAGCACGTGGAACAGGTCCGCGAGCTGCTCGCGCGCGCCGAGATCGACGACGCCGACCCCGCTGACTTCCGCCGCTTCGGGTCGGCGCGCAGGTTGTACCACTTCAAGGTCGAGCACCTGGCGAGTTACTGAGCCGATGTCCGAGCACGGCTGGCATCCGGGGTTGCGCGAGTCGGCGACGTTCGACCGTGGCGTGATCGCCGAGATCCAGCGCGCGGCGCGCGAAGGGATCTACGACATCCGCGGCTTCGGGGCCAAGCGTCCCGTGCCCCACTTCGACGACCTGCTCTTCCTCGGCGCCAGCGTGTCGCGTTATCCGCTCGAGGGCTATCGCGAGCGCTGCGCCACCGACGTGGTCATCGGCGGGCGCTTCGCCTCAGAGCCGCTACACCTCGACATCCCCATCACCATCGCCGGGATGAGCTTCGGGGCGTTGTCGGGCGCGGCCAAGGAGGCGCTCGGACGCGGGGCGAGCGAGGTGGGGACGAGCACGACCACCGGTGACGGCGGGATGACCGCTGAGGAGCGCAAGCATTCGGAGACGCTGGTCTACCAGCTCCTGCCCTCCCGCTACGGGATGAATCCCGACGACCTGCGCCGCGCCGATGCGATCGAGGTCGTCGTCGGCCAGGGGGCCAAGCCCGGCGGCGGCGGGATGCTCCTGGGACACAAGATCTCCGCTCGCGTAGCGGAGATGCGCGACCTCCCGGCCGGTATCGACCAGCGCAGCGCCTGCCGTCACCCCGACTGGACCGGCCCCGACGACCTCGAGATCAAGATCGAGGAGCTGCGCGAGATCACCGACTGGCGGATCCCCATCTTCGTCAAGATCGGCGCTTCGCGCACCTACTATGACGTGGCGCTCGCGGTCAAGGCGGGCGCCGACGCGATCGTCCTCGACGGCATGCAGGGCGGTACCGCGGCGAGTCAGGAGGTGTTCATCGAGCACGTGGGCATCCCCATCCTCGCCGCCATTCCCCAGGCGGTCGAGTCGCTGGTGGAGCTGGGGATGCACCGGGAGGTGCAGCTGATCGTGTCGGGGGGCATCCGCACGGGGGCGGACGTGGCCAAGGCCCTGGCCCTCGGCGCCGACGCCGCCTCGATCGGCGTCGCGGCCCTGATCGCCCTCGGCGACAACGCCCCCGAGCACGACGAGGGGTATCGCGCGATCGGCTCCGCCGCCGGCTACTACGACGACTGGCAGGCCGGCCTCGACCCGGCGGGGATCTCGACCCAGGACGACGAGCTCGCCGCTCGCCTCGATCCGGTGCAGGGCGGGCATCGTCTCGCCAACTACCTGCGCACGCTCGTGCTCGAGACCCAGACCCTGGCGCGCGCCTGCGGCAAGTCCCACGTCCACAACCTCGAGCCCGAGGATCTCGTGGCGCTTACCATCGAGGCCGCCGCCATGGCCCGGGTGCCGCTGGCGGGAACGAGCTGGGTGCCGGGCTCTCATCCGCTCGGGTGAGTTGGCCGATCGCGCTTTGCGGCCCCGCTCTGTTGACGACCACCATCGGTTAGTGATAACTTACCGTTAGTGGTAACGAACGCAGCAGCGATGATGACGGCGCTGGGGGATCCGACTCGGCAGGCGATCTTCGACCGGCTTTCCGACGGGCCGCGCCCGGTCGGCGAGCTCGCATCCGGGCTGCCGGTCAGCCGGCCGGCGGTCTCGCAGCACCTCAAGGTACTTAAGGACGTCGGATTGGTGACTGACCGGCGCGAGGGCACCCGGCGGCTGTACCAGGTGGATGCCGCCGGCCTCGCCGTATTGCGCACCTACCTCGACCAGTTCTGGCAGCGGTCGCTGGCCGCGTTCGAGACAGCAGCCCGCGAAGAGAAAGGTGAGCAGGATGATCCAGGCGATTGAATCGATCCGGCGCGAAGTCGTCGTTCCGGTGTCGAGCGAGCAGGCGTTCGAGGTCTTCACCTCGGGTATGACCGGCTGGTGGCCGAAAGAGCACCACATCGGCAGCGCACCGATCGAGCAGATCGTGATCGAGCCTCACGAGGGCGGTCGGTGGTACACGCGCCACGAGGACGGAAGCGAGACCTCGACGGGCTACGTGCTCGCCTGGGAGCCGCCCGAACGGCTCGTCATCACCTGGCAGATCGGCGCCGACTGGCGTTACGACCCAAAGCTCGTGACCACCATCGAGATCCGCTTCGAGGCCGAGGCTCCCGACCGCACGCGCGTGCGCCTCGAACACCGCGACCTCGAGCGCTTCGGTCCTGAGGCCGAGCGCATGCGCGAGATGTTCGAAGATCCCGGCGCGTGGAGCGCGACGCTGGGCGCGTACGCGACGTCGTTTGCCGAGACGGGCTGAAAGCGTCCGGCCCGGGGCGAGCTGATGGCCGCTCGGTCTCGCCTGGCGAGACCGAGCGGCCGCTTCCAGCTCCTACTTCACCCCGGTGATCTCGAGCACCTGGCCGGGCTTGGGCGACGAGCGCGTACTCGTGCCGTGGTTCGTCACGTAGATGGTGCCGTTGTGAGTCACCGCGACCCCGGTGGGGTCGAATAACCCCGACACGGGCAATCTCGTGACGTGCTTGCCGTTCGTGCTGATCCGGAGGAGCGCACCGGGCACCGAGGGCGGCGAGAGCAGCCCCCCGGTGCTGAGCTCGGTGACGAGCAGACGCCCAGCGGGGCCGAACGCGATGGCGGTGACCGCCGTGAGCCCGCTGGCCCAGACCCGCGCTGCGTGGCCGGGCACGACGCGGTAGATGTCGGCCGTGCCGGGCGTCGAGGGAATGCCACGGAGGAGGCCGACGTAGAGCGCGCCGTCCGGGCCGACGGCCACCGAGGTCGGGACCGCTTGCGCGTGACTCGGCACGGCGGCCGGACCGAGTACGCCGGCCGGTGCGGTCTCGAGGTGGGTCGGAAACCGCGCGAGGACGCTGATCCTGCCCCTGCTGCTCACATAGAGCAGATCATTCGCGGCGGCGTCGGTGACGGCGAAGCCGCTCCTGTAGGCGACCACTGAGTAGGGGTCTGAGTCGAAGGTCGTCTCGCCGGGCGCGCCGCCCAGGGTCGCTGTGGCCTGCGGGTGCCTAGCCGCGAAACGAGCCAGGTTGGCGGACATCCCGGACCCGAGCTGGAACGTGCCGAAGATCGAATGGGCGCGTCCGCGCAACGAGTTGCTGCCGTTTTTGGTGACGAGATCGTCCTGGTAGAGCACGGCGAGATGCCCCGTCTGGGTGAAGCTCACCCCTGAAGGGCCGCTGATCTCCCCGCTGTCCTCCTCGGTCACGGAGGGGAGCCTCCCGTCGACGACCTTGGTTCCCTCGGCGGTGATCAAGGCCACCGCGCCCGTCTGACCTGAGCAGTACGTGGTGGTGCCGGGGCCGCCGGTGACGGGCCCGGGGGCGCAATCAGCCGATCCCTTCCTGCCGCCCCTGCCAGACTCGACCACGTACACGCCCTGTCTGGTGTCCAGCAGGTGCTTCGGTGCGTTGAGGCCGGTAGCTACCACCTTGACCTCCGGCGCCGAGGTGGCCCCGGCACCGGCCACGGCTACGGTGGCCGTGGCGGCGGCGGCGGCGAGCAGGCCGCCCGCGCCTACGAACATGCGAGTGCGTCGCATCTTTGAACTCTCCCAACAGTCGGATTTTCGCGCTCGCGTGTGTTCCCCACCGGAGCAGCGCGGCAGTGTAGAGGAAGGTGTGTTGACGAATTAATAAAATGCTTGGGGGGTTGTCGCAAAGCTCGCTGGCCGAAATGCCGTACGCGGGGTCAGAGCAGTGTCGCTGGGCTCGCACGGGGCTTTAGAACGCCGCGGGTAAGGCCGAATTTCGGCGGCGGATCGTCTGCTGGGTTTGCGCCAGCCGTGTGTCAGGGGTTCGGTAGCACGACCTCGAGTTCCACGGCCGATCTGATCGGGCGCGGTGGGGGGGTGTGCTGCGTTTGCCCCAAATGTTGGGGGTTACGTAGCACGACCTCGAGTTCCGCGGCCGATCTGATCGGGCGCGGTGGGGGGGTGTGCTGCGTTTGCCCCAAATGTTGGGGGTTACGTAGCACGACCCCGAGTTCCGCGGCCGATCTGTCACGGTGTCCTCGCCCGAGGGCCTTATGGAGGCCGCAGGCAACGCCAAATTTCGGACGCGAACAGCCGGGGAGTTTTGCCAGCCTCCTTAGGGCCACCCTTCGTCGAGAGCTTGGGGGCCGCGGGCGGCCCGCGGGGTGGGCGGCGCGGGCGGCGCGGCGAACCGTCTCGTCTCGCTCGGTGCTCAGCCCGCCCGCTCGGTGCTCAGCCTGCCCGCTCGGCCCCGCCCCGCCGCGCCAATCGACCCGCCGCCACCGTCCCCCCTACGAGCATCACCACGCCGTACACCCCCGGCACGGCGCCGGCCCCGGTTCCGAACGCCTGGGTGGCGAGCGCTGCGGCGACGGCGAAGTCGCGCATGGCGATCGCGAGCGCGCCGGGGATGGCGGTCGCGGAGGCGGCGGCGCGGCGGCGCCAGAGCTCGGCCAGGGCGGCCGAGACGGCGAGGAAGGCGACGCTGGCGAGCAGGGCCGACGCGAGGTGGTGTGCGCCCTTGGTCCCGCTGAGCGCGGCGTAGATGAGTACGGCGACGGTGAGGGCGGCGACGCCCTCGCGCTCGGGGTCGGCCGCGGCTGACCGCGGCCAGCGGCTGCGCGCCGCCACGCCGACCACGAGCGGGACGATGACCACGAGGGCGAAGCGCCCGAGCAGGGGGCCGGGGTTGGCATGGGTGGAGGTGCCGGCGAGCGCCCCGATGGCCAGCGGGCCGATGAGCGCCGAGGCGACCAGCGAGCCGCTTACGGCGCCCAGGGCGATGGTCGCGTCGGCGCGCGCGAGGGCGACGAGCCCGACCGAGGCGACCTCGGAGGACGCGAGGCCGACGGCGAGCAGGCCGTCCCTGACCGGTGGCGCGAACGGTCGGCCGAGGGCCCAAGCGGCGGCGCCGAGCACGATCAGAGGCGCGACCGAGAGCACGCCCACCGCGGCCGCATGATCGCGCAGCCGACGCAGGTCGGCGAAGGAGATGCCGAACGCCGTGGCGAGGACGAGAAGCGCGAGCAGGAGGTCCGAGCGGGCGGCCAGTGCGCTCGAGGGGACGACCAGCGCCAGCGCCGCGGCGAGGAGCGCCACCGGCGTGAGGACGCGGGGGACGGCGGCGAGCGCGCGCATCAGAGGATTCGCACCGGGCACGGCTATTCCCGCCTCGCGGCAGCCCCCGCCCCCACGGCAGCCCCCGCCCCCACGGTTACGCCCGCCCCCACGGGAGCCCCCGCCCCCACGGTTACGCCTGCCCCCACGGTTACGCCTGCCCCCACGGGAGCCCCCGCCCCCACGGTTACGCCCGCCCCCACGGCAGCCCCCGCCCCCACGGTTACGCCTGCCCCCATAGCTACGCCCGCCCCCCGAGCGCCATGGTGAGCGTGTGGGCGCCTTCGCGGAGCGTGGCGAGGAGGCGGGTCGGGTCCTCGAGTCGGCTCGCCGGTCCCTGGATTCCCAGGATGGCGGCGAGGGCTCCGGTGTTGTCGAATACGGGAGCGGCGATGGCGTTGACGTCCTCCTCGCGCTCGCCGAACACGGTGCCGTAGCCTCGTTCGCGCACCTCGGCGACCTCGATGGCGAGGGTTCGGCGGTGGGTGATGGTGCGGTCGGTGAGGGCGACGAGATCGCGCTCGGGGGGGAGCGGGCCGCCGCCGAAGGCGAGCATCACCTTGCCCACCGCGGTGGCGTGGGCGATGCTTGGTCGCCCGAGCCGGGCCATGCTGACGACGCCGGAGCGCGAGGGGATCGAGTCGACCGTGATCGCCTCGCGCTCACCGGGTACCGAGAGGGTGGCGGTCTCGCCGGTGCTCTGCATCAGCTCGACGAGCACCGGGCGCGCCAGGGTCTGGAGATCGAGTCGGGAGAGGACGCGGTCGGCGAGGGTGACGAGCTGGAGCCCGAGCCGGTATGGGCCCTGCCCCGCGCGCTGGACCATGCCGGCGGACTCGAGGGTGGCGAGTAGGCGCGAGGCGGTGCTGGGGTTGACGCCGATGCGCCGAGCGAGTTCGTTGACGCCGAGCCCGGTCTCGCTGGCGGCGAGCTCGTCGAGGAGGGCCAGGGCGCGGGCCACGGAGGCGATAGGGCGGGGACCCGAGCTCGTCCGTTGCACCATAGGCAATAGTATTGCGCTTTACGCCACGGTTGTCTACGATCGCTCGATGTCGTTCGTCCTCAGCTGCCCCCACTGCGGGGTCCGCGAGGTAACGGACTTCGCCTTCGGCGGCGAGGTCAGCGCGCGCCCCCGCGGTGAGCCCTCGTTCCGCGAGCTGTGCGAATACAACTACTTCCGCCGCAACGTCGCGGGCGTCCAGCGGGAGTGGTGGTACCACCGCTCGGGGTGCCGCACGTGGTTCCTGGCCGACCGCGACACGCGCACCAACGAGGTGCTGCGTGTCGGGCTGCCGGGCGAACTCGACGAGGGTGACGCTCAGCGATGACCCGCCTCCCCGAGCAGCCCGGGGAGCGGATCGACCGCACGCGCAAGATCGCCTTCACCTTCGACGGCCGGTCGGTCGCGGCGCTCGAGGGTGACACCATCGCCTCGGCGCTCTACGCGACGGGGCGGCGTACGTTCTCGCGGAGCTTCAAGTACCACCGCCCACGCGGGCTCTTGTGCTGCGCCGGCCAGTGCCCAAACTGTCTGGTCGCCGTCGACGGCGCCCCCGGGGTGCGGGCGTGCACGGAGCCCGTTCGCCAGGGGGCGCGGGTCGAGCACATGAATGCCTGGCCGGGGCTCGAGCACGACGCGATGGCGGCCATTGACCGAGTCGGCGGAGCGCTCACCCCACCCGGGTTCTACTACCGCACCTTTATCCGCCCGCGTCGGCTGTGGCCCGTGTACGAGTGGGTGCTGCGCCACGCCGCCGGTCTCGGCCGGCTCCCGCGCGCTCAGGCTGAGCGAACGTGGCGGACCGAGTACCGGCGCCGTCACGCCGACGTCCTCGTCGTCGGCGGCGGCATCGCGGGGCTGAGCGCAGCGATCGCGGCGGCCAAGCTCGGCGCCGACGTCGTGCTCGCCGACGAGGGCGCCGAGCCCGGGGGCAGGCTGCTCTGCGAGGCGGGTTACGCTCACGCGCGCGCGCTCGCGACGCGCGCGCGCGAGGCGGGAGTCGAGGTCTTGACCTCGGCGCCCGCGCTCGGGCACTTCGACGGCCTGGTGCCGATCTGGCAGGGCGACACGATTCACCAGGTACGCGCCCGCCGGCACGTGTACGCAACCGGGGCTATCGAGCAGCCAGTCCTGTTCGCCGGCAACGACATCCCCGGGGTGATGCTCGCGGGCGGAGCGCTGCGCCTGGTGGCCCTGTACGGCGTCGCTCCGGGCCGCCGCGCCGTGGTGGCGACCACCTCGGAGCGCGGAATCGAGACAGCGCTCGCGCTGCACGGGGCCGGGGTCGAGGTGCTCGCGGTCGCCGACCTGCGTCCCGGCCCCGCGGGCGAGGACGTGCGGCTGCGCGAGGCGGGGATCGAGCTCTTCAAGGGCTGGACGGTGGTGCGGGCCCGTGGCCGCGGCGCGGTCTCCGGGGCGGTCATCGAGCCGCTCCCCGGCACACCGGGCAGCGGGTCGATGCGCCTCGAGCTCGACTGCGACCTGGTGGTCGTGAGCGGCGGCGAGGCCCCGGCCACGGCGCTGATCTCCCAGGCGGGTGGATGTACCGGCTACGACTCAGGCAGCGGTCATTTCCGCATCACCGAGCTGCCGGCAGGGGTAGCGGTCGCCGGGCAGGTCGCCGGTCATGGCACCGCCGACCGCGCGGCCGCCTCGGGCGAGCTCGCCGGTCTCGAGGCGGCCGGCGGGCTCGGGCTCGAAACGGACGACGCGGGCGCCGCGGATGAAACGCGCGAACGCGCGGCCGCGCTGCGCGCCCGCCTGCAGGACTCGACCGCGCCCACCGACGCGATCCCGCCCCTCGCTGCGGACCCCGGGCGCGGACGCGCCTTCGTGTGCCTGTGCGAGGACGTGACCGCCAAGGACATCCACCGCAGCGTCGAAGAGGGCTACGACTCGATCGAGCTGTGCAAGCGGTTCACCACGGTGATGATGGGACCATGCCAGGGCCGGATGTGCCAGCTCTCCTCGGTGCGGCTGATGGCGCGCGAGACGGGCCAGAGCCTCGAGCGGGTGCGGACGACGACGGCGCGGCCGCCGTGGTCGACGGTACCCATGGGCGCACTGGCGGGCCGGCCCATCGAGCCGGCGAAGCGCTCCTCGATCCACGGCCGGCACCGCGAGCTCGGGGCCACGGTGCGCTGGGCCGGCGACTGGCGGCGGGCGTATGACTACGGCGACCCCGAGGGGGAGGCGCTGGCCGTGCACAGCGCCGCCGGGCTGATCGACGTCTCGACGCTGGGGAAGCTGCTCGTCCACGGTCCCGAGGCCGGGGAGTTCCTCGACCGGCTCTACCCGAACCGCCTCTCGAACCTGGCTCCGGGACGCATCCGTTACGGCGTGCTCACCTCCGACGCTGGGCGGATCATGGACGACGGGACGATCGGGCGGATCGACGAGGACTCCTTCTACGTGACCACCACCTCGAGTGGGGCGGGCGCGGTCGAACAGTGGTTCTCGTGGTGGCTGGCGGACTGGGGTCTCGATGTCCACCTCAGCGATCTCACCCAGGCACTGTCTGCCGTCAACCTCGCGGGCCCGCGCGCGAGAGAGATCCTCGCCCGGCTCACCGACGCCGACTGCTCGGCGGAGGCCTTCGGCTACCTCGACTCCCGCCAGGCCCGGGTCGCGGGAGTGAACTGCCTGCTCATGCGGATCGGCTTCGTGGGCGAGCTCGGGTACGAGATCCACTTCCCCGCTGCTTACGGTGAGGACGTGTGGGACGCGATCCTCGCCGCCGGGGGGCCGGAGGGGATCCGCCCCTTCGGCCTCGAGCCCCAGCGCATCCTGCGCCTGGAGAAGCAACACATCATCGTCGGCCAGGACACAGACTCGGAGTCGACGCCGATGAGCGCGGGTATGCCGTGGGCGGTCAAGCTCGACAAGGATCAGGACTTCATCGGTAAGTGGGCGCTCGCGCGCGCCGCGGAGCATCGCTCGGAGACCGCGCTGGTCGGCTTCGTCCTGCCCGACGGCTACGTCCCCACCGAGGGCGCGGTCGTGCTCGACGAGCAGGGCACCGCTGCCGGACAGGTGACGAGCGTCCGCCGCTCGCGCGCGCTCGACCGGGTGATCGGAATGGCCTGGGTCCCGGGGGCGCTGGCCGGCGCGGGCAGGAGCATCGTCATCGCCGACGATGGCAAGCGCCTCAGTGCTCAAGTCGTAACCGAGCCGTTCCACGACCCGGCGGGCGAGCTCCTGCGCTCGTGAGCCTCACGTTCCTCACCCCCGACACCGCCGGCGAGCGCGTAGCGGCCAGGAGCCCGATGGAGCGCCTCGCCCGCGCTGCCGGCGCGCGCATAGAGCTCCGCGAGGGCTGGAACATCGTCGTCGGCTACGGCGACCGCGCGCGGGAACGCGAGCTACTCGCCGAGCACGTCGCCTTCGCCGACCGCTCGCACCTGCTTAAGCTCGAGCTCCAGGCCGCACCCGACGCCCTCGCCGGGCTCGTGGCCGCGGCGAGCGGTGGCCACGGGCTCGAGCCGGGCCGCGCGGCGCGCGCGGAAGGCGCGTGGTGGTGTCCGGTGACGCCGACGAGGGTGCTCGTCCTCGGCGAGCCCGGGGACGGCGCGCGGATCCGCGCCGCCGTGGCCGCCGCCGCCGGCGACGCGCCGGGCACCGTCACCGTGACCGACCTCACGTGCGGTCTCGCGGCCCTTACCCTCGCCGGACCCGGCGCCCGCGAGCTGCTCGCGCGCTTCTGCGCGATCGACGTCCGCCCGGCCGTCATGCCGGTGGGCGCCCTGCGTCCGGGATCGGTAGCGCGCACCCCGGGCTACGTGCTGCGCGAGGGCGACGAGCGCCTGCTCGTGCTCGTCGGCTGGGCGCTCGGCCACTACCTGTGGACTGTGGTGGCCGACGCCGCCGGGCACCTCGGGGGCGGGCCCGTCGGCGTCGACTCCCTAGGCGTGTGAGCAGGTGCGGGTGGGGGGCGGGACGTCGAGCGCCGGATTGCGGTCGAAGAACCCGTTCGGCTTGAGCGCGAATCCGATCTTGCCCACCGGCATCACGGGCCAGTCCTCGGGGCGCGGGATGTGGTGGTGCCCCATCGAGTACCAGAGCACTACGTCGGTGTCCTCGGTCGGGCGGTCGGCCTGGATCCATGCTGGTAGCCCGGCTCCGCCGGGGTGCTGGTTCGGGTAGTCGCCGGCGGCGAACCGCTGCGTGGGGTCGTAGGGCGTGACCCACACGTGCCCGGTGATGAACCCCGCTCGGGCCGCGAGGTCCGAATCGGGATGCGCGAAACAGGCGCTGTTCTGACCCGGCTCGAGCTTGTAGGCGACCGGCGTTCCCAGCCCGTTCTCGACCGACGGGTTGACGATCTTCCAGTAACGCGCCCGCGAGGAGTCGACCATGCGGCCGCTCTGGCTCTCGCGCGCGAGCGTGGTCTCCGTCGTCCGGAAGGCGTTACCACGCGGGTTCTCGGGACCGAGCGGGACCGCCTCGGTGTCGACCTCGACCACCGAGTTGCGCACTCCGTCGACCATCATGTCCAGCCGCACGTTGAAGAAATGCTGGTGGTAGGGCGCGCTGAGCCCAGGGGCGACCAGGCTGGCGTGGGGCATCGGCTCGCCGGGCGCGACGGCGCCCGTCGACACGATCCCGGTGAGCTTGACCTCGGCCTCGATCGTGCCGTCCTGCTGGAAGTACCAGTAGTAGCCGTACTCGTAGTTACCGACGGTGGCGACGAACGACACCACCAAGCGGCGGCTGCGGCGGATCTCGGTCTCCCCGGTTCGCCAGTCGGTGTGCTTCCACAGCAGTGAGGAGTCCTCCTCGTGCACGCAGACGGCGTTACGGAGAACCTGGGGCTGGCCGGCGGCGTCGCACATGACCGCGTCGAAGTAGCGAATTTCTCCGAGGCAATCGCACCCGAGCTCGAGCGAGTTGGCGAGCACGCCGATCCCGTACTCGCCGATGTCGAAGGCCATCTTCCAGCTGTGAGTGGGCGCGACCTCCCCGTAGGGCACGACCATCTCCGAAAACGACGCTCGGTAGAGGATGGGCCGGAGCTCGTCGCCGTCCTCGTAGGCGACGGTGTGGAGCACGAGCCCCTCGCGGGCGGTGAAGCCGATCCGCATCGTCCACTTCTGCCAGCGGATCTCATGCCCCGAGACGGTGAAGCTCGGGCCCTCGGGCTGGGTGATCTCGATCGGGCGCAGGTCATCGCGTAGCTCGCCGACGTAGCGGGCCGCGTAATTGCCGTTCTCGGGGGGCAAGGGGGTCACGCCGTGATCCTCGATCCGCACCACCTCCATCTTCGCGAGGTCGACGAAGGCGATCAGGCCCTCCACCGGCCGCGCGTAGCCGTTGTCCCCCTCCTCGCTGCGCACCCACGCGAGCGCCCGGGAGTATCGGGTGTCGGTGCCCTCCGAGGAGCCGGCCGACCAGGGGTCGACCATGAGCAGGTCGGGGTCGGTGATGCCCCGCTTGGCCAGCGCCTCGAGGTACTCAGGGCAGCGCTTGAGCATCTCCTCGCACTCGAGGAACTCCTCGGCCATGATCCGCGGCTGGACGCCGGGGAGATGGCGCCACTCCTCGACGGTCCCGGAGTCGAGCGACACCACCGCTTCGTGCACGGCGCCGTCGGCGCGGTCCATCACGATGGCGAACGCCTCCCGCTCGACCGGCCCGGACAGGGGCCAGTCGAGCACGTCGGACTTGCTCGGCTCGTGCAGCTCCACGGTCGAGAAGCGCACGCTGTCTGCGAGGTCGCATCCAGCGCGCAGGATCTCCACCGCCCGGGCGATCTCCTGCGCGCTCAGTGGCTCGAGGGGGTGGGGGGCGGG
>Ga0302314_10003080_pt1 | contig 30874 bp, 32 predicted proteins | sample III_Palsa_N2_3_FD_200533 | JGI IMG/M metagenome (GOLD analysis project Ga0302314, IMG submission 200533) | Peat permafrost microbial communities from Stordalen Mire near Abisko, Sweden - III_Palsa_N2_3 | ecosystem: Environmental > Terrestrial > Soil > Palsa > Peat permafrost | place: Sweden... | reverse complement strand
TCGCTGAGTTGGTGCTCGGCCGGATTCACCGCTCCAGTATCGCCGAGGTCAGCGGTTCGCCGCGATCCACTCGTTGGTGAACCGCTGAACTGCACCGATGTCGTCGCCGAGGCGGCCGATGATGAAGTTCTCGATCAGCCCGCCGACCAGCGGAACTCTGACCTCGACGGTCGTGCTGAAGCGCAGCCGCGACCCAGTCGGCAACGGTGTCAACAGGACCTCGCCGTGTGCGGTGACCGGTGCCCGCGGCACAGCGACTTCGATTGCGCCGCAAGCCTGTTCGTCATCGACCCAACTCCATCGCTCGGTCCGCGCCATCGCGAGGTCGCCGCCAGCCATCTTGGTGACCACCGCTGGCAGCCGGTCGGCGAAAAGACGCACTGTGAGCTGCACGGTCACCGCCCCGTCCGGCTCGACGGTCAAGTCGTCGAGCGTCGCGGTGCCGTTCTCGAAAGCGGCCAGCCGTGCCCGCCAGTATTCGTCGTCGGCGAACGCGGACAAGATGTCGCCCACACCGACCGGGGCATCCACCGACAGGTCGAATCGTCGCGCCATCGCTAGAACGCCGGCCAGGGAATCGGCCGATGCCGATCCGGGCCGGGCATCACCGGGTTCTTCAACAATGCCCGGGCACGCAGGTGCAGCGCCGCAACCTCGGCAGTGGTGACGTGCTCGCTCAGCGTTTCACCGAGCGGCCCCGCCACCGCGTCGAGCAGACAGGCCACCTTCTCCAGAGTTTTCTCGTCGAGCGGTGTGCCGGCCCATCCCCACAACACCGTGCGCAACTTGTCCTCGACGTGCAGGCACAGCCCGTGGTCGACGCCGTACACGTCGCCGTCGACACCGCGCAGCACGTGGCCGCCCTTGCGATCCGCGTTGTTGATCAGCACGTCGAACACCGCCATACGGCGCAGTCGGATGTCGTCGGCGTGGACGAGCGAGACCGGGTCGCCGGCGTAGTCATACGCCCGCAAGACAGGGAGGTAGCCGGGCGGTCGGGTGTCCGCAGGCACCAGATCGACGAGATCCAGCCCGGGTTCCGGTTCCGAATCTGGCGCGTCGCCGGGTTGGTCGACCCAGAGCTGCAGCATGCCCGGACCGGCCGGGCCGTGTCGAATGATGGTGTAGGGCACGATGTTCCAGCCCAAGTGCGCAGACACCAGATACGCGCAGAGTTCGCGGCCGGCCAACGTGCCGTCGGGGAAGTCCCACAGCGGCTGCTCCCCCGACACCGGCTTGTACACGCAGTGCACGGTGTCGTCGTCCAGCGTCGCTTCGCACAGAAAGGTGGCGTTGCTCGCCGAGCGGATGCGTCCCAGGACCGTCAGCTCACCGCGCTGCAGGACCTCTCGCTTGTCAGGCCTCGGCGTCATCGTCGGGCCCGAGCAGCGCGCTGCGCCGGTAGCCGTTGGTCCGCGCACAGATGTGTCCGTCGGGTTCCAACGGCTCATCGCACAAGGGACAGGGCGGACGACCGGCGGAGATGACGCGATTCGACCGGGTGGCGAACTCGCGCGCCGACTCCGGCGTCAGGAACACCCGCACGGCGTCGGGACCCTCGTCGGTGTCGTCGAGCACCACCGACGCGTCGAACTCGGTGTCGCTGACGGCCAGCAACTCGACGACCACGGTCTGCGCCTCGGAATCCCAGCCCAGACCCATGGTCCCCACCCGGAATTCCGCGTCGACCGGGGTGATCAGCGGCTTGAGATCTTCAACCTCGCCGGTTTCCGGGGGTACCGGGGTGCCGAAGCGCCGGTTGACTTCGACCAGTAGCGCATCGATGCGCTCGGCGAGCACCGCCACCTGCTGCTTTTCCAAGACCACCGACACCACTCGGGCGTCGTGCACGGCTTGTAAATAGAACGTGCGATTTCCGGGTTGCCCAACGGTCCCGGCGACGAATCGGTCGGGTGAACGGAAGACGTGTATCGCACGAGACATGGCAATTCCAAAATACCGGCTGTTCCGGCTGAGCCGTAAATCTCAGTCGGTCGAACCGCCAACGACCGCGTCCTCAGCGGGCGTTTCGCCGCCGGACGGGGGCGCGGCGGTCAACGCGGACGTCAGCTGGCCGCCGGTGTGGTTGACGTGCAGCACGAACGGGCGGAGCTTGGTGTACCGGATCACGCTGATCGATGCCGGATCGACGGAAATCCTCTGGAAGCCGTCCAAATGCAGGCCGAGCGCGTCGGCGAGGATCGCCTTGATCACATCCCCGTGCGTGCAGGCCACCCACAGCACGTCAGCGCCGTGCTGCTCGGCCAGCCGGGCGTCGTGCTCCCGCACCGCGGCCACGGCGCGGGTCTGCACCTCGGCCAGGCCCTCGCCGCCCGGGAACACCGCGGCGCTGGGATGCGCCTGGACCACGGACCACAGCGGCTCCTTGAACAACTCGCCGAGCGTGCGGCCGGTCCATTCGCCGTAGTCGACCTCGGCGAATCGGTCGTCGACTTCCGCCTCGACCCCGAGTTTCTCGACGAGCGGTTCGACGGTGAGCCGGCAGCGCAGCTGCGGTGAGCGCACCACGGCGCGGATCGGCAGCTCGCCGATCCGTTCGACCAGCTCAGCGGCTTGCTGGCGGCCCTTGTCGTCGAGCTCGACGCCCTCGGAGCGGCCGGCCAGCACGTGCGCCGTGTTCGACGTGGACCGGCCGTGCCGGACGAGAAGAACGGTCATACTGCGCTCACCACCCCGGTTGCCAACAGTGTCAGCACGGCTGCACCGGCTACCACCCGGTAGCCGACGAACCAGTACATGCTGTGCCGCACCAGAAATCGCAGGAACCACGTCACCGCGGCCAGGCCGACCACGAACGCGATCGCGGTCGCCGCCAGCAGCTGCGGGCCGGTCGCACTCATTCCCTCCAGCACCGGATGAAATGCGTCCGGCAGCGAGAACAAGCCGGAGGCGAGCACCGCTGGAATAGCCAGCAGAAAACCGAACCGGGCGGCCAACTCCCGCTCGAGCCCTAAAAACAGCCCGGCGCTGATGGTGGCGCCCGATCGAGACACCCCGGGTACCAGCGCCAGCGTTTGCGCGAGGCCGACCACAGCGGCATCGCGCCAGGTCAACTGATCGACGTCGCGGCTTTGCCGCCCGAGGCGCTCGGCCAGGGCGATGACGATCGAAAGCACCACCAGCGCCGTCGCAATCACCCACAAATTACGCACGCCCGAACGGATCTCGTCTTTGAAGAAGAGACCGAGGACACAGATCGGTATCGTCCCGATGATCACATACCAGCCCAGCCAGTAGTCGCTGGTGCGGTTCTCGGTGGCCAGCAGTCCGCGAAACCACGCTGTGGCGATCCGCACGATGTCGCGGGCGAAATACACCAGGACGGCGGCCTCGGTGCCCAACTGTGTCACCGCGGTGAACGATGCACCGGCGTCGCCGGCGAAGAAGACCCGCGACACGATCGCCAGGTGGCCGGAGGAGGACACCGGCAGGAACTCGGTCAGACCTTGCACGATTGCCAACACGACGACCTGCCACCAAGACATCGCCGGGGTCGCAGTCACGACGACGACCGTACCGGGTACCCGCGGCAGCGAGGCCAGACAGCCCTGCCGACGATCTAGTTGTCGGCGTCGGCCAGCGCAACCGCGTCACGGACCGCCGCACTCAGGCTGCGCTCGTCGGTGATGTCGACGTCGACGACGTCGACCCGAACCGTCGAGAGGACGTCTTCGGGCTGCGGCACCGGACCTCGCAGCCGGGGCCGATAGACCTCGACCACCAACGACTTGCCCTCGATGCGGAATGCGAAGCTGCGGCCGCCACCGACCTGTCCGAACCCGCTGGCCAGCACCTTTGCCGAGAAAACGCCGAGCCACATGTCCTCGATAGCAAACTCTCCGTCAGAGAGCTGACCGTTGTCGGCCACGCTCATACCGCGACCTTACCTCGCCGTAAATTACGGCTGAACGCAATGAGTCGGAGCCGTCGCGGATAATTGTCCATAGGATCGGTACGCAATAGGGCCACCCCCCTTATAACCGGCTAGCCCCCAGATTGGTCGGAATTTACCCCATGCCCGCAGACCGTAAACATGACGCCGACCTGCCTGTTGTGCAGGTTTTCGGCCTGCTGTTCGTACTGCTGCTGGTGGCCGGATGTTCGAGCAAGACCCTGGACGACTCGCCCCCCGCGATCGCGTCGGCTCAGCCGGCCGACTCGCCGCCGACAGCGCAAGCCCCGGCGGGTGTGGTCCGGGCATTGGACGGCCGCCCGCAGGCCGCGATTTTCGACGGCCGGACCGCGCTGCTGGTCACGCTGAGCCCCGGGCCCGGACCCTCGGCGGCGGCGAAGATCGTTACGCTGAGCTTTCAGCACACATCGCAGCGGGTAATCGACGTGCCCGGCCCGGCGACCGGCCTGACCGGCGACAACAACGGCAACGCATATCTGTCCACGCACGGCGGCTACTTCGCAGTCGATCTGACGGGCGGCCGGGCCGTCCGGGTCGGCGTGCACGACGCCGACAACGTCGACTTCACCGCGATCACCCGGCTTTCCGACGGCCCGATCGTGCTGGGCACCGCCGACGGCGCGCTGTTCACGCTCGCACCCGGCGCAACGGACGGCCGCCGCATGAGCGTCCGTGCGCGCGTCGATTCGCTTGCCGTACAGGGCGATACCGTTGCCGTACTGGATCGCGAGCAGACATCGGTGACGACCATCGGCGCCGGCGGCAGAATCGGGCAGTCGTTGCGCGCCGGCCAGGGCGCGACCACCATGGTCGCCGACGCGGCGGGCCGACTGCTGGTCACCGACACCCGCGGCGGCCAACTGCTGGTGTTCGGAGTCGACCCGCTGATCCTGCGCCAGGCCTACCCGGTGCCGCAGTCGCCCTATGGCGTGACCGGATCTCGCGGACTGACTTGGGTGTCGCAGACTTCGGCGAATATCGTTATTGGTTACGATCTGTCAACCGGAATACCACTGGAAAAGGTACGGTACCCAACCGTGCGGCAACCCAACGCGCTGGCGTTCGACGATGCCACGGGCACGTTATATGTCGTGTCTGGCGGCGGCGAGGGCGTCCAGATCATCGAACACGCGGCGACGGGTCCACGTTGACGGCGCGCCATCTCCGGATGCCGGCAGGCTGGGACACCGAACTCTCCGACGAATACGAATGGGTGCCGCTGCGCCTTCCGCCGGAGGTGACTCGGATCAGCGCCTCCACCCGACTGTCCATCGAAGCGGAGTACCGCGGCTGGGAATTGACCAGAGTGCGGCTCTACACCGACGGAAGTAGGCGGGTGCTGTTGCGGCGCAAAAAATCTCGTGCCGAGAGATTCGACAGCACCCGGCCCGATCAGCCGGATCTGTGACGGTGGGTCCCGACACATCGGCAACGTACGCGACACTGCGCCGACTGCTGTTCCTGGTGCCGGCCGAACGTATCCACCGCACGGTGTTCGCCGGGCTGCGCGGCGCCACTGCCGCTGCACCGATGCGGCGGCAGCTGAGCCGACGGCTGGCGCCGGTCGACCCCGTGCTGGCCAGCACGGTATTCGGGGTGCGCTTCCCGGGCCCGCTCGGCCTGGCCGCCGGATTCGACAAAGATGGAACCGGGCTCAACGCTTGGGGCGCACTGGGTTTCGGCTACGCCGAAGTCGGCACGGTGACCGCCCACGCGCAACCGGGTAACCCGGCGCCGCGACTGTTCCGGTTGCCCGCCGACCGCGCACTGCTCAACCGAATGGGCTTCAACAACCACGGCGCCGCCGAGTTGGCCCACCGGCTTGCCCGGCACCGTCCCGACGTGCCGATCGGGGTCAACATCGGCAAGACCAAGATCACCGCGCCCGCGGATACCGCCGACGACTACCGGGCCAGCGCGCGACTGGTCGGGCAGCATGCGGCATACCTGGTGGTCAATGTGAGCTCCCCGAACACGCCCGGACTTCGCGATCTGCAGACGGTTGAATCGTTGCGTCCCATCCTGTCCGCCGTCCTGCAGGAAACCTCGTCACCAGTCCTGGTCAAGATCGCGCCCGATCTGGCCGACCCCGACATCGACGACATCGCCGATCTGGCAGTCGAACTCGGCTTGGCCGGGATCGTCGCGACCAACACCACGGTGTCACGCGACGGGCTGAGCACACCAGGCGTCGAGCAGCTGGGCAGCGGCGGCATCTCCGGGCCGCCGGTGGCCGCCAGGGCCGCAGAGGTGTTGCGGCGGCTCTACGGCCGGGTCGGCGACCGGCTCACGCTGATCAGCGTCGGTGGTATCGAGACCGTCGACGACGCCTGGGACCGGATCACCGCGGGAGCGTCGTTGCTGCAGGGCTACACCGGCTTCATCTACGGCGGAGGCTTGTGGGCCAAGCACATTCACGACGGCCTGGCCACCCGCCTGCGCGAGAGCGGGTTTTCCTCGTTGAGCGAGGCCGTCGGATCCGGCTGAGCCGACTCAGCGCGTCAGCTGCCCGGTGACGAAATCCGTAGTGAGGTGGTGCCACTCGTGCCATCGCCGCACCATGTGATGACCGACCCCGTCAATGCCGACCCATTGCGCATCGAGTCCGCGTTCGCAAGCCCGCGTGGTCTGCGCGTGCGACTTATTGGGGTCGGTGATCGTATCCGCCGTGCCATGGACGACCAACAGCCTGGTGTGGACGGGGATCAAGTCGCCGTCGCCATGCTCCCACCATGGCGCGAGTGCTACCACCGCGCCGACACCGCCACCAGCGGCCAGGTGCGCGGCGACACGCCCACCCATCGAATGGCCCACGAGCGCAATGTTTTCCGGTTCGCATCGGCGCGCAATGTCCTCGAGAACCCGTTCGGCGTCGCGTACCGGATCCATGCGCGGACCGTTCCATCCGCGCAGTCGGTACTGCACCTGCCGCACGTCCACCCCGGCACCGAGTCGTCGCTGCAACGCACGCGCGACGAACTCCATTCGCACGTTCGCCAACTGCCCCCGCCGGGAAGCTTCCTCGCTACGGACCCTGCCGCCTGGCAGCACCAACACGCACCCGCGGGGGGCCTTGTCGGTCAGCTCTGCTCGTAGGTTGCGTGGATCACGGCTCGCGCGATCGCGTGCTGAAAAAGGTTGAAGCCCAAGTACGCCGGGCTGGCATCTTCACCGAGATCGAGCTTGTCGACATCGACGGCGTGTACGGCGACGTAGTAGCGGTGCGGCCCGTGCCCGGGGGGCGGCGCTGCGCCGATGTAGCGGCGGGCGCCGGCGTCGCTGACCAGGGTCAGCGCATCTCCCGGCAGGTTGCTGCCCTCGCCGGCGCCGGCGGGCAACTCGGTGACCGACGCGGGCAGGTTGGCCACCGCCCAGTGCCAGAAGCCCGATGCCGTCGGGGCGTCCGGGTCGTACACCGTCACCGCGAAACTTTGTGTCTCGTCGGGAAATCCCGACCACAACAGTTGCGGGCTGACGTCCTCGCCGCCCGCGCCCATGATCCCGCTGACTTGTGGCGTCGCCAACGGCTGACCGTCGGTGAACGATGCCGACTCCAGATGAAACGACGGCAGCGTGGGCAACGCGGCGTACGGGTCGGGCGATGTGGTCATGGTCGGTCCCTCTCGTGTGGTCGGGCGTGCTCTAGCAGTGCGTCAGGAAATATGCCAGCACCTCGGTGCCGAATTTCAATGCGTCGACGGGTACCCGCTCATCGATCCCGTGGAACAACGCAGAGAAATCCAGCTCCGGCGGCAGCCGCAGGGGCGCGAACCCGAAGCAGCGAATACCCAAGCGTGCGAATGCTTTCGCGTCAGTTCCACCGGAAAGCATGTAGGGCACAGTCCGCGCATCGGGGTCGACGGCCAGCAGCGCCGCGTTCATCGCGTCGACGAGCTCGCCGTCGAACGTGGTCTCATACGACGGCAGGGTGGTGATCCACTCGCGGGTGACATCAGGCCCGATCAGCTCGTCGACCTCGGCCTCGAACGCCGCCAGCCGCCCGGGAAGCACCCGGCAGTCCAGGACGGCTTCGGCCGTCGCCGGCACGACGTTGGCCTTGTAGCCGGCCTTGAGCATCGTGGGATTGGCGGTGTCGCGCAACGTCGCCTTCACGATGCGGGCGATCGGCCCGAGTTTCTCCACCGCTCCCTCGATGTCCGGCGAATCGGTGTCGAAGGTGTATCCCGTCTCGTCGCCGACGGCCGTCAGGAACTCCACGACGCTGTCGGCCAGCACCAGCGGGAAGCGGTGCTGGCCGAGCCGGGCAACGGCCTGCGCGACCGCGGTGACCGCGTTGTGGTCGTGGGTCATCGAACCGTGGCCCGGTCGGCCGCGCGCCGTCAACCGCATCCAATGCAGTCCTTTTTCCGCGGTTTCGATGAGGTAGAGGCGACGTTCGCCGCCGTCGCGGCGCGGCACGGTCAGCGAAAACCCGCCAACCTCGCCGATCGCCTCGGTGATTCCGTCGAACAGGTCGGGCCGGTTGTCGACCAGCCAATGCGCCCCGTACTTGCCGCCGCTTTCTTCGTCGGCGATGAAACCGAACATCAGGTCGCGCGGCGGCACGATGCCGGCCCGTTTGAACTGCCGGGCTATCACGATCATCATCCCGACCATGTCCTTCATGTCGACCGCGCCGCGGCCCCAGACATAGCCGTCCTCGATCGCCCCGGAGAACGGGTGCACGCTCCACTCGGCGGGCTCGGCAGGCACCACGTCGAGATGCCCGTGAATCAGCAGGGCGCCCCGGGAGCAGTCGGCGCCCTTCAGGCGGGCGAACACGTTGCCCCGCCCGGGCGCGCCGGACTCCAGGTATTCGACCTGGTAGCCGACCTCCTCCAACTGCGCGGCGACCCACTGGGCGCATTCCGCCTCGCCCTTGGTGGTGTCGAGCTCCCCGGTGTTGGTGGTGTCGAACCGGATCAACCTGCTGACAACGTCCGCGACGTCGTCGATGGGGGTCTCCGCGGGCACCGTCACAGTCACCTTTCCTACCATTGCCGCCGGCGCGACTGCGCGGCGCTAGCGGTCGGCTTCCCCACATTCGGTCCGAACAATCCTGGCGCCGAGGCAGGTTTGGGTGCGAGCAGACCAATCCGATAGCCTTAGCTGCCAATTGATTGGTCGGGTCCGAGTGGCGGAATGGCAGACGCGCTAGCTTGAGGTGCTAGTGCCCTATTAATGGGCGTGGGGGTTCAAGTCCCCCCTCGGACACCCTGTATCGAATTGTCAAGGCGCTGTGCGTATTTCGCTTCCGCTCCGGACGCGGCGTGCTCGTCGCTCGTTTTCGGATCCGCCTAGGCGGGAAGCCTTCTGCTCAAGCAGACTCGAAACGGCACGACCGGTCGTAGGCTGCGACGTAGACCCACCACGGCAGCGAGCAAGCACGCGACATATGGACCGACCTAGCGGCTTCCTGCGGCGGACCCCGCGACGAACTTTCCGCGACCGCCGTCACGCCGGGCGCGTACTGGCCGGCGAACTCTCGGCGTGGCGAGGCAGAGACGGCTTACTGGTCTTCGGGCTGGCTCGCGGCGGCGTGCCGGTCGGTTGGGAGGTCGCCGCAGCCCTGGAGGCACAGCTGGATGTCTTTCTGGTCCGCAAGCTGGGCGTGCCGCAGTGGTCCGAGTTGGCGATGGGCGCGTTGGCCAGTGGGGGCGGCGTGGTAATGAACTCTCACGTGCTGTCGAACCTGCAGATCAGTGACGAGCAGGTGCGCGCAGTCGTCGAACGGGAAGCCGCCGAACTCACCCGGCGCGAGCACGCCTACCGCGGCGACCGCCCGCTCGCCGATCCGCGCGGCAAGACCGTCATCGTGGTCGACGACGGGATGGCCACCGGCGCAAGCATGCTCGCGGCGGTACGGGCGCTACGGGCCCGCGGCCCGCACTCGATCGTGGTCGCGGTGCCGGTCGGGGCGGCCTCGGTGTGCGAGCTCTTGGCGCAGGAGGCCGACGAGGTGGTCTGCGCAACGATGCCGAACGACTTCGAAGCCGTCGGACAAGTTTTCGCCGACTTCCATCAGATCAGCGACGACGAAGTCCGCGAACTGCTGGCGACGCCGACCTAGTGGGATTTGTGATTGTCGCTGACGCTGTCGTCGACCTCGTCGCGAATCGACGTCTCGGCGCTTTCGTCGACCGTCTCCGCAGAATCGTCTGCGGCAGCTTCCTCATCGTGGGTGTCCGCGTCGTTCGTCGAGTGGGCTTCGGGGGCGATATGGCCCCCCTCGCGTCGCTGACGCTCCTGCAGCGCATCGATGATCAGCAAGATCACGCCGAGCACACTGGCGCCGATGCACACCCAGGCGACCAACTCGTTGCTGGTGATGACGGCGAACACCAGCGCGGCAAGGCCGATCACCGCTAGAACCAGCGAGATGATCAGCATGGGTAAACCTCTCCAGCGAACGGGCGACACTGCCAACTGCGCAGACTACCGACCGTAGCTGACGGTTGCTGCATCCGGCTTAGTTAGTGCCCCGATTGAACTGGTTGAAGCCGCCGGAGTCGTTGGTCGCGCTGGAATCGACCGGTGCCGCGGACCCACGCTGGCCGAGCTCCTCGAGCTGAGACTCCAGGTAGGTCTTGAGGCGGGTCCGGTATTCGCGCTCGAAGGTGCGCAGCTGCTCGAGCCGGCCTTCCAGCACGGTGCGTTGCTGGTTGATCGTGCCCATGATCTCGGAGTGCTTGCGCTCGGCGTCGGCCTGCAGCGCATCGGCCTTCTCCTGAGCCTGACGCAGTTGGGTTTCGGACCGGGTCTGCGCGTCGGACAGTAGCGCGTCGGCGCGCTGACGCGCCTCGGAAACCGTGGTCTCGGCCTCGCGGCGCGCGTCGCCGAGGATCTGGTCGGCGTTGGAGCGGGCGTCGGACAACAACTTGTCCGACTCCGCCTGAGCCTGGCTGGTCAGCCGGTCCGCGGTGTCCTGGGCCAGGCTGAGCACCCGGGCAGCCTTCAAGGCCTGCTCCTCGCCAAGCGGCTGGGGGGTGGCCACGGGGGCGGCGACCGGAACGGGCGCGGGCGTCGGCTTGACCGGCTCGGGCTCGGGGTCGTACACCGGAATCGATTGGGTGGCTTGCACACTGGCGCCAGCACCGGACCGAGCGCCGGCCAGTTCCTGGTCGAGCTCGTTGACCCGCTGACGCAGATCGGAGTTCTCTTCGATGAGCCGGGTCAGCTCGTTCTCGACCAGGTCGAGAAAGGCGTCGACTTCGTCTTCGTTATAGCCACGCTTGCCGATCGGCGGCTTACTGAACGCCACATTGTGGACGTCGGCTGGTGTCAGCGGCATTCGTAGCCCCCTCGAGTGTGAACGGTCATTCCAACCAGGAAAGTGTAAGTCGGGATGAACGTGGTCGTAGCCATACTGCAACTGCGGCCCATCCTGTCACACCAGACCCGCCGGTAGCCGAATCGGTCCATAAATAAGACCGAATTTCACAGATTAAGAACGGCCAAACTCACGTCTTAAGAAGGGCTAAAAGTCGACTCCGGCAAACCGCGGCCCGTCGGCGACCACGCGGCCACGGGTGGTCGGCCGAGCCGATTCACGCGTGGTAATCCAGCGCCATGGTCATGCCGATGAACGCCACCAGCAGTAACACCATGATCGACAGATCGAAACGGACAGCACCGACCGTGAGCTGCGGGATCAGCCGACGCAGAAGTCTGACCGGCGGATCGGTGACCGAAAGGATGATTTCCAGAATCACGACCGTGAGGCCGTGCGGGTGCCAATCCCGGCTGAATGATCGGATGAACTCGACAACTACCCGCGCGATCAGCAATAGCCAGAAGACGAACAGCGCAAAACCGATGATGTGCACGAACAGCGTCAACGACAGCCCGACCTTTGGTGATGAAGATATGACCTTGGCGACAGCCCTGCCTGCGATTAGCGGGCCTAAGTCACCCTACCGGCTCGATCGCTGAGCCGCCCCGCAGCTACTGGTAGGCGTAGAAGCCGGTCTCGGCGATGCGCCTGCGCTCTTCGGGCGAGACGTCGACGTCGGCGGGTGAGAGCAGGAACACTTTCGTGGCCACTTTGTCGAACGAACCACGCAGCGCGAAAGCCAGACCGGCCGCGAAATCGACCAGTCGCTTGGCGTCGGCGTTGTCCATCGAGACCAGGTCCATGATCACCGGGGTGCCGTCGCGGAAACGCTCGCCGATGGTGCGGGCCTCGCTGTAGTCCTTGGGTCGTAGTGTGGTGATCTTCGACAGGGGGCTGCTCTCGTCGAACATCATCGCCATCCGGCGCGGGTCCATCGCCAACGCGCCGCGGGTGGAGCCACGCGACGAGCCGAAGCGCGGACGACTCATCTCGGCGCGGTCGTAGTCGGGTCCGCGGAAGCGCGGTTCCTCGGAAAAGCCGCCGCGGTAGGTGCCCGGACCGTACTCGCCGCCTTCGCTGCGAGGATCGTCGTATTCGCGGCCCTCGTAGCGCCCGTAGCCGTCGTCGGCGAACCGCGGCCGCGGGTGGCCGGGCCGCGCCGGCGTGTGGTCGTCGTAATACTCGTCGTCGTAGTCCTCCATCGGAGCCATGCCGAAGTAGGCCTTGACCTTGTGGAGTGTGCTCATCGCGGGACCCTTCTACGGCTCTGGAATTTCCGGTGTCTGTGATGAAGATGTGACTGGAGTGACTATTGACGGTGACGGTATCGGCCGTTGGCCCAATAACGCGGTACCGACACGCACACACGTCGAACCATGTTTGACCGCGCTCTCCAGGTCGTTCGACATTCCCGCCGACAACCCCACCGCGTCGGGATGCGCCCGGCGCACGCGGTCGTGCTCTGATTGCAGTCGCTCGAACGCCCGGTCCGGATCCCAATCCAGCGGCGGAATGCCCATCAGCCCAACCAGTTCCAGCGACTCCGCGGCCTCGACCTGCGCACACACCTCGTCGACCGCCGCGGTATCCGACACGTCGACGCCGCCGCGGGACACGTCGCCGTCCAGGCTGACCTGAACGTAGATCCGCAGCGGGTCCGTGCGGTGGCCCTCGCTCAACGCTCCGTCGACAGCCCGGTCGAGCGTGGCAACCACGCGACCGCTGCTGACCGAGTGAGCGGTGTGTGCCCAGTGCGCCATCGAGCGCGCTTTGTTGCGCTGAATCTTGCCGACCATGTGCCACTGCCGCAGATCCGTGGAGTCCTCCAGCAACTGCGCGACTTCGTCGACCTTGGCAACCGCTTCCTGGTCGCGTGATTCGCCGAACGCGGAGCATCCCAATCGAGACAAAATCGCGACATCGGTTGCCGGAAAGAATTTGGTAATAGGCAGAAGTTGAATTTCGTCGAGTTTGCGGCCGGCCGCTTCGGCGGCCGCAGAGAGGCGACCACGTAACGCGGTCAAAGCATCGGCCAATTCGAATTCTCGACCCGATCGGGGTGAATCGTTTACCGCCACGGCGCTCATTCCATCCACACCACCGACGCCAGCCGCCCGGTCGGGGCGCCGCGGCGATGGCTGAACAGGTTGGCGTCGTCGACCGTGCACCGCGGGTCGACGTCGATGGCGTTGACACCCAAAGTCATAAGCTGACAGGCGATTCCGGCGCGAAGATCCAATCCGGGGGTGCCGGTCGACGTGGTGGTGCGACTGCCCGGCAGCGCGGCCTCCACTTCGTCGGCCATCGCGGCGGGCACCTCGTAGTTGTGGCCGCTGACCGCAGGCCCCAGCAGCACCGAGATGTCGGGCTCGTGCGCGCCCTCGGCCAGCATCGCCTCGACCGCCCGGGCCACCACCCCGTCGCGGGCTCCGACTCGGCCGGCGTGCACGGCGGCGATGACGCCGGCGCGAGTGTCAGCCAGCAGCACCGGCACACAATCCGCGGTCACCACCGCCAGTGCGAGCCGCGAGATGCGGGTTACCAATGCATCGGTGTCGTCGACCGGGGCGTCGCGCGGACCGTCGACGACCTCGACGTGATCGCCGTGCACCTGATTCATCCATACCAGGCGATCAGGGCCGAGGCCGATCGCCGAGGACAGCCGCGCCCTGTTCGCCGCCACCGCGGCAGGATCGTCGCCGACATGGTCACCGAGGTTAAAGGAATCGAACGGGGCCGCTGAGGCACCGCCGGTTCGGGTCGTCGTCACGCGCCTGATGCGAACACTCACCCGTCCAGTATCCGGCCGCCCGCCGTGGGGACCGTATTGCTCCCCACGCCGCTTCGCGGCCAGCATCGTCGCCGCTATCGCCGCATGAACGGCGGCACGTCGACGTCGTCATCCGCACCGCCGCCGATGTCGAAGGTCGCGCCGTTGGTCGGCACCGGCACACTGACCGCGTCGACGGGCTCGAACAGGCTCGAACTGATCTTGCCGGCCTTGCCGGGCGCAATCCCGGTGTTGGCAGCGGCGGCCGTAGGGGTCCCGACGATCGGCGTTCTGCCGGGTCCACTCGCGTCGAAGCCGGCCGCGATCACCGTCACCCGTACCTCGTCGCCCAGCGAGTCGTCGATCACCGTTCCGAAGATGATGTTGGCGTCCTGGTGGGCTGCATCCTGGACCAGCGAAGCCGCCTCGTTGATCTCGAACAACCCCAGGTCGCTGCCGCCTGCGATGGACATCAGCACGCCCTGCGCGCCTTCCATGGAGGCTTCCAGCAGCGGGGAGTTGATCGCGGTCTCGGCGGCCTTGAGCGCCCGGCCGTCGCCGCGGGCCGAACCGATGCCCATCAGCGCGGTACCTGCGCCCGACATGATGCCTTTGACGTCGGCGAAGTCGACGTTGATCAGGCCGGGGGTGGTGATCAGGTCGGTGATGCCCTGCACGCCGTTCAGCAGCACTTCGTCGGCGCTGCGGAATGCGTCCATCAGGGACACCGCCGCGTCGCCCATCTGCAGCAGTCGGTCGTTGGGGATGACGATCAGCGTGTCGCAGCTTTCCCGCAGCGACGAGATGCCGTTTTCGGCCTGGTTGCTGCGCCGCTTCCCTTCAAAGGAGAACGGCCGCGTGACCACGCCGACCGTGAGTGCGCCCAGCTTGCGCGCGATGGTCGCGACGACGGGCGCACCGCCGGTGCCGGTGCCGCCACCCTCACCCGCGGTGACGAACACCATATCGGCGCCGCGCAGCAGTTCCTCGATCTCGTCCTTGGCGTCTTCGGCGGCCTTCTTGCCGACCTCGGGGTCGGCGCCGGCGCCCAGCCCGCGGGTCGAGTCGCGGCCGACGTCGAGCTTGACATCGGCGTCACTCATCAACAGCGCTTGCGCGTCGGTGTTGATGGCGATGAACTCGACGCCCTTGAGGCCCTGCTCGATCATCCGGTTGACGGCGTTGACGCCGCCGCCACCGATCCCCACGACTTTGATGACAGCCAAGTAGTTGTGCGGCGGGGTCATCATTCTGTGTTCCTCCCTGGTGGAACTGGCTTAAAGCGAACCGCTCTGGCACCTCAACCTCAAGTAGAGGGTTAGAGTTATGTCAAGTTGTTCCGCGTAAACAGGACGGTATTGCCGCCGGGCGAACGATCGATGCAGGCGCGCCGAAAAGCCACGGGCAAATTTCGGCCGATTTTCGCCGGGGTGTGCCGGCCTGCCTATCTGACGGTGGGCAGATCCGGGCTGGACACGTCGTAGGTGCGACCGGGCTGGGTCAGCAGTGCCGCCAACTTCTCGGCTTTCTCCTCGGTGCGATCGTTGGTCCCCCAGATCACCGTGCGCCCGTCGGCGAGTTTCAGCGTGATCGACGCGACCGAGGGCGCCGCGATTCGGCCCACCTGCGCGGCGATCTCCGGACGCAGCGCGATCAGCACCGCGATCGCGGCCTTGGTCGTCAGATCGGTCGGACCGGGATTATCGACGTCGAGGTAGGGCAACGCCGGCGGTGGCGGCCCGGTCGCGAAGTCGACACCGTCACGATCGAACAGATGCGGACCGTCGGGAAAGTCCTTGACCACCACGGCGACTCGTTCCACGACGGTGATCCGCAGGGCCGACGGGTATTCGCGTTGCACCCGGACGCTGGCCACCCGGCGGATCGCGGCCACCCGGTCGGCGATGCCGTCGGTGTTGACCTGCAACAGCGGCGTGCCGGGGCGCACCTGAGCCGCGTCGAGCACCTCGTCACGGGTCACCGCCCCGATCCCGGTCACGATGATGCTGCGCGCCGACATCACCGGCGTGAAGTAGAGGACCAACCCGATGCCGATGGTGAGCACGATCAGCAGCAGCGACATCAGAAAGAGCTTCAAACCCCGGACAGCGCCACGCGCAGCGGGTTTGGCCTCGGCCGCGGGTCGTCCTCTCGCGACGCGCTTGGCCTCACGGCGGGCCTGCTCGATCGCGATCGCGCGCTCCAGTGCCTCGCGGCGCTCGGCTCGTTCGCGGCGGGCCCGCCGCCGCGGGCCTTCGACGTCATTGGGCTGCTCGTCGCCGGCGTCGTCGGTGCCGGTGTCGTCGGCGGTGTCGGCGTCGGCGGTGTTGGCGTCGTCGGATGCGCCGGCGACCGCGATGGGTTCGGTCGCTGCGGTTTCCGGGACGGGCTCGTCGCCGACCTCGCCCGGCGCGACACCGTCGGACTCGGTCACCACGACTCCCCCGGCCGGCCCGGAGCGCTGCGATTGGCCCGCACCTGCAGGGCGGTGACAATCTCGGGCGCGAGCATGGTGACGTCGCCCGCGCCCATGGTCACGACCACGTCACCCCGCCCGACCGCTTCGGCGACGGCATGGGCAACAGAGGACAAGTCGGGCAGGTACTGCACCGGGACACTGACGTGCTCGGCGACGCTGGCACCGCTGACCCCCGCGATGGGCTGTTCGCGCGCGCCGTAGACGTCGAGCACGAAAACCTGGTCGGCCCCGTCGAGCGCGTGGCCGAACTCAGTGGCGAAAGCCTGTGTCCGCGAGTACAAATGCGGCTGGAACACCACCAGCGACCGACCGGCGCCGGCTTGCTCCACCAGCGTGCGCACCGCCTCCAGGGTCGCGCTGATCTCTGTCGGGTGATGCGCGTAGTCGTCGAATACCCGCACCGATCCCACCGAGCCGATCAACTCGAAACGCCTGCGTACCCCGTCGAATCCGGCGAGCCCGTCGAGCACGCAATCGGCAGGCGCGCCGGCTTCGACCGCGGCCAGCAGCGCGCCCAACGCGTTGAGCGCCATATGCCGGCCGGGCACCGCCAGTCGCATCACCCACGGGTGGATTTCGCCGTCCAGCTTGACGTGCGCGACCGCCCCGGTCCCCTGCTGCTCCCAGGACAACAGCGTCGCGCTCAACTTCTGAGTCGGGGTGTCATCCGACGAGCCGTACCGCAACACCCGAATCCCCAGCGCCGCAATGCGTTCCGCCAGAGCAGCGGCGCCCGGGTCATCGGTGCACGCGATCAGCGCACCACCGGGAGCGATGCGTTCCGCGAAGGAGTCGAAGACGGCGGTGTAGGCGTCGGAGCTGCCGAAGAAGTCGAGATGATCGGCCTCGATGTTGGTGACCACCGCGACATTCGGGGTGTATTCCAGCAGTGAGCCGTCGCTCTCGTCGGCCTCGGCGACGAAGAAATCCCCGCTGCCGTGGTGGGCGTTGGTGCCCGCCTCGCCCAACTCGCCACCGACAGCGAAGGACGGATCCAGACCGCAGTGCTGCAACGCGACGATCAGCATCGACGTCGTCGTCGTCTTGCCGTGCGTGCCGGTCACCATCAGCGTGGTCAGCCCGGCCATCAGCTTGGCCAGGACCGCGGGCCGCAACACCACCGGGATCCCGCGGCGACGGGCTTCGACGAGTTCGGGATTGGTTTTCGGGATGGCGGCGTGGGTGGTGATGACGGCGGTCACACCGCCCGGCAACAGATCCAGCGCCGACGCGTCGTGGCCGATCCGGATCTGCGCACCGCGGGCGCGCAGCGCGCGCACACCGCGCGACTCCTTGGCGTCCGACCCCGACACCTCGCCACCGCGGTCCAGCAGGATGCGGGCGATCCCCGACATGCCCGCTCCCCCGATGCCGACCATGTGCACCCGCTGCAATTCCGGGGGCAGCGGCGCGGCGTTCATCGGGGTCGTCATCCGCGGCGTCATCTGCGCCACTCCTCGATCCCGGCTGTCGCCGGCATCATCGTCATCGGCGGCGCTTCCCGTCCCGCGCTGCGCGCGCCACGTCGAGCGCCACCTGCGCCACCTGGCGCGCCGCCTCGGGGTGGCCGACCAGCGCCGCAGCCTTGGTCATCGCCGCCAGCCGTGGCGCGTCGTTGAGCAGCGCGGCCACATGCTCGGCCACGAGCCCGGGCGTCAGATCGGCGTCGGCGACCACCTCGCCGCCGCCGGCGTTGACCACCGGCAGCGCATTCAACCGCTGCTCGCCGTTACCGATGGGCAGCGGCACGTAAATCGCGGGCAGGCCGACCGCCGTCACTTCGGCGACCGTCATCGCACCGGAGCGGCAGATCGCCACGTCGGCGGCGGCGTAGGCCAGGTCCATCCGGCTCAGGTAGGGCACCCCCACGTACGGCGGATCGCCGGGGTCGGGGGCACGCAGGTCGAGGGTGTTCTTGGCGCCGTGCGCGTGCAGCACCGCGACTCCCGCCGCGGCCAGATCGCCGGCGGCCGCGGCGACCGCACGGTTGATGGACGCCGCACCCTGCGAGCCGCCGAATACCAACAGCACCCGGGCGTCATCGGGGAAGCCGAAGTGCGCACGCGCCTCGGACCGGAGCGCGGCGCGATCCAGTGATGTGATAGCCGCCCGGACCGGCACACCGACCACTTCGGCGCGCAGCAGGCCGGGATCGGGCACCGCGGACAGCACGCGTTGCGCGCTGCGCGCACCGATCCGGTTGGCCAGCCCGGCGCTGGCGTTGGCCTCGTGGATCACCACCGGTACGCGCCGCCTGCGACGGGCCGTGCCGCGGGCAGCCAGATACGCGGGCAGCGAGACGTATCCACCGAATCCGACCACCACGTCGGCGTCGACTCTGTCGAGGATGGCGCGAGTTTGCCGCACCGCGCGCAGTACCCGTGCCGGCAGCAGGGCCAGGTCGCGGGTGGGCTTGCGGGGCAACGGGACCGGAGTGATCAGCTCGAGTGCGTAGCCACGCTCGGGCACCAGCCTGGTCTCCAGGCCACGCGCGGTGCCCAGCGCGGTGATGCGAACGTCTGGATCCAGAGCGATCAGGGCGTCGGCGACGGCCATTGCGGGCTCAACGTGGCCGGCCGTGCCGCCTCCCGCGAGCACAACCGACAACGAGGAGTCCTCGATTGGCTCGTTGACCGAGTCGTTCACCCGTAGCGCTGACCTTCCAGTACGCGACCTTTGGCACGACCCTGCTGACCGGCGTGCTGTTGCGCGCCTCCATGATGCCTTCCCGCGACCTGGGCGTTGCTCGCAGACCTTGAGCTGCGCCGATTCGCCGCAGGCGCTGCCGACTGCCCGGCCTTCTTACCGTCAGCTGGCCGCTGCGGCTTGGCCGGCTTCGGCTTACTGCGCAAGCGGTCGCGCAGCGCCTCGACCCGAGACGGCGTGTACGGTGCCGGCAACGGCAGCCGCAAGATGCGGTTCATCCGGTCGTCGCGCCCGGCGCGCAGCGCGGCGACGGCCTCGGGTTCGTGCCGGGCAGCGTTCGCCATCATGCCGATCATCAAAAGTGTTGTCGCCGTTGATGTTCCACCGGCTGAGATGAGAGGCAGCTGGATACCGGTCACCGGCAGCAGACCGATCACGTAGCCGACGTTGATGAACGACTGGCCGATCACCCACATCGTGGTGGTCGCAGTCAGCAGCCGCAGGAACGGGTCGGCAGACCGGCGCGCGATGCGCATCCCGGTGTAGGCGAAGAGCCCGAACAGAGCGAGCAGACCGAGCGCACCGACGAGGCCGAGCTCTTCGCCGATGATCGCGAAGATGAAGTCGTTGTGAGCGTTGGGCAGGTAGTTCCACTTCGCGGTGCCCTGACCCAGACCGTCGCCGAAAATACCGCCGTTGGCCAGGGCGTACTTCGCCTGCCTGGCCTGGTAACCCGAGTCCTGGGGATCCTGACCGGGGTCCAGCCACGACCGCACCCGGTCGGAGCGGTAACCCGCGGACACCGCCAGGATGGCACCGGCGACGATCGAGGCACCCAGCGAACTCAGGAAGACTCGCAGTGGCAGACCGGCGTACCAGAGCAGCCCCAGCAGGATGATGCTCAGCGACACCGTCTGACCGAGGTCGGGCTGCGCGACGATCAGGGCCAGCGCGATGACCGCCGCCGGCACCAACGGGATCAGCATCTCGCGCAACGTGGCGCGTTCCATGCGTCGCGCGGCCAGCAGGTGCGCACCCCAGATAGCGAACGCGATCTTGGTCAGCTCGGAGGGCTGCATCGAGAGACCCGCGATGACGAACCACCCGCGAGAGCCGTTGGCTTCGTTGCCGATTCCAGGGATCAGCACCAGCACCAGCATCACGATGGTCGCCGCGAAGCCGGTGAACGCCATGCGACGCATGAATCGCACCGGCAGACGCAGCGCCAGGTAACACGCGCCGAGTCCGACGATCGTCCAGAGCACCTGGCGGCCGAAGATGGTCCACGCCGACCCGTCGTCGTCGTAGGAACGGACGCCGGACGCCGACAGCACCATGATCAAGCCCAGCGTGGTCAGCAGCGCGGCGATCGCAACGATCAGGTGGAACGACGTCATCGGCCGATTCAGCCAGGCCCCGAACCGGGTGCGCGGTTCAGCGGTGGCTACCGCTGTCGCTCTCGCGGTCGCCGGCGCGTCGTCCGTTGCGTCCGCGGCGTCCGGCGTGTCCTCTGTCGACTGGTCGTCGCCCTTGCTTCCCCGTCGTAACAGCCGGGCAAGTGTGCTCTTCACCGGCGCTACCGAGACGCGACGAGTACGGCGGCCGCGAACGCGTCACCGCGGTCCGCATAGCCGGTGAACTGGTCGAATGAAGCCCCGGCCGGTGCTAGCAACACCGTGTCGCCCGGACCGGCCAGCTCTCGCGCGGCGGCCACGGCGGCGTGCATCACGCGAGTGCCGACAGTCTCATCCGACGGCGGAACCACTTTTGTCACACGGGCAACAGGAGACTCAGCAGTCGCATGCATATCGATATCCTCGCCTGTCACAACGTGTACGACCGGCACATCCGGCGCGTGTCGTGATAACGCCTCAGCAACCATCGCCCGGTCCTGGCCGATCAGCACGGCGCCGGCCAGCCGCGAGGCAACCCGGGCGACGGTCTCCTGCACCGACGCGCCCTTGAGCAAACCCCCGGCGATCCACACCACCCGCGGGTAAGCCAGCAGTGACGCCTCGGCGGCGTGCGGATTAGTGGCCTTGGAGTCGTCGACGTAGGTGATCTGGTCGACGACGGCGACCAGTTCAGCGCGATGCCTGCCGACCTGGAACGATGCCAGCGCGGAAGCGATCGCGCCGGCGGGTACGTCGACGCTGCGCGCCAATGCGGCAGCGGCCAGCGCGTTGAGCACGCCCACCGGGCCGGGCACCGGGATCGACGAGACCGCTGCCAACGCCAAGTCGTTGGCGAATGCCCGGTCGACCAGCGTGCCGTCGCGCACCCCGAGTTCCGCGACCGCGGGTTCGCCGAGCCGGAATCCGACCCGCGTCGCGGCCGGGGCCTCCGACAGCAGCGCGGCCGCATGCGGGTCGTCCAGCCCGACGACGGCCACCCGGCCACGCAGCACGCCCGCCTTGGCGGCGGCGTACTCGGTGAAGGTGCCGTGCCAGTCCAGGTGGTCTTCGGCGATGTTGAGCACGACCCCGGCGTCGGGCCGCAGGGACGGCGCCCAGTGCAGCTGGAAGCTGGACAGCTCGACGGCCAGGAGTTCGGCGGGCTCGTGCAACACGTCCAGCACCGGGTTGCCGATGTTGCCGCACAGCCGGCTGCTGCGGCCGGCGGCAACCAGCATGGCGTGCAGCATCGACGTCGTGGTGGTCTTGCCGTTGGTGCCGGTGACCGCCAGCCAGCGCCGCGGCGGCCCGTAGTGGCCGGCCTGGTCCAGCCGCCACGCCAATTCGACGTCGCCCCACACCGGGACACCTGCCGCGGCCGCGGCGGCGGGCACCGGCGCGGTCGGCGGGAAGCCGGGACTGACGACCACCAGCACGTAGTCGGCGATGTGGTCGACCGCGGTCGCCGAATCGACAGTCGTCGTGCCGGCGTCGGCGAACTGCCGCCGGGTGGCCGGGGCGTCGTCGCACAGCGTGGCCGTCGCGCCGAGGTCCGCGAGCGCTGTCAGCACTGCGCGGCCGGTCACTCCGCCACCCGCGACCAGCACCGGCGTCCCCGCCGACAACGGCTCGAGCGCGGGGTGCCGAGTCATCTCACCCGCCGCCGGTCGCGGCCAGCCACTCGCTGTAGAACAGCGCCACTCCGAGGCCGCAGCTGATCGCGGTGAGCAGCCAGAACCGGATGATCACGGTGGTCTCGGCCCAGCCGACCAATTCGAAATGATGGTGGAACGGCGCCATCCGGAAGACCCGCCGTCCGGTGGTCCGAAACGCCAGGATCTGGATCACCACCGAGACGATCTCGGCGACGAACAGCGAGCCGAGCACCACCGCGAGGATCTCGGTCCGGCTGGTCACCGAGATGCCGGCGATGATGCCACCCAGCGCCAGCGATCCGGTGTCGCCCATGAAGATCTTGGCCGGCGCGGCGTTCCACCACAGGAACCCGATGCACGCACCCGCCGTCGCCGCCGCGATGATCGCCAGGTCCAGTGGGTCGCGCACGTTGTAGCAACCCAGTCCGGGAGCGGTCGCACACGCGTTGCGGTACTGCCAGAACGTGATCAGCACGTAGGCCGCGGTGACCATCGCCATCGAGCCGGCCGCCAGCCCGTCCAGGCCGTCGGTGAAGTTGACCGCGTTGGACCAGGCACTGACGACGACCACGCAGAACAATACGAACAGCGCGGGAGCCAGTGTGACGGTGGCGATCTCGCGCACGTACGACAGATCGGAGGTGCCCGGCGTCAGGCCGGCGTCGTTGCGGAATTGCAGGACGAGGATGCCCACCAGAACGGCGGCGGTGATCTGCCCGACGGTCTTGGCGGTCTTGTTGAGCCCCAGGTTGCGGGCCCGGCGAATCTTGATCAGGTCGTCGACGAAACCGACGCCGCCCAGCGTGGTGGCCAGAAACAATACGAGCAGGCCGGACGCCGAGGGGCCCTCGCCGTTGAAGGCCAGACCGGCCAGGTGAGTGCCCAGGTAGCCCGCCCAGATGCCGGCCAGGATCGCCACCCCGCCCATCGAGGGCGTCCCGCGTTTGGTCTTGTGGCTCGGCGGCCCGTCCTCGCGGATCTCGTGGCCGAAGCCCTGCCGGTTGAACAGCCGGATCAGCATCGGCGTCAACAGGATGGACACCGCCAGCGAAATGCCGACGGCAATCAGGATGTCGATCATCGGGTGTCGCCCCGCCCGTCGACGGCCGCGTCGGCCAGCGCATCGGCCAATGCCCCCAGGCCCGCGGCGTTGGAGGCTTTGACCAGCACCACGTCCCCGGGCTGCAGCTGAGCCCGCAGCAAGGCCAGGGCGGCGTCGGCGTCGGCGGCTGTGACGGCCTCTGGGCTGCCCTCTAAACCCCGCGCCCCCTCCATGACCGCGCCGTGGTGCATGGCGCTCATAGACCTCCCAGTTCCGACAACAATGAGTCGAGACACATCTAATCGCACCGCCAGCCGGCCGATGCGGTCATGCTCGGATATCGCGTCGTCGCCGAGCTCGGCCATCTCGCCCAGCACCGCCCAGCTCCTGCGCTTTCCGGCGGGGTCGCCGCCGCGTGCGGCTGAAATCCAGGCGAGCGCCTGCAGACCGGCCCGCATCGAATCCGGGTTGGCGTTATAGGCGTCATCGATGACTGTGACCCCGTCGGCGCGGGTGCTCACCCGCATCCGGTGACCCGAGACCGGGCCTGCCTCGGCCAGCGCGGTGGCGACTTGCTCGAGGGAGGCGCCGCATTCCAGCGCGACGGCGGCCGCGCACAGCGCGTTGCTGACCTGGTGATCGCCGTGGACGGCGAGCGTGACGTCGACGGCGCCGTCCGCCGAGTGCAGAGCGAACTGCGGCCGGGCCAGCTCGTCGAGCGTCACCGGCCCGGCCCAGACGTCGGCGCGGTGCTGTCTGCTGACCCGCACCACCCGCGCCGCGGTCACCTCGGCCATCGCGGCGACCGCCGAATCGTCGGCGTTGAGCACGACCACTCCGGATCGCGGAACAGCTTGCGGTAGTTCAGATTTCGTCTTGGCTATGGCTTCGCGCGAACCGAATTCGCCGAGGTGCGCAGTCCCGACGTTGAGCACCACCCCGATGGCCGGCGGCGCGATCTTGGCCAGCGCGGCGATGTTGCCGAGATGCCGGGCGGACAGCTCCAGGATCAGATAGTCGGTCTTGGCGGTGGCGCGCAGCACGGTCCACGGGTGGCCGAGCTCGTTGTTGAACGAGCCGGGCGGAGCGATCACCTCGCCGAGCGGCGCGAGCGCGGCGGCCAGCAGGTCTTTCGTCGAAGTCTTGCCCGACGACCCGGTGACGCCGACGATGGTCAGCCCACCGGCGACCAGCTCGGCGGCCACCGCGGCGGCCAGCTCGGCCAGCGCGGCCAGCACCGCCACACCCGACCCGTCGGTGTCGTGTTCGAGGACACCGGCGCCGCTTTCGGTGACGTGTGCGTCGGGAGCGACGACGATCGCGGGGACCCCGACGGGCCGGGCGGCCAACACGGCGACCGCTCCCGCGGCTGCCGCTGCGGCCGCGTGGTCGTGCCCGTCGACCCTGGCCCCGGGCAGCGCGAGGAACAGTCCGCCGGAACCGACTTTGCGAGAGTCGAATTCGACCGTTCCGGTGACAAGCAGGCTCGCCGCGTCCTCGGCGGAGATGTCAGCCAGCTCGCCGCCGACGATGGCAGCGATCTGCGCGACGGTGAGGTCGATCATCTGCGCCGCTCCTCTCCCCCGCAAGCGGGAGGTGCCCCCACATCGCTCCCATGCTCTGCATCGTCGCCGGCGGTCATGTCAGCGCCTCGAGCGCGGCGGCGAGTTCCACCCTGTCGTCGAAAGGGTGGGTCTGCCCGTCACGGGTCTGGCCGGTTTCGTGGCCCTTGCCTGCGATCAGCACCACATCGCCGGTGGCCGCCCAGGCCACGGCGTGATCGATGGCCTTGCGGCGGTCACCGATCTCGACCACGTCTGCGGTTGTGCCGGCTTCGGCTGCGCCGGCGAGGATTTCGCGGCGGATGGCCGCGGGGTCTTCGCTGCGCGGGTTGTCGTCCGTCACGACCACCAGGTCGGCCAGTTCAGCGGCGGCCCGCCCCATCGGTGCACGCTTGCCCGCGTCGCGATCGCCGCCGGCCCCGAACACCACGGCGAGCCTGCCGTCCGGTTCGCGTACCGATCGCAGCACCTCGGTCAGCGCGCCCGGCTTGTGCGCGTAGTCGACCAGCGCAAGGAAGTTCTGGCCGCGGTCGATGCGCTCGAGCCGGCCGGGCACCTGGGTGCGTCGCAGCCCCTGGGACGCCTGTTCGGGAGACACCCCGACCGCGTCCAGAACCGCCAGTGCGACAAGGCAATTGGCGATGTTGTACGCGCCGGGCAGCGCTATGCCCGCTCGGTGGTGCACTCCGGCCGGGTCGATCGCGGTGAACTCCTGGGCACCGGCCTCGGCCCTGATGTCCTCGGCGCGCCAATCGGCGGGCCTGCCCCGGGTGCTGACCGTGGTCGCCGATTCGGCGCGGTTGGCCATCGCACGGCCTGCATCGTCGTCGACGCAGACCACCGCGCGACGGGCGTGCAGCGGCGATGCGGGGTCGAACAGCCGGGCCTTGGCCTCGAAGTAGTCCTCCATGGTCGAGTGGAAGTCGAGATGGTCGCGGGACAGGTTGGTGAACGCGCCGACCGCAAAGCGAATGCCGTCGACCCGGCCCAGCGTCAGCGCGTGGCTGGACACCTCCATGACCACGGTGTCGACACCGCGCTCGGCCATCACCGCGAGCAGGGCCTGCAGTGCGGGCGCCTCGGGCGTGGTCAGCGTGCTCGGAATGTCGACACCGTTGATGCGCAGCCCGACGGTGCCGATCAGCCCCACGCTTCGCCCGGCCGAGCGCAGGCCGGCCTCGATCAGGTACGTCGTCGTAGTCTTGCCCGATGTGCCGGTGACGCCGATGACAGGCACGTGTTCGGAGGGACGTCCGTACACGGTCGCGGCAAGTTCGCCGAGCACGCTGCGGGGTTCGGGATGCAACAGCACCGGGACCGCGCCGGCGTCGTCGGATATCTCAACCAGCCCGGCCGCATCGGTGAGCACGGCAACGGCGCCGGATTCGAGCGCATCGCGGTAGAAGCTGGCGCCGTGTGTCGATGCGCCCGGCAACGCAGCGAACAGATCACCCGGTTGCACGTCCTGGGCCCGCAGCGTCACGCCACTGATCCGTAGCTCGGGAAGGACACCGGGCCGATCGTTGCCGCCAGCGGGAACGGCGCCGACCTGGGCGGCCAGCGTCGACAGCGGCACGCCTGCGCCGGCGGAAGGACGCAGCGCAACGGGCACCGTCATCACTCCCTTCTTGCCGAAACGGACTGCTTGATCGGCCATGACACTACCCAGCCGACGCGGTGCAACCCGCGGAGGAACCGCGGAGATCCCGCGTAGGCAGGCCGTTCGCCGGGTAGACGGCCACCCGTGGAGATAAAGGGATTGGTCATCGTCGGCAGCGGTCCGGCAGGGGTCAGTGCGGCCGAGGCCTTTCGCCAGCACAATCCGGACGAACCGATTCGGATCATCACTGACGACCCGGCCCTGCCGTACGAGCGGCCGCCGCTGAGCAAAGAGTTCCTGCGCGGCGACGCCGAGCCGGCCGATACCGAACTGCACCCCGCTGCGTGGTTCAACGAACGATCAATCGAGCTGATCCAGGCGGTCGGCGTCCAGGCCATCAACGTTGCGGGCCGCCACCTCACCGCCGACGGAAAGCGCTACCCCTACCGGTGGCTCGTGTTGGCCTGCGGAGCGAAGCCATCACCGTTTCCGGTTCCCGGCGGCGACGCGGCGCTGCAGCTGCGATCGCTGGCCGACGCGCGGTTGTTGCGCGAGGCCGCGGTGAAAGCCGGATCGGCCGTGGTGATCGGAGCAGGCTTCATCGGCTGCGAAGCGGCGGCCTCGCTGGCGATGCGGGGCGTGACGACCACTCTGGTCGCCCCCGACCAGGTACCCCAAGCCAAGCGTCTGGGCGAGGACGCCGGCGAGCGCATCACACGCCTACTGAGCGACGCCGGAGTGCATTACGCCGGATCGGTGTCGGTCGACAGCCTCGCCGAGGGAGCCGTCCGGCTCGACGATGGAACGACCATGGAATGCGATCTCGTCGTCGCCGCGACCGGAGTCGAGCCACAGTCGGCGTTGGCCTCCGCTGCCGGCCTCCAGACGACCGAGGGCAGAATCGTCGTCGATGCTCACATGCGGACATCGGTCGAGAACGTCTATGCCGCAGGTGATGTCGCGCTGGCGTACAACAGCCTCGCCGGGCGGCCGGTGGCCGTTGAGCACTGGCAGGACGCGGTCGACCAAGGCGAGATCGCCGGCGCGGGTGCCGCGGGGCAGACCCGCGAATGGGACGCGGTGCCCGGGTTCTGGACAACCATCGGCGAGGCGACGTTGAAGTACCACGCGTGGGGCGACGGGTTCGATCGCGCCCGATTCGTGGACCACGGCGACGGCTTCACCGTCTGGTACGAACGCGATCGCGCCACAGTCGGTGTGCTCACCCTGAACGCCGACGAGGACTACGACCGAGGTGAGGAATTGATTCAGCGCAAGAGCCCGACTCCGCTCTGAGTCAGCGGTGTTCAAGCGATCGGCACACCCGTGCGATTGGCCACCGACGCGCCGTCGGCGGTGTCGAAGACGTCGATAGCCACATCGGCATCGCGGTAGCTGGCGATCGAATGAAGTCCGGCGGTCTCGGCGACGATGTCGTTGACGCGGTCGCCCGTCATCAGGTAATCGTCCACGCGGTGGCGCCAGTGCGCGGCGACCACCGTCGCCCCGGCAGCCAGCCGCGGGCATTCCCGGTCGAGCGTGCTGCGCAGCGCCTCAGGTGCCAGGTAGTAGCCGACTTCGGAGAGCACGAGCAGATCGAACGGGCCCGGCGGCCACGATTCGTCCAACGACTGCTGCCGGAAGTCCACCCGATTGCGGCGGCCTACGTCGTCGAGTCGCTGCTGTGCACTCTGCAAGGCTGCCGGCACAACGTCGGTGGCGGTCACGCTTGCGCAGCGCTCGGTCAACAGCGCGGTGAGTACGCCGATGGAGCAGCCCGGTTCGAAAGCGTGCCGGTATTGCTGTCGCGGCAGTAGCGCCAGCGTGATCGCGTACTTGCGTTGCTCATACCAGCGGGTACCGAGATCCCACGGGTCAGCCGCGCGGGAATACAGCTGATCGAAATAGTCGTCAGGCAGCCGGGTCAAACGAACACCACCTCCCCTACCGCCAGCAACCGCTGCAGCACGGCGGGCGTCAGTACCGCGTCAGCGTTCGACGTGGCTTGAGTTTGACTCGAAAACGATTCAGCGGCAATCACTTTGGCACTGAGCGCATCGTCGGTCAACTCGATTCGTCGAGCACGATGCCACGGCACCGTCGGATCGCCGGGTGTGGCCCAGTGCCACATCCACACCGGATATTCGATGAGCACCGATTGGGTCTGGGCAGTCGCCGCGGCAGCGGCGCGTCCGACCGCCTCATGGTCTGGGTGGCCATCGCCGCGCCATGTCGCCGCACACCACCTGCCGACCGGAAATGCGCTCAGCGATGCGGCAATTCGCGCCGTCAACGACGCCTCGTGCTGTGACAGCTCACCATCGGGCAGACCCAGTGTGATCGGTTCGCCGGCACCCAACGCATCGAGCGACCGGCGAAGCTCCGCCCTGCGCACGTGTTCGAGATCGATGCGCGCCGCATCGCTGAGTCCTGGATGGGAGGCTCCACCGTCGGAAGCCGACACCACCTGTACGTCCACGCCCGCGGCGCACAGCGTGGCGATCGTCGCTCCCAGACCCAGCGTCTCGTCGTCGGGATGCGGCGCGATCACGGTGATGCCAGGACAGTCGTCGAGGCGCAATGGCGCGAAGTCGTGGTCCCACGCGGTCCACGTGCTGACTGGAGTGCCGCCCCCGGCGACCGGCGTCGCACCGAACCTCGACGCCCCCGGGCTCGTCTCAACCATCGAGCCGGCCGGCGGCCGCGAGTGAGCCCAGAACGGCGAGGTCGCGCTCGGCGTGGCTCTGTCGGATATACACGGTCAGATCCGCGACAGCCTTGGCGTGCTTCTCATCGAGGCAGAGCGGCCCGGGGCCGAGTGCCCGATCCGTTCGCCCGAGCGTCTCGTCGACGGCTGTCTCGACGATCGCGCGGACCCGTCTGGCCATCAGCTCTGCGAGTCCAGAGTGATCCTGCGGATCCGCGTCGACGTGGTCGGCGGCAACGGTCAGCGCTGCCTCCCCGGCGGTGATCGCAGCGTCGACCACACCGAGGTGAGCCAACAGATGGTGGTCGTCGATCTTCTGTTCGGCTGCGCGGCGATACAGCGGCGCGGCGACGGCACGGGCACCGCCCAACCAGCAAGCCGCGACGCCGATGGCGCCGAACCAGAATCCGGGCCGATTCAAATAGTCGCCCGGACCGCCGACAGGAACCGCCGGCGCACCACCGAATTGCACGGACCTGGTGTCGCTTTCGGCCATGCCGGCGTTGCGCCAGGTTCTCTCCAATGGCTGAACCGCGCCGCCGCGCAGGTCGACGGCGAATAACCCCCGTCTCCCGTCGCCGAGTCGAGCGGTGACCAGCGCATGCGTGCACAGTCCGGCGCCCGAGCACCACGGCTTGGCGCCGTCGAGAACGAGCTTGTCACCTGCGCCATGGGCGATCACGACCACGTCGCTGGCTTCCGCAGCCCACACTCCCCATAGCTCACCGTCGCCCGGCAGCGGGCCGCCGAGTTCGGCCAGGATGGCGGCCGCGTCGGCGTGCGCCTCCGCCAACCGCCCTGCGACGACGTCGATTTCCGTCAACTCAGCAAGCCGGCGCCAGCGCAGCGCGGTGTCACCCGAACCCGGCTGCGGCAAGTGGAGTCGACCTTCCCGCAACCACTCCAGCACTAAAGGTACGGTCATGACGCCTCGCCCGCCCTATCCTCGGCGCGCTCAACCTCGTGCGAGACGTCCGCGAGGTGCTCGGCAAAGCCGCCGGGGGCCCGTCCTCGCCGACGGTCAGAGGTCGTGACCCACAATTGCTCATCCGAGTGAACGTATAACCCAGCAGCCCGGAAACGCTCGACCAGCTCGACGTCTTCGCCGCTGGCCAGCGCTGCGAAGCCGCCGACGCGCCAATAGGCCTCGGCGCGAAATCCCATGTTCGCGCCGTGGATGTGCTGGTGAAGGGGCATTTCCGCGCGGTAGCGTGCCTCGTAGAGTTCGGCGGCCTCCTTGGAGTGGTGACGCCACTGCGCCACCCGCACAAGGCCCAGGACCATGTCGGCCGAACTGTCGAGTTGGCGTATCAGCCAGTCGCCACCTACTTCGGTGTCGGCATCGGTGGTGGCATACCAGGTCCGCTTGCTCGCGCCGTCGAGTGACGTCGCATAGCGGAAGCCGACCGCACGTGCGGCGCCGACATTGCGCTCATCGACCGCCACGAAGTGGACGTCCGGGCCGAATTGCCCAGCAAGATCGCCACTCTCGTCGTCACACGCGTCGAGTACCACGACAACCGATGTAGGGACAGCGGCGGCGATAGCGGCCGTTCGGATCGCACTCACGCTTCGTGACAGCGCGGCGAACTCGTTATGCGCGGGAACGACGACGACTACGCCCGCCTGTGCTGTCACTCCGGATATGTAGCCGTTAGCGGCGGTTTTGACACGTCGGAAGGCACAGCGGACACGCAGCCCCGCCGGACACACCAGCAGCCTAATTTCAGATGGCTTTGATATGAACGGTAG
>Ga0302314_10003079_pt1 | contig 30875 bp, 27 predicted proteins | sample III_Palsa_N2_3_FD_200533 | JGI IMG/M metagenome (GOLD analysis project Ga0302314, IMG submission 200533) | Peat permafrost microbial communities from Stordalen Mire near Abisko, Sweden - III_Palsa_N2_3 | ecosystem: Environmental > Terrestrial > Soil > Palsa > Peat permafrost | place: Sweden... | reverse complement strand
TTCCGACTCCGACCCCGTCGCCCACCCCGACCCCTTCGCCGACCCCGACGCCGTCGCCGACCCCGACCCCGTCGCCGACCCACACCCCGTCGCCCACCCCGTCGCCGACGCCGACCCCGTCGCCCACCCCGACGCACACTCCGACGCCGACGCCGACCCCGTCGCCCACCCCGACGCCGACGCCGCCGCCTGACTTCTAAGCCGTTCCTCTCATGAAGAAGTCCCTTCCCTTGCGGAATTCACGCCGTGGCAGTGCCCTGCTGGCCACCATGATCATCGTCATGGTGATCTCGGTGGCCGCGCTCGGCATCATGGACTACAGCATGACGGTGTACCGCAACTCGGTGCGCCAAGCCCTGCTGGACCAGGCCAAGGAAATCTCGGACGGGGAGATGGAGAACCTTTACTACACTTGGAAGGACGAGCTGCTGAAGAAGGTGGCGGTCGCCGACGTGCCCACCGCTCCCGAGATGTCGGCCCTCACCGCGAGTACGGCGCCCTTCTCCCAGACCATCATCAGCAATTTTGCCGGGATGTCCGGAAATTGGACCGTGACCCGGTCGCTCGCGTTCAACCCGGTGGGCACGGGTGACGGCAGCGCCGAAGGCATCGTCAACGGCAACCTGGTCGGCAAGAACTACTACTTCACGGCCGAGACCAGCGCCTCGATCACGTTGCCCCTGACCGGCACGGTCACCTTCCACTCCGGCCGCCATTTCGCCTACTCCAGCACGCCCCTCTTCCAGTACGCGGTGTTCTACCAGGGCAACCTGGAGATGGCCGCCGGCGGCAACATGAACATCACCGGTCCGGTCTCGACCAACGCCAGCGCCTACCTGGGAGCCGTCTCGGGTTACACCCTGCAACTCTCTGACACAGTGAGTTTCTTCCAGGACTACAATGGCAAGCCCGACGCCACGTCCGGCGAGACCGACTACCTCGAGGGCTACTCGAACCTGGTCGACCCGGTTTACAACCCAAACCCGGTGGACGCCGCGCCGGCGGACCAGACCGCGCAGCGCGCGATCCAGGTCCAGAAGATGAGCGCCCAGTCCAGCTTCATTGGCGGCGTCGACGTGGCGGCGGACATCGCCAACCCGTCCTACGCCCTCGCCTACACCAACCTGCAGGGCCAGGTCGACCCGAATGAGATCTACCGCGCGGTCATCGCGCCGCCCCCCACCGCCTCGGACGGCACGCTGCTGGACGAGGACCCGGTCGTGGCCGGCAGCCGGATGTACAACAGCGCCGGCGTCCTGATCACGATCGACGCCACCTCGGGCACCACCGTGGTCCACGTCGGCGACGCCGCCAACCCCTCGCGCTATGACGCGGACTTCCCGACCATCACGAGCCCGGGCACGGCGGGCTCCACCGCAGTGCTCCAGACCCCCCGGACCAGCATCGTCGACCCGCGCGAGCTGCTGAACGGCGCCACCAACGTCAACCTGACCACCCTCGACGTGGGCAACCTGAACAACCAGCTGACCGCGCGGATGCTCCTCAACCCGACCCTGCGCTCCAACTACAACGGGGTGGTCTACGTCTACGACAAGACCAACAACGCCTCGACGAACGTCAACGACGCGGCCGGCCTGAACGGCATTCGCCTGACCGACGCCACCACCACCCCGAACTTCCCGGACGTGAATGGCAATCCGCTCGGCTTCACCGTCGTCTCGAACAACGGCGTCTATGTCCAGGGCGACTACAACACGACCCAGATCACGGTTCCGGGGGTCTCGACGCCGGTCAACAACCCGACGGCCATCATGGGCGACGCCGTTACCGTGCTGTCCCAGGGCTGGAGCCAGACGGCCAACTCCTCCAGTGGCCCCCTCCAGCAGATCACTCCCAACCGGCAGGCGGATCCCAGCGGCGCGACCCCCGCCAACGGCATCAATCCGGCCAGCACCGGCACGACGGACGGCATGACCGTCAACTCCGCGATCCTGACCGGCAACACCCCGAGCACGGACACGACCAACAGCGGCGGCGCCCAGAACCTGGTCCGCATGATCGAGGACTGGTACTACCCGGTGGAGCCGGACGGCAGCCACCTCTCGCTCACGCTGGACGGCTCGCTCGGCCAGCTCTTCACCTCGAAGTACTTCGCGGGCGCGTTCGCACCCGGGATCCAGGCCGCCCTCCCCGGCTCGAGCAACTACGTGTACATCCAGCCCCGCACGCGCAATTTCAACTACGACGTGGGCTTCAAGGACCGGACCCCGGCCGGCGCGCCGACGACGACCGCCTTCACCCGGGGCGACTTCTTCTTTTGGTGACAAGCGGGCGGGCTGCTGCTGGCCTCGGGGCCGGTGGCAACGCCCCGGCAGCCCTCGCAGCGACTCGCCTGGATTGACCAGCTCCGCACGCTGGCGATTGTCCTGGTCGTCAACATGCATGCCTGCGTGACCTACGGCCACGTCGGCGACTGGTACGTGCAGGAGGATCCCGAGCCGCCGCTCCCGACCCGGATCGTCTTCCTCTTCTGGCAGGGCCACCTGCAGGCGTTCTTCATGGGCCTGCTTTTCTTCGTCGGCGGGTACTTCGCCCACCTCTCCCTCCGCCGCAAGGGGCCGTCCGCCTTCGCCCGGGAACGGCTGTGGCGCCTGGGGATGCCGACCCTGTTCTACATGCTGGTCCTCCACCCCCTGATCATCTTCGGGATCGACCCGTGGAACCACGATTTCGGCCCGCTCGGCCCCGCCTACCTCCACTACGTCCTGCGGGGCCATTTCCTCGGCGGCAGCGGCCCGATGTGGTTCGCGGCGGCCCTCCTCATTTTCTGTCTCGTCCTGGCTGACCTCCGCACCCGCTGGCCCGCTCCCGATCGGCCCCGGGCGGCCCCCGCGGCCGGGGAACTCTGGTTCTGGGGCGCCGTGGCGGTCGCCGCGACCTTCCTGGTCCGCGTGGTCCAGCCCCTCGGCACCTCCGTCTTCAACATGCAGCTCTGCTACTTCCCCCAGTACGTCCTCGCCTTCGGTGCCGGGGTGGCGGCGGCCCGCGGCGGATGGCTGGAGGCGCTCGCGTGCTCGTCGCGGGCCCGTTGGGCCGGGTGGCTGGGCCTGGGCCTCGGCCCGCTTGCCCTGGCGACGGTGCTTTTCGCCGGCGGGCTCCTGCGCGGTCAGCCCTTCGATGACTTCCGCGGGGGGTTCGGCGTCCGCTCCCTGGGGCTCTGCGCCTGGGAACAGCTGGCCGGCCTAGGCCTCGGACTTGGGGCCTTGTCGTTCTGCGCCCGCCGGCTGGACCGGGCGACCCCCCTCTCCCTCTGGCTGTCCGGCCGCTCCTTCGGGGTTTACCTTTTCCATCCGGTGGTGCTCGTCCTCCTCACCCTCGGCCTACGGAAGGTGGGCTGGGTCAACCCCTTCCTGAACACCGCCCTCCTCACCGCCACCGGCCTCGTCGCCAGTTTCGGGGTGGCCGACCTCGCTCGCCGCGTGCCGGGAGTGCGGGCCTTCCTCTAGTCGGCCGCCTCGCAGTTGCGCGTGGAACACTGGCCGTGTATCCTATGTCCCAATGCGGACCTCGCCATGAACCTTAAGACGCTTCTCCTCCTTCCCGCCGCGCTGGCGCTCGGCCTCCCGAAGCCGGCGGAGGCCTACGTGGGCTTCCGGATAAACGTCGGTGTGCCCCTCTTTTACCCGTGGTACTATGCGGCGCCTGCGCCCGTGGTCTACAACCAGTCGGTCTACGCCGGTCCGCCGCGCGCCGTCGGCGAACAGATCAGCCCCGCCCCCGGGCCGGGCTACGTGTGGATTGCGGCCCACTGGTCGAACGTGGCCCAGCGCTGGGTCTGGGTCGGCGGCCGGTGGGAGCTCCCGCCCTCGCCCAGCGCGACGTGGACGGGCGGCCACTGGGTCCAGGGCACCGGCGGCTGGGTCTGGGTTGACGGCGCGTGGACGGTCGGCAATTCACCGGTCCAACCGCAGGCGATACCTCCCGTGCCGGTTCCCCCGGGCACGCCGGCCGATGCGGCGCCGGCGGGCCCCCCGCCCGCGCCGGCCGCGGGCGTCCCGATGCCCTCCTCGCCCCCGCCGGCGATCACGGACATGGCGGACGGCACCGTTGTCGCCGCCCAGCCCCCGGCTCCCATCTCCGAGTTTGTCCCGGTGGCCCCCTATCCGGACTATGTCTGGATCGGCGGCTATTGGGGTTGGCATGGCGGCTGGTATTGGACGGCCGGACACTATGCCCCCCGGCCGTTCCGGGGCGCGGCCTGGGTGTCCGGCGGCTGGGCGCGGGGTCCGCGCGGCTGGGCTTGGCACGGCGGCCGGTGGCACTGAGGCGGCAGGGCCGCGGTTATTAGACTTGTCTAACGGCCGGTTTTAACTTTGACCCGGGTCCCATGACCCGGGTCAGCTATCTTGGCTACGTCGCCGCCCGCGTGGCCGCCGCCGCGCTCGTGGCCGGCGGATCCGGCACCCTCGCCTGGTTGCTCCTGCGGCTGGGCCTCGTCATTCGCGTTCCGGCCGGCTGGTCGCCGGGCCTGGGGCACGCGGCCGAGTGGGGCATGCCGATCGCCGCCGGCCTGCTGGGCCATCTCCTGCTCGGGCCCAAGCAGCGCCGGGCGGTCTTCCGGCGGGTTCCGGGCGCCATGTACACCTATGCCGGCATCCCGGTAGATCGGAACGCCGGCTGCCGGGGCGGCTTCGTCACCGGCGCCACCGGCTCCGGCAAGACGCTGGCCTGCATCCTGCCGCGCCTGCATTCCCTCTGCGTCAACCAGCCGGGAATCCGGCGCCGGATGGCCGGCGGGGACCGGGCGCGCTGGTTCTATGAGGAGGCGCCGTGGGGAGGCCTCGTGTGCGGGGAAAAGGGCAACGAGTGGCACGTGATGGAACGCCTCCTGCGGCACCACGGCCGGGCGGCGGACCTCTGCGTCCTCCAGACCCGTCCGACGGGCGCACCGGCCGGCTGGCAGCCCTCGGTCCGCTTCAACCTGCTCTCCGTCGGCGGGGTCCCGGCCGACACCTACGCGAAGATGATCGTCGAGACCAGCCTGGCCGTGGAGGAGGCGGCCACCCGCGACGAGTTCTTCGTCCCGCAGGCCCGGGACAAGATCGCCTGGGGCCTGCGCCTCTATCGGGCGGCGGCCGCTGGCGGCCGGATCCGGCCCGCCTCGCTGCTGACCCTCCTCGACCTGCTCACGGTGCCGGAGAGCTACCGCCAGTTCGTCGCCGGGAGCCTCGAGTCCGACCCGGCGTTGGCCGAGTCGGCGGCGTTCGCGGAGGCGCGCTTCCAGCTGGAGCACAACTACTGGAACCAGCCCCCGGAGCAGCTGGGCGGCGTGCGCAGCACCCTCTACAACTTCCTCGTCCCGTTTGCCGAGGCGGACATCGCCGCCGTGTTTTGCGCCGACAGCACCTTCGACCTGCGCGAGGTCGAGCAGGGGCTGGTGCTCTGCGTCGCCATTCCCCAGCGGTTCGCGCTCCAGCGCCGGTACGTCAGCACCCTCCTCAAGGCGCTGGTCTACCAGATCGTGCTCGAGCGCTTCGACCGGCGCGGCGACGAGGAGGCCTGGCGCCGGCGCAACGTCATCCTGGTCGAACAGGATGAGTGGCAACGCCACGCGGTGCGGGCGGACTGCGATGTCGACCTCGTGCGCGAGGCCGGAGGCGCGGTCTACGCGGCCGCCCAGTCGCAGAACGCCGTCTGGCTGAAGCTGGGGGGACGGGAGAAGGCGGCGCCCCTGATCGCCAACCTGCGCAACCGCTGGATCTGCCAGGCCGCGACCGAGGAATGCGCCGAGGAGAGCTCGGGCCTCTTGGCCGGACGCCGGGAGCGCGATGTGTCGTATTCGCACGGGGAGGCCGGGCGGTCCACCACCGTGACGTTCGTCGACCGGCCGTTCCTCCCGCGCGGCGCCCTGCGGGCGCTGCCCCCCTTCCACGTAGTCTTCGCTCCCGCGGAGGGCCCCTGGCTCTACCGGCGCGGGATCGCCATGCCCGTGACTCCGGAGGGAGGCATCCCGGCCTGGTGGTTTGGCGACTGGAACCCCCTGCACTGGGCGGCTTACGCCCTCGGGCTGCCGGCCCGGTGGGGAAAGATTCCCCTGCACCCGGGCGCGGGTTTCGTGCCGCCCTGGCGCGCGGCCGCGCCCCGGCGGGCCCAGCTGCGCTGGCTCGCCGGCCTCGACGGGACGTTCATCGTACTCAAGGAGCAGCGGGCGGGCGGAGCGGCCTAGAAAATCACCGGAAACGCCTTTTTAGACTTGTCGTAGTTACTGTCTTAACCATGTGTGGGGCCATGACCTCGAAGCCCCCGCGCGCCGCCTTCGCCGGCGTCCTTCTTTCCGCGCTCCTCGGCTGGGCCGCCCCGGCCTCCGCCCAGTCCAATCCCTACTCAAGCGTGCCCGTGGTCCTCGGCACCTCCGGCTACCAGCTCAATTTCACGGTCACGTGGACGTGCGACGACAACCCCCGGGCGACCACGAGCTTCCCCGGCCGGATCGACCTGGTCGACGGCAACGGCAGCCTGGCGGCCGAGCTGACCGCCACGGCCGGCCCGGGCGGCCCCTCGAGCACCGCCACGTGCGGGGTGGTTTCCGGGCTCTTGGCCACCATCAACCTCTTTGGGGCGGCCGGCACGCCGGCGGACGGCCACCTGCGCGGGACCTGGACGATCGAGGGACTGAGCCCCGGCACCTACACCCTGCGGTTCTGGTCCCTGGTCGAGACCGCGCCGGGCCAGTCGGCCAGCGCCATCACCTCGCTGGCGATGGACGCCGGGGGCGAGGGGACGCTGGGGGGGGCGGTTCCCACCCCGACCCCCACTCCCACCCCCGCGGGGCCCCCGACGGTGGCGATCAGCGCCCCGTCGTCGGTCACGGTGCTGCAGGGCTTCAACATCGCCACCAGCGCCTCCGCGGCCGCCAACGGCTACCCGCTCGCGACCTTGGTGATCCAGGACTCGCTCGACAACGGGGGCACCTGGACCCAGATCTACTCCTCCGCCAGCCTGTCGAACCCCGTCGACCGGGAGAGCCGGTGGTCCATCTTTGCCGCCGTCGGTTCCGCCCTCATCCGGGCGACGGTGACCGACACCCACGGCAACACCGGCTCCGCCAGCCAAACCGTGACGATCGGCAAGGCGTCGCAGGGCTCGGTCCAGGTCGCGCCCCCGACCCTAACCCTCGTCGTCGGCCAGACCGCCTCATTCACCGCCAGCGGGGGCGCCACCGGCAACTACGCCTGGTCGGGCATGGCGTCCGGGTCCGGCTCCACCCAGACCGTGACCTTCCCGTCCGCCGGAAGCTTTGCGGTGACCGTGCTCGACGCCGGGAACACCCAGTACGCGCCCTCTCCGGAAGCGTCGGCGGCGGTCCTGGTGCAGCCCGCCTTCGACGTGCTGACGATCTCCATCATCGGGGAAGGATCGACGACCGGCGCCGGCAGCTATGCGCCCAACTCCGAGGCGGTGGCCGTCGCGACGCCCAGCCCAGGCTACACTTTCTCCGGCTGGTCCGGCGACGCCACCGGAACGAGCAGCTCGCTCGCCCTGGCGATGACCGGGAACAAAACCCTCACCGCGAACTTCTCGGCCCTGCTGGCCCAGCAGCTATCCTATGTGCCGCCCGGGCCGGTGTCGACCCGCAGCGCGCCCTTCGCCCTCTTGGTGAGCTCGAGCAGCGGCCTGCCGGTCACGCTGACCCTCGACGCCGGACCGGTCGGGCTGGCCGGGAACACCCTGAGCCCGACCGGCGCGGCCGGGGAGGTGACCCTGACCGCGACCCAGCCCGGCAACGCCCAGTACCTGCCGGCGCCGCCCCTCGTCATCACCCTTTCCATCGGGCCGCCCCCGCCCGGCGTCCTGCTCTCCGACGACTCGGCCGCGACGAAGCGCTCCGACCGCACCACCCGCAACACGAGCTTCACGAGCGTCGCCGGACACTGAGGGATCCCGAATGGAACGGCCCTCCGACCCCTTCCCGCTGGCCGTCAACTCCAGCCATCACTCGCACTACCACCGCTTCCTCCTCGGAGCCGAGGGCCCGATCATCGCGCCCCTGCCCAAGCCCTACTGCATCGGGCGCCTGGTCCCCGAACTTCCCGGCCTTGCCGACGCGCTCGACCTCCAGCGCTGGCGCAAGCTCTACTGCGGCTCGGTGCCGTGGGTGAGCGGCTTCGGCCCCGCCCACTATCGGGTCGGCAACGTCCCGCCCTACCGTCCGCTGCCGCCCGAGTACGGCCGGCCCGCCCGGCGCTTCGGCGCCTTCGACTTTGTCCAGATCGCCGACCCGGCGGTCTCCGCCCTGGCCTTGGTGGCGGGGGACGCCCGCGTGCTCGAACGCTTCGTCCGATTGAACGACCGCTTTCTTTCCTGGATCGAGGCGGGCGCCCGGGTCCACCGCGCGCAACCAGGCCGATCAGCCGCCACCCGACGGCTGCTCTGCGGGCAGTTTGTCGAACCGAACAACCGCTGGCTGATGCCCTTCCTGCACGTCCACTCGCGGGTGCTCAACTTCACCTCGTTCGCCGAGGAGCCGCGCCGGCTGTATTGCCTGGACCATGAATCCCTCTCCGGGCTGGTGCCGCGGGCGCGGCAACACTGGGTGGAGAAGCAGGGACAGCTCCTCGGCGAGCTGGGTTATACCGTTGAGGTCCGCGGACGAACCCGGCCCGTCCTCGCCGTCCGGGGCCTGCCCGGTGGCCTGCTCAGCGCCCTGGAGGCTCCTCGCCTGGCGGTCCTGAGCCTCCTCGAGCGGATGGTGCTCGGGGCCCATCCGGCCGCCCGCGGCCGCCTCGCCGCCGAGATTCCCACGGCCACCATTGCCGTGATGGTCGACCGCCTTGGTGCGGTGATCGCCCGTTCCCTTTCCTTCTACCGACCCCCGAAGATCGCGCTTCCCGCGGACGGCCCGTGGCGGCAGGCCGTCCGGGACCACCTCACCTGCTACTGCCCCGGGGCCTTGGCCGCGCTCGACGCCACGGCGGCCCGGGCCAAGGCGTCGCCCTGCGGGCGGCCGGGCTTTCCGGTCCCGGCAACCGACGGCGCGCACCGGCATGCCCCCGACCTCGAGGAGTGGCTCGCGCCGGCGCAGGGTCCGACCGAGCCCGAACTCGGCGCCGAGCGCGGGGCCGGCCCCGCCCCGCCGGCGCCGCTTCCCTGGCTCGCCCGGGACTTTGGGGATGCCCTGCAGGAGGTCAGCGAGCGGCTGGTCCGGGCCGGCCCGACCGATCCGTTCGCGCTCCAACGGGAGACCCTGGTCGAGATTGACCAGGGCGGCTGGAGTTCCGACCCGGCCCAGCTCGAGCGCTCGTACGCCTTGGTCGACGGGGAGCTCGAGCGGCGCAACGGCCGGGAACGGGCCGCCGAAATGCCGGCCCGGCCGCCGGGAGTCCACCACTCCCTGGTGAGCCTCGACGAGCTCTTCGCCCATGCCGCCGCCCCGTCCAGGTCGGCCGAGCGGGACCTGGGAGGGCGCAGCCGGTGATCGCCACTCCTCCGCTCCTGGCGGGCTGGCCGGACACCCGCGGCCTGGTGGCCTTGGGCTCCGACCTCTGGCGCATCAAGGACGCCTGCGAGGGAACGGCCATCCTCGGGGGCACCGGTTCGGGAAAGACCTCGGGGAGCGGCCGCGCCATCGCCCGCTCGTTCCTCGGCGCCGGGTTCGGCGGCCTGGTCCTCTGCGCCAAGACCGACGAACCGGCGCTCTGGGAAGGCTACCTGCGGGAGTGCGGTCGCGAGCACGACCTGGTCCGGTTTGGGAGCGGAAGCGAGTGGACATTCAACTTCCTGGGCTACGAGTCGCAGCGCGCCGGCGCCGGCGCCGGCCTCACCGAGAACCTGGTCAACCTCTTCGCCGAGGTCTCCTCGATCGGATCGGGCGAGGCGCGGACCCGCGGCGGCGACCCGTTCTGGGAACGGGCGATGCGGTCGCTGGTCCGCAACTGCGTCGACCTGCTCCTGATGGCGGGCGCGCCGGTCTCGCTCCACGCCATGTTCGACGTGGTCCGGAGCGCCCCGGCCGAAGCCCACCAGGCGGCGTCGGCCGCCTGGCGGGAGAATTCGGCGTGCTGGACCCTGCTGGAGGCCGCGCGGGTCCGGGCCGGCGGCGCGAAGTGGGAGATCGACTGCCGCGAGGTGGCGGGGTTCTGGCTGGCGCAGTTCCCGAGCCTCGGCGAGCGCACCCGGGGCAGCATCGTCGCCATGTTCTCCACCCTCGCCGAGGGTCTGATGCGCGGGAAGATGCGGGAGCTCTTCTGCGCCGGGACCTCGCTGGTTCCCGAGGACGTGCTCGCCGGGAAGATCGTGGTCGTCGATCTGCCCGTCAAGGAATGGTCGGAGGTCGGCCGGATGGCCGCCGTGCTGTGGAAATACTGCCTGCAGAAGGCCGTCGAGCGTCGCACCGACAACTTTGGCGGCGGGGGGCGGCCGGTGTTCATCTGGGCCGACGAGTGCCAGCATTTTGCCAGCCGCTACGATCCCATGTTCCAGGCCACCGCCCGGTCGTCGCGCGCCGCGACGGTCTACCTGACGCAGAACTACCCGAGCCTGCTCAGCGCGCTCGGCGGCGGTTCCGAGGGCCACACCGCCGCGGACGCGCTCCTGGGCAACCTCGGCACCAAGATCCTGCACGCCAACAGCGACCGGGATACGAACCAGTGGGCCTCCGACCTGATCGGCAAGCGGCTCGGGCTCCTGCGCAGCCTGGGCGCCGGCTCCTCCCTGAGCCTGGGCGCCCAGTCAAGCCTCGGGCTCTCAAACAGCCTGGGCCGGAACGAGAGCATGGACTATGAGATCCAGCCGATGGAGTTCTCCACCCTGCGCAAGGGCGGACCGGAGCTGGGCCACTGGGTGGAGGCCCTGGTGTTCCAGAACGGCCGGCGGTGGTCCGCCACCGGCCGGACCTGGCAGAAGGTCGCCTTCCCCCAGCAAGGGCGGCCCCTGGCGCCGACGCCCGGGCGCAGCCGCTGACCGCGTCACTTGCCGGAGTACCAGAAGCCCCGGCGCCAGTTGTGGGCGTGGAGCCGGCCCTCGAGCTCCGGCGTCAGCGCGGGCAGCTCGCCCACCCGGCAGTTGGCCTCCGCCTGCCGGGGACTGCGCATGCCCGGGATCACGGTGCTCACCGCGGGATGGGCCAGTGCGAACTTGATCGCCGCCTGCGGGAGCGTGAGGCCGCTGCCCTCCAGGTCGGCCGCCACCCGGGCGGCCCGGTCGACGGCCCGGGCCAGGCGGTCGCCCGCGAAGTACTGGCGCCGGAAGTCGCCCTCGGCAAAGACCGTGTCCTTGGTCCATTTCCCGGTCAGCGCCCCCTCGTCGAAGACCACGCGGACAATGATGCCGACCCCGGTCTCGCGGGCCACCGGCAGCAGCTCCGCCGCCGGCTCCTGCTCAAAGAGGTTGTAAATGACCTGCACCACGTCGACCCACCCGCCGCGCATGAGCTCGATGACGCTGTTCTGGTCGTGCTCCGGCGTCGAGACCCCGACGAGGCGGACCTTGCCCTCCCGCTGCAGCTCGCGCAGGACCCCGAACGGCTCGGGCCGGCCGTTCCAGGCCCGGGTCCAGGTGTGAAGCTGCAGGAGGTCGAGATGGTCGGTGCCGAGGTTGCGCAGGCGCTCCTCCACGTTCCGCCGGAGGTAGGCCGCCGGATACCGCACGGCCGACTCGCAGTAGGGGGAAGGCGGCCACGGTCCGTCGGTCGGGGGCGTCTTGGTCGCCACCAGGACCTCCTCGCGCCGGTCCTTGAGCACGCCGGCGATGATCCGCTCGCTCCGGCCGTCCCCGTAACCCGCGGCGGTGTCGATGAAGGTGACGCCCAGGTCGAGGGCGCGGTGCAGGGCGGCCACGGATTCGGTTTCCGCCTGCGGGCCCCAGCTGCCTCCGATCGCCCAGGCGCCGAAGCCTATTTCTGAGACCGGGGGGCCGGAGCGGCCCAAGGGGCGGGAGTTCATGGGGGGAGCAGAAGGGCCTCGGGATCGTTCCCCAGCGCCGGCCGGTGGTCAAGAAACGGTGAATCTCAATTGTGCTGTTCCGCGCAGCGTGGTTATACTTATGCCTTTCCGATTGACCAGAAGGGACTTTCGTCGATTTTACAAGTCATCCGTCATGAACCCCCGCATCTCCTTCGGGTATGTCGCTGCCTGACGACGTAATCTCGTTTCTTCGCGACGAGGCCTATCTCGACCTTTGCCGGAATGCGTTGAAGGATGCGATGGAACGTCTGGTGGCGGAGAAGCAGCAGGTCAGCGAGACCCGCCCCCCCTTCGGCATTCTGGCGACAAAGAAGCAGCGCGACGTGTTCGAGTCCTCCATGCAGGTCGTGCTCGACACCGAGGCCGCGATCGAGGGGCGCCTGAACAAGCTCGAGGCGATCGAGGCCTGGCTGAAGGGCACGATCCGGGAGCGCCTCCGCGACTACCTGAACCAGGTCTCCGAGAACTACCGGCGCAGCGCCAAGATCGCCGAGGCGATCACGTCGTGGGACCGGCTGATCGAGCACTACGGCGAGCAGCTGCTGGCGCTGGCCCGCAACGTCAAGAACGTCTCCGTCTCCTTCGCCGGAGCCCAGGGCGGCGTCCGCTCCGCCTTCAGCGACCGCGCCCAGGCCTTCGCCGAGCTGCGGATGGGGGCGGACAGCCTCGACCGCACCGCCCTCCAGCTGGAGTCCCTCACCCGCTCGATGGCGATGTTCGCGGCCAACACGCCGTACAAAGACGTGACCGTGGCCGAGCTGCCCCTGAAGGGCATCGTCGGCTGGGTCGACAACCTCGCCCTCCTGCATGACCGCGACGCCCTGCCGGCCGCGCAGGAACTGGAGGCGGACGCCCGCATGATCGTGGCGAAGAAGCTGACCGACTTCCACACCAGCGCCCGGGCGGCGCTGCAGGCGCTGGCCGCCGTCGACACCACCGAGCTGGACAACTACTGGGAGGTCCTGCGGGCGCACGCGCTGGCCCACTACGTCCAGGAACGCGACGTCGACGAGGTCCTGAACGAGCTCAACGAGCGCTACGTGGTCGCCAACATCGAGCGCCGCCAGCGGGCGATCGAGAGCCAGCTCGACCCCTACGGGCACGAGCGCTGAGGCCGGAACGGCCTACGGCGTCTTCTGCGTGTCCAGCATCTGCTGGAGCTTCCGGACCTTCGGCCGGATGACGGCCGAGCAGTAGCCCTGGTCCGGGTGCTTCGCGAAGTAATCCTGGTGGTAGTCCTCGGCCTGCCAGAACTTCACGAGCGGGACGATCTGCGTCGTGATCGGGTCGCTCCGGCCCTTCTGCTCCTCCGCCTTGGATTTCTCGGCCGCGGCCTTCTGCTCCGGGCTGGCGTACAGGATGATCGAGCGGTACTGGTCGCCCATGTCATTGCCCTGGCCGCCCACCTGGGTCGGGTCGTGCACGTGCCAGAAATACGCGAGGACCTTGTCCAGCGGGACGACCTTGGGGTCGTAGTCGATCTTCACCACCTCCGCGTGGCCGGTCGTTTCCGTGCAGACCTGCTCGTAGCTCGGGTTGGCGAGCGTCCCGCCGGAGTACCCGCAGGTGACATGGGTCACGCCGGGAAGGAGCTGGAAGGAGGCGTCGAGGCACCAGAAGCAGCCGCCGCCGAGGACGACGGAATCGGCCCGGGCGGGCGAGGCGGTAAGGGTCATGGCAAGGAGGGCGAGCGGGAGAAGGAAGAGACGGGAGGGGGACATGGCAAGGGGCGGTTTACTTGGCGACCGCCACCACGGAGTGCGCCGCTACCCAGGCGTTGTACTCCTTGCGGGGCATGAAGCGGAGCGACGCGGAATTAATGCAGTAGCGCTGGCCGGTCGGGGCGGGGCCGTCGTCGAAGACGTGGCCGAGGTGGTCGCCGTCCACCGTGCAGTGCACTTCGTCGCGCACCATCCCGTAGGAGGAGTCGGACTGGACCGCCACGAAGAGCGGCTCGATCGGCCGGGTGAAGCTCGGCCAGCCGGTGCCGCTCTCAAACTTGTCGCGGCTGTCGAAGAGCGGCGTGTCGCTGCCGACCGAGAAGTAGACGCCGTCCTCGTGGTTGTTCCAGTAGGCGTTCTGGAAGGGGCGCTCGGTGCCCTGCTCGCGGGCGACGGAATACTGCTGCGGCGTCAGCAGCTTGCGCCACTCCTCGTCGCTGCGCTTCACCGGGGCCTTCGACATGTCGATGGTCACCTTGGAGGGCAGGCCGCAGGCGGACTTCGGGCCGTCGATGGCGCAGGCGGCGGGCGCCGCGGCGGCGGGGGTCTGGTCGGATTTCATCATGGGATCGGCGGCCAGCGTCGAGACGGCGGCCAGGTAGGCAAGCGTGGGAAGGAGCGTGTTCACTTACCCGTAAGAGTACCCAGATCGGGGAAATATTCCAACTTTCCCGGACCGGGGGCCGATCCCGGTCGCCATCCACCACCCTCGCGGGTGGCCCCACCCGCCGCAAAGGACGCTTTCCAGCCCCGCGGCGCTCGGGTAGCACTGGCCCGGTGCCCGAGCTTCCCGACATCACCGTCTACGTCGAGGCCCTGGAGGCGCGGATCCTCGGGCGGGTCCTCCAGGCCGCGCGCATCCAGAACCTGTTCGTCCTGCGGACGGCGGTGCCGCCCATCGGCGCCCTCGAGGGCCGGAGGGCGACGGGCCTGCGCCGGATCGGCAAGCGGATCGCCCTCGGCTTCGAGGGCGAGCTCTGGCTCGTGATCCACCTCATGATCGCCGGCCGGCTCCACTGGGCCGATCCGGGCGGCAAGGCGGCGGCCCAGTCCGCCCTCGCGCATTTCGAGTTCGAGTCCGGCCGCCTCACGCTCACGGAAGCTGGCAGCAAGCGCCGGGCCTCGATCCACTTGCTCGAGGGCGAGGCGGCGCTCCGCGCCGCCGACCCCGGAGGCCTCGAGGTCATGGACTGCCCGCCCGAGCGGTTCGGCGAGGCGCTGACCCGGGAGAACCACACCGTGAAGCGCGCCCTCACCGACCCGCGCCTCTTCAGCGGGATCGGCAATGCCTATTCCGACGAGATCCTGCATGCGGCCCGGCTTTCGCCGGTCGCGATGACCCGCCGGCTGGGCCCCGCGGAACTCGCGCGGCTGCTCGACGCCACCCGGCGCGTCCTCGCTCTCTGGACCCAGCGCCTGCGGGCGGAGGCCGCCGGCACGTTTCCCGAGAAGGTGACCGCCTTCCGGCCGGAGATGGCGGTCCACGGCCGCTACGGCCAGCCCTGCCCGGTCTGCGGCACGGCCGTCCAGCGGATCCGGTACGCGGAGAACGAGGTGAACTATTGCCCCCGATGCCAGACGGGAGGGAAGCTCCTGGCGGACCGGTCGCTGTCGCGCCTCCTGCACACCGACTGGCCGAAGACGATCGACGAACTTGAGCGGAACGCGGCCCGGTCCTGACGTGTCTGCCCCTCCATGGACGGGCAGCCTCACCCCTTGACCGGCGGCGCCGCACGAGTACCTTCAGGCATGGCCCGAGCGCTCGTCGTAGTCCTCTCCGGCGTGGTGATCCTGGCCGGGGCCGTCGTGGTGTGGCAGCGGTCCCAGCTCGCGGCGATCCGCCAGCAGATGGCCAACCAGGAGCGCGCCCAGGCCGAGGACCGTCGGCGGGTCGACGCGATGACGCTCTTCCTGGGCGAGGCCCCGGGCCCCGCGCGCGCCTTTGCGGCGTCCCTGCGCGCTGCTTCCGCCCCGGACGCGGGCACGGCCGCCGCCGTTTCGCGGACGGAGGAGCGGCGCCTGATCCTGGACCAGTATGAGGGCGTCCTCGCCGCCATGAACCTGCCGGAGTCCACCTCCGCGCGCCTGAAGGACCTGCTGACCGACCGCATCGAAACCGTCCTCGACGCGGAGGATGCCGCCCGGCGCGCGGGCTTGGCGGAGGGCAGCGTGGAATCCACCCGGGCGGTGGCCCAGGCAATCTCCGGCCTCGATCATGAGATCGCGCTGCTGGTCGGCCTGGACGGCATGCGCCGCCTGGACGGTTCGCAGGCGCCGGGTTCCGCCCCGGCACCCGCGCCCGCCACGGTCGTGACTGTCATCGTCCAGACCGCACCGGCGGCACCCCCGCCGGTGTATGCCGACCCCAGCCCGACCTACGCCGCGGCCGATACGTCCGCCTATTCCGGCCTCTATTACTATCCGGCATTCGCGGTCGGTGGCTATACCCTCTACCCCACCGTGGCGCGCGCTACGCCAGGGCGGACCCACCTCCCTGGGGTCCATCCCCGCGAAGGCTTCATCCACCGGCGCTGACGGCCGCCGCCCGAGGTCTGGGCGGAGATGGGTCGCCTGGCGCCGCCGATGCGCTCGCCCGCCTCCGGGTGGCCTGACCAGCCGAACTTCGTTCCAATCGTGGCCGGCTCAAATAAGGGCCCGGGCGCCGGCCTTGACTCGGCCCCTCCCCGGTGCTCTTGTGGGCGTGAACATGATGCCCTCTGGCAAAGCCTCGATTAGCGCCGTTGCCGCCGTTTCCTCGGCGTCCGTTGTCGTTATTTCGCTGCGCGCGCCGCGGGGGCTCTGATCTCGATCAAAGACTTTGCCCCCCGGTGCTCGAACCGGGGGGCTTTTTTTGGCCCCTGCGGGACGGGCCGCCGGGCGGGCGCCACCACGAAAGCCCATCCCATGAACACCCAAGGAACCCGCTACCTGAACGAACCCGCCCGTCCCCGGACCCGCGAGCGTCCGACCTTCCTGGCGCCGCCTGAGCCCGCGCCGGTCCACGACCTGCTGGTAATGAGCCACGGGCCGGAGACCCGGCCCGACGCGCACGCCAATCACGCGTGCCTGAACACCTTCGCCATCAATTCATGGATCATCGCGTCCGGCGGGTGACCGAACACCATCGACGGCTTGGAATAGTGGCCGACCGCAAGGATCTTCTCGCCGCGGGCCAGCCGCACCTGCACGTCGATCTCGACCAGGTAGGTGTTGAAGTCCCAGGCCCAGAGGTCGTCGTAGGTGACGATCAGGTCGGTTCCGGCCACCATCATGGTGCGGGCGCCGGCCGTGGCGTCGTAGCCCATGCTCCGCAGCTCGCGGGCGATTTCCTCGGCCACGCCGGTGGTGTCGGTCAGCCGCTGCTCGACAAACACCCGCTTATACTGGCCCAGATCGGCGTGCGGTAGGACCCGGGTGGAGATCTCCGAGCAGCCGCCGGCGAGGAGAACAAGCGCGGCGAGGGCAAGCGGGCGGAGGAGGCGGGGCATGTAGTTTGCAAGACGCGCTTTGACGAGGGCCGGTTGCACAGGCAAGAAAGAAACCTCTTGCGAACCGCACCGTCTTACCGGGAGTGACCCCGTGACCGACGCCCCCCGCCATCCCCGCCGGCCGCGACCCCTCGGCGCGCTCACCCGCTACGTGGTCGTGCCGCTCCTCCTCCTGGCGATCGGGACGCGGCTCGGCATGTTCCTGGAGCATCGCCGGGCGGCGCTCCCGGCGCCCGGGGAGGTCGCCGCCCCCCTGATCGCGGCGGCCTCGGCGCCTGCGGCGGCCGGCCCCGCGGAGGCGCCTCCCGCCTGCGACCTCGCCGCCTCCTTCCAGGACAACATCTACCCCTCCCTGATGTTGTCCTTCGGCGTCGCCTATCCGGAATACACCCGCTGCCTGACCGTGACCGTGCGGCACGTGCCGGCGGCCGGGGCGGCGCAGGTGCGGCTCGACTCGAGCCTCTTTCTGCAGCCGCTCGAAGTGCCCCTGACGGCGGCCGGCGGCCCCCAGGTCCTGAGTCCCGAATTGCCCTGGAACTTCGACGCCCTCCGGCGCACCGCGCAGATGCAGCCGCAGACCTTCCTCGCCACCGTGCTGGTCGACGGCCGCTCCGTCGCCGAATCGACGCTCGTCTGCACCGTGCACTCGGTGAACGAGGCGGTCTCGCGCCTCTACCTTGCCTCCTCCGGCCAATGGCAGGACACGAGCGTCTGCTTCGCCTCCTTCGTGAACGAGGACCACCCCTGGATCAGCGGCGTGCTGCAGGACGCCATCGCCGGCGGCACGGTCCGGTCCTTCACCGGCTACCAGGCCGGCCCCGCCGGGGTGGTCGCGCAGGTGCAGGCGGTCTGGGACACGCTCGCGGCCAAGGGCCTGAGCTACGTCAACGTCGCCACGGACAGCGGCACCTCGAGCCTCGTCTCCACCCAGTACGTGCGCTTCCTCGACCAGTCGGTCCACGATCAGGGCGCCAACTGCGTCGACGCCTCCGTGCTCTTCGCCTCGGTGCTGCGGCGGATCGGCCTGCGGCCGGTGCTGGTCTTCCGGCCCGGCCACTGCTTCGCCGGCTTCTACGACGCGGCCGAGGGCGGCCGCCTCGTGGCCTTCGAGACCACGATGCTGGGGACCGCCCCGTTCGCCGCGGCCGCGGCGGAGGGCGCAAAGGAGCTGCAGGCCACCCTCCCCTACGTCGGCTCGCCGCAGTACTCGGTCGTCGACATCGCCCTCTGCCGGCAGGAGGGGATCAACCCCATCCCCTACCAGGCGGCCCTGAACTAGGGCCGGCCGGGGAAAAGTCCGGCGATCGTGGCCTGGATCTCGAGCGCCTTGGCGCGCGGGTCGGGGGCCTGCTTGATCGGGCGGCCGACGACGATGTAGTCGGCGCCGCCCTGGAAGGCCTGCGCCACGTCGACGGTGCGCTTCTGGTCGTCGGCGGGACGGTTCTCGACCGGGCGGATGCCGGGGCAGACGACGAGGAAGTTGGCCCCCAACTCGGCCCGCAGGGCCGGCGCCTCGAGGCCGGACGAGATGACCCCGTCACAGCCCAGCTGGACCGCGCGCCGGGCCCGCGAGAGCGCGAGCTCCGCCGGGTCGCACTGGAAGCCGAGGTCATCCAGGTCGCCCCGGTCCAGGCTGGTCAGCACGGTGACGGCGAGGATCTTCAGCGGCCCCTTGGCCGCCGCGGCCGCCGCCATCATCGGGTCGTTGCCGTGCACGGTCGCGAAGGCCACCCGGCGCTGCGCGAGCTGCTCGACCGCCAGCTTCACCGTCTCGGGCACGTCGAAGAACTTGATGTCGGCGAAGACCTTTTTCCCCTGCGCGCCCAGCCAGTCGACCATGTCGAAGTACTGCCCGGTCATGAGGAACTGGAGGCCCAGCTTGTAGAATTGCACCGCGTCGCCCAGGCCCTCGACGGCGCGCTTGCCCTCGTCCAGGGAGGGGACGTCCAGCGCGTAGATCAGGCGCTCGCGCGCCGGGATCGGCTTGGTCGAAAGGTAGGAGGGGCGGGACACCGTCCCGATGCCAGCCATCGGCGCCCCCCGGTCAAGACCGAATGCTGCGCGCCGGGATTTGACGCAGCGCCCTCGCCCGGGCGAGACTGCCCGCCCATGCCTACCACCGTCTTCACCATCGCCAACCAGAAGGGCGGCGTCGGCAAGACCACGACCGCCGTCAACCTCGCGGCGGGCCTGGCCCAGAAGAAGATCCCTACCCTCCTCATCGATCTGGATCCCCAGGCGAACGCCACGAGCTCGCTGGGGATCGAGAAGCAGGAGGGCAAGAGCCTCTATGCCGCGCTCCGCGGCGAAGGCGAGGCCCTCTCGCTCGTGACCCCCACGGCCTACGAGCACCTGGCGCTCATCCCGAGCGAGGAGGACCTGGCGGCGGCCGAGATCGAGCTCTCCCAGACCGAGAACTACCTGATGAAGCTGCGGTCGGTCCTGGCGCCCCTCGTCGCCGCGGGCGGCTACCGCGCCCTTATCATCGACTGCCCCCCGGCCCTCGGGATGCTCTCGATGAACAGCCTGGCGGCGGCCGACTTCCTCCTGATCACGCTCCAGTGCGAGTACATGGCCCTCGAGGGCCTGGGCCAGATCCTGCGCAACGTCGAGCGCCTGAAGAGCGCCGGGATCAACCCCGGCCTCGAGCTCGGCGGGATCGTGATGACGATGTACGACGTGCGGACGAGCCTGTCCCGCCAGGTGGTCGAGGAGGTGAAGAAGCACATGCCGGACAAGATCTTCGGCGCCGTGATCCCGCGCACGGTGCGGATCAGCGAGGCCCCGAGCTTCGGCAAGACCATCTTCGCCTACGATCCGCTGAGCCCGGGCTCGACCGCCTACCGCCAGCTGGCGGCGGAGGTCATCAGCCGCTTCCACCTGTGACGAAGTACGGCCAGTCCTTCCTGATCGGGCTGCAGAGCAACCTGGTCTACCGCTGGAATTTCGGGGTCCGCAGCATCTTCTGGTTCTTCCACCTGCTGGTGGTCTACATCCTCTGGGGGGCCGCCTACGCCGGCAGCCCCGCGATCGGCGGCTACTCCTTCGCCCAGACGCTCACCTACTTCGTCGTCGTGTTCGTCCTGCAGTTCTTCATCGGCGCGTTCAACGAGGACTACCAGATCAGCGAGGACATCCGCAACGGCCTCATCAACCAGTTCCTGCTGAAGCCGATCAACTACTATGCCTACCGCCTCAGCGTCTTCACCGCCGCGCGGGTGGTCTCGGGCGCCTTCGGGGTGCTGGCGCTCCTCGTGGCCCTCCCCTTCTTCCACCACTACCTCGCCCTCCCGCCCGAAGGCTGGCGCCTCGCCCTCGGGCTGCCGGCGATGGTGCTGACGGCCCTCATCCAGTTCAGCATCGCGTACTGCTTCGGCCTCCTCGCCTTCTGGTTCCTGGACATCCAGGGCTTCGTCATCCTCTCGATGGCGGTCGAGACCCTGCTCGGCGGCCAGATCGTGCCGCTCGACCTCCTGCCGCCCGGGGTCTTCCAGGTCGTGCGCTTCCTCCCCTTCTTCTACCAGGCCTATTTCCCCGCGGCCATCCTGACCGGGCGCCAGGGTTTCGACTTCGCGCTCCAGGGCCTGGCGATCCAAGCCGCCTGGGCCTTCCTGCTCGTGGGCCTGGCCGAGTTCGTCTGGCGGCGGGGCCTCAAGCACCACACCGCCGCCGGCGGCTAGCCCCTCGCCGTGTCCACCCTCGCCCACTACTCCCGCATCTGGCTCGCGAGCGCGCGCTACTCGCTCGTGCGCGCCACCATGTTCCGCGGCGACCTCTTCATCTGGGCGTCGGTCGAACTCCTCTGGATCTTCGTCAACGTGACGATGGTGGGCGTGATCTACAGCCACACCGCCCTCGTCGCCGGCTGGAGCCTCTACCAGATGCTGCTCCTCGTCGGGACCTCGATGCTGATCCAGCGCTTCCTGATGGGGTTCTTCTGGAGCGGGATCTTCGAGATGGGGCGCAACGTCCGCAGCGGCCTCTTCGACTTCGTCCTGGCGCAGCCCGGCGACCCGCTCTTCATGGCCTCGACCCGCAAGCTCGAGCTGGACGGGCTCCTCAACGCCGTCGTCGCGGCCGGCCTCGTCGCCTACTCGGCGCACAAGCTCGGCCTCCATCCCGGGGTGGGCGACCTCGCCCTCTACGCCGCCATGGTGGCCTGCGGCGTCGTGATCCACTACAGCGCGCTGGTCATGGCCATGTCGCTCGCCTTCTGGATCACGAGCTCGCAGGGGGTGGAGGGCAGCTACTTCACGCTGATGGAGTTCTCGCGCCTGCCGCGCGAGGCCTTCAAGGGCGTCGCCAGCTTCGTCTTCGTCTGGCTGCTGCCGGTGGTGGTCGTGAGCAACGCCCCGGCCCGGGCGATCCTGCGCGGCTTCCAGGCATCCTGGGCGCTCGGCCTCTGCGCCGCCACCGTCGCCTGGCTCTTCCTGGCCGTCTTCCTCTTCCGCCGCGGCCTGCGGCGGTACACCAGCGCCAGCTCGTGAGCGGCGACCTGGCAGCACTCGAGGCGCGCATGGGCTACGCCTTCCGGGACCGCGCACTCCTCGAGCGTGCGCTCCGCCACCCGTCCTGGCTCCAGGACCACCCCGGCGAAGAGCACAACCAGCGGCTCGAGTTCCTGGGCGACGCGGTCCTGCAGCTGGTGCTGACTGAGGCGCTCTGCGCGCTCTATCCGGCCGACCGCGAGGGGACACTGACCAAGCGCCGGGCGCTCCTGATCAGCGGCGCCTTCCTCGCCGCCGTCGCCCGCGAGCTGGGCCTCGGCCCCTGCCTGCGGCTCGGCTCCGACGAGGAGGCCGCGGGTGGGCGGGCCCGCGACGCCGCCCTCGGCGACGCCTTCGAGGCTGTGATCGGCGCGGTCCATCAGGACAGCGGCGGGGCGGCCTCCGGGGCGACCGTGCGGCGGATCTTCGGCGACCTCCCCCGCCGCCTGGAGGGCCGGGAGGGCGCCGCCAATCCCAAGGGGCGGCTGCAGGAGTTCGCCCAGCCGATGCACGGCAACCATGCCGTCCGCTACGAGCTGGTGGCAACCGCCGGGGCCGACCACGCCAAGGAGTACGAGGTCGCCGTCTTCCTGCTCGACCGCCGCCTCGGCTCTGGCCGCGGCCCCTCCAAGAAGCTCGCCGAGGAGGCCGCCGCCCGCGCCGCCCTGGCGGAGCTCGCCGTCCCGCCGCCCGCCCCATGAGCGGGGCGGAGCGGCACAAGGTGGTCGGCGTCTGCCCGGCCGCGCGCGGCGCCGTCCTCGCCGACCTCCAGCGCGCCCACCCGGCGGCCGCCTGGGTCGTGGTGGCGGCCGACCTGCGCGCCGCCGAGCAATTGGCCGAGGACACCGCCTTCTTCGCCCGGCTCCTGGGGACGGCGCCGGCCCCCGAGACCCTCGTCTTCCCCGAGTCGATCCCCGACAGCCGGGACATGCGCGAGGCCTTCGCGGCCTCCAGCGACCGGCTGACCGTGCTCTCGCGCCTGCGGACGCGCCGCGCCGGCTCCGGCGACGCCGCTCCCCTGGCCGTCTTCACGACCCCCTCCGCGCTCCTCCAGGCCGTGCCGGCCATCGAGCAGTACGCGGCCAGCGAACTGGTCCTGACCCGCGGCAGCCGGCCCGGCTTCCATGCCCTGCTCGAGCGCCTCCGGGCCCTCGACTACGACAGCGAGGCCGTCTGCGAGTCCCCGGGCCACTACGCCGTCCGGGGCGGCATCATCGACCTATACCCGGTGACGGCGCCCGCGCCCTACCGGCTCGATTTCTTCGGCGACGAATTGGAGGACATCCGGGCGCTGGATCCCGTGACCCAACGCTCGGGCGAACGGGTGGAAACGATCACCGTGGCCGCCTCCCCGCGGCTGCGTCTGGAATCCGCCAAGACCGGCATCGCCGACTACCTGGACCCCCAGACCCGGCTCGCCTTCATCGAGCCGGCGGCGCTGGAGGAGGAATTCCGGGCCTTTGCCGCGGAGGGAACGGACGGCCTGGCGCCCCTCCTCGCCAAGTGCGCGGCCGCCCACGGCATTTCCGAGCTCGACGAGGCCAGCACCCTCTTCGCCGCGGCCGGGGACGAGGTTACCTGGGACACCGAGGGCCTCGAGCATTACCGCCGCTACCCGGGCGAGGGCCTCCTGGCCCGCGAACGCCTCGACGCCGAGGAGGACGCGCGGCGGGCCTTCCTCGCCCAGCTGGGGCGCTGGCGGGCCGAGGGCTACGAGCTCGTGTTTGCCGCTTCCAAGGAGGGCGAGGAGAAGCGGATGAAGGAGGTCCTCGAGGCGGACCCGGGCCTGGCCGCGGCCGCGCCCCGGTTCCTGCGCGGGAGCCTCAACGCCGGCTTCCGGGCCACGGCGCGGCCGGGGGCGGCCCTCCCGGTGGGCCGGGGCGCCCGGGGGCTCGTCTTCGTCACCGAGACCGAGATCTTCGGCCGCCAGCGGGCCCGGCGCGCCGGCGGACCCGCCCGGGCCGGCGTCACCGTGGCGCAGGTGGACCAGCTGCTCGACTTCTCCGAACTCGTCGAGGGCGACTTCGTGGTCCACCTCCAGCACGGCATCGCGCTCTACCGCGGGGTGACGAAGATCGACACCGCCCAGGGCGTCCGCGAGGTGATCTCGCTCGAGTTTGACGACGGGGTCACGCTCCACGTCCCGCTGCAGGAATCGCACCTGATCAGCCGGTACGTGAGCCTCGGCCGGGCCAAGCCGCAGCTCGGCAAGATCGGTAGCGGGCGCTGGGAGAAGTCCCGCCGCGCGGTCGAACGCGCCACGGTGGACCTGGCCGCCGAGCTCCTGCGGATCCAGGCCAGCCGGGAGGCGCAGCCGGGCTTTGCCTTCCCGCCCGACACCGAGTGGCAGCGCGAGTTCGAGGCCTCGTTCCCCTTCACCGAGACGCCGGGCCAGCTTCGCGCCATCGAGGAGACGAAGCGCGACATGGAGCGGGAGCGGCCGATGGACCGGCTGATCTGCGGCGACGTCGGCTTCGGCAAGACCGAGGTGGCAATCCGGGCGGCCTTCAAGGCGGTGCAGGCGGGCAAGCAGGTGATCGTGCTGGTCCCGACCACCGTCCTCGCCCAGCAGCACCTGAACACCTTCCGCGAGCGCATGGCCGCCTACCCGGTTGCGATCGAGATGGTGAGCCGCTTCCGCTCCCCGGCGGAGCAGCGGACCATCCTCGAGTCCCTGGCGAGCGGCGCGGTCGACATCCTGATCGGCACCCACCGCCTGCTGCAGCCCGACGTGCTCCCGAAGGACCTCGGGCTCCTGATCATCGACGAGGAGCAGCGCTTCGGCGTCCAGCACAAGGAGGCCTTCAAGGCGATGCGCTCGACCGTCGACGTGCTGTCGATGAGCGCAACCCCGATCCCGCGCACGCTGTACCTGGCGCTCACCAGCGCCCGGGACATGAGCGTCATCGACACGCCCCCCGTCAACCGCCACCCGATCCAGACGATCGTGAAGAGCTACGACGACCAGGTGGTCATCGACGCCATCCGCCACGAGATGCGCCGCGGGGGCCAGGTCTTCTACCTCCACAACCGGGTCGGGACGATCGACCTGGTCGCCCAGCGCATGCGCCAGCTGATGCCCGACCTCACGTTCGGGGTCGGCCACGGCCAGATGCCCGCGGCCGACCTGGAGCGGGTGATGACCGACTTCGTGGCCGGCGGCTACCAGGTGCTGATCTGCACGACCATCATCGAGAGCGGCCTGGACATCCCCAACTGCAACACGCTGATCATCGAGGGGGCCGACCGCTTCGGCCTTTCCCAGCTGTACCAGCTGCGCGGCCGGGTGGGCCGCTTCAAGCACCAGGCCTACGCCTACCTCCTCCTGCACAGCCACACCCGGCTCCTCGACGTCGCCCGCCAGCGCATGACGACCCTGCGCCAGCACAACCAGCTGGGCGCCGGCTTCCGGATCGCGATGCGCGACCTGGAGCTGCGCGGGGCCGGCAACCTGCTGGGCGCGGAGCAGAGCGGCCACATCGTCGGGGTGGGGTTTGAACTCTACTGCCAGCTCCTGCGCCAGTCGGTGGCCCGCCTGCGCGGCGACTCCGCCGCCGCCGCCATCCGCGCCAACGTGAAGCTCGACTTCGTCTTCGTCGGCGAGAGCGGTGCCGGCGCGCGGGAGGGCCGCCACGAGGACGGCTACACCGCGATCAAGGATGCCGAGGACCGGGAAGGCGGCCAGGAGGTCGAGCGGATCCAGGCCCGGATCCCCGCGGGCTACATCGCGGAGACCCGCCTGCGGATCGACGTGTACCGCCGCCTGGCGCTCGCCGGCTCCCGGGAGGCGGTCCGCCAAGTCGAGGCGGAGCTCAAGGACCGCTTCGGCAAGCCCGGCCCCGAAGTGCGCACCCTCCTGCTGGTGACCGAGATTCGGGTGCTCGCGGAACAAAAGGGGATATTGTCCGTCGAAACCGAATCGAACCGCCTGAAGTGCCTTCGGGGCTCGGGGCAACGGGACGACTGGGTGATGGTCAACGCCCGGTTTCCAAGGTTGACCGCGCCGCGGCCGCACCTACGGTTGAAGGAGATTATTGCCTTTCTGAACCACCTGCCGAACCCATGACCCCGTCCCGCAGTGTCTACACTGCACTTGTAGCCTCCCTGATTGCCACGCGCAGCTTGGCCCAGACGGCGACGACCGGCGATGACAACCTTAACATGCGGTTCGCCAACGGGATCGCCGCGATCGCCGAGGACAAGATCATCACGGTGGACGACGTCCGGCGCGAGGTCACCCCGCTCATCCCCCAGCTCCAGCGCGAGGCCCGCAACGAGACCGAGTTCAACCAGAAGCTCGAGGCGCTGCAGGACAACGCGATCCAGAACCTCATCGACCGGGTTCTGATCATCAAGGACTTCCAGAAGGACGATAAGAAGCATGTCCCCGAGAGCTTCGTCGACAACCAGATCAACGACGAGCTCACCGACCAGTTCGACAATGACCGTTCCAAGTTCCTGGCCTACCTGCGGGCGCGGGGCACGACCATGCGGGAGTACCGCAAGGAGGTGGAGGAGGACATCATCTACAACTACATGATGCACCAGCAGCACAAGTCGCAGACGATCGTGAGCCCGATCCGGATCGAGCAGTACTACAAGGAAAACAAGGACCGGTTCTACCAGGACGACAGCGTGCACCTGCGGCTGATCCAGCTGTCCCGCGCCGGCGGCGAGACCGACGGCGAGCTCCGGGGCCAGGCCGATGCGATCCTGCTGCGGCTACGCTCCGGGGAGAAGTTCGAGGACCTGGCGAAGGAGTACAGCTCCGACTCGCGCCGCGCCAAGGGTGGCGACTGGGGCTGGATGAAGCGATCCGACCTGAAGCCTGAGTTCAGCGAGCCCCTCTTCGCGGTCAAGCGGGGCGAGTGCTCCGAGCCGGTCGTGCTGCCCGAGGGCTGCTTCCTCCTCTTCGCCGAGGACCGCAAGTACGCCGGCATCCAGCCCCTCGATGAGGTCCGCGACCAGATTGAGCGGATCCTAGTGCAGCAGATGGGCCGCGAGTATGAGGACCGCTGGCTCGAGCGCCTCCGGCGCAACGGCTACGTGAAGCACTTCTGAGCCCCGGCGGCGGAACGCCGCGGCTCCCGCTCACGCCACGTCGAGGGTGGTCGGAGGAATCGGCCCGTCGCCGTTGCAGAATTCGGCGAGCCGCTCCTCGCCGTCCAGCAGGGCCAGGGCCCGGAGCCGGTCATACTGGCCGAGTTCGGCCTCCGGGCGCTCGCCCGGGGCGGGGAGAACCCCGCTATCCTCTTCGGGGGCGAGGCCCGCGATCAGGTTGAGGGCGTGTTGGTGCAAGCGATGGGGAGTGAAGGCGAGGACCGTCGGCTGGGGCGCCCTGGGTCCGTGAAGCGCATCGGCATCCACGACCGGCCCCTAGGTTCTCAGGGGAGGGAGGCGACTGCCGACCGGGCGGAGGCCTCGTTCACGAGGGCCGCCAGGGGGCTGCTGGTCGGCTCGTAGGCCTTGACCACCACGCCGATCAGGTTGTCCGCGGTCACGCGGGTGGCATCGCAGGTCGCGTTGCCGACGCCCTGGGCGACCCAGCCGTCCGAGGTGCGCTGGACCAGGACGTGGGCCACCGGCCGGCCGGCGTCGCCCATGTAGACCGCGGTCATGCCGGCCTGCAGGTCGGCGAGCTTCGCCTGGCGGGTCACGACCACCGTGTGGTCCTTGTAGAGGGGAAGCATCGAGCTGCCGCTGCCGACCAGGTAATCGCAGCCGGGATTCTCGACCACGTACTGCTTGGCCAGGCGCACCGCCTCGAAGGTCGGGACCACCTCGGCGGTCGGGGACAGGGCGGCAACCGCCGCGGGCGAGTACCGCATCGCGGAGGTGTTGGCCGTGGAACAGCCCGTGAGGCCCGAGGCCGCCAGGCCGATGGCACCGAGGAGGGCGGTGCGCAAGAGGATCGAGGCGAGGGACTGGCGGGCGTTGGGCTTGTTTTGCATGGGGACATTAAACGGTATTTCGGGGTATTTCTATATAGGGGCTACCCAGCGAAGAAGGCGGGGACTTCACCCGGGAAACCCGGGGGTTATTCCGGGCGAAACCGGGCAATCCCGGTCGGCCCTGGGGTGTATCCCCTAGGGCTGCAGGCGAGGGGGCGCGGGACGCGGGCTCGCGTTAACCATTTTGTTAGTCATGTCTATTTTGATTGTTTAAAAGCGACCGCCGCCCACGCTTTTCAAAAAGACGTGATTTCCCGCCCTTCCGCCGCCCCGCCCCCCTTCCCGGCCGGGCCCTTGCGCGCCATGCCCGCCGGCGAGCGTCCCCAGGAGCGCCTCGAGCGGCTGGGGGCCGCGGCCCTGAGCGACGCCGAGCTGCTGGCGCTCCTCCTGCGCAGCGGGACCCGCGGCCAGGACGCCCTCGCCGTCGCCGCCCGGCTGGTCGCCGAGGCCGGCTCGCTCGGCGGCCTCCTCGCCTGGCACGAGGCCGACTTCCGGAGCCTGCGCGGCATCGGCCGCGTCAAGGCCGTGCAGCTCGTGGCCGCCATGGAGGTGGCGCGGCGCGCCGTCTGCCTACCGCCGCAGGAGGCGCCGGTGCTGAACCGCGCCGACCTGATCGCCGCCCACCTGGAACCGGTGGCCGCCGGCCTCGACGTCGAGAAGTTCTGGGTGCTCTGCCTCTCCCGTCGCAACCGGCTGCGCAAGCGGGCGGAGGTGTCCTCGGGGACCGCCACCGCCACCCTGGTGCACCCGCGCGAAGTCTTCCGGGCGGCCATCCGCGAGGGAGCGTCGGCAGTGGTTTGCGCCCATAACCACCCGTCTGGAGATCCATCACCCAGCGCGGCCGATATCCAACTTACGAGGCAACTCAGGGAAGCGGCGGCGGCGGTGGATATTCCTCTGCTGGATCATGTTATCATTGGCCGGCGTGGAGCTGACCCATTGGGACGAGGCTATTACAGCTTCCGGGAGGCCGGACTTCTGTAGGCGAAATACGGAATCCTTGACCCACACCCTTATGTCATACAAAAGTACTACAATGCCGCCGATTCTTACTGTTCGCCTCACATTCGAGGAAGAGCAAATCCTCGCCGATCGAGCCAAAGAGGCGGGCGTCAAGAAGGGCACTTTCGTGCGTCAACTCATCCGTGAGGAGCAGATTCGTACTGGAGCCGACCTAGTAGACTGGGCAAAGCGCCATTGGGGCGACAAGCGGTTCCGAATTCGTCCCCGGAAATGAAGCACTACCTCTTGGATTCGTCCTTCGTCATCGACCTATTGACCGAAATGTCCGACGGCGAAGTCGGCCCCGCAATGCGCTGGAGCGACGCCAATCGCGCCGCCAGTTTTTGGGTATCTCCAGTCACCTATGCCGAGGTCCTCGAAGGCGCCGAGGACCCAGTCGTTGTTGATAGGGTCTTTCGCGCTTTCCGGTGGCAGACTATCGGGCGCCAGCACGCCGGCCACGTCGCCCGAATTCAGAGACGCTCGCCGAACAAGCTTGGAGAAAACGATGCGTGGCAGATTGCCGTCGCCGATCTCATGGGAGCGTCTATAGTCGGCCACGACCCAAGGGCTTTCGATCGCTTAGGGCACCGCTACGATGATTACCGCCGTGCTTAGTGCCGGCTTCAACCATCGCGCCTAGCAGAGCACGAAGTCCAGTTCCGCGCCTCACAGAGCGCCGGTAATCCTCAGCACGACCGGATAGTCACCAAGCGGTGACAACGGAACCTTAACGTGAAGTCCTGTCTTGTCCTGCGACCATTCCGCGGGGCCAGCGCTGCCCAAAATAGCCACATCAGTGACCTTTCTGTCCGCCAACTGTGCCGAACCTGACGCCAATACCTTGACCGTAGCGTAGCCATCGGTGGGCGAACCCAAGAGCACTGCGTAGAGCAAGGGTCCATTTGTCATGAATCGGACATCGTTTCCGGTGAAAGGCTTTCCTTTGCCCTCATTGAAGCCTTGGGCAGTAAGTTGTGCAGCCTGCTCCATTGCGGGACCTTCCCCGCAAATGCTCCATGGACGCGTCCCAAATATGCACTCGCGATTCACATCCATCCAATCCGCGATGCTCTCGACTATCCCTCTCTCGTCTTCATCAATCGTGCCGTCGCCCCTGACCGGGATATTCAGAAGCAAATTGCCGTTCTTGCTGACAACATCGACAAGGGTCTGAATCACTGTCCTTGCGCTCTTGTAATGATGCTCATCGAAGACAGAGCGCCGATAGTGCCAGTCGCCGATACATGTGTCGGTCTGCCACGGCTGCGGCTCGATTTCGTTGCTCTGCCCGCGCTCGATGTCCCATACCATCGTCCGACGTTGCGATTCATCCAATATCTTTCCGAACAGAACCGCCTCTAACTTCCCGCCGTGATGCTGCATGTTTTGATTATAAAAATGCGCCGCAATCTTCAGGCCGGCGTCGCTTACGGGCCAGAGCGGTAACGCCGTATCGTCAAAGTAAACCAAGTCGGGATGGTAGCGGTTTATGAGATCCATGGATCTATTGTAGAATTTCTCACAATAGGCCTGGCTAGGCTGACTGGCTCCGTTAGCCCAGTATTCCATGGCGGCCAACCGTTGCGCACGCTGCACGTTGTGGAATATTGGCGAAGAACGCGGTACTTCAAAATCGGAAACCTGCCCGTCGTGGATGACCACCGGGGAAGGATTCCGGGGTTTCGTTTCGGCCCGCATGATCTCCTCTGCTTTCGTCAACACGGCCCGTACCCCCTGTTCATCTTTGGATCCGGCGACGAGCAACGTAAGCCGGTTTGGCAGCACAACAACGGGATCTCCTTCGAGATGCAGTTCGGCGAACAACTCCGGCAACAGCACCCTTGAACGGTCGTAGTCGTCTTTCCACAACCCTGAGAAAAAGGCTCCCTCGCGACCAAATTTCGGAGCGCTAGCCTTCTTTAGATTTGCGACTCCGATCTCAAACGCCTCGTCAAAACGAATGCCCCACTCCTTCCTGGCGGTCGATCATACTCGATCGACCATATCGTTTCAGCTTGGGAGAACATGGCCCGCTCCCTGACGACCGCTACAAGCTTGTCCCGGGCCTCATCCCATGGAATGGGCTTCGTCGATCTGTTTGATATGAGCGCGGCTACAAAGTGTCTCAGAGTCCGCTCCCGGACATCATCCTTCTCCCCGCAATATTGCTCATAAACACTACGCAGGTTGATGAGATCGCTATCTCGTTTGAGCATGAATGTGTCCGGGACGAAGACATAATCTTTGGGACCACCCACCCGTGCGATTTCGTCCAGTACGATTCTGGAAAAGCGGTCCGGGG
>Ga0302314_10003078_pt1 | contig 30881 bp, 23 predicted proteins | sample III_Palsa_N2_3_FD_200533 | JGI IMG/M metagenome (GOLD analysis project Ga0302314, IMG submission 200533) | Peat permafrost microbial communities from Stordalen Mire near Abisko, Sweden - III_Palsa_N2_3 | ecosystem: Environmental > Terrestrial > Soil > Palsa > Peat permafrost | place: Sweden... | reverse complement strand
TCTCATCGCCCGCCTGACGCCGTCGAGAACGGCCACCTGGTCGCCGCGTGTCTCACCCAGTTTCACGAAGCGCTGTTGCGCGGTGAAGGTGGGCGCGTTCTTGTTGTCGTGCGACGTGTTCTTTTGGAGCACGTAGACCGTGTTGCCGTAAGGATTGTAGGTAATGGACGACTGCGGCAGTGTGATCTGCGTGGTCGCGCCGCCGTACTCGACCTGCACGTTGGCGTACATGCCAGGAATGAGTTTGCGGTCGGGATTGGCGAACGATCCCCGTGCCTGGACATTGCGGCTGGCCGAGTCGACCTTGGAGTTGATGGAGCTGATCTTGCCTTTGAAGGTAACGCCGGGGTACGCATCCACCGTCGCGCTCACCGACTGGCCGGGCTTCAATTGGCTGAGTGCTCCCTGCGGAACGTAGAAGTCGACGAATATCGGGTCGAGAGCCTGAAGCGTCACAACGGTGGTGCCGGCGCTCAGGTATTGGCCTTCATCGACCTGGCGAATTCCCAAACTGCCGGTGAATGGCGCCCGCACGTTTTTTTCTTCGATAAGGGCCTTTTGCGCGACGACCTGCGCGCGGGCGGATTTCAGGCTCGAGGTATCGGTGTCGACGATGGCCTGACTGATGGCCTGTGCGGCCAGCTGCTCCTGATCGCGCTTCAAGGTGATGGCCGCGAGCTCGGCTTGCGCCTCCAACTGCTCGAGCTTTGCCGGATCATCGTTCGGCTTCAGGGTGAGCAACACGGTACCGGTCTTCACCTCGGTGCCCGATTCGATGTGAATGGTGTCGATGACGCCCGAGGCCTGTGCGGACAGGTCGGCGCCGCGTACCGCACGCACGCTGCCCAGGGCCCCGGTTTGCGTTTGCCACTTCGACTCGGCGGCCACGATGGTCGACACCGTCTGCGGCGCCGTAGCCATGTTCTTCAGTATGGGACCGATGATTTTCTTGGCCACGAATTGCTGCCAGGCGAAAATGCCGCCCATGAGAATCACCACGATGATCACCAAGATCACCAGGGGTTTTACCATCGCGCGCGGCCGCGCAGTCGTATGGCCGTCGTCGTGTCCAGATTCGCTAGTGCTCACAGTGGTACCTTGCAGCAGTCAGTTGAATTGTTGGCGACGTCGGTGCGATTCCACCAACCGCCGCCCAGTGCTTGAAATAAAGCCGCCGTATCGGCGAAACGCTGTGCGCGCGCTTTCACCAGCGACACGGCCGCGTTTTGATAGGTTTGTTCGGCGGTCAGGACCTGTAGGTAACTCGCGCCTCCCGATTTGTACTGGGCTTGGATCAGAGACAGGCTTTCCTTGGCCGATTGCTCGGCGGCGTTCTGTGCCGACAAGGCATCCGCGTCCGCCTGCAGCGCATACAGGCTGTTCGATACATTCTCGAAGGCTGTGATCACGGTGGTCTTGTAATTAGCAGCCGCTTCCTGCGCGGCGGCAATGGCCGCGCGCCGTTGATGAAGCAGCGCGCCGCCCTTGAACAGGGGTTGGGTCACACCGGCGATGGCGCTCCAAACCACCGAGGAGGACTCGAACATATCTCCGAAGGTCGATCCGATACCTCCGTAGCTGCCGGTCAGGGTGAGCTGGGGCAGCATGTTCGCGGTCGCGACACCAATTTGCGCGGTCGCCTGATGCAGCAGCGCCGAGTACTGCTGCACATCCGGCCGCTGCTCGACCAGCTTCGAGGGCAGGGAGAGCGGTAAGTCGGTGGGCAGAGTGAGGGAATCCAAGTCGATCTTCCCGCCCTGATAGTCCGCGGGCAGATCGCCCACGTAGGTGGCGAGCAAATTGCGTTCCTGTGAGAGCTGACTGCGAAGCAGCGGCAAGCTCGCCAAGGTGCTTTGCAGCGTGGCCTGCTGTTGCAACACATCGGCGCGCGAAGCGCCGCCGGCGTTGAGGCGCTTCTGGGTGATGTCGAGCTGAGCTTGCTGCGCCCGCACGATGTCCTCGGTGGCGGCAATCTGGGCTCGCAGCGAGGCTTCGGTAACGGCTGCGGTCACGATGTTGGCCGTGAGGCTGAGATAGCTCGCTTCCAACGAGAAGCGTTCATAGTCTGCCTGTGACTGCAACGCCTCGACCTGGCGCCGTATGCCGCCGAAGGCATCCAAGGTATAGGAGACATTCACCGAGGCGTTGTTGAGCGTGTACAAGAAGGAGCCCGCGTTCGGCTCGCCGAACTCCGCCCCTGAGGCTTTTTGACGCTCTGCCTGGTACTGCGCGGATACGCTGGGGTAGTAGCTGCCACGTTCGGCGGCGGTGCTTTCATTCGCCTGGCGCAGTGCCGCCTGGGCGGATGCGAGACCGGGGTTATTCGCGAGGCCACGCTCGATGAGTGCATTGAGCTCAGCGGACTTGAATAAGGTCCACCACTGTCCCGGGATGTCGAGCCCGCTGACGAAGCGCTGCGCCTCGCCGCCGGGCAGGGGGGTTGACGAGGTGGCGTCGGGTGTCGCCGCGCCGGCCGCGGTGGGCGAGCCAGCGTCGGTGGGCGCGAGGTATCCCGGCGTCTGCGGTGGCGGCGGGGCTTTGTAGTTGGGTCCCACGGCACAAGCGGACAGGGCCAGAACGAGAGCGAATGAGTTGAATAGGCGCGTCATAGGGGAGCGTAGGGGTTGTCGTTATGGGGGCTACAGCCGTTCAAGAAGATGTCGACGACCATGTCCAAATGAGCTCCGAAGTTCAACTTGGCCATATCGGTCTCCGAGCCAAACAAGAGGCATTCGTGCAATTCGCCACACATCATCTGCAGGAATAGCGAGGCAGCTCGATCGGGATCCGCGAGCCGCAAGGTGCCCCGGCGGACTTGCCCGCGGAGGTACCCGGAAACGGCGTTGTCGAGTCGAGCCTTGCCGTTGTCGCGCATCTTGGCGGCGAGTTCGGGAAAGCGTTGCGCCTCCATGGCGAGAATACGGAACAGCGCCGCGGAGTCCGGATGACATGCGCGGCCGGTAATGGTCTGGCCGATGACGGTGAGGGCCTGCCGTGGTTCCAGACGGTCAAGCTCTTCAGAGCTCAAGATCGTTGCCATGTCGCGCTCGACCAGTCGGGTAATGACGGCGCCAAGCAAATCCGCCTTGTTCTTGAAGCGCTCATAAATGGTGCGGGTCGATACGCCGGCCTCGCTGGCGACTTTGTCGATGCTCGAACCGCCGTAGCCGTCGCGAACGAAGACCTGGGTGGCCACCGCGATCAGGCTATCGATGCGTTCTGCCTCGGTTCCCCGTCTTGGGCGTCCGACACGCGGACGTGTGGGCGTTTCGGCACTAATATTGCGGTCCATGGGCCAGAAAAATGACAGGTGTCGTTTTCATTTGCAAGAACTATTTACGCGCGTGATATTCATTTGCTAAAATATACGTCATGAAATGGTTAGTCATCAAATGAATAATTGGTCCCTAGAGTCCGAGAAGCTGGAGGCCAACCTAGAGCGGTTACGGAGCCGCATGCCCGACCTGCCCAAGCACAGCGTCATGTTGAGCCGGCTGTTGGTTCAGCTGGGCAGAAGCATGGCTGCCTTGCTGGAACATGAAATCAAACCGTTCGGGTTGAACGAGACCGAGTTTCGTGTCCTGTCCACGTTGTTCGCCCAAGCGGACAGCGGCGCCTATCCCACCGAGCTATGCGCCAAGACCTCGCAGAGCCCCGCCAACATGTCCCGTATCAGCGATGCCTTGGTAAGCCGGGATTTGATTACCCGCGGATCCAGTGCGCTCGATCGCCGCAAGATGGTGCTACGCATTACCGAAGCGGGCGAGGAACTCGTGCGGCGGTTGATGCCCCAACTGTATGGGTCGCTGCATGAGCTGTTCGAGGGCTTTTCCGATGACGAACAGATGCAATTGGTCGGGCAGCTAAAACGGTTGGGCGCCAGTGTGGACAAGGCGCTGTCGCATCGCATGCCCGAGCGAGTCGAATGAGGACCGTGCGCCCCCTGATTTTGCTCGCTGCGGCGATGGCGATCGCGATGGCGACCGCCTGCACCGGACTGCCGGCCAAGCCGAAGCCGGCCGTGCTGCAGACCGAGGCACCGCTGAGTGATTTCAAAAGTGACGCCGCCGCGTGGCCCGACGAGAAATGGTGGACCCGCTATCAGGATCCCGACCTCGATCAGTTGATCGACATGGCCCTGGTCTCTTCGCCAACTCTCGCCACGGCGCACGCCCGGGTCGATTCCGCGCGCGAGTCGGTGCGCCTCGCGGGCGCGAGCTCGGGCGCGCATGTGGATGCGAATGGTGACGGTTCCCGGCAGCGCCTCAGTGACAATGGCCTGTTCCCGCCGGACTTGCTGGGCTTTCATTGGTACAACCAATTCGACCTAGGGCTGCAAGCGAGCTACACCTTCGATTGGTGGGGGAAACAGAAAGACACCATCCAAGCGGCCATGGATCAGGCGCACGCGGCAGCGGCGGATCGCAGCGCTGCAGCGCTGGTGTTGGCGAGCTCGGTGGCGGAAACCTATTTCGGCTGGCAGGCGGATCAGAGCCGCTTGGCACTGGCACGGGAGCGCGAAGCAACGGTGAAGCAGGAGGGCAAGGTCACCGCCTTTCGCATTCATGCCGATCTCGATGCTGCCGACGAAGCTGATCGGGCCGATGCCAATCTGGCCGCGGTTCGCGATCAAATCGCCATGCTGCAGGGATCGGCCGCGCTGCGCTTGGTGACTTTGGCTTCGTTAGTGGGGCGTTCGCCCGCGGAGCTGCCGCCCCTCAAGTGGAGGCCGCTGCCTACGTTGAGCGCCGGCCTGCCGGACAACGTGAAAATCGATTTGATATCGCGCCGTGCCGATATCACCGCCAGCCGTTGGCGGGTCGAGGCGGCGGAACAAAATCGCGCCGAGGCGCGCGCCGAGTTTTACCCCGATTTCAGCATTACCGCATTGGCCGGCATACAGAGCCGCGACATGAGCAAATTGTTCATGTACAGCAGCCGCGTCCCCGAGGTAGCCGGCGCGGTGCACCTGCCTATTTTCGATGCGGGATCCTTGAAGGCACGCTACGGCGCGTCGCAGGCGTCGTTGAATTCCGCGGTGGCCAGTTATCAGGACACTTTGATTACGGCGGCTCGCGAAGTGGCCACGCAGGTGACCACGCGCTCGCAACTCGCCGCTGAGCGGGTACAGGTGCAGGTCGAGCTGGATGCCGCGCAACGCCTGAAGACCAGCGCCGCAGCGCGGGTGCGCCAGGGGGTCGTCGACTCGAGATTGGAATTAACAGCCACCGAATCCTGGATCGCACAGCGCGATGCTTTGCTGCAGCTGGATGCTGACGCGCTGTCCGCGGATATCGGATTGCAACGCGCCCTGGGCGGCGGATACGAAAGGAACAAAACCAAGCCATGAATGCAGTCACCGAACCCGTGGACGATGTCCCTAACGGCAGGCGCCGCGTCATACTCACCGCGATCGCGCTGGTGTTCATCACACTGGGCGTGCTCTGGGGCCTGTACTGGTTCCTCGTCTTGTCGAAGCGCGAGCGCACCGACGATGCCTACGTGAACGGCAATAAGGTCGTCATTTCCGCGCAGGTGTCGGGAACCGTCATTGCCGTCCTCACCGACGATACCCAACTGGTGAAAGCCGGGCAGGTGCTGGTGCGCCTCGATCCTATCGATGCAGAAACCGCCTTGGCGCGCGCGGCCAGTTCACTGGGTCAGCAGGTACACCAGGTGCGAGAGCAGAAGCTCACCGCCGATCAATACGATTCGCTGATCGTGACACGGCGCCTCGAACTCACCCGTGCCCAAGCCGATCTCGCCAAACGCGAACCGCTGGTGGCAGAGAGCGCCATTGCCGTGGAAGAAGTACGGCATGCGCGTGAGAGCGTCGAGTTGGCCAAGGCGGCGCTGGTGTCGGCCGAGCGCCAGGCAACGGCTTCGCATGCCTTGGTGGATGGCACCAGCGTGCAGGAAAATCCGTCGGTGCTGCAGGCGAAGGCCGCGTACCGCGACGCGTGGATTGCCGCGCAGCGTAACGCCGTTGTCGCTCCGGTGACGGGCTATGTCGCCGAGCGCAGTGTGCAATTGGGCCAGCACGTGCAGGCGGGTCAGGCATTGATGACGGTGATCCCGCTGAATTCTCTGTGGGTGGACGCGAACTTCAAGGAAGTGCAGTTGCGCAGCTTGCGTATCGGTCAGCCCGCCGCGGTGGAAAGCGACTTGTATGGCGGCGGCTTCATTTATCACGGCCATGTGCAAGGTATGTCGGCGGGCACGGGAGCGGCGTTCGCGTTGCTGCCCGCGCAAAATGCATCGGGCAACTGGATCAAGGTGGTACAGCGCGTGCCGGTGCGCATTCGCATCGACGATGCCGATCTCGCCAAGTCCCCGTTGCGGGTCGGATTGTCGGCGACGGTAACCGTGGATACCACCAGCACCAACGGGCCCGTCCTTGCGCAGGAGTCCGCCGATCAGCCTGTGGGCGACACGCAGGTGTACACGCAGGATCTCGACAGGGCGAACGCCGAAGCCGACGCGGTGGTGAAGCGCAATATGGGCGCGCACGAATGATGGATGAGCACCAGACGCCGCTGAAGGGGGCGACGCTGCTGTTGCTCACCGCCGCGGTGGCCATGGCTGCTTTCATGGAAATCCTCGACATGACCATAGTCAATGTCTCGGTGCCGTCCATTTCCGGCAGCCTGGGAGTCAGCAACTCCGAGGGCACGTGGGCTATTAGTTCCTACATGCTGGCTGCCGCCGTCATGCAGCCGCTTACCGGCTGGATAGGGCGGCGTTTCGGAGAAGTGCGAGCGCTGGTGACGTCGATTTGTCTGTTCATGGCGTTCTCCGCGGTGTGCGGCCTCGCCACCAGCATGCCCATGTTGGTCCTCGCGCGCCTGACGCAGGGCCTCGTGTCGGGTCCCATGGTTTCGGTGGCGCAGGCGACGCTGCTGCGCAATTATCCCGCCGAGCGGCGCGGGGTGGCGATTGGACTCTGGGCCATGGTCATTGTAATCGCGCCCATATTCGGTCCCATCATCGGCGGCTGGATCACGGATAACCTGTCCTGGCCTTGGCTGTTCTACATCAATATTCCGGTGGGCACGTTTTCCGCGGTAACCATCTATACCTTGCTGCGCCGGCGCGAGACCAAGAAGGTGAAAGCGCCCATCGACGTCGTCGGATTGGCGCTGCTCGTCATCGGTGTGGGATGTCTGCAGTTCGTGCTGGACAACGGCAATGACAAGGATTGGTTCAATTCCAATGCCATCGTCATCGCCTCGATCGCCTCTTTCGTCGCTTTGTCCTTTTTCCTTCCGTGGGAATTGACCGATAAGCACCCGGTGGTGGATCTACACCTGTTCGAAAAACGCAATTTTCGCGTCGGCACCTTCACGATCGGTGTTGCCTTCTTCGGCATTTCGGCCACCAACGTGATTTTTCCGCTGTGGCTGCAAACCACCGTGGGGTACACGGCGACGTGGGCCGGTTTCGCGGTGGCGCCCGTCGGCTTGCTCGCGCTCGTCATGGCTCCCATTGTCGGCCGCAACATGCAGCGTTTGAACTTGCGCGTGGCTGCGAGCTTTGCTTTCTGTATTTTTGGCGCAGCCGTATATTGGACTTCGACGCTGAACGATCAGGCGAGCTTCAGCCAATTCGCCATGCCGCGCTTCTTTCAGGGACTCGGGTTGACCTTTTTCTTCCTGCCGATCAACGCCATTCTATTGTCCGGAATAGCGCCGAGCGAGCTGGCCTCGGCCTCGGGTTTGAGTAACTTCGTGCGAACCATGTCGGGAAGCATTTCAACCGCAGTAACGGTGTGGATCTGGAATCGCCGCACCGACTATCATCATGCCGTGTTGGCGGAACACGTGCGCACGGCCGCCAGCGGCTGGACTCAGTACCAGGACAGCCTGAGTGCGCACGGCATTACGGGTGTCAATGCCCTGCAGTACGTGGACGTCATTATCGGTCGGCAGGCCGAGACCTTGGCGATCAACGATGTGTTCGTGGTGCTGGCGTGGGGCTTCGTTCTTTTGGTGCCCTTCGTCTGGTTTGCCAAGCCGCCCTTCGCTGGGAGCCGCCCCGGCGCGGCGCATTGAGCAGCGCCGCGCCTGCATGTGCCTGATACTGGTTGTCTGGCGCCAACAGACACGCTATCCCGTTTTCATCGCGGCCAATAGAGACGAGTATCACGACCGCGCCTCGGCGCCTGCTGCATGGTGGTCCGACCAGCCAAACATGCTCGCCGGCCGAGATCTCGCGGCGGGCGGTACCTGGTTGGGCGTCACTCGCACCGGACGGTTCGCCGCTCTCACGAATTTTCGAGATCCGACCCGCGTGCGCAAAGATGCGCCCAGCCGCGGCAGTTTGGTGACATGGCTGCTGCGGTCCACCGACTCGGTGGCTGCGAGCTTGAGCCGGCTGCGCCGTATCGGCGGGGATTACAACGGCTTCAATGTGATCTTCTCCGACGGCAGGAGCCTCGGCATTTATGAAAGCGTGCCGGGCGAGGGAAGGGAGTTGGCTCCGGGAGTCTATGGCCTCTCGAATCACCTGCTGGATACGCCTTGGCCGAAGGTCGCCAACGCGAAGTCGAAACTACTCTCGGCCATCGATGCCGGCCCAGATCAGAGCGCAGCCCTGGATTTGTTGCGCGACGCCAGGCCGGCGCCGCAGCATGAATTGCCAAGCACGGGCGTGAGTGCCGAATGGGAAAGCTTGCTGTCCAGCGCCTTCATCAAGGCGCCGCAGTACGGTACCCGTTGTTCCACCATTGTGCGCATGGATGCCGATAGCCACGCCTTCTTCGATGAATGGTCATGGGATGCAGCGGGCGAGCAGGTGCATCGAGTGAGCATGGACTTCGCGCTGGATGCTATCGTAGGCACGTGAGCCTCCTCGATATACTCGCGCGTCGTATGTTGAAGCTGCCGAAGACGGCGCTGCATTCCGTATCCGTCCGTCGGGATATCAAGGTGCGCATGCCGGACGGCGCGCAACTCCTCACCGATCACTACTTTCCCAAGGACGTGGACAAGCCGCCGGTAGTGCTGGTTCGCTCGCCTTATGGGAAGTCGGGTTTCATGTCGGCCTCCATGGCCAGGCCTTTTGCCGAACGAGGCTTCCAAGTGGTGCTGCAGTGCTGCCGCGGGACGGGGGGGTCTTCCGGTGTATTCGATCCGCACCATGATGAGCGGGCCGACGGACTGGCGACCCTCGATTGGATCAAGTCGCAGGTGTGGTATGGCGGCGCGATCGTCACTTACGGGCTGAGCTACTTGGGGTACACGCAATGGGCCGTGGCCCGGGAGGCCGGTCCCGAGGTGAAGGCCATGGCGATGCAGGTGACGGTGTCGAGTTTTGCTCGCATGACCTATGCCGGCGATTCGCTGATGCTGGAAAACGCGTTGTCCTGGACCAAGATGGTCACGAGCATGAAGCGGCCGTGGTTCATGCTGCGCATGCTGGTAAATATGCTGCTCCGAATCGAGCCCATCCGCAAAGCGCAGTGGAACCACCTTCCGTTGGACACGCTCGACGTCAAGGTTGTCGGCGAGCGCGTTCCCTTCTGGCAGGACTGGATGCGGCACTCCTCAGCGGAGGATCCGTGGTGGAAGCCCATGGATTTCGGAGTAGGCATCGCCGACGTCACCAAACCCATTACCATGATCGCGGGCTGGTACGATATTTTCGCGCCGTGGCAGCTCGCCGACTTCCAGGCGTTGCAGGAAGCGGGTCGCTCGGTCCGCATTACCATCGGTCCCTGGCGGCACACGGATCGAGGCATCGGGCAGGAAGGCGTGCAGGACGCTTTGGATTGGTTTCATACCCATCTGTCCGGTAGTCCCTCCGTATCGCACCCAAAGCCGGTGCGGCTGTTCGTCATCGGGGCGGACGAATGGCGGTTCTTCGATGCGTGGCCGCCGCGCGAAGCGAAATACCTGCGTGTGTTTCTGCAGCCGGCGTTCGGTCTCTCCGATCGCCCGGCGCCCGACAGTCCTGCCGACATCTATCGCTACGACCCGGATGATCCGACACCCTCGGTGGGTGGGCCGGCGCTAACCGCCAAGCCCCACGCGGTGGACAATCGGGCACTGGAAGCGCGATCGGATGTATTGTCGTTTACCGGCGGGCCCATGCCGGTCGATGTGGATGTCATCGGGCCGATCAGCGCCGAGCTCCATGTATCGTCTAGCGCGCAAAGCGCAGACTTCTTCGTGCGGTTGTGCGACGTCGACCCGACGGGCGTATCGCGGAATGTGTGCGACGGCCTACAGAGAGTGCGGCTCATTCCAGGCGGGACCCCTCAGCTGATACTCATCCAGCTGTGGCCGACGGCGTACCGCTTCAAGCCGGGACATCGCATGCGCGTGCAGATCTCGAGCGGCGCTTTCCCTCGCTGGGCGCGCAATTTGGGGGGCGGTGAGGAACTCGGCCCCGCGAGTGAAGGCCATGCGGCCCAGCAATTCATTTATCACGATGCGGCGCATCCCTCGAGCATTTTACTGCCCACGATGGGCGGCGGTGGAACATGACACAACCGACTGAAGACAGCGGCTCCGGCGACCCCAGGGCCGCCAAAACAGTGGTCATTGTTGGCGGCGGTTTTAGCGGCGCTACTTTTGGCCTCAAACTGCACAGGAAATGCCCGGATTGGCGGATTATTATCGCCGAGCCGAAGAAGCGCTTGGGGCGCGGCGTGGCCTACGGCGCCTGCGGCCCGGAACATCTCCTCAATGTTCCGGTGAGTCGCATGGAAATCGGTCTCAAGCCGAGCTTTGCCGATTGGCTGCAACATCGCCGCTCCTCCATCGCGGAGGCCTTGGTGGAAAGCGGTCTGGATCTCGCGTCCGCCTTCGTTCCGCGGCGCCTGTTCGGCGACTACGTCGAGGAGCGCGTCAAGGAGGCGCTCGACAGCAAGTCGCTGGTGGGGCTCAGCAGCGTGCGCGGCGAGGTCGTGCGTCTGTTGAGTGATGGCCGTGGGGTGCTGCTCACCGACGGACGCCAGATCAAAGCGGATATTGTCGTCCTCGCCATGGGCAACATGCCGCCACGGCCTCCGGGAGGACCCGATCGGTGGTTGTACGACAGCGGGTTTTTCATTCCGGACCCGTGGGCCGTGGACGCCTTCAGCGATATCGATCCCGAGGAGCCGCTGCTGCTCATCGGCAGCGGTTTGACCACGGTGGATATTGCCTTGCGCCTCTCTCAACAGGGGCATCGCGGACGGTTGCTGGCCATGTCGCGTCGGGGACTCACGCCGCGCACTCATGTCGCGGGCGGAGCGTGGCCCGAGTTCCTGCACGACAAAATCCCCGCCACGGCGCGCACGCTCACGAAAATTATTCGCCAGCAAATCGCCTTGGCTGCCGAGCAGGGTATCGCCTGGCAGCGGGTGTTCGATGCGGCACGTTCCGCAGTGCCCAGCGTGTGGAATGGCTGGAGCGACTTCAGCCGACGCCAGTTCCTGCGCCACTTGCGCCCGCGCTGGGATATCCATCGGCATCGCATGGCGCCTCGCGTCAGCGACGCCTTCGCCAAGCTGCAGCAGCGCGGTGCCCTGGAAATTCTGTCGGGACGCATTGCCGGGTTCCGGCCGGCCGGGAGACAGGTGGAAGTGTCGCTGCGCCTGCGAGGCGGTGCCGAGCGGCAATATACGGCGGGACATGTGATTAATTGCACGGGGCCTGGTGGAGATTTTGCGACCACGGCCATTCCGCTCATCTCGGAATTGCGCGATCGTCAGCTCGCCATTCCGGACGCACTGGGCGTCGGCGTGGAGACTCGCGATTGCGCGGTGCTCGACGGGACGGGGCAGGCTTCTTCCTGGTTGTTCGCGCTGGGACCGTTGACCCGTCCGGCGTGGTGGGAAATTACTGCCGTGCCGGAGATCAATCTACAGATCGAGAGGCTCGTGGCTCAGCTGAGCAATCCGGTGAACGCCCCCCGGCTGACGGTGGAAGACTTCATGGATATGGGAGGCGGGATTTGAGTATGCGATCAGCCGTGTAGGGCCTTGCGCAGCGAATCGCGGCTAGCGCGCACAGCTGCCTGAGCGACTCGCGATGTATGCGGCGGCATGTCGAAAGCGTGGAACGCGCCAGGATAGACATGAAGTTCAACCGGCACGCCCGCTCGCGCCAGGTGTTGCGCGTAGGCCAAATCTTCCTCTAGGAAAAGATCGAGTGCGCCCACGGAGATGAAGGCAGGCGGTAGCCCCGCCAAATTCGTCGCGCGAGCGGGAGCAGCGTACGGTGATACATCGCTGCCGCCGGGCGTAGTACCCAGTAGGCAGGTCCAACCAAAGCGGTTCTGCTCCGGAGTCCAGACGAAGGTGCCCACGAAGGCGTTTTCGGCGGGCGCGCCGGCGGCACCGGTGCGATCGTCGATCATGGGATAAATCAAATGCTGAAAGGCGACGGGCAGCTTACCGCGGTCACGCGCCAACAATGCCAGTGCCGCAGCCAATCCTGCTCCCGCGCTTTCGCCTTTGACACCAACGCGCGAGGCGTCGATTCGCAGTTCGCCGGCATGGGCATGCAGCCACGCCAGCGCTGCATAACAATCTTCCAAGGGGCCCGGGTAGGGAGTTTCCGGTGCCAGTCGATATTCCACCGAAAACACCGCGCAATCGAGTTCGGCCGCCAGTTCGCGGTTGGTCGCCTCGGATGAGGCAGCGGTGCCGAGGACGTAACCACCACCATGCATGTGCAATATGGCCGGAAGCGTCGAGGCAGCGCGGGCGGGTCTGTAGCACAGCACCCGAACCGGCGGAGAATCCGGCGGGCCTGCAATGTCGACAGCCGTTGAGGTGACTTGCGAAACTTCCGATTCCGGCGCGCCCGGCCGTCGTTGACCCATCATGCTGCGAAGGAGGGGCAGCGTCTCGCGGTCCAGGTTCAGCGGCGGCAGGAAGGACAGCAGGGTCTTCAATTCCGGATCGAGAAGTAGATCGCTCGCCATGAGTCAAGCGCGCTCGAACACGGCCGCGATGCCCTGACCGCCGCCGATACACATGGTCGCCAGCGCGTAGCGTCCACCGATGCGATGCAGCTCGTGAATGGCCTTGGTCGCGATAATGGCGCCCGTGGCGCCGACGGGGTGGCCCAACGAAATGCCCGAGCCGTTGGGGTTGACTTTCGCGGGGTCGAAGCCCAATTCGCGTCCCACGGCACAGGCCTGCGCCGCGAACGCTTCATTGGATTCGATGACATCGAGCTGGTTCACGGTGAGTCCCGCTCGCTTCAGCGCCAGGGTGGTCGCGGGCACGGGCCCCATGCCCATGTACGCGGGTTCGACACCGGCATGGGCGTAGGACACCAGGCGTGCCAGCGGTTTCAACCTCAAGGATTTGACCTTGTCTCCCGACGCCAGCACCAGCGCTGCGGCGCCGTCGTTGAGGCCAGAGGCGTTCCCCGCGGTGACCGTGCCATCCTTCTTGAATACGGGCTTCATTTTGGCCAATTGCTCGGCGGTGACATTGCCTCGCACATGCTCGTCTACGTCGAACACCACGGGTCCCTTGCGAGTTTCGATGGTGACCGGAACGATTTGCGTCTTGAACCGGCCTTCGGCCGTCGCGGCGGCCGCACGGCGCTGACTTTCGAGGGCCAGTGCGTCCTGCATTTCGCGGGTGATGGAGTGTCGGACGGACACATTTTCCGCGGTGATGCCCATGTGAAACGCTTCGAAGGGGTCATGCAAAATGCCGTTCATGTAATCCAGCAGCTTGCCGTCGCCGAGCCGAGTGCCCCAGCGCGCGGTGGGAACGAAGTAGGGGCCGCGGCTCATGGATTCGGCGCCTCCGCCAATAGCGATATCCGCTTCGTTCAATAGAATGAATTGCGCCGCCGACACGATGGCCTGCAGGCCGGATCCGCAGAGTCGGTTGACGTTGAAAGCCGGCGTTTCCTTGGGGATACCGGAGTTTATTGCCGCTACGCGGCTGAGGTAAGCATCGCGGGTCTCGGTGGGAATGACGTTGCCCAGCACCACGTGACCCACTTCGGCAGGGGGGACTTCCGAGCGCTCCAATGCGGCTTTCACGGCCGTGGTCGCGAGGTCAGGCAGCGGCACGTCCTTGAGCGAACCTCCAAACGTGCCGATCGCGGTGCGCACAGCGGAAATGATCCAAACCTGTCGATCAGCCATGCAATTTTCTCGCTGTTTTCGTGTAATTACCTGAACTTTACCAGCTGCCCCGGTACGATGCATGGCGTGTCATGTCTAGATCGAGGTCGGTGTTCAGGTGAGTTCTCCTTATATCGTTGCGGTGGGCGGTACCCTGCGCCCCGGGTCGTCTACTGAAAAAGCCATGCAGCATGTGCTGAGTGCAGCGGAGCGAGCCGGAGCCCGCACCCGGCTCATCAGCGGGCCGGCGCTGCAATTGCCCATGTACCAGCCCGAGAATCCCGAACGCAGCGATGCTGCCCGCGACCTGGTGGCGCAGCTCGCGTTGGCCGACGGGATCATTTTGGGCTCGCCGGGATACCACGGAAGTATTTCCGGTCTCATCAAAAACGCCTTGGATTACGCGGAGGACCTGCGTGCCAACGAGCGACCCTATTTCAGCGGCCGTGCCGTCGGCTGCATCGCGACGGCGGGGGGCTGGCCCGGCGCAGTGAACACCTTGAGCGCGCTACGCGACATCGTGCACGCGCTGCGCGGCTGGCCCACGCCCTTGGGGGCCGCCATCAACACCAGCGAACGGGTTTTCGGCGATCAAGGAGAGTGTTTGGAGCCGCGGGTGGCTACCATCCTGGATCTTATTGCGGCCGAGGTGATGAGCTTCATCTAGTGCTGTATATAATACCAGGCTGGGAATAACTGGATACCCGCCTGAATGGCCGATAACGGCTTCATCGAGAATCTTGATACCACGGCCGCCTACTCGGTGGCAGTGCGCTCCCTGTGCGAATTCACCGCCCGCACCGGAGATTTGACCTCTCGGTTTACGCCGGCTCCTTCCGCTCAGCAAGGTATGGCGGGGCATGTCATCGTGGCGGGGCGCAGGGGCGCAGAATACGAGCGCGAGGTCCCGCTTCGCGGCCGTTATGAGGTGCTGACCGTTCGTGGTCGCGCCGACGGTTACGATGTCGCGCGCAATCGGCTCGAGGAATTCAAGACCCACCGCGGTGACTTGGCCCGGCTGCCAGCCAATCAACGCCACCTGCATTGGGCACAGCTGCGAATCTATGGCGCATTGCTATGTGCGGCCCGAGGCCTCGCGAACGTCGAACTCGCTCTGGTGTACTTCGACATTGGCAGCGAGAAGGAGACCGTGCTCGAGGAACGTTGTACGGCGACGGAGCTGCAGACGTACTTCGAGGCGCAGTGCGAGATTTTTCTGGCGTGGGCCATGCGAGAAATGCGCCACCGTGAACGGCGGGATGGCTTTCTCGGTGCGCTCAAATTTCCGCACGCGGATTTGCGGTCGGGGCAGCGGCAAATGGCCGAGGGTGTTTATAAAGCCGCCATGCGCCAGCGCTCGCTGATGGTGGAGGCACCCACGGGTATAGGCAAAACCATCGGCACGCTGTTCCCGCTCATGAAGGCTGCGCCGGCCCAGAAGCTCGACAAGATCTTTTTTTTGGTGGCAAAGACCTCGGGCCGCGTCCTCGTACTCGATGCTCTACGATCCTTGGGCCTCTCTGCTGTTCAGCCCGAACTGCGAACGTTGGAATTCGTGTCCAAGGAGAGCGCCTGCGTCAACCCGGGGCGAGCCTGCGATGGCGATAGCTGCCCGCTCGCCCGGGGATTCTACGACCGTCTCCCCCAGGCGCGCCTGGCTGCGAGCGCTTGTGCCGTGCTGGATCGGGATACGGTGCGCCACATCGCCGCCGAGTCTCAGGTGTGCCCCTATTACTTGACTCAGGAAATGGCCCGTTGGTCCGACGTGGTGGTCGGCGACTACAATTACTTTTTCGATACCACGGCAATATTGCAGGGATTGACGGCGCAACATCAGTGGCGGGTCGGATTGTTGGTCGATGAGGCGCACAATCTGCTGGGCCGTGGTCGCGACATGTATTCCGCGACGCTCGAGCCTGAGGTCATTGAGTCCGCAATGGCGAATGCCCCGTCCGTGGTCAAGACTCAGTTGCGTCGAGTCCAACGCACCTGGCGGGATCTTCACGACCATCGGCCGGAGGAGTACTTCGTCGAACCGACCATCCCCGATGCTCTTATCGGCCATTTACAGGGCGCCACCACGGCCATCGCCGACCATATGGTCGACACGAATCTAGACCCCGCCGAGCCTTTGCTGCGGTTCTACTTCGATGCCTTGCACTTCTGCCGCATGGCCGAGGCCTTTGCGGAGCATTCTCTGTTCGATGTGACCCGGTCGGCGGCACAGGCGACCTTGTGCATTCGCAACGTCAGCCCGGCGCCGTTTCTCGCGCCTCGCTTTGCGGCGTGCGTGACCGCCATTGTCTTCTCAGCGACCTTGAGTCCCCCCGATTACTATCGTCGATTGCTGGGAGTGCCCGAAGCCGCGGCCTGGATGAATGTCGATTCGCCCTTTGCCGAAGAGCAATTGAACGTTCGGGTGGAGCGGCGTATATCGACGCGGTTTCGCGACCGGCAGCGCTCCCTGCTGCCCATTGCGCGGCTGCTTGCCCGTCAATATCGAGAGCAGCCCGGCAACTACCTGGCTTTTTTCTCAAGCTTCGACTATCTGCAGGCAGTGCTGGCGCTGTTCAAGGCGCAGTTTCCCAACGTGCCGGTGTGGGAGCAGCGGCGCGGCATGGACGACATGCAGCGCGGCGAGTTTCTGGGGCAATTCGTGCCGGCTGGCCGGGGCATCGGTTTCGCGGTGCTTGGGGGCGTGTTCGCGGAAGGCGTGGATCTGCCCGGCGATCGCCTGATCGGTGCCTTCATTGCGACCCTGGGTTTGCCGCAGGTGAACGAGGTGAATGCGGAAATCGAACGCCGGATGCAGACCTTGTTCCAGGCAGGGTATGAGTACACCTACTTGTATCCGGGACTGCAAAAAGTGGTGCAGGCGGCGGGCCGTGTCATTCGAACGCTATCGGATCGCGGCACGGTGCATTTGATCGACGACCGATACATGGCGCCGCAGGTGCAGCAGCTGCTGCCGCGCTGGTGGCGAATCCAATGCAGCCCCTGAGTGCGATGCCGTTTTACTATTTGGACAACTTCCGGGTGATGCTCGAGACGCTGCGGGCACGCGACGCAGATGTGCTGGCGCCCCATGAGCTCGAGTTCATGGATCATTTCTCGGGGCTGGAGAAATGCTCGCGGGCGCTGCTGGTGCGCATGATCATGCGCAAGGGGCCGTTGTTTCGCGCGGACCGACTGACTTATGCCGAGATTGGGGATACTTGCGCCGCCATCCGGCCGCTGATCGATCTGGGATGGGTCGAAGACAAACCCACCCTTACGTTGGCGGATGTGTTCCGCTTGTTCGGCAAGGCTGACGTGGCTGCCTACCTGGGATTGGATGCGGGCCGAGCGAAGGAGTCGAAGGCCGCGCTCCTGGCGAGTCTGCAAGCGCAGCTCGGCGAGCCGCAGCGCTACGAGCGATGCCATGCTGAGTTGGGCACGGTCTACGGGCTCACGATCGGCACGCTCTGCGATCGACTCGTGCTTATGTTCTTCGGTAATTTTCGACAGGATCTCACCGAATTCGTGCTGGCCGATCTGGGGGTGTTTCGCTACGAAACCGCGTGGCAGCTGGCTCCGTCGCGGCCTTTTCCAAGTCGACGTCACGTGGATGATTTTCATCGGCTGTATGAATGCCGGGAAATGCTGCACGAGAACCGTGACCTGGCCGAGATCGATGCAAAGATTCCGCCGTCGATCGAGGGTTGCGACTGGCTGGAGGAGAGGCGCCAGAAGCTGCGTTTCCAGCTGGCACGCGAATTCGAGCGCGCCGACAACGGCACCCGCGCACGCGAGTTATACGAGACCTGCACCTACCGCGGGGCACCCAAGCGCCTGGAACGGCTACGTCGGGTCGCCGACGGCGCGCCTCGAGCGCGCGTTCCTCGCGCCGTGGTGCCCACCTTCGAACTGGCCATCGGCAAGTCCGAGGACGGGACTTCCGTGGAGTTCGGCGTGCGCGACTATTTGCTGGCGGCCGAGGGGGAGGGGACCGAAGTGCATTACGTTGAAAACGGGCTCATCAACTCCCTGTTCGGACTGTTGTGCTGGCCGGCCATTTTCGCACCCGTTCCGGGCGCCTTTTTTCATCCTTTCCACAACGGTCCCGCGGATTTATCCAGCGCGGGATTCGTCGAGCGGCGGCGCCAGGAATTTGCCGCGTGCTTCGAGGAGTTGGAGCGAGGCACCTACCGAGAGACCATCTTGCGGCGCTTTGCCGATCGCTACGGTATCGCCTCGCCCTTCGTCGACTGGGGACTGGTGAATGAGGCGATGCTGCTCCTGGCTTGCGAATGCATTCCGGCACCCCATCTTGTGCTCTGGTTCCAGTGGATTGTGAGGGATATAAAAGCCCACACTGCGGGTTTTCCGGATCTCGTCCAATTCTGGCCGCGTGAGCGTCGCTACCGGCTCATCGAGGTGAAGGGGCCCGGCGACCGACTGCAGGACAATCAAGTCGCGTGTTTGGGTTATATGCTCCAGCATGACATGCCGGTGTCGGTTTGCCGCGTGCAATGGCTATAATGGTGTTCCATGATTCTTGCTCTATCAACCTGGCCTGATATCGAACGCTGGCTGCAGCGAAATAAGACCGTCATCATTCCCATCGGCTCGAATGAGCAGCATGGTCCCACGGGATTATTGGGAACGGATTGGCTATGTCCTGAGATCATTGCGCACGAGGCGCATAGACGCGGCGGCGACATCTTGGTGGCGCCCACCTTCAATATCGGCATGGCACAGCATCACCTGGGTTTTCCCGGCACGATTTCACTGCGGCCCTCCACCTTCCAGGCGGCCATTGCCGATTGGGTGCATTCATTGAGCCGCCATGGTTTCGAGCGCATATACTTTTTGAACGGCCACGGCGGCAACATCGCGTCCATCGAGGCGGCCTTCTCCGAAATCTATTCCGCCTACTCGTTTGCGAACACGGTCTGCCCCTTCATGCTCAAGCTCAAAAGCTGGTGGCAGCTCCCCGGCATCGGCCGGCTTGCCGAAGAACTGTTTCCGGTGGCACATGGCTCGCATGCCACGCCGTCGGAAATCGCCATCACGCAGAGCGCGTATCCCGACACCGTGAAGACGGTCACGTGCACGCCCAAGGTGGCACCCACCGGGCCGATTCGCGATGCCTTGGATTATCGCGCGCGCTTTGCGGATGGACGCATCGGCTCTGACCCTTCGCTGGCGACGCCTGACAAGGGCGCGCGTTTGATTACGGATTCAGCAGCGGCGCTGGTGCGCGAGTTTGCGGAATTTTCCGCGGAGGCGTTTGTGGTGCCGAAATAACTATTTTCGTTTCGATGTCAATGAGAATATCCAGATTAACCGTGTGAAATTTTTATCCCCGGTTTCGGTGAATAACCCTGTGGAAAACTTTTTGGAATGACCCATTCCCAGGTTTCATTTCAGTGACTTGTGACAAATCGGTCATGTTTTGACCGCTCCGGTATTGCCGACGGCTTCGCCACGAATTTCTCGCAGCGCGACTGCCAGATACGTGCTTGTCTTGCCTTTCTTCGATGCGGCGACTTCGTCTGGAGTTCCGCAGACGACCACTTTGCCGCCGAGGTCGCCGGCGCCCGGTCCCATGTCAATGACCCAGTCGCTGGCGGCGGCGACATGCATTTCGTGCTCGGCGACCACCACGGTGTTGCCGACGTCGACCAGGGCATCCAACTGCCGCATGAGTCTGTCGACATCGGCTGGATGCAAGCCGATCGTGGGTTCATCAATGACGTACAGGGTCGCGCCATGTTGAATGCGCTGCAATTCCGTGGCCAGCTTGATGCGTTGCGCCTCACCGCCCGACAGTTCGGTAGCCGGTTGACCCAGGCGAAGGTATCCCAGACCGATCTCCTTCACGAGTTTCAATGCATGCTGGACGCCGGTAGCACCGCCGGCGTCGGCGAAGAAATCAACAGCCTCGTCAACGGACAGCGCCAGCACTTCGGCGATATTCTTGCCGTGGTAGGTCACCGCGAGGGTCTGCTCGTTATATCGGGCCCCATGACAGGTGGGACACGGGGCATACACACTGGGCATGAATAGGAGCTCGACGCTGACGAAGCCTTCGCCTTCGCAGGTGTCGCAGCGTCCCTTGGCGACGTTGAACGAGAAACGTCCGGCATCGTAGCGGCGGGACTTCGCCGCCGGTGTCGCCGCGAACAGGGCGCGGACACCATCGAAGAGGCCGGTGTATGTCGCCAAGTTGGAGCGGGGCGTACGCCCAATGGGTTTCTGATCGATGGTGACCAACCGTTTGATGCCCACGAAGCCGGGCACGATGTGGCCACCAATGGGTCCCTGCGCGGTCAACTCCAACTCGTCCTCATCCTCGGTAGACCGGGCGCTTTCATGGCCCAGATGTGCCGCCATTAATTCCACCAAGGCCTGGCTGACCAGGCTCGATTTGCCGGAACCCGATACGCCGGTGACAGCGGTGAATACCCCTATGGGAAATTCCACATCAACACCGTGCAGACTATTGCGAGTGATGCCTTTGAGTTTCAGCCAGCCTTTGGGTTTGCGCAGCAGTCGGCGTACCACGGGTCGCGCCCGTAGATAACGGGCGGTGTGCGAGTCAGAAATTTTTTGCAATCCGGGCAGAGGTCCGCTGTACAACACGCGGCCGCCGCGCTCCCCGGCATCCGGGCCGACGTCCACGATCCAGTCGGCGTGACGCATCACGTCCAAGTCGTGTTCCACCACGAACAAGGAGTTGCCCGCCTTGCGCAGTTGGTCGAAGGCCGAAAGTAGGGCCTCGGTATCGGCAGGATGCAGACCGGCAGAGGGCTCATCCAGCACATACACCACACCGAATAAATTCGAGCGTATCTGAGTCGCCAGCCTCAGCCGTTGCAATTCTCCCGGCGACAGCGAAGGCGTATTTCGGTGCAGCGACAAGTAGCCCAGGCCGAGTTCCTGCAGAGTTTTGATGCGCTCGATGATGTTGGTGGTGATGCGCCCCGCGGCGATGCGTTTCTCTTCCGAGAGGGCCGAAGAGTGCTGTTGCGAGGCAGGCAGCAATAGCAGGCCTAAGTCGGTCAGGGAAAGTTGCGCGAGTTCGCCGATATCCTTTCCCGCGAACTTGACGTCCAGGGCCTCGCGCTTCAGACGCTTGCCCTGGCAGGAAGGGCATAGGCTCCCGGTCATGAAGCGCGAGACGCGCTTTTTCATCAAGGCGCTTTGCGTGGTGCCGAAGGTGTGCAGCACGTACTTACGGGCTCCCATGAAAGTGCCCTGATAGCTGGGCTCTTCCTTGCGCTTGAGAGCACGCCGGGTTTCCACCGGCGTATAACCCGCATACACGGGTACCGTCGGCTGCTCCTCGGTGTACAGAATGAAGTCGCGGGTTTTCTTCGGGAGCTCGCGCCAGGGAATATCCACATCGATGTCCATGGACACCAAAATATCGCGTAAGTTTTGGCCCTGCCAGGCAGGCGGCCAGGAAGCGATGGCGCGCTCGCGAATGCTGAGCGAGTCGTCCGGCACCATGGAGCGCTCGGTGACCTCATAGGTGAAGCCGAGGCCGTGGCAGGTGGGACAGGCACCCTGGGCGGTATTGGGCGAGAAATCTTCCGCGAAGAGCATGGGACGCCCTCGCAGATAGGTGCCTGTACGGGAGTACAACATGCGCAGGAGATTCAAAATCGTCGTGACGCTGCCCACGGAGGAGCGTGTGCTCGCGGTGCCGCGTTGCTGTTGTAGCGCCACCGCCGGCGGCAATCCCTCGATGGAGTCCACATCGGGGACGCCCACTTGGTCGATGAGACGGCGCGCGTACGGGGCCACGGATTCGAAGTAGCGGCGCTGTGCTTCTGCGTACAGGGTTCCGAAGGCCAATGACGACTTTCCCGAACCCGAGACCCCCGTGAAGACCACCAAGGCGTCGCGCGGAATATCGACATCGACATTCTTGAGATTGTGGTCGCGCGCGCCACGGACGCGCACGAACTGGCTCGGCGGAAGCTTACCGCTCATTCGTCGCAACCGGTCATCAGAGGCTGCTGTATTCCACGGCGCGCTGCATATCCGCCGTCACCGTCTTGGTCGCGCGATAGGCATGCCAGGTGGCCCAGAAACCGGCGGGGGCGAGAACCAGCAACGCGAAGCGTAGTGAAGCGCCATCGGGACCCTGGGGCCCGGCGTACCAATCGCTCAGCATGCCGATGGCCTGCGGCGCCACGATCAGGTTGAACACATTGCCCACCAGCAGAGACCACGCGATGAACATGGACCGCATGTTGTGGGGCGCGAGATTCTGCAACAGTCCCATGCAGGGGCCAATGTAGAAATAAATGGCCGGAATGAAAATCCAGAACATGCACTTGGCGATCCAAAGCGTATGAGTCCAATAAGCTAAGAAAGAGGGGATGGTGGTGAGTCCCACGCCGATAATCAACACCCAGAGGACGCTGTGCGGGTTCTGCATCCGCGGCCTGGACAACAGCCACGCGGTTCCCAGAGAGGCTGCAATGCCGCCGATCAAATGGATGGGACCGGTGACCGCACCGGCTTCGCCCACGTTGAGATTGTAGGTACGCATGAGGAAGGCCGGGGTCCACCAAATGAGGCCCCATCCCCAGAGAGAACAGACGCCGGTGGTCATCAAAACGTGGAACGCCGCGCGCTGGCTCAGCAAGAATTTCAGGGAATCCATGATCCCCGGCTTGGGCGTATCGCTGGACACCGCGTCCAGACGGCCACGCACGGGCTCGCGAATGGTGAGGTACACCAAAATTCCCACCACGAGGCCGGGCAGACCCAAGGCCACGAAAGCGCCGCGCCATCCGTAGAGATTTGCCACCGCGCCGGCCATGTCCGCGCCCAGCCAGGCGCCGATAGGTGCCCCCAGGGCCAGCACCGTGAAGGCCATGGGACGGCGCTCGGCGGGGAAGCAGTCCGACAGGATGGCGGAAGAAGGCGGCAAGCCCCCGGCTTCGCCCACGCCCACACCGATGCGGCCGAGAAGAAACTGCCAGTAGGTGCGCGACACGCCGCAGAGCATGGTGAAAGCCGACCAGAGCACCAGGGCCGCAGCTAGTATGTTGCGTCGGTTGGAACGATCCGCGAGCCAGGATATGGGCAGCCCGAAGCTTACATAGAACAGTGCCAGGGGAATACCGGTCAAAAAGGCGACTCCGGCATCGCTCAGGTGAAGCTCTAGACGAATGGGCTCCATGACCGTCGAGACGACATAGCGATCCGCGATGTTAATCGCGTAAATCACACAGGTCATAATGAGTACGTACCAGCGCTCGGTCGAGGAGGGGGCGCGTGATCCCGCCAGGGCAAATGTCGTGCTGCTCAACGTACGCGACCTCGGTGACTTTATTCGCACCATACAGGGTCCGGGAGGGTTTCGCGATGGGACTGGACGGGGCCTCGCGGTATGATCCGGATATCAAGGGGAGGATGCGACGTGCAGCGATTTAAGTTGGGCGGTTTGGGCGGTCGTTTCGTGGTGGCGCTGGTGTTGGTCATGGCCACCTACAATCCCACCGGTTATTGCTTCCTGGGATGGGTTGCCGGCAGTTTTCCACATATTCAGCCGCTGCAGGCGGTGATCGGCCTTGCGCTCCTCGGGTTTTGGATATTTTTCGCGCACGCGACGTGGCAATCCTTGGGCACCGTGGGCGTGGTCTTGGGGTTGGCCTTTGCCGCAGCGCTCATTTGGCTCACCTCGAGTTGGGGATGGTTCAGCATGTCGAACCACGTGGCCCTTGCCTGGGCCATCTTGCTGGTCGTCACGTGTCTGCTGACCTTGGGCATGAGCTGGGGCTTCATGCGGGCAAAGGCGTCGGGGCAAGTGCTCGTGGATGAGGTACGGCGCTAGGTTTTTCGCTCGAACACCAGCAACGTGGAAGTCGCGGACGCGCAGAGGCGGCCCTGCGGATCCAGCAGCTTGGCCTCTGCGAAGGCCACGCGTTTGCCGAAGGTCAGCACCGTGCCCTCGGCGCGCACCAAACCGGATTCATGGGTGAGGCCGCGGTGATAGGCAATTTTCAATTCCAACGTCGTGTAGCCTTGAGTCGGGGACAGCATGGAATGCACCGCACAGCCGCAGGCGGAATCCAACAGCGTCGCGGCATAACCGCCGTGCACCGAGCCGATAGGGTTATAGACCTCCTTGCCCGGCGTGCCGGCAAAGACCACGCGTCCTTCCGCGATTTCCACGAGGTCGAACTTCATGAGTTGCGCAATGGGCGGGGGCTTGCACCCGGCAATCAAGGCCTGTAGTTGTTGCAGACCGGTCATCGATTCAGCGTTCATTGTTTCACCAGGGGGTTCATTGGGCTTACCGGACTTTGCCACCCACCGCCAAGCGCCTTTACCAACAACACGCTGGCGTCCAAGCGCCTCACTTGAATGTTCACATTGGATAGCTGTGCCTGGAGATTGGCGTTTTCGTTGGTGGCGACTTCGAGATAGGTGACCAGCCCGGCCTTGTAGCGGTACTGGGACTGCTGCAGCGCCTTGCCGGTGGCGTCCACCGCTGCCGCCTCACTCACGCTTTCCGCCTGCAGTTGACGTAGCGCGGCGAGATTGTCTTCCACTTCCTGATAGGCCGTGAGCACTACATTGCGATAGTCCGCCACCTGTTCGTCGAATACGGCGTGAGCCTGTTCCGATTGGGCTCGATGGCGACCGGCGTCAAATACCGTGAGCAGGCCTGTGGGGCCTGCCGACCAAGTCCGGCTGGGGGCGGTGAGCCAATTTGAAGAGCCGGTACTGTCGTAGCCAAAATCCGCACTCAAGCTGAATTGCGGGAAATACGCAGCTCGGGCCACGCCGATAGTGAAGTTTGCCGCCGCGACTCGCCGCTCGGCCGCCGCCACGTCGGGGCGGCGCTCAAGCAGGGCGGAGGGCAGGCCGGGATCGACCACGGGCGCGGCCATGTCGGGCGCCAACGGGATGGGGTCGATATGAAACGCGGAAGGATTCTCACCCAATAGCACCGCGATGGCATGTTGCAGTTGCGCGCGCTGTAAATGTGTCTCTGCGGCCTGCGTGCGCGCGGTTTCCAGTTGAGCTTTAGCCTGTTCCACATCCGCGAGGGCCGCTCCGCCACCGTTGTATAGGTTCTGAGTGAGCTGCAAAGACTTGGTGTACTGCGAAACCGTTTGGTCGAGTAATACCTGCTGCTCGTCCGCGCCGCGCAGACCGAAATAATTGGTGGCGAGTTCGGCGTGCAGCGAGAGGTCCAGCGTCGCGAGGTCGGCGGCGCTGGCCTGCTGGCTCGCCTTCGCGGAATTGACCGTATTGCGAACTCGACCCCACACGTCGATCTCATATGACAAGTCGGCTTCCAAATCGAAGTTGCCATAGGTGGGATTGGTCAGGCCCCTTGGAAAGGAAGGGGAATTCACCGAGGCCCGGTTGCGGGTGGCATCGGATCCCACGTTCAGCGTCGGGAACAGCGATGCTCGTTGGATTCGAGTCTCGGCCCGCGCCTGAGCGAGACGGGCCACAGCGGCTTTGAGGTTTTGATTGGCGGTACCGACGCGGGACTCGAGATCATCGAGTTCGGTGTCGTGAAATACCCTCCACCAAGCCCCACGCGCCTCGGCGTCCATGGGTTGCGCCACTTTCCAATCGCCATCCTCCTGAAAACTGCTTGGCGGCTGCGGACTGGTGGGCGGTGCCTTGTAGGTCGGCGCGAAGGAACAGGCCGTCAACGCGCCGAGCAGCAGCGAGGCTGTTGCCAAATGGGATTTCACGAAGCTTTACCCTTGTCTTGCGTCGCCTCCGGCTGGGGCGCAAGGCGTACCGGCATGCCGTTGGTTATAGAGTCCGGGGGATTGATGATTACCGCGTCCTTGGGGTCTATGCCGGAGAGAACTTCGATGGTGCTGCCAAAGTCGCGACCCTGGACGATGCTCTTCAGCTGAACGTGATTCGAGGAGTCAACGGTGGCTACCTGCAGTCCGGCGGAGCGGAATATGACTGTATTCGCGGGCAGCCGCAGGGTCTCGGCATTGCCTGCCAGCTTGAAATGCACCTCGGCGTAGGCGCCGGGGAAGACTTCTTGGTTGGCATTGTCCAGCTGCAGTTCCACCTGCAAGGTACGCAGCGACGGGTCGAGCGAGTTGGAGGTGCGAACCGCCTTGGCCATGTACTTCTTGCCTGCCTGCTCGGCAAAAATCATTTCCGCTTCCATGCCCGGCTTGGTCACCGCGGCGTAGGCTTCCGGCACTTGCACGTAAATGCGCAGCTTCCGGGTATCGGCGATTCGGAATAATTCGCTGCCCGAACTTTGCCCGGCGTTGATGAGGGCGCCGATATCCGTATTGCGCGCCGTTACCACGCCGTCGAAGGGCGCCAACACGCGCTTGAAAGATTCGAGATCTCGCAGCCGTGCTACGTTGGCGGCCGCCGAGTCCACGGCCGCTTTCTTAGCGGCTGCATCGCCGGCCTTCTCGTCGGCATCCTGCTTGGATACGGATTCCGTGGACAATAAATCCTGCCAGCGCTTATTGGTGCTGGTGGATAAATTGGCATTGGCGCGCGCGGTCTCGAGGTCAGCCAACGCCTGCGTGAGCTGCTGGTCGATTTCGGGGGTTTCGATTTCCGCCAGGAGTTGGCCCTTTTTGACCTCGGTGCCGATGTCGGTGTGCCACACTTTGAGGTAGCCGTTGGTGCGCGCATAAATCGGCGCCTCGACAAAAGCCTGCACCGTGCCCGGCAACACGAGGTTCTCGCCAATGTCCGTGCGGTTCGGCTTGACGGTAATGACCGTGGCCAGAGAGTCCCGCTCCGTGTCGTTGGTGAGGGCGTTGCGCGCCATCACTCGGCTGACTTCGCCCCAGACGCCGAGGATGACGGCGATCACCACCAGAATCAGCGCGTAGCGCCGGATCTTGCGAGATAACTTCGCGTCGGTCGGCGGATGAATATGCTCAGGCATGCAAAAGCTCCGGAGAATGAGGGGCACGCGCCGTGCCGCGTCCATGAATAATCGAAAATACGGTAGGCACGAAGAATAAGGTGGCGAAGGTCGCGAAAATCAAGCCGCCGATGACGGCGCGTCCCAAGGGGGCGTTCTGCTCGCCGCCGTCGCCTAATCCTGCGGCCATGGGGATCATGCCGATGATCATGGCCAGTGCTGTCATGAGCACTGGGCGCAGGCGGGTGAACCCGGCTTGCAGAGCGGCCTCGAAGGCGTCATCTCCCGCGTCCATGCGCTCGCGCGCGAAGCTGACGACCAACACGCTGTTCGCGGTCGCCACGCCCATGCACATGATGGCGCCGGTGAGCGCGGGGACACTCACGGTGGTATGCGTCAGGAACAGCATCCAGACGATACCGGCCAAGGCCGCGGGCAGCGCCGTGATGATAATGAAGGGGTCGAGCAGGGACTGAAAGTTCACGACAATCAGCATGTATACCAAGATAATGGCGCCGATCAGACCGATCAGCAGGCCATTGAACGAGGCCTTCATGGTTTGAACTTGGCCACGCACCACCACGTGAGATCCGCGTGGCAAATCCTTCTGGACCTGCGCCACGATTTTATTGATCTGGCTGGCCACGTAGCCCAGGTCGGTACCTTGCACGGAGCCGTAGATATCAATGGCGGGCGTGGCATTGTAGTGGGTGACCACCGCCGGGCCCACACTGCGATGAATGTTGGCGACGCTGGACAAGATTTGCGAGGCTCCGCCGGGCCCGTTCAGTGGCGTATTGCCGAGATCGTTGAGATTCTCGAGGCGAAACTGCGGCGTTTGAGTGGCGACTTGGTACTGGGTGCCGCTCTTCGGGTCGACCCAGAATGAGGGCGCGGTTTGGAAGCTGCCGGACAGGGACACCAGCATGTTGGTGGCCACGGCTTGCTCGGTGAGGCCCACCAACTGGGCCTTGCTGCGATCAACATCGACGTTGAACTGCGGGTAGTCACCGGATTGGTGGATGTGTAGATCGACCGCGCCCGGAATGCTGCGCAGTTTCTGCAGCAGGTTGTTGGCGAACTCCCGGTTGGCATCCACGTTGAAGCCGGTAACCTGCACATCGAGGGGCGAGGGCAGACCGAAGTTCAAGATTTGGCCGATCATGTCGGCCGGCAGGAAGGCGAATGTAGCCGACGGATATGTGGCGGCAAGTTTCGAGCGCAGGGTGCGCACGTAGTCGGCCGTGGGTTTGTGCTTCTCGGAAAGATTCACGTAGATGTCGGCATCCCCTGGGCCCACGGGCGCCGACGTGCTGTACGCCAGATTGATGCCGCTGTACGGCAGGCCCAGGTTGTCGATCACATTGACCAGTTGATCGGCGGGAATCACCTCTCGAATGCTCGCCTCCACGGCGTCGCACAGCGCTGCCGTTTCCTCGATGCGCGTGCCGGTGCGCGCGCGCATATGCAATTTGATTTGGCCGCCGTCGACGGAGGGGAAGAAGTCCTGGCCCAGGCCGGGCAGCGGTCCCAAGGGGAAGGCGAGTAACGCCGTCGCCGCCATGCACCCCAAGAACACCGCCGCGAATCGCGGGCCGCCGTGGAGTGCGGCCATCAGCAAACTTCGATAGCCGTCGCGCATCTTGGCAAAGCCATTCTCGAAATTTACCTGAAAGCGGCTAAGAACATTGCCGGCTTTATGATGCGCGTGCGGATCGTGCTTCTTGAGCCAGAACTTGGCGAGCGTCGGGACCAGCGTTCTCGACAGGATGTAGGAGGCCAGCATGGCGAACACCACCGCCTCGGCCAAGGGGATGAACAGAAACTTTGCAATACCCGCAAGCAGGAACATGGGCACGAACACGATGCAAATCGACAGGGTGGACACCAGCGCCGGCAGCGCAATTTGGTGGGCGCCGTCGAGAATCGCCTGTTCCACGTCCTTGCCCTGTTCCAAGTGATAGTTGATGTTCTCGATGGTGACGGTGGCGTCGTCCACCAAAATACCTACCGCCAGCGCCAGGCCGCCCAGGGTCATGATGTTGATGGTCTCGCCCAGTGCGGAAAGACAGGCGATGGACGCGAGAATGGACAAGGGTATGGAAATGGTGATGATGAGGGTGCTGCGCCAGCTGCCCAGGAACAGCAGGATCAAGAGGCCGGTCAGGGCGCCCGCGATGATGGCCTCGCGAATGACGCCCGAGATGGCCGCCCGCACGAACACCGATTGATCGCTGACCGGTTGGATTTTCAAGGCCGACGGCAGCGAGGCGCGGATCTGCGGCAGTTTTTCGTTGATGCTGTTGATGATGTCGATGGTGGATGCCTTGCCCGTCTTGAGCACGCTCATCAACACGGCTCGGCGGCCGTCCATTCGCACCATATTGGTCTGAGGGGAATAGCCGTCACGAACGTGGGCGACATCATGGATATAAGTCACCGTTCCGTTGTGCGCCCGGATGGGGACATTGTTGAGGTCCTCGATCTGGGTCGGGCTGGCATTCAATTTGATGAAGTATTCGAGGTCGCCCATTTTCTGGGTACCGGCCGGAAGAATCAGGTTCTGAGCACCGATAGCCGCGACCACATCGTTCGCCGATAGCCCGTTGGCGCGCAGCGCCTGGGGGTCCAAGTCCACTTGCACTTGGCGTTGCTTGCCTCCGAACGGAAAGGGGATGGAGGCGCCCGCGACGGTGGCCAGCTGGGTTCGCAACAAGGTGTTGGCCAGGTCGTAGATCTGCGCTTCGGGGAGGGTATCGCTCGACAAGGCCAACTGCAAAATGGGTACGCTGGAGGCGTTGTACGAGAGCACGAAGGGCGGAGTGGTCCCCGGCGGCGAATACGCCAGCTGTACCTGGGACACGGCGGTTATCTGGGAGAAGGATAAATCCTGATCCACATCGGGCTGGAAGAAATATTTGACCACGGCGGTGCCGTTCACCGACTGCGACTCGGTGTGCTCGACATCGTTCACGGTGGTCTGGGCGATGCGCTCGGAGAACAATACGATGCGATTCGCGATTTCCTCCGGCAGTATTCCGTTGTACCGCCAGATTACCGCGGCAATGGGAATCTTGATATTCGGGAAAATGTCGGTCGCCGTATTGACGATGGCATAGCCGCCCATGAGCACGATCAACACCGCCAGCATGATGAATGTGTACGGCCGCTGTAGCGCTACTCTAACAATCCACATGACGTGCTCCGGTCGACTCGCGCGGTGGGCTGCGGTGTTTCACTGAATGATGATCTTTAAGGGCGGGGCGGGTTGTTGTAATTGGGGGCATATGCCCCGAATCGACACTAGGAGCCGAAAAATATAGGCTCGACACGGTTGCATGTCAAATCACCGTATCGAATAAGTATTCAATTCCTCGTTATTAGCGATGTTCAGCAGCACGGCCCGCAGATCGGCGGCGGACTTTTTGCCGTATATGCTTTCGAATCGACCCTCGGCCATGCGCCACATGCGCCGTGCCCGCAGCAGCACGCTTTTCCCTTTGGGGGTGAGTTCGACATGGCGTTTGCGCCGATCGCGCGGCGTTTGGCGCAGAACCAAAAGACGGTCGCGCTCCAAGGGTCGCAAGTTGTGGCCAAGGGTGGAGCGGTCCATGACCATGGCGGCGGCGAGTTCGTGCATGAATACTTCGCCCACGGCGCTGCCGCGTTCGATCTCGGTCAGAATCGAAAACTGGGTGGATTTGATGCCGACCGGCGCCAATGCCGTATCGTAAAACTGGGAAATGCGTCTGGAGGCCTTACGCAAGCTTCCACAGGTGCAGGGTATCCGCGGTGGTAGCGTCGACTCGCGCTTGATTTTGGCTTTGTCGATCATGGGGGATATGCCCCCATTCTAACTCAAGCGGCGGCTTGCAACGGATGCAATTTGAGCTGCGTATGCGATGCAACA
>Ga0302314_10003077_pt1 | contig 30883 bp, 30 predicted proteins | sample III_Palsa_N2_3_FD_200533 | JGI IMG/M metagenome (GOLD analysis project Ga0302314, IMG submission 200533) | Peat permafrost microbial communities from Stordalen Mire near Abisko, Sweden - III_Palsa_N2_3 | ecosystem: Environmental > Terrestrial > Soil > Palsa > Peat permafrost | place: Sweden... | reverse complement strand
GGTGCTCCTCCCGTTGGTCGGCACAGTCTTCTGTTGCGACCAGCGGGAGCACCACGCGAAGCGATTACACACCACGAAGTGGTCGCCGCCCGCGCAGGGCGCTTTTCGTTGGTTATTGCTTGGTGATGAGGCCGGTGCCGGTGTCGGGGCCGCAGGGGCCGGTGAGCGTCCACTGCGAGACGGTCAGGGTTGATCCATCGGTCGAGAAGGTACCCTGCGCGTTGACGCTGTTGCCGGTGGTTGCGTCGGTGTAGGTAAGGTTGAAGGCTCCGCCGGTGACTGTGGAGTTCGAGACTGAGACCGTGCTGGGGAAGCAGGGATTGTTGGGCATGGTGCCGGTGCCGGAGAGCTGGAAGTTGCCGTCGGTGTCAGAGGCAGGAGTCTGGGTGAGGGTCGCGGTGATGCTGATGACCTGGCCGCTGGCGTCGGAGAAGCTGCCTGCGTAGTTGCCGGTGATGGAGCTATAGACGTGCGCGGTCGCCTTGGCAGTGGAGGTGAAGGCGCAGGTTCCGCCGGTGACGGTGTAGGTGGGGTTGGTGAGGGACAGGCCGTCGGCGGCGAGGGTTCCGGCGATGGTGATCTTGCCTCCGGCGAGGGTGCCGGTGAGAGTGACGAGGCTGGCGGTGGTGGCCGAGCCGCTGACTTCGAAGGCGGTGCTGGGAGCGACGCAGGCGCTGGCGGAGTCGGCGTGGAAGATGCCGGTGATGGTGGCGTTCGGAGCGCTTGAGCCGGTGAGTTCGCCGGAGAGGGCGGCGAGCTTGGCCGCGGAGGTGTCGGTGGAGGCGAACTGCCAGTTGCCGGTGACGGAGATAGCGCTGGCGTTCACGGGGACGCGATCGACGCCGGTGGCGCAACCGACGAGGCCGAGCAGGCTGCCGCTGAGGGTGAGACGAGCGAGAGAACGAGGCAGCGACATGAAGACTCCAGCGCGCGGTTGGTCTGCGGGCAATTGGAGTGAGTATGGCATCGCCGGAGGACGTTAGGGATCCCGCGATTGGGGGATGGTTGCGGTGATTGGTTACTTTTGGCGGCTTTCGGCGACGTTTGGAGAACTGAGGGCGGGGCGATTCGAACTGATCCCCAGTCGGGAGGTCGACTGGCTGGAAGGCGTTACCTGGCGAGGGCGTGGTCGTAGCTGATGACGCGGGTGATCTGCCAGTGGCCGTCTTTGAGGCGCCAGAGGTGAATGAATTTGGCTTCACCGACGACGTCTTTGTCGGGGTTGTTGGTGCCGGGGTGGAGGAAGCGGTGGACGCCGATCTCGACGGCGCCGTAGTTCTGGATGGGGTGGACCTCGAGGGTTCCGGGGACGAGTTCGCGCTGGACCTTGCCGCAGAGATTGGCGTGGATGGCGTCGACGACGAGCTTGCGACCGAACTGGGGATCGTTTTTGTCGTGGTAGAACTCGAGGTCTTCGGAGAACATGCGAGTGACGGTGTCGAGGTCGCAGTGATTGACGGCGGTGAAGAGAAGGGTGTCCTGGGCGGCGATGGTGGCGTAGAGGGCCTGGTCGGGAGTTGGCGTGGATGCCGCTGACGGCGGGACGGCGGGTGTTTGGGCGAGGCTGGTGGGGATTGTGAACGAGGCGATGGAGATCAAGGCGAGGATGGTGAGAGCGGAGGAGCGGACGTTCATTGTGTGACCTCGCTGTTCTTCTGCTGGCCGATACGCGCGAGGCGGATGCGAGGTTCCGTCTTCTCTTGAATTTGAGTGCGGAAAGGGCAGGCGGGGAGTCTCTATGGTGCGGGCCGCGGGACGTGAGGTGATGATCCTAAAGGGGGCTGCATGCTAAAATCGGGTGTCGCGCGGGCTTGCGGAAGATCGCAGGCAGCGCTTATATTCGCGGTGCTGCACAGGTTGCAGTGAGAAGAGGGTTCCTATGTCCGGCCACTCAAAATGGGCGACAATCAAGCACAAGAAGGGCGCGCTCGATGCCAAGCGCGGCAAGATCTTCACTCGCCTCATCAAGGAAGTTACCATCGCCGCCAAGACCGGCGGAGGGGACCCGGATGGCAATCCACGGTTGCGCGGTGCGATTGCGGCGGCCAAGGCGGAGAATATGCCAGCTGAGAATATCAAGCGGGCGATCCAACGTGGAACGGGCGAGCTTGAAGGCGTGAACTACGAAGAGATCACGTATGAAGGCTACGGGCCGGGCGGCGTGGCGGTAATCGTCCACGTGCTGACGGACAATAAGAACCGCGCGGTGAGCGAGGTGCGGCACGCCTTCTCGAAGAACGGCGGGAACCTGGGTGAGTCGAACTCGGTTTCGTGGATGTTCACGAAGAAGGGTGTGATCGTGGTCGCGAAGGATGCGGCTTCGGAAGACAAGCTGACGGAGATCGTGCTCGAAGCGGGCGCGGAGGATCTGTCGGACGAAGGCGAGAGCTGGGAGATTCTGACCGACCCCAAGGACTACGAGGCGGTCTCGGCTGCGCTGAAGGGCGCGAAGATTACGCCCGAGCACGCGGAGGTGACAATGATCTCGTCGACCTACACGAAGCTTGAGGGCACCACGGCCGGGCAGATGATGCGGCTGCTCGAGACGCTTGAGGATCTAGACGATGCGCAGAACGTCTATTCCAACTTTGATATGGATAGCGAGCAGGTCGCAGCAGGCTGAGGCATAGGCCGGTGTGGGCGAGAGGCCGCCGGAGTATCGGCGGCTTTCTCTTGCGCGCAAGGGAGCTGCGCGGCAGACCGGGAGGCTTTCGTTGGGTGGCGAGCGTCCTCTTCGTATGACGGAGTGGTGAAAGCTGGGTGCGCTGCCGGACAGGCCCTGAGTGCTTGAGCGCAAGAGCAGATAAGCTGGAAGAAGAACGGGACGACAGGAGTTGTGAATGCGGGTTTGTGCGGCTGTGAAGGCGGCGGGGCTGGTGGTTGCGGCCGGGCTTGGGATGGCGGCTTTGCCGGGAGCGATTGAGGCTCAGATGTCGATCGGGTCTGCTGGAGGCTCCAATCCATCGCTGAGTTCGACTTCGGATGCGGCGGTGTACTCGTCGTCTTTGGTCGCACCACCTGAAGGATCGGCTGGTGCGGCTGCTGCTCAGCCGCAGGCGGGTCCGGCCAAGGTGGAGGGGAATCCTCTGGAGACGCCGGGAGCGATGCCGCTCGAGGTTGGCGTGTTTCTTCAGGGCGGTACGGGGCTGACGGAGGATCGCAGCGGGTTCAAGTTTCTGATGGCCGGGATGCATGCGGGCAAGGTGCTCTTCCGCAACGACAAGCCGGGGCTGCTGCATGGCAACTTTGAGTATGCGGTTGAGCTGATGCCGTACTGGCAGTCGTTTACCCCGAAGTTTCAGCGGGCCTCGTGCGTGGCGACGTCGGACCCGAGCGTGATTAGTTGCTCGCCGCTGTATACGGTTGGCGGAACGTATAGCGGTGTGTCGGTGACGCCGATTATTTTGCGTTGGAATCTGCCTACGCATGGGAGGTTTGCGCCGTGGGTGCAGGGAGCGGGCGGCTTGCTTTGGACGAATCATAAGTATCCGGCGTTCGGATCGCCCATCCTGAATCTGCAGAACGACGGGCCGAACTCGGATGCGAGTGTGTGGAACTTTACCCCGCAGGGCGGGGTGGGTTTTCACTACTTCCTGCAGTCGCGTCGGTCGATCGACTTCAGCGCGAATGCAGTGCATATCTCGAGTGCGTCGCTGGGGGACAGGAACCCGGGCGTGAATGCGAGTGTGCAGTTTTCGCTGGGATATACGTTCTGGAAGTAGTTTCTTGAGGGACTAGGGACTAGGGACTAGGGACTAGGTTGCGGGTTGAGCTATGAATGCGGATGCCATCATCGAGTGCGTGCCGAACTTCTCCGAAGGGATGGATGAGGAGAAGGTGCGTGCCATCGTCGCCTCGATGAATGTCGAGGGAGTGCGGCTGCTGGACTGGTCGCGCGATGAGGCGCATAACCGGTCGGTGGTAACGATTGCGGGCGCGCCGGAGGCAGTGGTCGAGGCGGCGATCCGGGCGGTGGGGAAGGCCGCGCAGTTGATCGACCTGACGCGGCAGAGCGGTGTGCATCCACGGATTGGAGCGGCGGATGTCGTCCCATTTGTCCCGGTGAGTGGAATTTCGCTAGCAGAGTGCGCGATGCTGGCGCGGCAGGCGGGACTGCAGATCTGGCGGCGGTTCGGCGTACCGGTGTACTTTTACGGTGCAGCGGCGGCTCGGCCGGATCGCGTGCAGCTTGAGGATGTTCGGCGTGGGCAGTTTGAGGGGCTACGCGATGCGGCGGTGAAGGATGCGATGCGGCGGCCGGATGTTGGCGGGCCGGAGCTGCATCCGAAGGCCGGGGCGAGCGCGGTGGGGGCGAGAAGTTTTCTGATTGCGTACAACCTGTACATCGGCCAGCCGGGGGAGCCGGGACAGGCAGGCGTGGCTGGAGCGGGCCCTGCGGCTCCGATAGCTGAGATCGTTTCTGTCGGGGAGGGTGCCATGGCGGTGGGGCGCCGGTCGCGGGGCAAGCGGGAGTCGATCCGGACGCTGGATGGCGGGCTGCTGCCGATGCAGCCGGATATCGCGGCGGCGCGGGCGATTGCGCGGGACTTGCGGGCTTCAAATGGTGGATTGAATGGGGTTAAGGCGCTTGGGCTGATTGCGAACGGGCGGGCGCAGATCAGCATGAACATCACCGATTACCGGGTGACGCCTATGAAGCAGGTCTACGCCGCGGTGAAGGAGCTGGCGACACGGCACGGGGTGCAGATTACCGATGGCGAACTGATCGGGCTGATTCCTGAGGGCGCGTTTGAACCGGATTCCGATTGGGTACGTCAAACCAGAGAGTTCGATCCTGAGGCCAAGGTGCTGGAACGAAGATTGCATGTGCCGTTAGCGTGGCCGTAATCAGGATCGGGTATGCTGCGATAGATTGTGCCCGGCATCCAGACGCTGGTCGCGGTCGTTATCATAGAGTGTGGTTGTTGGGCAGAAGGACTTTCGGCAGGGCGCAGGAAAGTTCGGACGATTCGGGAATTTTCCCAGTGAAGGATTGCGATGCGTAGGAACGTTGGATTCAAAGGATTCGTTTTGGCGGCTGCGGCCGTGGCACTGGCGGCGGCTCCGATGGGAGCGCGGGCGGCAGAGTTGAGCAATGATGCCAAGTCGGCGATTCCCAAGGATGTGCAGCAGATTATCGTTGTGGACTATCGGGCGATGCAGAACTCGCCCGCGGCGATGAACCTGAAGGACCGCGTGCTTCCTCCGGAGTTGAAGCGGCTGGAGACGGCGCTGAAGACCTCGGGGCTGAAGGTCGACCAGGATGCGGACGTGCTTTGCTTCGCGGCGTTCCGTACGGGCGCGACTGCGGATTCGGCGCGCATCGTCGGGATCGCGCAGGGACAGTTCCAGACGCGGGCAATCATGGCGAACTTCACCAAGAGCAAGATCAAGCCGGTGCTGGTGCGGAACAACAGCCTGTATCCGCTGGGATCGAATGGGATGAGCGTGGTCTTTCTCGATCAGACGACGATGGTCTTCGGAGACAGGAAGTCGATCGAAGCGGCGCTTGACGCGCGCGATGGCATGACGCCGAACTTCCTCTCGAACAGCGACCTGGTAAACGAGATGGCTGCGGTGGACGCGAAGGCGGTCTGGAGCCTGCTCGACGCCAAGGGCACGCAGACAATGATGAAGAGCGTGCTGGGCGATGCTTCGGCGTTGACGGACTACGATACGGTTCGCGAGCGGATGAAGAGCTCGCGCTACACGATGGACTTCTCGAACGGCGTGAAGTTCGATATGGCCGTGGTGATGTCCGATACGCTGACGGCGGCGACTGCGGCGACGCTGATGAAGGGTGTCTCGCTGATGAAGAAGACCTCGGGCACGCCGCTCGAGAAGTCGGCTCTCGATATGACGACGATTGACTCGAACTCGGGCACGCTGACAGTGGCCTACTCGTCGACGGATAGCCAGTTCTCGAGCCTGTTGAGCTCGCCGTTGTTCCAGCAGGTTGTGCGGTAAATAAGTACGAAGTATTGATCTAGCGGGCGGCCTTCGGGCCGCCCGTTTTCATTGGGAACAGCTATCTTCCTCGTGGGTATGTCTTGATTTGGGACAGACGCTGTGCGGCTTTGAGACAGTTGGGCTGACGTTGCGCGGGTGGGTGGCAACAGGGGCTCAGGCGTTAGCTTCTTCTAACTCGCGACACGCCAGATTCGGCCCCATGGATGCATTGATCCGGGCATGGACAGCGGACTGTATGCGGCGTACACAGGGCTTCTCACACGGATGCAGGCGCTGGACACCGCCTCGAATAATCTGGCGAATGCTGGAACAGGCGGCTTTCGCGCGGAGAAGGACTACTTCCGCGGCGTGATGGTGGACAACCTGGGAGGCGTCAACGGCGACTCCCAGGTTGGTTCGACCGTGAACGACTTCGGCGTGCTGGGGGGCAGCCGACTGGACTTCACGCAAGGGCAACTTACGGCTACAGGAAACCAGCTCGATCTCGCGCTACAGGGCGACGGCTTCTTTGCGGTGCAGGTGGGCAAAGAGGTGAAGTACACGCGGCAGGGCACCTTCACGAAGTCGGCTACGGGTGTGTTGCAGGACTCAAGGGGCAATGCCGTGCTCGATATTGCGAAACAGCCGATCGTCGTTCCGACCGGCGCGGTGCAGGTCTCGTCCGATGGTACGGTCTCGGTGTCGACGCCTGCGGGCAGCCTGATCGTCGGGCAGGTGGGGGTGTTTACGTTCGCAGATAAGAAGGTGCTTACCCAGGATGGGACGAACCTGCTCTCCGCACCGAAGACGGCGCAGACGATTGCGGGCACGGCGACGGTGACGCAAGGGTCGACCGAGGGCTCGAACGAGGATGCGGTTGAAGGAACGATGCAATTGGTGCTGGCGCAGCGGCAGACCGAGATGATGCAGAAGGCGCTGAGCACGTTCAATACGGAATTCGACAAGGTTGCCGCGGAAGAGCTGCCGAAGGTGTAGAGGCAGGGAATAGGGAATGCGTTTAGATGCTGATGTTGGCGGGATAAGGGGCGGGCGATGATACGAGCGTTATATACAGCGGCGAGCGGGATGAGCGCGCAGCAGGCGAACCTGGACACGATTGCGAATAACCTGTCGAACTCGGCGACGGCCGGATTCAAGCAGCGCAGGATTCAGTTTGAAGATCTGGTGTACCAGAACCTGGTGACGCCGGGTGCGGCGGCGAGCCAGCAGACGACTTCGGCTGGACTGCAGATCGGGCTTGGCACGAAGCCGATCGACAGCGAGGTGATCATGACCCAGGGAGACTTCAACCAGACCAGCAATCCGCTCGATCTGGCGATCTCCGGGACTGGGTTCTTTCAGGTGCAGATGCCCAATGGGACTCTGGCGTATACGCGGGCGGGGAACTTCACGCTGACCAATGCGGGGGTGGTTGAAGATCCGAATGGGAACCAGTTGATTCCGGCATTGACGATTCCTTCGAACGCAACGTCGGTGTCGATCTCGCCGTATGGCGTGGTAACGGCGACCCTGCCGGGGCAGACGCAGGCGACGCAGCTGGGAACGATGCAGCTGGCGACGTTTCCCAATCCGGGCGGGTTGAACTCGCTGGGCAGCAACCTATTTCAGCCGTCATCTGCCTCGGGCAACGCAATCACCGACACGCCGGGCGGCAATACCGGGATGGGCACGTTGCAGCAGGGATATCTCGAGAACTCGAACGTGGACGTGGTGACGGAGTTCGTGCAAATGATCCTCGCGCAGCGGGCCTATGAGAGCAACTCGAAGGTGATTCACACGGCTGACGACATGTACTCGCAGATCAATGGGCTGATCCGCTAGCGTTTGCAACGGTTCGGGGGATGGAAGGATCGGGCAGGAATGGAGACGCGAAGTCAGGGCGACGGGACAGGGCCACGGCCCAAGCGGTGGATGCGGGCGCAGTCGCTGCGATCGCTGGCTGCATTTCTGTGCGCCGGAGTGAGCCTCGGCTTGTCGCCGTGGGTTTTCGGCGAAAGCGGAGAAGCTGGGCTCGGCGGTCGAATGAACGCGGGTGGCGGGGGAAAGCGCTCGGTTGGGATGGGGACGGCGAGGGCTGCGACTGCGTCGGGTGCGGCTTCCCTCGGCCCCTCTCTGCAAGACAGTTCGTTGAGCGAAGGAGATCAAGGTTCTATGGGCGCAGAGGCTACGATTCCGACCAGTATTGCGGCGCTTCGTCACAGCGCCGCGTCGCGTGGATACGTTGTCCGCGATATTCGCTGGGACCCGGTGCTGCAGCGGACCTGGGCGATCTTCGAGAGTGCGACCCACCCTGACCGCCCTGCACTGGCTGTGCTGACGCAGTTGACCGATGCGGAGCTGGCCACCGAACGAGCAAGCATAGAAGCTTCTGTGGGCAAGGTCGTCGAGTTTCAGGGGCGACCCGCGGGGCCAAGCCCGATCGAGGTGCCGAGCGCGAAGCTGCAGGCGGGTTGGAGTGCGATGCAGGGAGCTCCAACCGACGGCTCGCTGCTCTCAATCGCGCGCGTCGCACCGGGGATGGTTGCGACGATGCCGCAGGTTCCGGTGGTGCATAGCGGGGACCGCGTTGTGCTGTGGGGTGAAGAGAAGAACCTTCGGCTGCAACTGAATGCGGTGGTTGAGGAGAACGGCGCGGTTGGGGATCGGGTGAGGCTGCATCTGGCGGGGCGTTCAGGCGACCAGTGGGGTGGAGATCCGACCTCGCGACCGATCCGCGGCGTAGTGCGCGGGCCGGGAGAGGTTGAGATGGAGCCATAGGACGCATGGCGAGTTGAGCGGCAGGGATCATGCGGAGCGCGGCTGCGATAGAGGCTTCGCGGTGCGGGTTGGGGTTGGCGGAAGAGGATGCAATGACGCAGGCGGAAACAAAGGTCGAGAGGACGTCGTGGAAGATGGCTGCCGCGATGGTGCGGAAGGTCAGGCCGTTGGGTAGAAGTCGTGCCGACGGCCAGTTCAGTGGACGGTTGAGCTTGCTTCTGGATGTATTGGTGCCGACGCTCTTGCTTCCGTCGGTGTTGTTGCTGATCGCGCTTCTTCTGGGCGCGACCAGCGGCCTCGATGCGCAGACGGTTAGCGCGGGTGGGGTGGCGAGCCCGGCGAGTGGAAGTACCGCCCAGGGAGGCGTAGAAATCGCGAGCGTCGCGGGAGCGGCGGGCTCGAGCGTTCTTGGCGCGGGAGCGGTGAGCTCGGGGACGACGATCTCCGCGCCGGTGGCTCCTGAAGCAAAGAGATCGCTGGCGCAGAAGATTGGCATTCTCGGGCCGGGGAATTTAGCTGCCAGCTCGTTGAGCTCCTATCTGATGCGGGTGCGGACGGAGACCACCGCAACGCTGCCCGCTCCGGGGTCGATCTGGAGCGATACGGGGCGGCTGACGCGGATGACGACCGATGTGCGGGCGATGCGACCGAACGACCTGATCTCTGTAGTGGTGGTGGAGAATCTGGCGGCGTCGACCGATGGCACGGTGAAGAATCAGCGGGCCAGTACGGCGACCTCGCAGGTGTCGGCGCTGATCGGTGTGCTGCATGCGGGCAATGCGCTGCAGAACCTGCTGAACCAAAGCTCTGCGAACTCGCTGCAGGCACAAGGGGCCAGCGCGGTGAACTCGAGCCTGAGTACGACGTTCGGCGGGCAGGTGATTGAGGTGCTGCCGAACGGGATGCTGGTGATCGAGGCAGCGCGGCAGGTCGAGTTCTCGCAGCAGACCCAGACGATCGTGCTGCGCGGTCTGGTGCGGCCGGAGGATATCTCACAACAGAACCAGGTTCTTTCGACCGCGATCTCGAGCCTTGAGCTCGAAGTGAAGGGCAAGGGAATCGTGAACGACTATACCCGGCGCCAGAATCCGCTGGTGCGGTTTCTGCAGCAGATCTTGATCTTTTGAAGGACAGTATGGGGCATACACGGTGGATGGGGCTCTGGACGGCAGGGGCGACGGATGGGGCAGGGAGCGGGTCCAGAGGTGGCATTGCCTGGCTGGTCGCACAGGGCTGGGGTCTGTTGCTCATCCTTGTTCTGATCAACCCGGTGGGCTTTGCAGTGGGACAAGCTGCCACGGGCGTGCCTGCGGCGGCTGCGGCACAGACTCCGGCGGTTGCGCCGACTGGAGCCACGCCGGCAGCTCCAGCGACGAGCGGGAGCACGGCAACAGGTCGAGGTGCTGCGGCAGGTGCGGTTCCGGCGGCGGGTACAGTTCCGGCAGCGGGGGCGGCTCGGGTGGCCGGCGCTTCAACGGCGCGGGGCGGGAGGCCGGGCGGCAGACCGGGAGGCAATGCTTTGCCGGTGATTCCAATCGTCCAGACGGGGCCGGTTGGGACGGTGGTGGCGGGACCGCCGAACAGTACGACGACGGTTATCAATCCGAATCCGGCGATGGGCGCGATCTCGGTGGTGAGCCCAAGCAATACGCCGGAGCCTCCGGCTCATATGGCGCGGATCAAGGATATTGCGTCGATTCAGGGGATTCGCGATAACCAGCTTGTAGGCTACGGGATTGTGGTGGGACTGCACGGGACCGGAGACAGCCAGCAGACGTACTTTCCGCTGCAGACGCTGTCGGCGATGCTGCTGCGGATGGGGGTGAGCGTGCCTGCCTCGGCGATCAAGGTGCAGAATCTGGCTGCGGTCTTCCTCTCGGCGACGCTGCCTCCGTTCTCGCAGCCGGGCGGGAAGATCGATGTCACGGTCGCGTCGGCGGGCGACGCGCAGAGCCTCGAGGGAGGGCTGCTGCTGATGGCACCGCTCTATGGCGCGGATGGAAAGATCTACGCGCAGGCCGAAGGGCCGGTGGTGATCGGCGGCTACGCGGTGAGCGCGAATGGCAACACCCGGCAGGTCAACCATCCGACGACGGCGCGGATTCCTGGCGGCGCGATGGTGGAGCGTGCGTTGCCGCTCGACATCCTCGACCGGCAGAGCTTTACGATGCTGATGAATGAGGCGGACTTCCGCTCGGTGGGCGAGACGGCGAAGGCGATCAACCATGAGCTGGGACGGCCTGCGACGCGGGTTCTAGACAGCCGGAGGATCGATCTCGAGATCGCATCGGGCGAGGATGTGCCGGCGGTGCTGGCGCGCGTCGAGGAGATTGAGGTGCCGTTTTACCCGACCGCGAAGGTGGTGGTGAACGAACGTACCGGGACGATAGTGATCGGCGGAACGGTGGTGCTGCAGCCGGTCTCGATCCTGCATGGTGGGATCGCGATCAACGTGGTGAGCCACTTTGAGGTCTCGCAGCCGAATGCTTTTGGGACGGGAACCACGCAGGTCGTGCAGCAGACCTCGATCCAGGCGCGGGACAAGCCGGTAAACCGGATTGAGCTGCGGCAGGGATCGACGGTCGACGACCTGGTGCGCAACCTGCAGGCCATCGGCGCGACGGCGCGCGATGTGATCTCGATCCTGCAGGCGATGAAGCGAGCCGGTGCCCTTGAGGCCGAGATTGAGGTGCTATGACCATTGCTATCAATAGTCTTCCGTTGGCCGGCCCGACGCTGACGGCCGATCCCGAGCAGCAGCGGCACGCGAAGCTGGTCGATGCGGCGCAGAAGTTCGAGGGCATGCTGCTGCAGGAGATCCTGAAGCCGATGCAGAAGAGCCAGGACGCGGGATTTGGCGAGGATCCGGACTCTGATCGAGACAGCTCGCTCGACACGATGAGCAGCTTCGGCACCGAGGCGGTGGCCGATGCGATTGCGAAGAGTGGAGGGCTTGGCATTGCTAAGCAGGTTCTAAGGAAAGTGTCCGATCTCGACACAAGAACTAAATCGGGACAAGGCAGGTACTAAAGTATAGAGACGCTCCGCCGATGAATGCAGCAGATGGAGGAACTCATGAATATCTCAAATAACGTAAGCACGCAAAGAAGCGAGGCGAACACAGTCTCGTCCGCTTCGGAATCGAAGGCTGTGAGTCAGGCCGCAACTGCGGCGGCGAACACGAAGGCAGCAAACACCAAGGCGGCCGATCAGGCCAATATCAGCTCGGCGAGCGGGGCGATCTCTGCTGCGCTCAACGCGTCTGATGTTCGACAGGACAAGATCGGGCCGATCAAGGCGGCGATCGATGCGGGAACGTACAGCGTCCCTTCGAGCGCCGTGGCGGACAAAGTCATCTCCTCTCTTATCCGGTAGTTGGATAAGCGAGGAGCCAGCAGCGGGGGAGAGTCATGGCAGAGAGCGCAGGGAAACGGCTGTATCTGAGTGACACGTTGAAGCAGACGACGGATGCGCTCACTCAACTCGACACGGCTGCGATCGAGCGGCTGCTGGTGCAGCTGAAGGGGGTTGGTTCGGGCGCGATCGAAGTCGCTCCCGAATCGACCGAGTCGATCGTTCGGAGCCATAAGCTGCTGGCTTCGGTGCTCTCGGTGACGGAGCGGAACCTGTCGGTTCTGGATCGACTGCATACGCGGCTGCATCCGCAGGATGAGCTGCGGCTTGGCTCGCGGAAGGCTGCGGGCAAGATTGGGATGAGGTCAGCATGGGAACAATAAGCTCACTGTTGAACCTCGCGCAGGAAGCTCTGAACGCCGATCAGGCGGGATTGAACGTGACTGCGAACAATGTGGCCAATCAATCTACGGTTGGTTATACGCGTGAGGTGGTGAATGACACCGCGCAGGACTCGATCACGATCAACGGCATCAGCTATGGCGATGGCGTGATTGCGGGCTCAGCGACCTCGGTGCGTGATCGCGTGCTTGAGCAACGGGTTGAGCAGCAGACGCAGATCCAGTCGCAGAGCGCGACGCTGCAGTCGGCGCTCGAGCAGGTGGAGAGCATCTTCGGGATTACGGACTCATCGACCTCGTCGAGCCTGACGCAACTTGGGACGACTGTGGATGCGTTGTTCAACTCGTTCACTGCGCTGGCGAGCGATCCTTCGGGCAGCGCGACGCGCGAGGCCGTGTTGACTGCGGCTTCGAACCTGGCGAGTACGCTGAACCAGACGAGCACGCAGATTACTGAGACGACCAACTCGCTGCAGACCAGCGCAATCCAGACGGTTGGTGAGATCAATCCTTTGCTGACGCAGATTGCCAGCCTGAACGAGAAGATCGCGACGGCGAGTCCAAATACTGATGCAGGTGTGCTCGAAGACCAGCGGCAGGCGGCGATTGCCCAGCTCTCGACGTACGTTGGACTCGACCAGATTACGACCTCGCTGAATGGGATCGATCTGACGACGACGAATGGAGCGCCTTTGGTCTCGAGTGAGGTTTCGTATCCGCTCAGTACAGGCGTTGTGAGCGGCGCGTTGCAAATTTACGGTGGAAGCGGAACGAATGTGACAAGCGGGCTGACCGGGGGCTCCCTCGGTGGGACGTTAGCGGCGTTGAGTACCGACCTCCCCACGATTGAGAACAGTATCGATACGCTGGCTTACTCGATCGCGACTGCGGTGAATACGCAAAATAGCGCGGGGCTGGACGCGACCGGGGCTGCGGGCGGCGATCTGTTTAGCATCGGTACTTCGTCGACCGGTGCTGCGGCAACGATTGCGCTGGCGACGAATGATCCGAACGCAGTCGCTGCGGCTGGAACCGGTGAAGGCTCGACCGGCAACACCAATGCGAATGCGCTGGCGGCGCTGGCGACGGGAACGATCGTCTCCGGCGAGACGGCTTCGGACTTCGTCTCGAACACGCTGGCGACGCTGGGCGATGCGGCGCAGACGGCGACTAACGATGCGACGGTGCAGCAGGCCTCGCTGACCCAGTTGACGGCGCAGCGGGACGCGCTTTCGGCGGTCTCGCTGGACACCGAGGCGTCGAACCTGACTGAGTACCAGAGGTCGTACCAGGCGGCGTCGCAGGTGTTCTCGATCGTGGATACGCTGCTGGCGAGTGCGATCAACCTTGGGGTTGAGACGGCGGTCAGCTGACTGCCGTTGAGTACCCTCATCGACGTTCCCAGAGAGATTCCCAGAGACAACGTTAGAAGACGGAAGGCGAGACGAGGAGCGTGGTATGCAGATCGACCCGAATTATCTGAAATCGGTCGTGACCTCCCTGAACAACACGACGGCTTCGGAGGCACAGCTGACCAACGAGCTCTCGAGCGGGCTCTCGATCACAAGCCTGGCGAGCAATCCGTCGGCGGTGGGGCAGAGCACGCTGTATAGCTCGGCGATCAGCCGGGACGATTCGTATGTTCAGGCCGCGACGACGAGTACGTCGGTGGCGCAGGTGACGGACTCGGCACTGGGCGAGGTGGTGTCGCAGCTGACCAATGCGATTTCGCTCGGGATCGAGGGGGCGAACGATCCTTTGAGCTCGAGCAATCGGAGTACGGTGGCGACACAGATTGCGTCGATCCAGGAGCAGGTGCTGTCGCTGGCCAATACCAGCTACCTGGGCCAGTATGTCTTCGCCGGCAGCAAGGGGACGGTGCAGCCGTATACGCAGAACATCGCGACGACTCCGGTGACGACGACGTATAACGGCGACACCGCGTTGCAGTACACGACGACGCCGACGGGGCAGAAGATCCAGACGAACCTGCCGGGTTCGACGGTCTTCGGCACGGGCAGCTCGAGCGTCTTTACGGCGCTGAACCAGTTGGTCGCGGACTTGAACGGTGGTGCGTCGTCGGCCACGATACAGGCGGATACGGCGACAATCTCGAATGGGCTGGCGACAGTGACGACGCAGCGGAATGTGATCGACAACTCGCTGTCGCAATTGCAGTCGACGAGCTCGTATACGCAGACGACGGAGACGCAGTTGGAGGCGTTGCAGACGACGCTGATCTCGACCAATACGGCGAGTGTGGCGACGCAGTTGAGTAGCCTGGAGACGCAGGGGCAGGCGCTGGAGAGCGTCGTCGCGACGCTTGAGAAGAACAGCTTGTTCGACTACCTGCACTAATCTGAAAAGACAAAACCGCCCTGCGCGGGCGGCGGTCCCATCGGGACATGTGATCCGCTTCGCGGTGGTGCTCCCGTTGGTCGCAAATGGAATCTGGTGGCGACCAGCGGGAGAACCACGCGAAGCGATCACACACCACGAAGTGGTCGGCCCGCGCGGAGCGGGTCCGTCCGGCAGGACTGTGCTTCTACGGATTTGCAGGGGTACCCCCCATCCCCCAATGCCCGGGGCTAAGCCATTTCGATTCTTATCGATGCGATCGGCTGGTGTCGCATCTGTAGGAATCTATGAGGGTTACCGCTAAAAATAAGATTCGACAAGAGTTAGCGGAAATCAGAAAAGCCCCGGCTGTTGCCCGGGGCTTTTCTTGATCTCTACTTCAAGGATAGCAGGTTGGATAGAGCCTTTATGCCAACTCTATTTCCTTTGGTTTGTTTGGCTTAGGTGGTTTATGGGGTTGACAGGGTCTCTTGCTGCCGGGCGGGGTTCGATAGACTGGAGTGCATGGTGGAGACGCGATGATCGAGGCGCTGCGGTTTCTGTGGAATGCGACGCGAGGGTATAGGCTGACGCCGTGGCGTAGTCCGTATCTGCGCTGGCGGGTGGAGACCTACTCGGGTAAGAAGGCGGATGGGTTGAGGATTCGGGACTTCTGGGATCTGTTCTGGTCGGAGCGGCGGCAGTTTTTGCGGTTTCTGGGGTGGGTGCGCGAGATGCGTGGGCTGGCTTCGGAAGCGGAGTGAAGATGTCCTGCCGGACGGGCCCGCTGCGCGCGGGGCGGTCCCTTCGGGACATGTGATCGCTTCGCGTGGTGCTCCCGATGGCCGCAAGAGAAGATTGTGCGGACCGAGGAGGGGATTGTGGCGATGACGCGGCGGGAGATGCTGGCGCTGGCTGGGGGAGCGCTACTCGCTGGCCCGGTTGCATGGGGTGAGCGCGAGGAGGCGGGAACGCTGTGGCGGCTCGCAATGGCCAGGGAGCTTTTGAGCGGGTGTGCGGTGGTGCCTTCGCTGCTCGAGAAAGATGCGGCGTATGCGGCACTGGTGAAGACGCAGACGAACATCCTCGTTGCCGAGAACGCGATGAAGTGGGCGGCGTTGCGGCCTTCGCCGATGGAGTTCGACTTCCATGATGCGGACAAGCTGATGGACTTTGCCCAAGCCAATGGGATGCAGGTGCGCGGGCATAACCTGTGCTGGCATCGGCAGCTTCCGAAGTGGTTCGATGCGGCGGCGACGACGGCGAATGCGAAGGAACTGCTGGCGGTGCATATCGGGACGGTTGCGGGGCGGTATCGCGGAAAGATGCACTCGTGGGACGTGGTGAACGAGGCGATTGAGCTAAAGGATGGGAGGCCGGATGGGCTGCGGAACTCGCCGTGGTTGAAACTGATTGGCGGGGAGTATATCGAGCTGGCGTTTCGGGCGGCGCGGCAGGCGGATCCGACCGCGCTGCTGACGTATAACGACTACGGGATTGAGGCGGAGGATACGGCTTCGGAAGCGAAGCGGGCGGCGATGCTGCGGCTGCTGCGGTGGATGAAGCAGCGGAAGGTGCCAATCGATGCGCTGGGGGTGCAGTCGCATCTGCAGGCGCGGAAGGCGGGGGATAAGGATTCGGGCTCGACGTATGGGAAGGGGCTGATGCGGCTGATTGAGAATGCGCGGGAGATGGGGCTGCAGGTGTTTGTAACGGAGATGGATGTGAACGATCGACACCTGGGGCCGGATGTCGAGGCGAGGGATGCGGCGGTGGCGGAGACGTATCGCGAGTATCTGGAGATGGTGTTGCAGGATAAGGCCGTGACGGCGGTGCTGACGTGGGGAATTACGGACAGATATACCTGGCTAAATGGGGAAGACTCGCGGGTGGATAAGGTGCCGGAGAGGCCGCTGCCGTTCGACAGGGAGTACCAGGCGAAGCCTGCGTTTTATGCGATGCGTGAGGCGTATGGGATGCCGCGCAAGGGCGCGGGTTCACGGTAATTCGCGGGCGGCTGGCTTATGATGACGGTGGTGCCGTGGTTCGACATGCGGCTTGATGGTGCGCAATGGTGCGCGGATGTTTCATGAAACAGCAGGATGAAGCGACAGGAGATTTATGGGCGAGTGGATCAAGGTAACGGCGAGCGATGGGCATGAGTTGGATGCGTATGTGGCGACTCCGGCGGGCGAGCCGATCGGCGGGTTGGTTGTGATGCAGGAGATCTTTGGCGTCAATAAGCAGATCCAGGGCGTAGTGGATGCGTATGCGCAGGATGGGTTTCTGGCGATTGCGCCGTCGACGTTCGACCGTTATGAGAAGGGCGTGCAGATCGGGTATGAGGGCGAGGATCTGAAGAAGGCGTTTGAGCTGTACCAGAAGCTCGATGTGAAGACGGCGCTGCTCGATGTGGCGGCTGCGTTCAAGAAGGCGAAGGAGCTGACCGGGAAGGGTGTCGGCGTGACGGGGTTCTGCTATGGCGGGCTGATGAGCTGGCTTTCGGCGACGCGTGGCGAGACGGATGGAATGAAGCCGGCGTGCACCGTGGGGTACTATGCGGGCGGCGTGGGTGGCGTGGCGACGGAGCAGCCGGTTTGTCCGGTGATGCTGCATTTTGGGGGCGCGGACTCGCATATTGGCGTCGACCAGATTGATGCGGTGCGGACGGCGCATCCGGATGTGAGCGTGTATGTGTATGAAGGCGCTCAGCACGGGTTCGCGAATGTAGGGCGCAAGGAGTATGCGCGGGAGGCGGCGAAGCTGGCGCGGGAGCGGACGGTGGAGTTTTTGAAGAAGCACATCGCGTAGAAACGACAAGTGCGCCCTGCGCTGGCGGCGGTCCCATCGTGACATGTGATCCGCTTCGCGATGGTGCTCCCGATGGTCGCAAGAGAAGATTATGCCGACCATCGGGAGGACCACGCGAAGCGATCACACACCACGAAGTGGTCGCGGCCCGCGCAGGGTGCTTTTCCCTGCGGGCAGCGGCCTGCGCATTTTGACGGTTCGATGAATTGCCCGGATATCGAACCGGTGCTAAACTTTTACAGACACTACGAGTGGACAAGAAGAAGATCAGGAGCAAGAACTGCTGTGTTGGCATCCGTAAAGAAGACAGACATTATCGAGAAATTTCGCACGCATGAATCGGACACCGGGAGCCCGGAGGTTCAGATCGCGATTCTGAGCGAGCGCATCGGCGAATTGACGGAACACTTCAAGACGCACAAGAAGGATCACGGCTCGCGCCGCGGTCTGCTTATGCTCGTGAGCAAGCGCCGCCGCCTTCTGGACTACCTGAAGAAGTGCGATGCGGACCGCTACCGCGACGTCATTGGGAAGCTTGGCATCCGCAAGTAGTCCCTCCTCCGGAGATACCATCCACACCATGAAAGTTTGCTCGGCCCGTCAACATACGGCTGCAGATCTGGTTCAGGGCCGTTCCTCGGCTTGTGCCTTCCTCTGGAGCTGTTAAGTGATGAGCCGGGCGACGCTTTCGTGCATGGATGCTGGACCCTCGGCACAGGTGACGCACGCATTGGCGCAGCGGACTCTCATATCGACAACGAAATCTATCGGAGCGGCGCAGCTCGCGGAAGATGCCCTGGGCGTCTTCGTGAAGCTGCGCCTTTCGCGTTTCTAACGGCCAGTTGGCCGGGACCGCGTGAAGCTTCCCTCAAGTTTCCATCATAAAAAACACGACGCATACGAGAAGAGGAATAACGATGAAGCAGGATGTCATAGTTGAGCTTGCCGGCGGCAAGCAGATCAAGTTTGAAACAGGGCGGATTGCCAAGCAGGCCTCGGGCGCTGCCTTTACGTCGAGCGGCGACAATGTGATTCTGGCGACGGCTGTGGCCTCGCCCGATCCGAAGGAAGGAATCGACTTCTTCCCGCTGACCGTTGAGTATCGCGAGTTCACCTATGCGGGTGGACGCATCCCCGGTGGGTTCATCAAGCGCGAAGGACGTCCGAGCGAGAAGGAAGTGCTGACCAGCCGTCAGATTGATCGTCCGATTCGTCCGCTGTTCCCGGAGGCCTTCCGCAACGAGACGCAGGTGGTTGCGTTTGTGTACTCGGCCGACAAGGAGAACGATCCGGATGTGCTGGGCATCAACGGTGCGAGCTGCGCACTGGCGCTGAGCGATATCCCGTTCCACGGCCCTGTGGGCGCGGTGCGCGTTGGCTTGATCGAAGGCGAGTATCTCGTGAACCCGACGTATGCGGAGCGCGCGGTGAGCAAGCTGAACATCATGGTCGTCGGCACCAAGGACGGCATTGTGATGGTCGAGTCTGGCGCGAAGGAAGTGTCCGAAGAGCATGTTGTGGGAGCGATCGAGTTCGCGCATGTGGAGATCAAGAAGATCTGCGCGGCGATCGAGGACCTGGTGAGCCGCGCGGGTAAGACCAAGCGTACGGTGACGCCGGTTGAGACAGACGAGGTGTACCTCGGCGAGCTGAAGTCGAAGATCGGCGAGCGTTTGGCGGATGCGCTTGATACCAAGAAGCACCCCAAGTTCGACAGCTACGCGTTGGTCAAGGAGATCAAGGACGAGCTGAAGAAGGGTCTGCCGGAAGGCGATGCTTCTGCTCCGAAGAAGCTGAGCAAGTACTACGAGTTGCTGCGCGAGAACATCTTCCGCGACCAGGTGCTGAACGACCGGATCCGTCCGGATCATCGTGCGTTCGACGAGATTCGTCACGTCGAGATCGAAGTTGGCGTGCTGCCGCGGGTTCACGGTTCGGCGCTGTTTACGCGTGGTGAGACGCAGGCTCTGGTGAGTGCGACGTTGGGTACGACCGACGATGCGCAGCGCCTGGAGAGCTACGAAGGCGAGCAGAAGCGTCGCTTCATGCTGCACTACAACTTCCCGCCGTTCTCGGTTGGTGAGGTTGGACGTATGACGGGCGTTGGCCGTCGTGAGATCGGCCACGGCGCGTTGGCGTATCGTGCGATCGAGGCTGTGCTGCCGGGTGAGGATGAGTCGCCGTACACGCTGCGCGTGGTGTCGGACATTCTCGAGTCGAACGGTTCGTCGTCAATGGCTTCGGTGTGCGGTGCTTCGCTGGCGCTGATGCAGGCGGGCATTCCGCTGAAGGGCGCAGTTGCCGGTGTGGCGATGGGCCTGGTGAAGGAAGGCGACAAGTACGCCATTCTGACCGACATTGCTGGTGCGGAAGATCACTACGGCGATATGGACTTCAAGGTGGCCGGTACCCGCAAGGGCATCACGGCGCTGCAGATGGACATCAAGATCATGGGCATCACGCCACAGATTATGCGTGAGGCTCTGGAGCAGGCTCGCCGTGGCCGTCTCTTCCTGCTGGACACGATGGATGCAACGATTGCCGGAGCGAGCGAAGAGAAGTCACAGTTTGCGCCGCGCATTCATACCATCCAGATTCCGACGGACAAGATCCGCGACCTGATCGGACCGGGCGGCAAGGTGATTCGTGGAATCATCGACGCGACCGGCGTAAAGATCGATGTGGACGATACGGGCCGCGTGAATGTGGCTTCGAGCGACGCCGATGGACTGGCGCGCGCGATCCAGATGATCAGCGACATTACGGCTGTTCCGGAGATCGGCAAGACGTACCTGGGCAAGGTGGTTCGTATCGCCGAGTTCGGTGCGTTCGTCGAGATCTTCCCTGGAACGGATGGCCTGCTCCACGTCTCCGAGATCGCGGAGCATCGCGTGAAGGAAGTGAAGGACGAGCTGCGTGAGGGCGATCAGATCCTGGTGAAGGTTCTGTCGATCGAAGGCAACCGCATCAAGCTTTCGCGCAAGGCTGTACTGCGTGAGCAGCGTGCGAAGCTCGGTCTGCCTGAGCCCGGTACGGTCGGTCTCGATGCGAGTGCGGCTCCTGCTCCTGCTGCGCAGGGTGAAGCGGCTGGATTCGATGAGGATCTGGACGATGAGGATGGCGACTTCGATGGTGAGGCGGGTGAGGGCGAAGAGGTCTCCGAAGCGGATGCCGATGAGCCGAACTTCAACCGCGCCGACGGCGTTCCGGTTGGAGCGGGTGCTCCTGCTGCGGGCGGCCGTCGTCCGGCGGGTACGCCGGGTGAGGGTGGTCGTCGTCCCGGCGCACGTCGTCGCCGTGGCGGTCGTCGTCCGGGTGCGGGTGGCGGTGCTCCTGCGGCAGGTGGTTCGCAGGGCGGCGGCAATCGGTAGTCTTCAACAACGTAGGAATGAGAATGGGTCGCGCTTCGGCGCGGCCCTTTTTCGTTTGCGCGGGAATATTTGTGGGCGGCTTGATGAAGCGGATGGAACTGTTGGGAGTGGTTGCGCTGTGCGTGTGGTCGGGGAGTGGGTGGCTGCTGACCGAGGCTTGGCCGACGGAGCTTTCGGATTCATTTGTGGGGATGCTGCACTTTGGGTTGATCGCGGTGGTGGCGGTTGTGCTCGCGCTGCGTGGTGCGCGAGGGGCGGCTCGCTTGCCGGTTCGCAGGGAACTGGAGATTGCGCTGGTTGGGGTGATGTTGTTCGCGGTGCCGACGCTCGGGCTGCGGCTAGCGCGGACGGGGATGACTTCGTTCGCTGAGGTTGCGGTCTTCGCGGCGGTTCCGCTGGTGATGGCGGTTCTGGCAACGTTGGCGCAGGAGGCGGCTTCAGAGGGAGGGTTGGGGCAGGCGATTACGCCGGGGCTGGTTGGGTTTTGTGGAGCGCTGCTGCTGTTTCCGTTGTGGGTGCCGGGGTCGCTGCGGCATGAGCTTGCGTTGGCGGCGACGGTTGGGTGCGCGGTGCTGGTGGCGTGGGCGAGCCTGAGAGTGCGGGTGGTACTCGATGGGGTCGATTGGGCGCTGGCTGTGGCGATTGTTGCGGGAGCGAATGCGCTGGTGTTTGCTGCGGCTTGGTTGGCCGGTGGCGATGCGTTGCCGGGGGTGCGGGCGCTTGGTGTTGAGCTGGTGCGAGGTGCGGTGTTCGATCTGCCGCTGGTGGTGTTGACGGTGTGTTTGATGGGGAAGGTTGAGCCGGAGCGGCTCGGGGCGCGGTTTCTGCTGGCTCCGCTGGTGACGGTGGTTGAGGGCTATGCGCGGGAGCGGGGACCGCTTGATCTGCGGACGATGGCGGCGGTCGCACTGATTGCGGGTGGTGGGGTGTGGGTGCTGGTCCGGCGGCAGGCGGATGGGCCGATGACGATTCTGGCTGAGTAGGGTGGAGTGTATGGGGCGCGGGGTACGTCATGCGCGGGTAGGTTCGGGGGAAAGAAAGCTGGTTTTCGACAGGTTGATTGAGGGGTACACTGCGGGAGATGGCTGCCTCAATCTACATCGTCGTTGAAGGGGAAGACCCGGGGTTTGACATCTTCGTCAACGGCCGGTCGCTGGCGCGCAATGAAGATGCACTGGAGCGGCTGGCGATCCGGCTGGGCGTGCGGCCGCTGATTGAGTTTTTTTCGGCGGATGAGAACTCGATGGCGCTGCTGATCGAAGAGGGTGCGGGGAATCCGGAGCTGCTGCGGAGTCTGCCGCCGCCGCAGTGGTATGCGGCGACTGAGGGGCTGTTGACGGTGGAAGCGATGTTGAGCGCGCTGGGAGAGGATCCGCTGCAGCTTGGGAGCGAGGGGACGCAGGTGCTTTCGGAGCTTGAGGAGTATGCGCGGGTGTTGCGGAAGACGGAGCAGCGTGGGCTGCGGTGGCATGTTGCGGTGAGCTGGCGTTAAGAGCAAATGCGCCCTGCGCGGGCGCGGTCACTTCGTGACATGTGATCCGCTTCGCGTTGGTCCTCCCGCTGGTCGGCACAGAGTTTGCTGACTGCATAAAAGGATTGATTGAACGGTATACATCCCACCCTTCGACCATGCTGCTGTCGAAGGATGGGGCACCCGAACAGGTGTGGTCGGGATGAGTCCAGCGCCGACCAACGGGAGGAGCACGCGAAGCGATCACACACCACGATGGGTTTGCCGCCCGCGTAGGGCGCTTTTCGTTTTAGTGACGGGTTTCGGTTGATCCGGCTGGGGCGACAGGAAGGTCTCCTTCGCCGAGCTTGCGGTGGAAGAACTCGAGGACGTCGGCGTACAGCTTGAGGGCCAGCTGGGGGTCGTAGCGGAGGCCTTCGTCGCGCATGAAGGCGTGAGCGCCGTTGACCTCGTGCCAGGTGATGAGCTTGCTGAGCTCGTTTAGGCGGGCGAGGACCTTCATGCGGCCTTCGAGGGAGATGTGCGGGTCCTGGCGGCCCCAGATCATGAGCAGCTCGCCCTGGATGTCTTTCGCGCGCTCGAGAGAGTCGTCGTGCATGCCTTCGCCAAGCGAGCCCTTGTGGATGTCGGTGGCGTAGAAGCAGGCGGTGCCGAGGACGTCGGGGTTCATACCGGCGCGGAAGGCGAGGTGGCCGCCGATGCAGATGCCCATGGAGCCGAGCTTGCCGGTGCAGTCGGGGCGCGACTTCAGGTGGTCGAGGACGGCGCGGGCGTCGGCATCGTAGTGCTCGAGTTTCTTGGTGGTCTTGAGGATGTTGCCGCGGTCGGAGCCTGCCTGGTCGTAGGCGAAGACGGTGCCTGCGGGTTCGAACTCGTGGTAGATCTCGGGCATGGCGACGATGTAGCCGTGACCGGCGAGCATGGCTGCGGTGCGGCGGATGGGCGCGGTGATCTGCAAGATTTCTGAGTAGAAGATAATGCCGGGGTAACGGCCGGGGGCGGCGGGGCGGACGATGTGGGTGCACATGGGGCCGGAGGGCGTGCTGAGCTCGACGTGCTCGTCGTTGATGATGATCATCGGGGTGGGCCTCTTTCGTGGCGCAGCGTTAAGGCTGCGCGGTTCGATTGCGATTGTACTGCCGGGTGGTTATACGACGGCGGCTGCGAGCTTGCCGAGGAGAGCGGTGTGAGGGAGGCCGTCCGCGTAGGTCTTGAGGACGAGCGAGCGGAGGACGGGCATGCGCATCGCGCGGAAGCCGCGCTGCGGCTGCTTGTAGAACGCCTTTGCGGCGCGGTGGGAGAAGGCTAAGGTCTCTTGCAATGGGCGGAGGTGCGTGGCGTATGCGGTGGCGATGTTTTTGTTGGAGGAAAGGAGGATGGCGGCTGCGGCGGCTTGCCCGCTGACGATGGCGGAGTGGATGCCTTCGCCGGTGAGTGGGTCGACGAGGCCTGCGGCGTCTCCGACTAAGAAGACGCGGCCTTGCGGGATGTACTGGTGGCCGCCCATGCCGAGATGCTGGCCGGTGATGTGGGTGGGGATGAGGCCGAGTTTTTGCTGGGTGTATTCGTTGAGGAGAGTGCGGGTGACTTGCTTGAGTTTTTCTTCGTCGTTTGAGGAGGACTCGTCGGGGGCGAAGGCGCCGACGCCGATGTTGATGTGGTCGCCCTTGGGGAAGAGCCAGCCGTAGCCGCCGGGGAGTGGGGTGAAGTCGAAGATGAGGTCTTGCGGGTGGGTGCCGGGGGGAAGGTTGGTGAGGGCGGTGTAGGGGACGGTGGCTTCGAGGGCGAAGCCTCGGGTGTACCAGGTTGGTTCGGCGGGGAGTTGGGCGGTGGTGGATTCGGGGTGCTGGGACAGGCGGCGGGTCTGGCCGTTGGAGCCGTCGGCGCCGATGAGGACGGGGGCCTTGAGGGTTTCGGGGCCTTTGTCGGTGAGGATGGTGAGTTCGATGTGGTCCGGGGTTTCGCGGAGGGCGATGAGGGAGTTGATGGTGCGGAGGGTGGCTCCGGCGGCGAGGGTCTGGTTGAGGCAGAAGGCGTCGAAGCGCTCGCGGACGGCCATGGCGCAGATGGGGTTGCGGGTGCGGACGCGGACCTCGCGGTGCTTTGGCTCGTCGGAGTGCTGTTGGAGGACGATCTCGTGGCAGACGCGCTCGACGATGGGGTCGACGGAGTAGCGGAGGGCTTTGAGGGTCTTGCGGGTGAGGCCGCAGGCGCAGGCTTTGTGGCGGGGGAAGGTGCGGCGATCAAGGAGGAGGACGCGTTTGCCGGCTGAGGCGAGGTCGTAGGCGGCGGCGCAGCCTGCGGGACCGGCTCCGACGATCAGGACGTCGTAGTTTTGTTCGATTGCATGGTCGGCGGGGCCGGAGGACATGTAAGCGATTCTACGTCAGTGGGGCGTTGCGCCGGTACCCTCCCCCCTCCGGCGTTTTTGCGCAAAGTCTTCGAACGATGGAGGTTAAGGGGTGACCTTGTGTTTTGGGGCGTTGGTCAGGGGTGCTTGTGGGAGGGTGTTTTGTCAAATGCAAAGCGCCCTGCGCGGGCGGCGGTCACGAAGTGACGTGTATACCGCTTCGCGTGGTGCTCCCGATGGTCGCAACAGAAGATTGTGCCGACCAACGGGAGGACGGCGCGAAGCGATCACGCGTCACGAAGTGACCGCCGCCCGCGCAGGGCGCTTTTCGGCTTTAGTGGCCGTGGTGGTAGCCGCCGCCGTTGCCGTGCATCTCGACACGGCCACCGTTGGGATGGACGTAAGGATGCGCGTAGGGATGGGCGTAGACGCCGCGGTTGTAGAAGGTGCGGCCCCACGGGCGGTGGTCGATGAAGATGGCGTGGGCGCCCCAGCCGAAGCCAGCGCCGCCCCAGCCGAAGACGCCGAAGCTTGGGCCGATGACGATGGCGGGACCGAAGCGGATTCCGCCTGCGATAAAGAAGCCGGGACGCGGGGCGTAGAAGACGACTGCCGGGTTGTAGACAGGGACGTAGAGGTAGGCCGGGTTGACGGGGTCGATCTCGACGTAGCCGCCGTTGTCGACGACGTTGTCGTAGGGGGTGGGGGCGAGGTAGCCGTAGTTGCGGGCGGCGTGGCGGTTGAACTGGACGGCGTCCATGACGTCGTTGCGCTGGTTGAGGACGGCGTTGCCGAGGGCTCCGGTCCACTGCGGATCACGCGCCATCATGTCGAGGACGGTGGGGAAGGGCAGGAGGGCGAGGATGCTGGGATCCCAGGGGAGGTTGTCGGCGGCGATGGCTCCGGCGAGCGCGTCGCCCTTGAGGAAGGCGTGCTGCTGGGCCCATGTGGCGGCGTCGGGAATCTCGTTCCAGAAGGTGGAGGCGGTGAGGACCTGGGCGAGCAGCGGATCGGGATAGAGCGCGATGCGCTGGGTGATCTGGTCTAGCTGCTGCGGCGGCATGGCGGGCGGGGGGCGCGCGGGGGGGGGGGGGGCCCCCCGGAGCGCGGGGGGGGGGGGCGGCCTGGGGGTCGGCGGGGGCCTGCTGGTCTGACGGCTGGTTGCCCTGGGTATATGGTGGCGGTGCCGGGGCCTGACGGACGATGGGGGCCGGTGGCTGCTGATCGGGATATTGGGCGAATGCCGTTGCTCCGGTGAGGAGAAGGGCGCAAAGAGGAAGCGAAGAGAGTTTTTTCATGGCCGCGTTGTACCTATCTTTCCTTGCATAGGAAGGAACGGGTTTTTGCGGGGAAAGTTGCGGTGGGGGGCGGGGGCGATGTGGTGGGTGGCGGTTTTTCCTTTGGTCCATCGCTTCCGAGAATGGCGTTTATGGGGAGTTGTGGAAACAGGCCGCCTCGCATTGAGGCTTTTGATCGTAGCCCACTGTCGGAGGTGGCTTCGACAATGGGCTTGGAAGTGTGTTGCGAGAGCCGCAGCACAGGGCAAGAGTTACCGGCGATGTTGCGCTTCAGCCATCCAGGCGACAGCGTCAGCACCAGCTGCCACACGCAGCGGTGCAGATGAATCGTTGGCGACTCGCCAGATCGCTTCGGAGACATCGTTGGCATGGGTCACCGGTCCGGAGCTGTCGCGCATGCTGGATAAGACGCGCTCGATCATCGGCCCGTAGTCCGGGTTGTCGGTACCACGCAGGTGCGGAAATGCGTTCGCACCAAACCTTGTCTCGGGCGATCTTCCTGGCAGGACCAGATGCACACGCACACCTAAGGGCTGCATCTCCAGCGCTAAGGACTCGGTGAAGGCGTCGACTGCGGCCTTGCTTGCTCTGTACAGACCAATCAGAGGAAGTGCTTTGATTGTGACGGACGATGTTACGTTGATGATCACGCCCGAGCGGCGCTCGCGAAACGATGGAAGCACGGCCTGAACCATCGCAAGCGTCCCGAACGTATTGGTTTCGAACAAACTACGCGCTGTATTGAGGTCGACCAGCTCGACCGGCGATGGCAAGCCAAAGGCTGCATTGTTGACCAACACATCGATGGGGCCGGCATCGGCTATCGCACGAGCAATGCTCTCCGGCTTGGTCACATCCAGTGGCAGAACCTGCAAATGATCCGACTTTGGCAGCACGTCCGTGTTTGGCGTTCGCATCGTCGCCACGACATCCCACCCACGATCGAGAAAGAATTTCGCTGCGTCCAGGCCAAAGCCTGACGAGCAACCGGTAATGAGAATCTTCGACATCAGCACCTCCAGATGCAAACCAACAAGTCTGAAGATAACTTTGATCAGAAGGACTTTCTATAGTTGACAGTCGCTGATTCTTTTGCGAGAGTCTTGATGTGTCGAATGATCCGTTGGCTGAGGTTGTGACCTTGCTTCAACCCACAGCCCGCTTCTCCAAGTTGGTAGAGTGCGCCGGAGAGTGGAGAGTCCACCGCCCAGCAACCGGGGATCCGTTTTACTGCGCGATCCTTGAGGGTTCTAGTCGCGTCATCGTGGATGGACAAGCGCTTACGTTGCAAGCCGGGGATTTCCTGCTGGTGCCTGCAATGCACGACCTCATCAACGAGAGCCTGACACCGCCTCCGGATGGGGTGACAACATCACCGGTCGAGGTCAGCCCCGGACGCTTTCGCATAGGCGAACAAAGCGGCCCCGCCCAGTTGCGCATTCAACTAGGACACTGCCGCTTTGATTCCCCTGACGCAGGGTTACTGGTCTCGTTGCTACCGCAGGTCATTATCGCCCGCGGCGAGCCGAGGCTCGCTCTTCTTCTGCAACTGATCAACGAAGAGACTCGTGCACGGCGTTCTGCGCGGGACTTTGTGCTTCAAAGGCTGTTGGAGGTGATGTTGATTGAGGCACTACGGTGCGGCATCGACGCATCCTCCGCACCCGGTCTCGCTCGCGGGCTGGCCGACGAGCGTCTTGCCATCGCGCTGCGAGCAATCCACGCACGGCCCGAACATTCCTGGACTGTGGCAAATCTCGCTAAGGATTCGGCTCTGTCTCGCTCAGCCTTCTTCGCGCGCTTTGCTCGCACGGTAGGGTTGGCTCCGATGGCATATCTACTCGCCTGGCGAATGGCGCTGGCGAAGAAGCGGCTGAGAGGACGAGAATCGGCTATCGAACAGATCGCGGAAAGCGTGGGTTACAGCTCGGCCAGCACATTCACGATAGCGTTTACCCGCCATGTAGGTATTCCGCCAGCACGTTACGCGCGGATGCAAATGAACGGGCGTGATCAGGCAATACCCGTCAACCCCTCAAACTCGTAAAAGCCGCTGCTTATGGGTTGAGAGGGTAGGTGATTATGAGAATAAAAACTCCTTGGTGCGGAGTTCTTTGACGGTGTCGCGGAGCTTGGCGGCCTTTTCGAATTCGAACTTCTTGGCGGCTTCGCGCATGTCGGATTCGAGCTTGACGATGTAGGTGTCGAGATCGGCCTGGGTGTTGAAGTCGGGAACGCCTTCGGCGTCGTCGGTGAGGTCGGCGTAGTCGGCTTTAAGGATGCCGGCAAGACCCATCTCGAGGGGGCGGATGATGCTGGCGGGTGTGATGCCGTGCTCTTCGTTGTAGGCGATCTGCTTCTCGCGGCGGCGGTCGGTCTCGTTGATGGCGCGCTGCATGGAGTCGGTCATCTTGTCGGCGTAGAGGATGGCTCGGCCTTCGAGATGGCGGGCGGCGCGACCGATGGTTTGGATCAAGGAGCCCTGGGAGCGGAGGAAGCCTTCCTTGTCGGCGTCGAGAATGGCGACGAGCGAGACCTCGGGGAGATCGAGGCCTTCGCGGAGGAGGTTGATGCCGATGAGGACGTCGTACTCGCCCTTGCGTAGGTCGCGGAGGAGGCGGATGCGTTCGAGGGTTTCGATCTCGGAGTGCATGTAGCGGCACTTTACGCCGACCTCGGAGTAGTAGTTGGCGAGGTCTTCGGACATGCGTTTGGTGAGGGTGGTGACGAGGACGCGCTGGTCTTTGGAGACGCGGTCGCGGATCTCGGCGAGGAGATCGTCGATCTGGCCTTTGACGGGGCGGATCTCGACGGGTGGGTCGATGAGGCCGGTGGGGCGGATGATCTGTTCTACAACGACTCCGGCGGCTTTTGTCAGCTCGTAGGGGCCCGGGGTGGCGGAGACGTAGATGATCTGGCCGGTGCGGCCTTCGAACTCGTCGAACTTGAGGGGGCGGTTGTCCATGGCGGAGGGGAGGCGGAAGCCGTAGTCGACGAGGTTTTGTTTGCGGCTGCGGTCGCCGTGCCACATGCCGTGGAGTTGGGGGACGGTGACGTGGGACTCGTCGATGAAGAGGAGGAAGTCGCGTGGGAAGTAGTCGAGGAGGGTCGGTGGGGGTTCGCCGGGGAGACGGCCGGAGAAGTGGCGGGAGTAGTTCTCGATGCCGTGGCAGTAGCCGACGGACTTGATCATCTCGAGATCGAAGCGGGTGCGCTGGTGGATGCGCTGGGACTCGACGAGGCGGCCTTCTTTTTCGAGCTGGGCCTCCCACTCGAAGAGCTCGGCGAGGATGGAGTCGCTGGCGGCCTTCTTGCGCTCGGGCTGGACGACGTAGTGGGACTTTGGATAGATGGGGAGGCGGGAGTACTTCTGGCGGACGGTGCCGAAGAGCGGGTCGATCTGGGAGAGGGAGTCGATCTCATCGCCGAAGAGCTCGATGCGGTAGGCGTTCTCGTCGTAGGTGGGGTAGACCTCGATGATGTCGCCACGGACGCGGAAGGTGCCGCGGCGGAAGTCGACGTCGTTGCGGTCGTAGAGGATCTCGACGAGGCGGCGGGTGATGTCTTCGCGCTTGATGCGCTGGCCTTTTTCGAGGAGCAGCAACATGCCGTAGTAGGCTTCGGGCGAACCTAGACCGTAGATGCAGGAGACCGAAGAGACGATGATGGCGTCGCGGCGCTCGAAGAGGGAGCGGGTGGCGGAGAGGCGGAGCTTGTCGAGCTCCTCGTTGATGGTGGCCTCTTTTTCGATGAAGAGGTCGCCGGCGGGGATGTAGGCCTCGGGCTGGTAGTAGTCGTAGTAGGAGACGAAGTACTCGACGGCGTTGTTGGGGAAGAAGGTTTTGAACTCGTGGTAGAGCTGGGCGGCGAGGGTCTTGTTGTGGGCGAGGATGAGGGCGGGACGGTTCAGCTCCTCGATGATCTTGGCCATGGTGAAGGTCTTGCCGGAGCCGGTGACGCCGAGCAGGACCTGATCCTTCTCGCCGGCGTTGAGGCCGGCGACGAGTTCGCCGATGGCGCGGGGCTGATCGCCCTGCGGTTTATAGCTGGTAGTGAGCTGAAAGTCCATCTTTATAGGATAACGGCTAAAGATGGTTAGGATGGAGAGAGTGCGGCTGCGGGAGCGAAGGCGGCTGGCTACGGAGGAAGGTTGGATGGCGGAGCTTTGGTTGATTCGGCATGGTGAGACGGAGTGGAGCCTGAGTGGGGCGCATACGAGCAGGACGGATATTCCGCTGACCGAGCATGGGCGGAAGCGGGCGGAGGAGTTGAAGGATTTTCTGGGTGGGAAGACGTTTGCGGCGGTGTTTTCGAGCCCGATGCAGCGGGCTCGGGAGACGTGCGCGATTGCCGGATATGGTGATGTGGCGACGATCGACGAGGGGCTGAAGGAGTGGGACTACGGGGTGTATGAGGGGAAGACGACTCCGGAGATTCGTAAGGAGCATCCGGGGTGGTCGGTGTGGAAGGACGAGATTGTCGGGGGCGAGACGGTGGAGCATGTAGGCGAGCGGGCGGATGGGGTGATCGCTCGGGCTCTTGCGGCGGCTGGTTCAGACGGGACGGTTGCGCTGTTCGCTCATGCGCATATTCTGCGGATTCTGGCGGCGCGTTGGATCGGGTTGCCGGCTACGGGTGGGAGTCTGTTCGGGCTGGGGACGGGGTCGCTGAGTGTGCTCGCGTTTGAGCGGGAGACGCGGGTGATCAAGCGGTGGAATCGGGAGTTTGAATAAAGCAGGGAATAGGGACCAGGGATCAGGAAC
>Ga0302314_10003076_pt1 | contig 30886 bp, 26 predicted proteins | sample III_Palsa_N2_3_FD_200533 | JGI IMG/M metagenome (GOLD analysis project Ga0302314, IMG submission 200533) | Peat permafrost microbial communities from Stordalen Mire near Abisko, Sweden - III_Palsa_N2_3 | ecosystem: Environmental > Terrestrial > Soil > Palsa > Peat permafrost | place: Sweden... | reverse complement strand
ATGCACTTCGTGACCTTGTTCAACGGTCGCCGATATGAAGGAATCCCGGGGCACAGCGACTTTCGAGTGATCCAATTCAGCGAGCACGGCATTCCCATCGTGACGCCCGAACAGGTGCTGAGCACCGACAGCGATCCCGATACCAAGCCCACGCGGCTGCTGCTCGGCTCGAGCGCAGCGTCGGACGTCGCCCAGCTCGAGTTTCGAGCCTCGAGCCCGATCATGGCGCTGGTGCTCACCCTGGTGGCCGTTCCGTTGAGCCGGCTGCGGCCGCGCCAGGGGCGCTACGCGCGCGTGGGCTTCGCCATCGTCGTGTATCTGATCTATGCGAACCTTTTGTCCGCTTGCAAGGTCTGGATCGAGAAGGGGCAATTACCGCCCGCGATCGGCGTCTGGTGGGTGCACATTCTGGCCCTCGCGTTCGGTCTGTACCTGGTGTATCGCGAGGGACGAGGCACGTGAACACGCTCGATCGCTATCTCTACCGCACCGTGATGATCTACACCCTCATGGTGATGGCGGTGCTGTTGACACTCGGCGGCTTGTTCCTGTTCATCAGCCAGCAAAGCGACATCGGCACCGGCGACTACGGCGCGGCCGATGCGTTCCTCTACACGCTGCTCAACCTGCCGCAGCAAGTCTCCGAGCTCCTGCCCATCGGAGCTCTGATCGGCGCGCTGATGGGGCTCGGGCAGCTCGCGGCGGGCAGCGAGCTCGTGGTGACGCGCGCCTCGGGCGTCTCGGTATGGCGCATCGCCTGGCCGGTGGGCCTCGCCGGCCTCACCCTGTCGCTCGCGATGTATGCCATCGGCGAGTACGTGGCGCCGCCGCTCGCGCAGTTCGCCAAGCGCGAGAAAACCACCAGCAAGCTTGCCGACGTGAGCTTCGCGGGCACGAGCAGCGCCTGGGTAAAGGACGGCAATCTCATCCTCAGGGTACAGACGGGCGAAGTCGACCAATCCTTCGGCGGGGTGTCGCTGTTCGAGCTCGAAGGCGCGAATCGTCTGCGCTCCATCAAGCGCGCGGATCGCATCTCGGTCGCCGATCCGGGCCGCTGGCGCATGCACGACGTGGCGAGCACCACGTTCGGCGAAGACCACGTGGACAGCGGCGTCATCAAAGAGGTCACCGTGCGCTCGACCATCAATGCGGATTTTTTGAGTCTCGCCGCCACCGATCCCGACTTGCTCACGCTCGCGGGCCTGCGCTCGTATATCGACCACCTCCGCCGCAACAGCCTCGACCCCGCCGTTTACGAGATCGGCTACTGGGGGCGGCTCGCGCGCATTTTCGCGGTGATCATCGTGACCCTGCTGGCGCTGCCTTTCGTGTTCGGTCCGCTGCGTACCGCCGGCGCGGGCACGCGCACGGTCATCGGCGTGATGCTCGGCGTCGTGTTCTTTCTGATTCTGCGCACCGTCGAGAATGGCGGGCAGCTATTCGGATTGAATCCCCTGCTGGTCGGGTGGCTCCCGACCGCGGCTCTTGGATTCTGCACGCTGGTCGCGATCGCGAGAACGCGATAGCACCACCACGCGGGTTCGCGACAGGCGGTCATGCAGCGCGAGGTGCTCGGGATCGGCGTAGAGCCACAGCACCCCAAGTCCGAGCGGGGCCCAGGCCGCCACGCCCCAAAGGAATCGGGCCACGGCGCGAGCGAGTTTCAAAGGTTGCCCCGAGTCGGTGACGGCGCACAGGCGCCAGGCGCGCATGCCCAAGGTCTGGCCGCTGCGCGTCCAGTTGAGCACATAGTAGGCCCCCATGAGGGCGAGTTCCCCGGTGCGAAATGCCCACCAGCGCACGGGTCCGCTCGCCTCGGTCACCTCGCCGCCGTGGATCAGCACGACGATCAAGCTGTAGAGCAGGCCTAAGGCAACGAGCAGCAAGCCGTCGTAGATGAGCGCCGCGAAGCGCCGCCCGAAGCCGGCGCTCGGGCCGCGGATCACGGCGTGGGCGCGGGAGTAGATCCGGGTGCCGCTGCGTGCGGCGCGAGCGGTTTCGCGCCGCCCCGGCCGACTTTCGCAGGCGCGGCGGGCTGGGCCGCCGGCTTGGTTTCCTTCGGCACGAGGAGCTGCTCCAGCGGCCGGAATATGGCGTCGAACCGGTAGCTCGCCACTTCGAACGCGCGATTCTGAGTCTTCGTGTTGAGAGCGGCGTCCTTGGTCGCCTGCACTTCGACCCAGCGCTTGTCCCCCGCTACGGTACCCGTGAGCGTGATGATATTGCCGTCGGCGAGCGTGAACACCGCCTGCGAAGGCTTGCTGAAGTCGATGTCGCTCGCCGCCGCGAGGTCATCGGCGCTGAGGCCGCTCAAGGCGGTGGGCGAGGGCGCGAGCCCCCTGGGGTCCAAGAGCTTGCGGCCGGCGGGCGGCGCGCCGTCGAACGCAAAGCCGTCCTCGCCGGCCTTGAGGCGATGCAAGGTGTAGCCTGCGCCCGCGGCGGGCTTTGCGTCGATGCTCTGGATCTGCGCGGCCGGGATGTCGAGGAGGCGCCCATCGATCCAAGCGCGCGGCTCGACATCCGCGCTGATGGCGGGCGCCACCGTGAAACTCTTGTCCTCGCCGCCGCGGCGGGCGAAATTGCCCTCCCCGACGGGCTTGCCGACGATGACGCTGCGCTTGCCATCTTTCGCGACGAGCGTGATTTGCGTGCCCGCCGCTCCGGGCTTGGCCGGATCATCGACGCCGATGATCGGGAAATTCGCCGGGTTGGAAGTCTTCTCCTCGACGATCTTGGCATCCGCCAATGACAGCAGGAGCTTTTTGACCTTGGCGGCATCGGCCGGATAGCCGGCACGCTGCGCCACCGTCCATCCGTCGCCGGCACGATGCAGCGTGACGCCGGGCGCCGGGGCGCCCTTCTGCAAGTCGATCTCGTCCACCGTCCCGAGCCCGCTCGCAAGCTGCGGCAGGAACGCCGTGCCCTCGGCGCTCGGCTCGCCGGTGTTGCGCCTCGACCCAAGATACAAGGCAGCCGCGAGCACGACGACCGCGGCGACGGCCAACGCCGTGAAGCGTGCGCGGTTCATGCGGGCTTGCCTCCGCTCGCGCGACGCCGGCGCCGCAAGCTCAGGATCAAGGCTCCGGCAAGGGCCACGGCCAGCGGCGCCACGGCGATGTTGAGCACTTTGAGCCACACGTCGAGCCGATTGATCTCGACATCGAGTCCGCGCTGCGTCTCGCGCAGCTCCTTGCGTACGTGCGCCTTCTCCGCCGTGAAGCGCTTGAGCTCTTGCTCCTGTTCGGGCGTGAGCATGAGCGAGGCCTGATCGTTGCGCTTGCTCTGCAGCTCGGTCAGCTTCGATTCGGTTTGCTGCAGCTCAGTCTGCAGCTCGAGCACCTTGGCGCGCAGCCGATCGTCCGCCCGGCGTTTGAGCGCCTCCACGCGCTCGAAGGGGCGCGAAAAGGTCGCGCGTCCGCGAATACTGATGAGCGCGCTCGAGCCGCCCAGGTTGTCGAGCGCATTCGCGACGAAGTCGCCGTTGCTGGCGAATGCCTGCTGGACACGCTGGCCCAGGAGCTCGCGCGTCTGTACCCACATGTAATCCATGAGCATGTCGGTGTCGGCGACGATCACGATATTGGCGGGCCCGGCGGACTTCGCAAGGTGCGCGCTCGGCGGTCCGGCGGACGGTTTCTGATCGGCGGGCGCCCCCTGCGGGTAGGCCGACGACAGGGGACCCGTGATACGCGCCGCGATCGCATAGCGCGTGCCGGTGGGTTTGAAGCCATCGCGCAAGCTCGCGGGATCGGTCATGGGGCCGAAGCGCACTGCGGGCAGCGGGGCGGCGTTCGACGAGCTCATGAGCAAAGGCTCGAACTTGGTGGTCGCGCCGCTGCGCGGCGCGAGGAACCCCGCTGTCGCCACGTTGATCGAGTCGAGCGTGGCGGTATCGACGTCTTTTTTGTTCAGGTCGTCGCTGCGCAGTCCTAAGATGCCGATGTGGCGAGTCGGCGGGCCCTGCATGCTCGAGCGCACCTCGAGCCCGAGATCGAGATCGGCGACGACTTTGGTGGGATCGTAGGCGACGCCCCAGGCGGTGAGCAGGGGCTCCAAGTCGGAGGAGCGATTTGCCCCGGCTCCGGCAAAGGGATTTTGCTGATCCTGGCCGCTCGTGTCCGCGCCGCTGTCGGGATCGACGAACAGCAGGACTTTGCCGCCGCGCATGACGAACTGATCGATGGCATAGAGCGTCTTCGGCGGGAAATTCTTCGGGTGCACGATCATCAATACATCGACGTCTTTGTCGATGTGATCCACATCAGGGGTGAGCGTACGAATGGTGAAGAGCTGCTCGAGCTGCGAAAGAATCGGCCAGGTCTCGCCCATCTGCCCCGTCATGGGGTTGTACTGACCCTGCATCGGCAAGGTGCTCACGACTGCGATGACCGGCTTTTTAGGGCTGGCAAGGTCCTGGATGAGCTTGGCGACGTCGTACTCCAGGAACTCCTCGCGGTCGGGGGTGAATCCGGGAATAACCGAGCGGCCGTCGGTCGAGTTCGTGCCGGCGAGGCCGAAGTAGAGCGATCCGCCCGTGCCGTCGCCCACCTGCAGCGGCTGCAGACCCGCTTCGGAGGCGCGGTCCTCGTCCTCCGAGAAGGGCTGCGGATCGACCACTTGCAGGCGTATCTTGCCGCCCGCGCGCGCCGTCACCTCCTCGAGGAACTCACGCACCCGCGCGGCGTAGGGCATGATGAGCGGCGACTGCTTGGCGGCTGCATCGCGCGAGAAATAAAAGTAGAGATTGATCGGCTCCTTGAGCTCGGCGAGCACCTGCTTGGTGCCCGGACTCAAGGTGTAGAGACGATTCTGCGTGAGATCGAGCCGCATGCCGCGCAGGGCGAGGTTCGAGAGCATGACCACGCCGAGGAAGAGCACGGCGAGCGCCAGCAGGCCGCCGATGCCGAATCCGGTTCTTTGCCAACGATTCGCTTTCACCTATTCCGCCTTCTTCATGTCGAGCACGAGCGCCGTTGCCGTCAACCAAAAGACGATGAGCGCCGTGAAATACACCAGGTCGCGCAAGTCGATGACCCCCTTGGAGATCGCCTCGAAATGCGTGTAGAAGCTCAAGGACGCGATCGCATCGACCAGCGCTTGCGGCAGCACGCCGCGCACGAGGTCGAGCACCAGGGGAAATCCGGCGAGCAGAAACACGAAGCCGACGAGCGCGGCGGTGATGAAGGCGATCACCTGGTTGCGCGTGGCGGCGGAGAGGCACGTGCCGATCGCGAGAAACCCGCCCGCCATCAGAAAGCTGCCGACATAGCCGGCGACGATGGCGCCGTTGTCGGGGCTGCCGAGGTAATTCACCGTGATCCAGATCGGAAAGGTGAGTGCGAGGGCGACTCCCGCGAACACCCACGCCGCGAGGAACTTGCCGAGGACAGCCTGCCACAGCGTGATCGGCAAGGTCATCAGCAGCTCGATGCTCCCGCTGTTGCGCTCCTCCGCCCACAGCCGCATGGAGATCGCCGGAATGAGCACCAGATAGAGCCACGGATGCCAGCGGAAGAAAGGCTGCAGGTCGGCCTGTCCGCGCTCGAACAGGCCGCCGACCTGAAACGTGAACACCGCGGAGAGCACGAGAAAGATGACGATGAATACATACGCGAGCGGCGTCGCGAAATAGCTCCTCAGCTCGCGCCGGAAGACGATCCAGGTTTTGCTCAAGGCTGCGCTCCCCCTTCGGCTGCGGCGCTGCCCGGCGTCGGCGCAAGCGCATCGCGCGCGGAGGCGCTCGGGCGAGTGAGGCGGCGAAACACCTCATCGAGCCGCCCCGCTTCGAGATGCAGCTCCGGCACGTCCCAATCGCGCTGGGTGATGAGCGAGCTCACCGCCGGCAGCGCGTTCTTGCCTTCGCGCGGGACCGCGGTGAGCTTGAGCTCGCGCTCGTCGGCCTCGAGATCGGCGACGTCGGCAAGGGCGGCGATCTCGCGCCGTGCCGCCGTGAACTGCTCGCGGCGGTCGAATCGCAGGCTCACGGCATGGTGATAGCGCGAGCGGGCCTCGAGCGCGGCCGGCGACTCATCCGCCACGATGCGCCCGTCGGCGATGATGATGGCGCGCGTGCACACCTCGTGCACCTCCTCCAAAATGTGCGTCGACACGATCACCAGCTTGTCCTTGCTGAGCTCGTTGATGAGCCGCCGCACCTCGTGCTTCTGATTGGGGTCGAGGCCGTCGGTGGGCTCGTCCAGGATCAGCACCTGCGGGTCGTGGATCAACGCCTGCGCGAGACCGACGCGGCGCCGAAATCCCTTGGACAGAGTCTCGATCACCTGGTCGATGACGGGCGTGAGCGCGAGCCGATCGACCACCACGGCGCGCCGCTCGCGCCGCCGCTCGCCCGAGAGGCCGCGTATGTCGGCGATGAAGTCCAGGAATTCCGCCACCGTCATCTCGCCGTAGCTCGGCGCGCCTTCGGGGAGATACCCGATGCAGGACTTGGCGGCAACGGGTGCCAGCTCGATGTCGTGGCCGCACACGGTGATTTCGCCGTTAGTGGGTGAGATGAAGCCTGCGATCATGCGCATGGTGGTGGATTTGCCGGCGCCGTTCGCGCCCAGGAAGCCGAGCACCTCGCCGGGCGCCACCGAGAAAGTCAAATCGTCTACGGCGAGGATGTCGCCATAGCGCTTGGACAGGTTTTTTATCGTGATCATGGCCGCCTTTGAGCGCGTTTTTATGAAGCGGTTCCCTAAAACTGCGAATCCCGCTTCGAGGCAGCCGCGCTAGCCGCCGCCGGCCTTCTTCTCGATGGCCGTTTTATTGTCCTTCAATATCCGTCTCACCTCGGGCAGGGGCGGCCGACCCGCCATGCGGGCGATCAGCTCGGCCAACTCGTACCACTTCCGACCCCACTGCACCAGACGGGCCGCATCGGCAAGCACTTGCTCGCGCGCGGTATCGGCGTCCCGGGGGGGTGGGATTCTAGCAGATTGTCTGGCGGACGTTCGCGCCGGCGCCGGCGCCTCCGCCGCGCGCCGTTCGGTACGCGTGACGTGGGCCGTGCTCACCGGCGCCGGAGCGCGCCGCTTCGCGGCAGCGAGCTGAGGCATTTCCCGGGTGGCGGTTGGGCTGTCCGGGGCACCTCGCGCGGCGGGTTTCTGCGCCGGCCGCTTGGCCGCGGCGAACTTCGGCATCTCGCGCGTGACGCTCGTCGTGCCGGTCGACTCACCGCCCTGGGTTGCCTTGCCGCGCGCCGGCGCGGCGGGTGCCGGCGGCGCCGCGGGCGGCTCGCGCGGTGTCGGCGGCGCCGCGTGGCCGGAAGGGGCGATGCGAGTGGCTTCGGCGCTGCGCTCGAGCGCGCGCTCGTTGTCCGCATCGGCGAGCGGTATGAAGCGCTCGATGTGCTCGGATCCGATGAGGTTCGCGAGAAAGGTCATGAGCTCGAGCGAATCGGAGAACTTGATGTCGTCCTTCGCGATGCGCTCCTGCAGCTGAGCCTTCAAGGCGGCGGCCTTCTGCGTGGCCAGGTCGATGATCCAGCGGCTCGGGCGTTGATGCTCCGGCCAGGGCTGCACCTTCCAATAGCTGTCGCCGTCGAGACCGGCGTATTTGCCGTGCAGCTCGAGGCTCTTCTGCCATTTCTCCAGAAGTTCCAGCAGGCGTTCATCGGCGGGTGTCGGCATAGGGCCCTCTCGCTCGCAGCAACCCTAAACGAACCGCCGGCGGATGGCTACCGTCGTCGTCGCTCGCGGCGCGGGCGGTCGCACAGCGGCGCGGGCGAGGCCGCGGCGGGTCGCGTAAACTTCGGGCATGTGCGGTATCGCGGGAATCATCGGCTCACGGGCGAGCCTCGAGACGGTCAATGCCATGACGAGCTTGCTCCGCCACCGCGGACCCGACGGGGAAGGGTCTTGGAGCGCACCGGGCGTCGTGCTCGGCCACCGCCGGCTCTCGATCATCGACTTGTCGCATGCCTCCGATCAGCCGATGGTGCTCGGTTCTCACGTGCTCACCTACAACGGGGAGATCTACAATCACACGGCGCTGCGCGCAGAGCTCCCGGGGCCCTGGCACTCGACCGGCGATACCGAGGTGCTGTTGCACCTGCTCGCGCGCGAAGGTACCGCGGCTCTCTCCAAGGTCGTCGGGATGTTCGCCTTCGCCGTCTGGGACGGGCAGGCACGGCGCTTGACGCTCGCGCGCGACCGGCTGGGCATCAAGCCGCTCTATTACCGGCTGCTGCCGGACGGCCTCGCCTTCGCCTCGGAGCTCAAGGCGCTGCTCGTGCTCGATGACCCAAAGATCGATGCGAGCGCCGTGCAAGACTATCTCTTTCATGGCTACGTGCCCGCCCCGAAGACGATCTATCAGGGCATCGCGAAGCTGCCCGCCGGGCACACGCTCACTTGGCAGGACGGCCGCGTGCACATCGAGCGCTACTGGGAGCCCTCGATCGCCATCGCGGCACGCAGCGCCGATGAGACGCTCGCCGAGCTCGATGCGCTGCTCCGGGAGGTGATCCCGGCGCACACCCTGGCGGACGTTCCGGTGGGGGTGTTCTTGAGCGGCGGAATCGATTCCGCGCTCACCGCCTGGTATCTCGAAGCGCCGCATACCTTCAGTCTCGGCTTCGATGCCAGGGAGCGCTCCGAGCTCGCGGGCGCGCGCGCCGCCGCGACGCATCTCGGCACGGTGCATACCGAGATGACGGCGCAAGCCGCGGACTTCGAGCAGGCGCTCGACGCCATTCCGCGCATTTTCGACGAGCCCTTCGCCGACAGCGCGGCGTGGTCGAATTACCTGATCGCGCAGTTCGCGCGCCGCGAGGTCACCGTCGCGCTCAGCGGGGAGGGGGGCGATGAGGTCTTTTGCGGCTATCCGCGCTATTGGTCGCGCGTCGGCGCCCGCTCGAGCGTGCTCAATCGAGCGCTCGCACGCTGGCTGCCGCCGTTGTCGCGGACGGCCGCCTCGATGCAGCGCCACGCCTACACCGGCCTGCCGGCATTCGCGGCGGCACTCGGCGGCATGCCGCGGGCGCAGATCGAGGAGCTGCTCGGGCGGGATTGGCGTTCGAGCGACTACGATTATCTGTGGTTCTATCGACAATTCTGGCGCGAGGGAGAGGATCCGCTCGTGCAGCTGCGCTGGCTCGACCTGCACACCGCCTTGGCCGAGGGGCTGCTCACGAAGGTCGACCGTACCAGCATGGCGCACTCCCTCGAGGTGCGGCCGCCGTTGCTCGATCATAGGCTGGTGGAGTTCATGCTGAGCGTCGATCCGGCTCTCCTCGTCGATCGGCGCCGGAGGCGCGGCAAGTTGCTCGAGCGCCGGCTCATGCGGCCGCGGCTGCCGCCCGGCCATCTCGAACGGCCCAAGTCCGGGTTCGGGCTGCCGGTGCATCGATGGCTCAAGTCGCATCCGCACGTGCTGCGCGAGGCCGTCACGCGTCTGCGCGAGCGCGGTGTGCTGCAACGCTCCGTCGGCCCCGAATTCCGCCGGGCGTGGTCGCTGTTGGTGCTCGACCGATGGTTCGCCGCCTTTGGGTGAGCCGAGCTTGCGCATATTATTCGTACCCGTATCGGGGCCGTACGGCATGGGTGAGTTTGCACGCTGCTCGGCGATCGCGAGCGCCGCGCTCGAGCGCTGGCCGCACGCCTTGGTGCATTTCGTGCTGAGCCGGCACGCCCCCTATGTCTCCCGGACGCCGTTTCCCGTCACGCTCTTGCCCTCGTCGGCGACTTTTCATCCGGCCGCAGTCATCGAGCTCATGCGAGCGTGGCTTCCCAATGTCGTGATATTCGACAACGCCGGGCGCAGCGTGCAACTCAGGGCGGCGCATAGGCTCGGCGCCAGCATCGTGTTCATCAGTTCTCGCAGGCGCCAGCGGCGGCGGGCCTTTCGCCTCTCTTGGATGCGCCTCATCGACGAGCATTGGATCGCTTACCCGAAGCTCATCGCCGGCGATCTCGGGCTCATGGAGCGGCTCAAGCTCGAGCTCTTGCGCCGCCCCGTGGTGCGCTATCTGGATGTGATCATGGCGCGCGGCACGACGAGCCGGGGGATGGCGGCGAGCGCAGCCGGGCCCGATGCGGCCGCGGACAGCGGGGTGGCCGTCGACGGCTGGGTGGCCGCCGACGGCGAGGTGGTCGTGATACCCGGCGGGGGCACGGGACATCCGGGCGCCGAGGGCGCCGCCGCGCAATTTCTCGCCGCGGCGAGAAGCCTCGCGGCCGCGGGGTTCGCGACAATCTTCGTGGGCCCGACGGACGGCATCGCGCCGAGCGCCGGCATTGGCGTTGGCGTTGGCATGGGCATGGGCATGGGCATGGGCAGCGCGGGCCTGCGGTGCGTCGCTTCCGTCGCGCAGACCGAACTCGCCGCGCTCATGCGCGGCGCGCGGCTGGTCATCGCGAACGGGGGCTCCACGCTATTGCAGGCGATTGCGTGCGGGGCGCCCTGCGTGGCCGCGCCGATCGCCGGCGATCAGCGCGCGCGCATTCGGCGTTGCGCGGCCGCCGGCGTTGCGGTCGAGGCGGCGCCGCGCGCAACCGACCTCGAAGCGAAAGCGCGCGCGCTTCTCGAGGACGAGCCGGCGCGCGCCGCGCTCGCCCGCCGCGCGGCGCAACTCGAGCTCGCGGACGGCATCGGGGTCGCTCTCGCTGCGCTCGAAAATCTAGCGCACCGGAGCTGAAGGCACACGCATGCCGAACATCGCGCTACTCGGCTACGACCTCGATCAGCCCTCTTTCCGGCATCGCATGCGCAGCCTCGTGCGGCCGCTCGAAAGCGCGGGATGGGCGGTGCGTACGGAGCGCTTCCCGGGCGGCCGTTATGGGTTGCGAACCTGGGAGCGGCGGGCGCTGCTGCGCTGGGCCCACGTCGTCGTGCTTCACCAGATCAAGCTGAGCGCCGTGGAAGCGCGGCTGTTCGCCGCGCTCAGCCGCAGGCGGGTGTTCGACGTGGACGATGCGATCTATGTACGCAAGCCGCGCCGGCTCGGCGAGCCGGCCGACGATTCGCTCTGGCGGCGCAAGAAGTTCGCGGCGACCTGCCGCGCGGTGGATGCGGTGGCCGCCGGCAACGAGGTGCTGGCGGGCGTTGCGCGCGAGTCGGCGCACGCGGTCGAGGTACTGCCGACCTCGATCGACATCACGGCCTATCAGCCGAGCGCGGCGGGCATCGACGGAGCGGTAACCATTGCCTGGATCGGAAGCCCCGAGAACCTGACCTACCTCGAGATGATTCGTCCGGCCCTCGGCAGACTCACGGTACGGCATCCCGAGCTCAAGCTGCGGGTGATTTGCTCGCGTTTCCCGAACTGGCCGGAGATCAACCTGGACCCCGTCCCGTGGAGCGAGGCCGGCGAGGCGGCAGCGCTCGCCGCCGCCCAGATCGGCATCATGCCGCTTACGGACGATGCCTGGTCGCGCGGCAAATGCGCGTTCAAATTGCTGCAGTACATGGCGGCCTCGCTCCCCTGCGTGGCCTCTCCGGTCGGCGCCAACACCGAGGCCGTGATCGACGGCTTCAACGGCTTTCACGCGACGGGCGATGTCGAGTGGGAGCGCAGTCTCGAGCGGCTGATCGACTCCGCGGCGTTGCGCGCCCGGCTCGGCGCGAACGGCCACGCGCACGTTGCGCAGCGCTACTCGATGCGAACGTACCAGACGCAGTACCTCGCCTTGCTCGATCGGCTCGCGCAGGCGTGAGCGTGCTGCGACCCGACAGCCTCCCCGCGACCTGACAGCCTCGCTGCCGTCCGGCAAGTTGGGTATCCTTCTCGACATGCCTCTCGTGCATGTTCATCAAATCCTCAACTACTACACGCCGCGCGAGGCGCTCGACCCCGGCTTTCTGGTCCTGGACAACTCCTCGAACGAGCGGCCGGACTGGTACGAATACTGGCCGATGCGCAAGTTCCTGCGCGAGGAGCCCCTGGACGAGGACGCGTTCTACGGGTTTCTGTCGCCGAAGTTCCGCGTGAAAACCAACTTGAGCGCCCTGCAGGTGCGCGAGTTCATCGAGCGTGCCGATCCGGAAACCGATGTCTTCCTGTTCAGTCCGAGCATTCACAACAGCGCCTACTATTGGAACGTGTTCGAGCACGGCGAGTCCGAGCACCGCGGGCTCCTGGGAGTCGCCGCGCGCTTCTTCGCGCGCATCGATCCGGCCGCGCGCCTTGGCGAGCTCGTATCCGACTCGCGCAATACCGTGCATTCGAATTACTTCGTCGCGAAGCCGCGGTTCTGGCGGGCGTGGCTCGAGCTCAACGAGCGGCTGTTCGCGATCGCGGAGGATCCCGCCGACCGGCTCGGCGAGGAGCTGCGCACGCCGACCGCCTATCGCGGCAGCGCCGAGGTGCAGATGAAGATTTTCATCATGGAGCGCACGGCGACGTGGCTGCTCTGCCGCGATGCCGCTTACCGCGCGCAGGCGCGCGATCCGTTCGCCGCGCGCTCGCGCATCTACAAGCTGCCGCTCGCCGTGGTCTGCGATTCCTTGAAGATCGCCTACGCGACCCAGGGACGCGGGCAGTACAAGGACGTGTTCCTCATGCTGCAGAGGATGCGCGGGGTATTGAATTTCCAGGTCCGCATGGGCGAGCGGCTGGGGCTCCCGCACGTGCGGCCGTCGCTGCGCGCGCTCAAGTCCTACTGGCAGTCGAGCGCACGCTGAAGCCGGGACCCGAGTGAGCAAACCCGATCCATCGGCGTACGATTTCTGGCAGGGCCGGCGCGTGCTCGTCACCGGACATACCGGCTTCAAGGGCGCGTGGCTATGGCTCTGGCTGCGCGCCCTGGGAGCGCGGCTCACCGGCTATGCGCTCGCGCCTGCCACCGTGCCGAGCCTCTGGGAGATCGTCCGTGGCGGCTCACATGCCGGCGAGTCCTCGATCATCGCGGATGTTCGCGATCCCGCGCGGCTGCGCGCTGCGGTCGAGGCGGCGGACCCGCAAGTCGTCTTTCATCTGGCCGCGCAGGCACTGGTGCGCGAATCCTACGCAGATCCGCTCGCGACGTTCGCCACCAATGTGCTCGGCACGGGAGCGCTGCTCGAGGCCTGCCGGGGACTCGAGCATCTCGAGTGCGTCGTGGTCGTGACCAGCGACAAGGTCTACGAGAACGAGGGCACGGGGCGGCCGTTCGAGGAGAGTGACCGGCTCGGCGGTCACGACCCCTACAGCGCGAGCAAGGCCGCCGCCGAGATCCTGACGCAGAGTTTTCGATACAGCTTCTTTACGGACGGGCCGCCCGTCGCGACGGCCCGCGCCGGCAACGTGATCGGCGGAGGAGACTGGTCGGTCGACCGGTTGATTCCCGATTGCGTGCGCGCACTCGGGGCCGGCGGCCCGGTGAGCCTGCGCTACCCCGACGCGGTGCGTCCCTGGCAGCACGTTCTCGAGCCGCTTGACGGCTATCTCGAGCTCGCGCGGGCGCTGGTACGCTCGCCTGGCAGCGTGCCGCGCGCTGTCAATTTCGGACCCGATGCGGCATCCTTCGCCACGGTCAGGGCGGTGGTCGAAGCGTTCAGTGCGCGTTTCGGCGGCAAGCCGGGCTGGCAGCCCGATAGCTCCGCGCATCCGAGCGAGGCGCGGGCTTTGACACTGTCCTCGATCCTGGCCGAGCGCACGCTCGGCTGGCGGCCTCGGCTCGATATCGACCGGGCGCTGCTCTGGACCGCGGAATGGTATCGTGCGCATGCGGCGAGTGAGGATATGTTGAAATTTTCCGAGGCGCAGATCGCGCAATACCAAACCATCGGCACCTCGCGCGGCGGCACCCGGCACCGGGGCGCCCCGCACAAATGAAATGCGTGATTCTGGCGGGCGGCAAGGGCACGCGCATCGCGGAAGAGTCGAGCACGCGGCCGAAGCCCATGCTCGACATCGGCGGCCGCCCGATCCTCTGGCACATCATGAAGCTCTATGCCTCCTTCGGTGTGACGGAGTTCATCGTCTGCCTGGGCTACAAGGGCTACGTCGTAAAGGAGTACTTCGCGAATTACTTCCTGCATCAGGCGGACGTGACTTTCGATATGGCCGGTAACGAAGTCGAGTACCACGATTGCCGCAGCGAGCCGTGGAAGGTCACGCTGGTGGACACGGGCGAGGACACCATGACCGGCGGACGGCTTCTGCAGGTAGGCAAGTACTTGAACGCCAACGAGCCGTTCTGCATGACCTACGGCGATGGGCTCGCGAATATCGATATCTCCGCGGAGATCGCCTTTCATCAGGAGAGGGCGCTGAAGGCGACGGTCGCCTGCGTGCGTCCGCCGGCGCGCTTCGGCCGGGTCGTGGTCGAAGGCGGACGGGCGCTCTCGTTCGCCGAGAAGCCGCAAGCCGAGGGCGGATTGATCAACGGCGGCTTCTTCGTGCTCGAGCCGAGCGTTCTCGAGCTGATTGATGGGACGCACACCGTGTGGGAGAAGGAACCCATGGAAACCCTGGCAGCCACCGGTCAGCTCGCCGCCTGGGTGCACCTGGGGTTCTGGCAGCCGATGGACACGCTGCGCGACAAGCAGCATCTGAATGCCTTATGGGAGTCGGGCGCCGCGCCGTGGAAGCGCTGGCACGGATGAGACGGCGATGGCTGGGCCGGTAACCGTGTGCCGCTCCTGCGGCGGCCGTCTGACCATCACCATGGCGGATCTCGGCATGCAGCCGCCCTCGAACGCCTTTCTCGCATCGCCGGCCGAGGTGGCCGCCGAGAGACGCTATCCGCTGCGCGCCAAGGTGTGCGAGGTGTGCAAGCTCGTGCAGGTGGATTACGACGTGGCGCCGGAGGAGCTTTTCGGCAACTACGTGTACTTCTCCTCGTACTCCGAGGAGTGGCTGACGCACGCCGAACGCTACGCGGACATGGCGCGCCGCCGATTCGATCTCGACTCGACCAGCCTCGTGGTCGAGCTTGCGAGCAATGACGGCTATCTGCTCAGGAACTTTGTTAACATGGGGGTTCCCGTGCTCGGCATCGACCCCTCCGACACCGTCGCGCGGGCGGCCGAGGGTATCGGCGTGCCGACGCTGGTCGAGTTCTTCGGTGAGACGCTCGCGCGCAAACTCTCGAGCGAGGGCCGCGGGGCCGATCTGATCGTGGGCAACAACGTACTCGCGCACGTGCCGCAGCTCAACGATTTCGTCGCCGGCATTGCGGCGCTGTTGAAGCCCCACGGCACCGTGACCATCGAGTTCCCGCACTTGCTCAAACTCATCGAGCATGTCGAGTTCGACACGATCTATCACGAGCACTATTCCTATCTCTCGCTCACCGCCGTCGAGCATGTGTTCTCGAGGCGCGGCCTGCGCCTATTCGACGCCGAGGAACTGCCGACGCACGGCGGGTCGCTGCGCATTTTCGCGGCGCATGCAGAGCGCGCAGATCTCACGGACAGCCTCTCGCTGCAGGCGTTGCGGGCGCAGGAAGCCGCGGCCGGGCTCGGCGAGCTGGACACGTACCGCCGCTTCGCCGAGCGAGTGCAGGACTGCAGGCGCTCGCTGCTCGATTTTCTCGCGCGGGCGAAGCGCGAAGGCAAGCGCGTGGCCGCCTATGGCGCGGCGGCCAAGGGCAACACGCTCCTCAATTTTTGCGCCGTCACGCGCGAGGACATTGCTCTGGTCGCGGACTTGAATCCCCACAAGCAGGGCAAGCTCTTGCCCGGCACCCACATTCCGGTCGTGTCGCCGCAGGCACTGATGGAGGACCGGCCGGACTACGTCTTGATCCTGCCGTGGAACCTCGAGCACGAGATCCGCCGCCAGCTCGACGGCGTTCGTGCCTGGGGCGGGCGCTTCGTCACCGCGGTGCCGCAGATCGCGGTCGATCCGTGAAGTTCCAGGAGTCACCGCTCGCGGGCGCTTATACCATCGAGATGGATCGACTCGAGGACGAGCGCGGCTTTTTCGCGCGCAGCTACTGCGCGGAAGAATTCGCCGCGCGCGGCCTGACGACTCTCATGCCGCAGTCGAGCGTGTCGTTCAACGCACGGCGGGGGACGCTGCGCGGCATGCACTACCAGGCGGAGCCGCATGCCGAGGACAAGCTGGTGCGCTGCACCGCCGGGGCGATTTACGACGTCGTCGTGGACCTGCGGCCAGACTCGCCAACGCTGCGACGCTGGTTCGGCGTCGAGCTGAGTGCCGCCAACCATCGCTCGCTGTTCGTCCCGAAGGGGCTGGCTCACGGCTTCATCACGCTGAGCGATGAGACCGAAGTGCTGTACATGATCTCGGTGCCGTACATCTCCGGCTTCGAGCGGGGCGTGCGCTGGAACGATCCGGCCATCGGCATTTCGTGGCCCATGGCGCCCTCGACCCTATCGGCGCGCGACGCCGCCTATCCGCTGCTCGGGACCTGACGGCGTGGCGCGGCCCCGGGTCTTGGTGACGGGAGCGGCGGGCTTCATCGGCCGCTCGAGCCTCGAGCCGCTGCGTGCCGCGGGATTCGAGGTGTGCGCCGTCCTCTCGCAGCGTCCGGACGCGGTCGATCGAGCCGGCGCAGCGCCGCCCGAGGTCGAGGTGCGGCATGTCGACCTCACCGATCCGCCCGCGGTGGACGAGCTTCTCGAGGCCACGAGGCCGACGCACTTGCTGCACTTCGCCTGGATCGCGACGCCCGGACTCTACTGGCAAAGCGAGGAGAACTACCGCTGGCTGAGCGCTTCGCGGCACTTGCTCGCGGCGTTCGGGCGCTGCGGTGGAGTGCGCGCGGTGATGGCGGGCACCTGCGCCGAATACGATTGGTCGCGCGTCGAAGTGTGCCACGAGCGCTCGAGCCCGCTCGCGGACGCGGACGCGGCCGGAGCGGCGTCGCCCTATGCCGCGTGCAAGCTCGCCATGCAACGCTCGCTCGAGGAGTATGGGCACGCTCACGGCATTTCGACTGCGTGGGGACGGATATTTTTCCAGTACGGGCCGGGAGAGCATCGCGACCGATTGATTGCCTCGGTGATCGTGAATCTGCTCGCGGGGCGCGAAGCGCTGTGCACGCACGGTCGGCAGATCCGAAGCTTCCTGCACGTCGAGGACGTGGGCGCGGCGTTCGCGGCGCTGCTCGCGAGCCCCGTGCAGGGCCCCGTCAATATCGGTTCGGACGAGCGGATCGCCATCGCCGAGCTGCTCGAGCGCCTGGCGCGCGAGATCCGCCGCCCCGATTTGCTCAAGCTCGGCGCACGACCCGCGCCGCCCGGGGAGCCCGCCCTGCTCGTGCCGGATATCGGCCGGCTGCGCGAGGAAGTGCGGTGGAGTCCGCGCTGGCGGCTCGATGAGGGATTGAAGGACACCGTGCGGTGGTGGCGGGCGAGACTCGCATGATCGCCTTGCCTGAATGGCATCCCATGGCCGTGCACTTCCCGCTTGCGCTCACCGTGACGGGCGCGCTCGCGCTGAGTGCGGCGCGTGTGGCGGCGCCGGAGCGTCAGGGTACGACCCTCGCGGTAGTGGGAACGTGGAATCTATGCCTGGGGGCGTTCGGTGCGCTCTTCGCCCTCGGCACGGGACTCGCCGCGGTGGCGAGTGTCGAGCTTGCGCCCGCGGCGCGTGCGGCGGTGGGGTTGCACGTCAAGTGGGCGATATTCACCAGCGCCGCGCTCGTGTTGCTCGCGGTGTGGCGCGGCGCGGGCGCGGATCCCAAGTCGCCTCCCTCCCGTGCTTTCCTGGTCATCTTGTGGGTGATCACTGCCGCGCTCATGGTCACGGCCTACCGGGGCGGCCAAAATGTTTATCGATACCGCGTGGGCGTGGCGCCGGGCGCAGGGCTCGGTCGGCTGCTACCCCAGGGAGAGATCAATGAGCTTGAACGCATCTGAAGTTTCGAGATTCGTGAACGAGGTGTGGGATCGATCCATCGTTCCCGCGCTCTGCGAGTACGTGCGCATCCCGAATAAATCCCCGCTGTTCGATCCCGACTGGGAGCGGCATGGCCACATGGAGCGCGCGGTCGAGCTCATGGCCGAGTGGTGCCGGCGTCAGCCGATCGCCGGACTCTCCTTGCGAATCTCGCGGCTGCCGGGCCGCACTCCGCTGATCTTCATGGAGGTGCCGGCCCGGGGTGATACGCGAGGCGATACGATCCTGCTCTACGGGCACCTCGACAAGCAGCCGGAATTCACCGGCTGGGAAGAAGGTCTCGGCCCGTGGGAGCCGGTGATCCGGGACGGACGGTTGTACGGCCGCGGCGCGGCGGACGACGGGTATGCGATTTTCTCCTCACTTACTGCCATCGCTGCGCTGCAGGCGCAGAACACCCCGCACGCGCGCTGCGTCGTGTTGATCGAGGCGTGCGAGGAGAGCGGCAGCGTGGATCTACCCGCGCACGTCGAGGCGCTCGCCGCCGACATCGGCAGCCCCGCACTCGTTGTTTGCCTCGACGCGGAGGCCGGCGATTATGAGCGGCTGTGGCTCACCACTTCGCTGCGCGGAAATCTCGTGGGCACGCTCGAGATCGACGTGCTCACCGAAGGGGTGCATTCCGGTGCAGGCAGCGGCATCGCCGCCTCCTGCTTCGATGTGTTGCGCGTGCTGCTCTCGCGCCTGTCGGATGCGAACACGGGCGAGATACGCCTCGCCGAGCTCACCGCCGACACGCCCCCCGATCGCCGCCGCGAGATCGAGGCAACGGCGCAGCTCTTGGGGCGCTCGGTGGCGGCGCGCATGCCCTTCGCGGCCGGCGTGCGCGCGATGTCGGAAGATCCTGCCGTGCTTCTGGAGAACTCCACCTGGAAGCCGACGTTGACCGTCACCGGGATCGACGGGCTGGCGAACGTGAGCAACGCGGGGAATGTGCTGGCACCGCGCCTCAAGGTCAAGCTCTCGTTTCGTCTGCCGCCCACAACGAACGCGGCCACGGCGGTCGAGGCCGTGCGTCGCGCGCTCATCAGCGATCCGCCGCACGGGGCGCGAGTCGCCTTCGCCTCGGGGGCGAATCGCGGCTGGAACGCGCCGCGCATCGAGCCGTGGCTCGAGCGAGCCGTCGCGGAGGCCTCGCGGCGCTATTTCGGTCAGGAAGGCATGGCGATGGGTGTCGGGGGCACGATCCCCTTCATGGCCATGCTCGGGGAGCGCTTTCCGAGCACTCAATTCCTGGTGACGGGCGTGCTCGGGCCGCACTCGAATGCGCACGGACCGAACGAGTTCCTGCACATCGATTATGCGAAGCGGCTGACCGGTGCGGTGGCGGACATCATCGCGCGGCATGCACTGCGCTGATCGATGTCGAAGAAAAGCCGTGCAGCCCCGGAGGGACTGCACGGCATGCGCCAGTGCCGATCAGGAGTCTGGGCGGTAGGACCGCCCCGACTAGTTGCTCGGCATCGTTCCCGTGAAGTACACGATCACGTCGGCCTTCAAGGTCGCATTGGCCTGCGGCGTTCCATACACCTTGACCGGTGCACCCACGGCGAGGCCCGTGGTCAAGTCGGCGAGGCCGGTGCTCGTCGTGATGTCGATCGGGCTCACTGTCACAACGCCGCTCGTCCGGTCGACCTGATAGACGAGCGTCGCGGAACCAGACGTCGTGCTCACGTCCACCGTGACCGGCATGGTGCCGCCCACGGCCGTCATGGTGAACGAGCCGCCGACGAGAACGCTGGCGACATCGGCGAGCGGCATGACCGAGGGCGTCAGGATGCTCGCATAGGCGGCCCAGCCGTTCTGATTCGCCGCATCGTTCCAGGTCGAGAAGCTTACGCCGTGGGAGGGCTCGGCGCCCACGGTGCCGCCGAAGTCCACACTGCCGCCGGTGGCCGCGACGAACTCATTGACCGCATCGGAGCCGTCCATGAGCACGGTCGGATAGGCGAAGTTCCACCACTTGTACCCCGTGATCGCATCGCCGCTGAAGTCCTTGCCGTTCGGCGTCGTGCTCGAGATGTAGTTCATGGTGTAGACGTAATCGTCGGTCGTATCCACGAAGTCGCGCGTGTAAGTGAAGTTCGTGGCACTCGCGAGCGAGATCCTTCCATCATAGCGCGCGGTCTCGATTTCGATGTTTTGCGCAACCAAGGGCGTCGCGAGGGGATCGACCACCGTGGCATGCACCTTGAAGCCGCGGACCAGATCCTGGCTCGCCAGGAACGCGGGACCCGTACCAATCGGCGTGGAGTCGACGGTCGGATCATATGGCTCGCGAACGAAGAACTGGGTGCCGGCGTTGACGAGGAGCGGCACGCCGATGCCCGACTCATTCTCGATGGTCACCATGTCGCTCGTCGTATTGACGTGCAACACGTGGCCTTCGGGGCTGACCCAGACGGTGTTGAACTCGTTGCTCGCGTAGATTCGCGTGGCGACGAGCGTGCCGTCTTGCTGATAACGCGCCGCGATGCGCACGTACCGACCGGCGAGGGAGGCCTCCGAGGAGAAGTTGTCGATCACCGTTCGCGTCTTCGCGTCGAGGTCGTAGAAGATGGTTCCGTTGACCGAATCGGCATCGATCTGCAGCGACGCTGTGCCGGCGACCGCCGTCTCCGGGTTCACGGGCGGCTCGGTGGGGAACTCCTTGGTGACGGTGATCGAGGTCGAATCGGAGGAGATTGCGCTGACGTCGCCATACAGGTGGCGCAGCACGAGCCGCGTGAGGTCGTAGCGCGGCAAGCGGCGCACGGGTCCGTCGAAGTTGACGGCCCACAGCGTCGCCCCGCCTCCGACCGGCACGTGGCCGATGAGGAATGCAGGATGCGCGAGATCGAATTCCAGATCGAGGGCGTTGTTCTGCGTCGAGCTCACGACCAGGGGCGAATCGAAATTCACGGTGACTGGCACGGTCAAACTGCCTGTCGCGCCCTGGGTATGCTGCACCTGGATCTGGTCCGAGGGGATCGTGGTGCCCGCCGCCGCGGCAAAGCCGGCCTCCGGATTCGTCGCCGTGGTAAGCAAGATGTCGCCGGGATTCGCGCTCACGGTGAGGACCGCGCCGCTGTAGCTACCGAGTGGAATGCTGGTGTTGCCGAGCAGCTCGTCGAGTTGATCGAGCAGCACGAGGTTCGTGGTGGGCACGGGGCTCGGCGCCGAGTACACGGTGACGTTGCTGCCGCCGCCTTGCGGAATGAGTGCGATCGACATGATCTTCACGCCGATGGTCGCCCAGTCTTCCGATGAGGCATCGCTCACCATCACGGGAACCTTTGCGGTTTGCGGCGTCGAAGTCGTCGTGCTGGTGGTAGAGCCTCCGGAGCCGTCGGATCCGCCGCCGCATGCGGACAGAAGCACCGCCGCGATGCTGAGCGACAACAGTCGAGATGAGTTGGACATAATCACGCACTCCCTAAGTTAACGATAAGGTGTCATTGCCGCGGCATCCGCCGCCGCGTCGTCGATGACTAACCCCAACGGTCAAAGCGTTAGGAAGTTGACTCCCCGGGAGAAGCTTTTTTTTGGCGATGAACTGTCGCGAGTTGCGGACGGACTATGTTGCAGATGCGCGCAGCGCGCGCGAATTCGATCCGTGCTAGGACGTCATCGACTGAGCGGCGCCGCAATGCTCGCGCCACGCGCACCGGTAGGCGTGTTCGAGATGATGCGCGAAGCGCGCGGCGTCCATGAGCGGCGAGCGCCGCATCGTGTCGCGCAGTGAACGGCGAAGGGTGCGCAGCCGCTCGTGATCGGCCGCAAGCGCCGCTGCAATCGCGACGAATGCCGCGTCGGAATCGGCGACGAGATCCAACAGGTCGAGGTGAAAGAGCTGGCTCAAGCCCGCACGGCCGACGCACGTTTCGCCGAGGCGCGTCACGATGGGAACGCCCATCCACAAAGCATCGAGACTCGTCGTATGGCCGTTGTAGGGGAGCGTGTCGAGTCCGAAGTCGATGTCGTGGTAGGAGCGCAGATACTCGGCGCGCGGACGATATCCGGTGAAGGACAGATGCTGCGCCTCGATGCCGTGTGCCGCAAGCCGCGCCAGCAATCGATCGCGGTGACGGCCCGGCGGCGCCAGGAGCTTCAGCCGCGCCTCGGGAATCGCGCGCATGACGCCGGCCCACAGGCTGAGCGTGCGATCGGTGAGCTTGCACGGGTTGTTGAAGCAGCCGAGCGTCACATGCCCCTTCTCGAGGCAGGGCAGTTCGTTGACCTCGATATCCTCGATCAGCGGTTGGCCGCCCCGCGGGTGGCCGCCCCGCGGGTCGTAGCACCAGAAGGTGTCCGGGAGCCGCAACGTGCGCTCGCTGTAATGTCGATCGAAATCTTCCGGATCGAGCCGTGGATCGCTGAGGCGATAATCCATTGCCTCGATGCCGGTCGTTCCCGGATAGGCGAGCCACGCAATCTGCACGGGAGCGGGCTTGCGCGCGAAGAGCAACGGGCGTCCGTGCGCCATGTGCATGTTCAAGTCGACGAGAACGTCGATGCGGTCATCGGACACGAGCCGGGCAAGCGCGGCGTCATCGAGCGCACGCACCTCGCGCCACGCGTCGGCGTGGCCCGCGAGGCGCCGTGTCCAGGCGTCGGGACGCTCGACGCTCGAATAGCAGAAGATCTCGACCTCGCGCCGGTCATGGTGGGCGATCAGGGGCAGCGTGAACAAGCTCTGGCAATGCTCGCGAAAGTCGCCGGAGACGTAGCCCACTTTCAGACGGCGATCCGGCGAGAGATCGCGCTGGATCCGGGAGCGCCCGAGCGGCGCAGCGAAGCGCGCCGCCCAGCGCAGGCATTCCTCGAGAATTGGCTTCGGCTCGGCGCATTGAAAGCTGAGTGCGTAGGCGAGGTTGCCATGGGTGACGGCGTTGCTCGGGTCGAGCTCGAGCGCTCTCCGGTAATGGGTGATGGCCTCCTCGAGTGCGCCGGCATCTTTCAGCACGTTGGCGATACTGTCGTGCAAGGCCGGATGATGCGGATCGAGCTGCAGTCCCCGGCGCAGCATGTCCTCGGCCGCATCGAGCCGTCCAAGCGTGCGCAACAGACAGCCCGCGTTGTTCATCGCGGTCGTGTAGCTCGGCCGCGCGGCGAGCGCGGCGTCGAAGGCCGCCATGGCCGCGGCGAGGTCGCCCGCCTCCTTATGAGCGTTGCCGAGATTATTGAGCGCCTCGGCGTGACCTGGACGGCGTGCCGCCGCCTCTCGGTAGCACTCGATCGCCTCGCGCGGCCGCCCGAGGCCGCGCAGCGCATTGCCAAGATTGAATGCGGCGTCCGCGTTGTCCGGCTCGCGCGCGAGAACCTCGAGCAGGATGGACTCGGCCGCCGCGAAGTCGCGGCGCTCGCAGCGAACGATGCCGAGATTGATCGCATGCGACGCGGCGAGAGGCTCGAGGCGTGCGGCGGCTTCGAGGAGCTGCGTGGCCTCCTCGAGTTCGCCCATTTCCCGCAGCACCGCGCCGAGATTGCCGAGCGCGCGCGGATCGTCGGGCTTGCGCGAAAGCGCGGCCCGATAAGCCGCAGCCGCCGCGGCTTGCTCGCCGCCGCGCTGCAGGACTACGCCGAGATCGATCTGGGCGTCGAGGGAATCCGGCTCGAGTTCGAGCACGCGCTCGAGGGCGGCCGCGGCTGCCGGCCAGCGGCCAAGTGTTTGCAGCGCTTGCGCGAGGCCGAGTTGATAGCGGGAATTGTGGGGGACGCGTTCGGCGGCCTGCCCGATCAGCGCCGCTGCCGCCTCGGCTCGACCCTCCTGCAGCTCGATGAGCCCCAGTCGAAACGCGGCGAGGTCGTGAAAGGGATCGGCCGCGAGCACCTCTCCGTACAGGCGCCGCGCCGCCGGCAGATCGCCGGCCCGATGGAGTCCGGTGGCGGTCTCGAGCAGCGTCGCCAGAGGGTCAGGTTGACTCATCGGGCTTGGCCCTGGGATAAACTGCGAAACTCCCACATATTCTTTCCATTCTAAGTGCAGGCGCATGACTACGCGACTCGATGAGACCCTCAAACGCGAGGCGCCCGACGCGCGGCGGCTGCTCGAAGCGCAGCGGGCGTCATTCCGGGCCGAGGCGGGCGCGGACGCGCGCGTGCGCAGGGATCGCCTCGAGCGCGCGATCGCGCTGCTGGTCGATCATCAGTTGGAGATCTGTGCGGCGCTGGCCGATGACTTCGGACGGCGGCCCGCCACGCTCACGCGCTTCGTCGACATCTTGCCGGCGCTCTCCTCGCTCAAGTATGCCCGGCGCCACGTTCGCCGCTGGATGCGCCCCCAGCGGCGCAGAATCGGCTTGCCGATCGGAGCACCGGGTGTGCGCGCCGAGATCGTGCCTCAGCCCGTGGGCATCGTCGGTGTGATCAGTCCCTGGAATTTTCCCATCACGCTCACCTTCGGGCCGCTCGCGGGCATTCTCGCCGCGGGCAACCGCTGCCTCGTCAAGCCTTCCGAGCTCACGCCCGCCGTCAGCACACTCATGGCAACCCGCGTGGCGCAGTACTTCGATCCCACCGAGGTCGCGGTGGTCGCCGGGGGCGCGGAGGTGGCCCAAGCATTCTCGCAGCTCCCCTTCGATCACTTGATGTTCACCGGTTCGACCTCGACCGGACGGCGGGTGATGGCGGCGGCGGCCGAGCACTTGGTCCCGGTCACGCTCGAGCTCGGCGGGAAATGTCCGGTGCTCATCGGGAGCTCTGCGCCGCTCGCGCGGACGGTCGATCGCATCCTGATGGGCAAGCTCACGAATAGCGGACAAATGTGCATCGCCCCGGATTACGTGCTGCTGCCCGAGAACATGCTCGAGCCCTTCGTACGCGAAGCCGCGGCGTGGATGGAGCGCGCGTATCCCGGCAGCGGGTCCGATCCCAACTACACGAGCCTCGTGAGCGAGCGGCATGCAGAGCGCATGCGCGTGTTGCTCGCGGACGCCGCCGCCCGGGGAGCACGGGTGATATCACTCGGCGAGCGCACCGAGGCGGGAGCACAGAGCCGATACATCGCGCCGGCGCTCATCCTCGGAGCCACCGACGACATGCGGGTCATGCAGGAGGAAATCTTCGGGCCGCTCTTGCCCGTGCGCACCTATCGGGAAATCGCCTCCGCCATCGAGGAGGTGAATGCGCGGCCGAAGCCCCTCGCGCTCTATTACTTCGGCGAGGATCGCCGCGAGATGCAATGGGTGCTCGCCCATACGGTCTCGGGCGGCGCGACCGTGAACGATGTGGCCGTGCACTTTCTCGCCGAGGAGCTGCCCTTCGGCGGGATTGGCGCGAGTGGAATGGGCGCTTACCATGGCGAACATGGCTTCTGGCAATTCAGTCATGCGCGCGCCATCTTCCGGCAAACCCGTTTCGATGTGCACGGCTTCGTGGGTCTGCGGCCGCCCTATGGCCCGCGCGCGGAGCGCATCCTCAAGTGGCTGATCCGTCGTTGAGCGCGGCGCCCCAGGCGCAGAAGAACCATAGGGTGCTGGTGCTCGCAGCCGCGGGCATCTTGTTGCTCACCATGGGGGTGCGCCAGTCGCTCGGGCTCTTCGTGCTTCCCATCGTCACCGCGACGGGCGTGAGTCTGGTGTCCGTGAGCTTCGCGCTCGCGATCGGGCAGTTCGTGTGGGGCGCCGCTCAGCCGTTGTTCGGCGCGGTGGCGGATCACTACGGTACTTATCGAGTGCTCGTTTTCGGCGCGATTCTCTTGGCCGCGGGCGGCGCGCTCGCGACCCTGAGCTCGTCGGGTGCGGGATTCACGGTGACCTTGGGCATTCTGCTTGCCGCGGGTACGGCGGCCGGGAGCTTCGCGATTCTCATCGGCTCGACCCACTCGCTCTCGCCGTCCGCACGCTCGGTCGCCGCCGGCATCATCAATGCGGGCGGCTCGCTCGGCCAGCTCATGTTCGCGCCGCTCATCCAGTTCTTGATCAAGGGTGCCGGGTGGCGCGCGGGCATGCTCGGAGTCTCGATCGTGGCGCTCATGACCGTGCCGATCGCGTGGCTTTTCCGGGAGAAGCCGCAAGCGCCGCATACCGTGGGGCCGATGTCGACAACGTCACGCGGCTTGCGCGAGCAACTGCGCGTCGCCGTGCGCGATCCGAGCTACTTGTACCTCAATGCGGGATTTTTCACCTGCGGGTTTCACATCGCTTTTCTCGTCACCCATTTGCCGGGAAACCTGGCGCTTTGCGGGCTGTCGGCGACTGTCGCGGCCAATTCGCTCGCCTTGATCGGCGGCTTCAACGTCGCCGGCAGCTTGTTCGTCGGCTGGCTCGGCCGCCAGTACCGGATGAAGAGCATTCTCGCCTGGCTGTATGCGAGCCGCGCCGCCGTGGTGGTTTGCTATCTGTGGATGCCGAAGACGGCGCTCAACGTGTATCTCATCGCGGGCGCGCTCGGATTCAGCTGGCTCGCCACCGTGCCCCCGACGGCCGGGCTCGTCGGCAAACTATTCGGCACCCGCTACCTCACGACGCTGTTTGGGCTCACCCTCCTGAGCCATCAGATCGGGGGCTTCCTGGGCGCGTGGCTCGGCGGCGTGGCGATGGCGCGGCTCGGATCTTACGATTGGGTGTGGTACGCCGACATCGTGCTCGCTCTCGCGGCTGCGCTCATCAATCTGCCGATCAAGGAAGAAGTGCCCTTGAAGGCGGCGCAGCCATCGGCCGCTTGAAGCGCGGCAGCAGCAGGATCAGCGTCGCACCGAGGGCAATTTTGATGGCCGGCCCGATCCAGGCCATCTGCGGACTCCCGTCCCAGGCATTGAGGCCCAGCGTGGCCGAGGTGTTGCTCGCTGCGTGGAACAGCACACAGACCAGAATGCTGCCGGTGCCGCCATAGATCCAAGCGAGTAGAAACGCGTTTCCCATGACGTCCGCGGCGAACAGCTGGAAGCTCGCGCCGTATTGCGAGACGCCGTGAATGAAAAAAAGAGGCAGATGCCACAGCGCCCAGGCGATACCGACGACCGCGGCGCTCGAGAGCCGGCTCAAGCGCCGCTCGAGCATGGGCTGTGCGACGCCGCGCCAGCCGAGCTCCTCCAGGCCGCCCCCGAGAATCATGGTCAGGAAGATCAGCGGGATGCGGGACAGGTCGCGAAACGCCGGAAAGGAAGGTGTCTGCGCGCCGAACCGTGCCGCGAGGAGGTCGAGCGTGAAGGCAAGAATGGGCGGCAAGAGGAACGCCGCCACGTACCAAGCGAGCGGCACGCGCCAGCGGGTGAGGCTTGCCCCGTAAGCCGCCAACGAGCCCTCCCGGGGCGTGAAAGCGACCGCCAACAGTGCAGCGAGGGTGGGTCCCAACCCGCCCACGAGGTAGAGCGCGCTGAAGGTGGGGTTGGAGAATGCCCCGGAGCCCAAAGGGATCAAGGAGGCGAGGGGCCACCAGCACACCCAGGTGATCCCGAACGTGATCACGAGATAGAGTGCGAAACGCCCGGTCTGTTCGCCGCTCACCCCGAGGACTCGCGCGCGCCGCCCGCGAGCGCGTCCAAGAAGATGCGCGCGAAGGCCGGACCCGTGCCCGATTCCTCGTGTTTGAAGTACACGAACACATCCTTGCAGGAGGAGGTACGCGCCTGCACGGTGTGCGCCCAGCGCGCGAGATCCTGCGGCGTGTAGCCCTCGTCCCGCAGCCGGAAATACGCGTAATCCGTGGTGATCTCCACGGGCGTCGACAGTTTCTCGCTCTCCGCCACGCAGAGCGCAACACCTTTGGACTCGAGCAGGCGGTAGAGCGGGTCCTCGAGCCACGACGTGTGGCGAAATTCGAACGCGGCCCGAGTGCCCGCCGGCAGCAAATCGAGAAAGGCGCCGAGCAATCCCAGGTCCTTCTTGAAGTAGGGCGGCAGCTGAAAAAAAATCACGCCGAGCTTGGGGCCGAGGGTGTTCGCGGTCTTTACGAAGTACTGCAGCAGCTCCTCGCAGTCCTTGAGCCGCGCGATGTGGGTGATGCGCTTCGGCGCCTTCAAGGTGAGCTTGAAGGGGTCCGGCGTCGCCTCGCTCCAGCCCGCGAGGATCTTCGTATTGGGTGTGCGATAGAAGGTGTAGTTGATCTCGACGGTGTTGAAGCGCTCCGCGTAGTAGGGGAGCATCTTGGCCGCAGCGAGCTTTTCCGGATAGAAGCTGCCCCGCCATTCGGGATAGTTGTAGCCGGAAGTGCCCACCCACATCGCCATGCAGCTATCGTTCGGCAGACGCCGGCGAGAGTCAAGCCGAAGGACGCGGCGCGCTCTCGCCGCGCGCCCCAGGCGAGCGGCGGGTCCCAGGCGAGCGGCGTTTCACTCGGCCGCCGCGTGACCCCGAACCACGGCCACGAATTCCTCGCCGTAGCGCGCGAGCTTCGCCTCGCCGACGCCACGGATGCCCGCGAATTGGCCGAGTGTGACGGGCCGGCGCTGTGCGATCTCCCGCAAAGTCGCGTCGTGAAAAATCACGTAGGGCGGCATGCCTTGCGCATCGGCGAGGCGCTTGCGCAACGCGCGCAGGGTCTCGAACAGCTCGCTTCCCTCAGGCGCGACCCCGGGTGAGGGTACGGCGGGCGGGGACGCAGAGCGGGTCTTCGACCCCGCTCGCGGCAGAGCCTCGGAGATCTGCACGGTGCGCTGGTCGCGGAGCACTTCCCAACTCGCCGCGTTGAGTGAGAGCACGGGGTAGCCGTCCTGGGTCTCCACCACGAGGCCTTGGTGGCGCAGTGCACGGATCAGCTCCCGCCACTCCTGCACACGCCATTTTGCGCCGATGCCGTGCACGCTCAGCGTGTCGTGTCCGCGGGACACGATCCGCTCGGAGCGGCTGCCGCGCAGGATGTCGATGATGTGGGCCGCGCCGAATCTCTCGCCACGTTGCGCGAGGCGCGCAATGCACGACAAAAACTGCTTCGACTCCACTGTGCAATCGCGTTCCGCCCGCGGCTCGCAGCAATTGTCGCAAGCGCCGCAGGGGCCTTGGATCGTTTCGTCGAAGTAGCGCAGCTGAATGGCGCGACGGCATTCGGTGGATTCGGCGTAGCTCAGGACCTGCCGCAGCTGCTGGCGCGCGATGCGCTGCTCGTTCTCGAGCGGATCACCGGTGCCGGGATCGACCTTTTGCTGGATGAGGAATTCGGCGGTGCGAATGTCCGCGAGCCCGAAATACAAGGTGCACTCGGCCGGATCGCCGTCGCGGCCGGCGCGCCCGGATTCCTGGTAATAGCCCTCGAGGCTGCGCGGCAGATCGTAATGCGACACCCAGCGCACGTCCGGCTTGTTGATGCCCATGCCGAACGCAATCGTGGCGACCATGACCTGTGCATCGTCGCGGATGAAGGCCTCCTGATTGTCCCGCCGGACCGCGGCGTCCAAGCCGGCGTGGTACGGCAAAGCGGCGATGCGGTCGCCTTGCAACTGCGAGGCGAGTTCCTCGACGCGCCGGCGCGACAGGCAATACACGATGCCGGCTCCGCCCGCGCGGGCCCGAGCGAGCAGATCCGCATAGCTGTTCTTGCTTTTCGGTTGAACGCGGTAGAAAAGGTTCGGACGGTTGAAGCTCGACAGGTGCATCGCGGGATTGCGCAATGCGAGCTGAGTGGCGATGTCGGAGCGTACGCGAGCGGTTGCGGTGGCGGTGAAGGCGAGCAGTGGAATCTGCGGATAGCGTCTGCGCAGCGTCGAGAGCTGGCGGTATTCGGGACGGAAATCGTGGCCCCATTCGGACACGCAGTGCGCCTCGTCGATCACGAAGGCGCTGATGCCGGGATCGACGCTCAAGCGCTGCAGCGGGCCTTCGAGAAAATCGGTGAGCAATAGACGCTCCGGAGCGAGATAGATGAGCTTGTATTCACCTTGCATGGCCGCGGACAAGCGCCGCCGGATCTCGTCGGCGCGCAAGGTCGAGTTGATGAAGGTCGCGGTGACGCCGTTGTCCTCGAGCAGCCGCACCTGATCTTGCATGAGGGCGATCAAGGGCGAGACCACGATGCTCAGCCCGGCCTTGAGCAGAGCCGGCAACTGGAAGCAGAGCGACTTGCCGCCGCCCGTCGGCATGAGTGCGAGCACGTCTTTGCCCGCGAGCACGTCGCGCACCACGGCCTCCTGGCCGGGGCGAAAGGCCTCAAATCCGAAAATGCGATGCAGCGCGGCGGCCAGGTCGGTCATGGCGCGGCATTTTACCGGACGATCGAGCGGATCGACGGCCAGCTTCGCCGCGTGAAGCGATAAAAATTGCCGCGGGGACTCAGGATGCGAAACGAGGGGGATTACGCGCGGGCTCGGCGAAGCGCTCGCCAAGGCGGCCCCGGGTCTCACTCCATGCAGGGCTGTTCGACGATGCTGACGATGGTGCTATTCACGGCAAATAAGCCGCCGAGCTTCGTCTGAATCGCATCGTCGCCCGGAATCGCCTTGCTCTCGACAATGCCGTTCGAATAGCTCGCCTCGAGCTCGGTGTAGCGGCCGCAGCTCACGGTCACCTCGACGCCAATCAGCTTGGGCGAGACGATCTCCGCGGTCTCGGCGCCGAGCTGCTTCCACGCTTCCTGTGAATACAGGTTCGGTGCGATCAGAATCTGGGAGAAAGCAGGCGGACCAGCGATCAGCGGAGCGGCTATTGCCGCGATCAATAGGATGATCCTCACCAGGCCTCCTTGGCTGCGTCAGATGCCGCATGTGGGTGCGACTCTACCATCGATTCTGCCCTCGGGCGGCGGGCGGGGGCGGGTAATGGATCACAATTGCGGGCGATCGGTATCTCTGAAACGACACCGAGGTAATATGCAGGCTCTGCAACTCCGGAGATCTGTCACCGCATGGGCACTGAGTCCAAACGCCAACGAGCGGCGCTGCCCTTCATCTTCGTTACGGTGCTCATCGACATGCTGGCCTTCGGGATGATCATCCCCGTGTTGCCGGTGCTCGTGCAGGATTTTGCGGGAGGCAGCGCGGCACGCGGTGCGCAGATCTACGGCCTGTTCGGCACGGCCTGGGCGCTCATGCAGTTCTTCTTCTCGCCCGTGCAGGGATCGCTGTCGGATCACTTCGGGCGCCGACCTGTCATCCTGATTTCCTGTGCGGGGCTCGGGCTCGACTTCATCCTCATGGCGTGGGCGCCCAACCTCGGGTGGCTGCTGGTGGGGCGCGTC
>Ga0302314_10003074_pt1 | contig 30890 bp, 24 predicted proteins | sample III_Palsa_N2_3_FD_200533 | JGI IMG/M metagenome (GOLD analysis project Ga0302314, IMG submission 200533) | Peat permafrost microbial communities from Stordalen Mire near Abisko, Sweden - III_Palsa_N2_3 | ecosystem: Environmental > Terrestrial > Soil > Palsa > Peat permafrost | place: Sweden... | reverse complement strand
AGCAGGAGGCACAGCCCGATGGAGACCGCGAACAGTTGCAGGTGCAGGAACGTCATCCACGGCAGGCCCAGCCATTCGCCATACGCATCCTGCCACCAGCACGCCGCGATCAGGCCGCCGCCGACGCCGAACGCCAGCCGCGGATGGTCGAACAGCCGGCTGCCCTGCACGTGCAGCCGCGCCAGCGCCACGCCGTAGGCGATCGCGTCCAGCCGGAACAGCGCGATGTGATAGATGTTTTCTTCAAAGTTTCCGTTCGCGGGGTGCAGCGCCCGCAGCATCGGTGGCACGACGATGAACACCGCGATCACCGGCCAGATCGCCTTGGTGCTGCGCGCCAGCGCAACCGCACCGAGCAGGGCCACGCTGAACAGCAGGTAGAACCACTCCTCGATGGTCAGCGACCATGTTTCGTTGAACCAGTGGTCCGCCGGCATCGGCCACGCCAGGTTCTGCGTCATCGTCGCGTAGCGCAGCAGGTGGTGGCGGAGGCCGGCGGGCGCCGGCAGCACCGTCGGCACCACCCCGAGCCAGAGGAAATACAGCGGCAGCGTGCGCAGCCAGCGCCGGGTCATGAAGGTCAGCCAGGCGCGCGGCGTCGGGTTGGTCTCGGCGATGCGGAACAGCAGCCGGCCGATCAGGAAGCCGCTGAGCACGAAGAACAGTTCGACGCCGAAGAACGAACTCATCAGCACGACGACCGGCGTCCTGAGGCTCGTCAGCGACAGGAACATCACCGAGCAATGCGTCACCAGCACCAGCGAGACGGCCAGGAACCGGGCCAGGTCCAGCCCGAAATTATGCTCCGTCGTCCGCACGGCCCGCGGCGCCGGGGCGGCGGAAAGGTCGGTCGCCGAGTCGGGAGCGGGTGCTGGCATAACCCCGAACGTCTAGCGGCCGGGGCGGCGGCGTGACAAGCTCAGTCCCGCCACTCGATCAGGCTCGGCCCCGACCGCGCCACGGCGGCGCGCAGCGCGGCACCGAGCCCCTCGGCCGTTTCCAGCCGCTCGGCGTGCCAGGAATAGGCACGGGCGAGCGCCAAAAAGTCCGGTGTGAACAGGTCCACGCCCACCGGCGCGATGCCCTTTTCCTGCATGAACAGCTTTATCTCGGCGTAGCCGGCATTGTTGAGCAGCAGGATGATGATTTTCACCCCAGCCTGCACGGCCGAGCCGAGTTCCGCCAGCGTGAACTGCACCCCCCCGTCCCCGGCAAGGCAGATCACCGGCCGGCCAGGTTGTGCGAGCGCGGCGCCGATCGCCGCCGGCAGCCCGTAGCCGAGCGCGCCGAAGCCCGTGGCGGCGTTGAACCAGGAGCCTGGGCGGGTGGCGGCGAAGCCAAGGTTGCCGGCGTAGACCTGCCGCGTGGAGTCGCCGACGATGATGGCATCGGGTGCCGCATCGCGCATCGTGGTCAGGAATGCGATGTCGCGTTGCATGCCGGCATCCAGTTCGGCGATGCCGGCCGCCTGCGTCCGCGCCGCCCGGCCGGCACCGCCATGCACCGCTGCCGGGCCCGCAAGCTGGTCGGCAAGGAGCGAAAGCGTCGCCGCTGCGTCGCCGACCAGCGCGAGGTCGGGCAGGAAATTGCGCATCGCCTGCTCGCCATCGATGTCCAGCCGGATCAGCCGCCGTGGCCGGGGCATCGGGCCGATCGCGTACATGTCGTAGTCGGTCGGCCCCATCTCGGTCCCGACCGCCAACACCACGTCGGACTCCGCCACGAGTGCCCGCACTGCCGGAAACGACGGCGAGACCGACACCGCCAGCGGATGGTCCGGCGGCAGCAGGCCTCGGCCATTGATGGTCATGACCACCGGCGCATCGAGCCGCTCCGCCAGCCGCCGCAAGGCCGGCGCGGCCCGCGCGGCGCCACCGCCGGCAAAAATCAGTGGCGCGCGGGCCTCCGCCAGCCATGCCGCGGCGGTTGCAAGCGCGTCGGCCGGCGGCACCGGCCGCGCGATGATCGGCGGCTGGTCGGGCAGCGCCAGCCCCTCGGCGTCTGCCACGATCAGGTCGAGCGGGATCTCGATATGCACCGGCCGCGGCCGCCCCGCCGCGAACACGGCGAAGGCGCGGGCGATCACCTGCGGCAACTCGGCGGCGTCGGTGATGGTGTGGCTGAATGTTGTCACAGCCGAGGCCATGCGCCGTTGGTCTGACAATTCGTGCAAATGCCCGTCGCCGGAGCCCATCGCGCCGCGCCGGTTGAGGGCGGAAATGACCAGCATCGGGATGGAATCGGCATAGGCCTGCCCCATCGCCGTCAGGGTGTTGGTCAGCCCCGGCCCGGTGATGACGAAGCAGACGCCCGGCTTGCCGCTGGCCCTGGCGTAGCCGTCCGCCATGAAGCCGGCGCCCTGCTCGTGCCGCGGCGTGATATGGCGGATCCGGCCGCCGGCGAGGCCGCGATACAGTTCGGCCGTATGCACGCCGGGGATGCCGAAAATCGTGTCCACGCCATAGCGGGCCAACAGCTCCACCAGGAAGACACCGACCGTTCGCATCACCCCCCCCGTTTCGCGCGGGCCGGACGCTACGGGCAGTGGCGGGGCTGTTCAAGGGCGGCGGCCGGTGCAACATCGGCGCGCGGAGGATCGCACCCCATGGACCAGCCCCCGGCACTCTCCTACCCGGACGCCGACATCCGGCGAATCCTGCAACGGACGCACACCATCGCGGTGGTCGGCGCCTCCGCCAACTGGAACCGGCCCAGCACGTTCGTGCTCAAATACATGCAGGGCAAAGGCTACCGCTGCATCCCGGTCAACCCCGGTCTCGCCGGCCAGACGCTGGCGGGCGAGACCGTGTATGCCTCGCTGCGCGACATCCCCGTGCCGGTGGATCTGGTCGACATTTTTCGCTCGTCGGAGCATGTCGGGCCGATCGTGGAGGACGCGATCGCGATCGGCGCGAAAACCGTGTGGATGCAACTCGGCGTGCGCAACGACGCGGCAGCCGCGCGCGCGGGGGCCGCTGGCCTCGACGTGGTCATGGAGCGTTGCGTCAAGATCGAGTTCGGCCGGCTCGGCGGCGAATTGTCGTGGTTCGGAGTCAATTCCGGCCTGATCCGCAATCGCGCGCCCGAGCCGCCGCAGGCGAAGCCGTCGCGCCCTCGCCCGCAGCCCGCCCGCACCGAGGACCAGGGGTTCGCCACCAAGGCCATTCACGCCGGCGCCGCGCCGGACCTCGCCACCGGCGCGCGCTCCACGCCGATCTATCAGACCACGTCGTTCGTGTTCGACGACGTGGACCACGCCGCCTCGCTGTTCAACCTGCACAGTTTTGGCCATGTCTACACGCGGCTTTCTAACCCGACGGTCGCGGTGCTGGAGGAGCGCGTCGCGACGCTCGAAGGCGGACGCGCCGGCGTCGCCGCCGCCTCCGGCCACGCCGCGCAGTTCATCACCTTCTTTACCCTGCTCGGCCCCGGCGATGAATTTCTGGCATCCCGCAACCTGTACGGTGGCACGCTGACGCAGTTTTCGCAGTCGTTCCCGAAACTCGGCTGGCATTGCCACTTCGTCGATCCGACCGACCCGGAGAATTTCCGCCGCGCGCTGACGCCGCGCTGCAAGGCGATCTTCGTCGAAAGCCTCGCCAATCCCGGCGGCGTCGTCGTGGACCTGGAGGCGGTCGCGGCCATCGCCCACGGCGCCGGCCTGCCGCTGATCGTCGACAATACCCTTGCAAGCCCGTACCTGTGCCGCCCGATCGAGTGGGGCGCCGACATCGTCATCCACTCCGTCACCAAGTTCCTCGGCGGCCATGGCAATTCGCTGGGCGGCGTGGTGGTCGAGTCGGGAAAATTCGACTGGACGCAGGGCGGCAAATTCCCGTCGCTGACCGAGCCGGAACCCGCCTATCACGGCCTGCGCTTCTACGAGAATTTTGGCGATTTCGCCTTCACCACGAAGGCGCGTGCCGTGGCACTCCGCGATTTCGGCCCATCGCTCGCGCCGATGAACGCGTATCTGACGCTGATGGGCATTGAAACGCTGCCGCTGCGCATGGATCGCCACGTCGCCAACGCGCAGGTGGTCGCGGAATTTCTGGCGCAGCATCCGCGTGTCGCCTGGGTGTCCTACGCCGGTCTCGAAAGCAGCCCGTTCCATGCGCTGGCGCAAAAATATCTGCCGCTCGGCCCCGGCTCCGTGTTCACCTTCGGCGTCAAGGGCGGCTACGAGGCGGGCATAAAACTGGTCGAGCGCGTGCGCATTTTCTCGCATCTGGCCAATGTCGGCGACACCCGCAGCCTGATCCTGCATCCGGCCAGCACCACCCACCGCCAGCTCACCGACGAGCAACGCGCCGCCGCCGGGGCCGGTCCCGACGTGATCCGCCTCTCGGTCGGGCTGGAGACGGCTGCCGACCTGATCCGGGATCTGGACGAGGCGCTGTCGGCGGACTGACCGGCGCACGCCGCAGGCCTTGACGCGAGCTCATCGCGATATATCTGTATACCCGTTATATCGTGATAGGATGCCTGATCAATGCAACACTCCGAAGCTCGCGTGCAGACGACCACGCCGGCCCGTTATCTCGGGCAGCTCTGCAAGCATTTCGCCCACAAGATCCCGGTGACGCTGGAGGCGGACACCGGCAGCATCGCCTTCCCCGCGGGCCTGTGCCGCCTCGCGACCGGCGTCGATACCTTGATCCTGCGCGTGGAGGCGCCGGACGCCGCCGCGCTCGCGCAGGTGCAGGACGTGGTCGCGCGGCACTTGCTACGCTTTGCCTTCCGGGAGCCGCCGACCATCGAATGGCACGGCGCGACGGACGTGCAGGCCGGCAGCTAGGCTGTGCGGTCGCCGCCGACGCCAAGGGCCGCCTGCGCCGCCGCCAGCCGCGCCACCGGCACGCGGTACGGGCTGCACGAAACATAGTCCAGCCCGACCTCCTCGCAGAACGCGATGGAGGCCGGGTCGCCGCCGTGCTCGCCACAGATGCCGAGTTTCAGCCCGGGCTTGGTCGCGCGCCCCTTCTCGGAGGCGATGCGCACCATCGCGCCAACACCTTCGACGTCCAGCGACACGAACGGGTCTTTCGGCAAGATGCCAAGTTCCACATAGCGCGGCAGGAACTTTCCCGCGTCATCGCGCGACAGACCGAACACCGTCTGCGTCAGATCGTTGGTGCCGAACGAGAAGAAATCCGCGGACTCGGCGATCTTGTCGGCGGTAATGGCGGCGCGCGGCAGCTCGATCATGGTGCCGACCACGTACTCGATCGTCGTGCCGGTCTCCGCGAAAACCTCGGCGGCGATCTTGTCAACCTGCGCGCGCGTGATCTCCAGCTCGCGCTTCATGCCGACCAGCGGGATCATGATTTCCGGTACCGGCGCGCGGCCGGCTTCCTTGGCGACGACGATGGCGCCCTCAAAGATCGCCCGCGCCTGCATCTCGTAGATTTCCGGGAAGGTCACGCCGAGGCGGCAGCCGCGATGGCCAAGCATCGGGTTGGCTTCCTCAAGTTCGGCAGCGCGGCGCCGAATGCTGTGCATGTCCATGCCCAGCGCCTCCGCCACTTCGCCGAGTTCCGCATCGCTGTGCGGCAGGAACTCGTGCAGCGGCGGATCGAGCAGCCGGATCGTCACCGGCAGGCCCGCCATGATGCGGAACAGTTCGACGAAATCCTGCCGCTGGAACGGCAGAAGCTTGGCCAGCGCCGTGCGGCGGCCGCGTTCGTCGTGCGCCATGATCATCTGCCGCACCGCACCGATGCGCGCCGGATCGAAGAACATGTGCTCGGTGCGACACAGCCCGATGCCCTCGGCACCGAACTTCTTCGCCGTGCTGGCATCGAGCGGAGTTTCCGCATTCGCCCGCACGCGCATGCGACGGATGTCGTCGGCCCATGCCATCAACGTGCCGAAATCGCCGGACATCGCCGGCTCGATCATGCCGACGGAGCCGACGAAAACCTCGCCGCTGGCGCCGTCGATGGTCACGGTGTCGCCGGCGCGCAGCGTCTTGCCGCCGGCCGACAGAATCTGCGCGCCATAGTCGACGGAGATACCGCCGGCGCCCGCGACGCAAGGCCGGCCCATGCCGCGCGCCACCACGGCCGCGTGGCTGGTCATGCCGCCGCGCGTGGTCAGGATGCCGCGCGCCGCGTGCATGCCGTGGATGTCTTCAGGACTCGTCTCGATGCGCACGAGGATCACCGCCTCGCCCTTGCCGGCGCGGCTCTCGGCCTCGTCGGCGCTGAACACCACCGCACCGCTCGCCGCACCCGGGCTCGCCGGCAGACCTTTCGAGAACAGAGCGCGGGGCGCCTTCGGGTCGAGCATCGGATGCAGCAACTGGTCCAGCGCCGCCGGATTGACCCGCTTCACCGCCTCCTTGCGATCGATCAGGCCCTCGTTCGCCATCTCCACCGCAATGCGCAGGCTCGCCGCCGCGGTGCGTTTGCCGTTGCGCGTCTGCAGCATGTACAGCTTATTCTGCTGCACGGTGAACTCGATGTCCTGCATGTCGCGGTAGTGCCGCTCCAGCGTTTCCCGAACGCCCAGCAGTTCGGCATACGCGGCCGGCATCGCCTGTTCCATGCTGACTTCGCCGGGTTTGCTGCGCAGGCGCGCCATCGGCTGCGGCGTGCGGATGCCGGCGACGACGTCCTCGCCCTGCGCGTTGACCAGGTATTCGCCGTAAAAAATGTTCTCGCCGGTCGAGGGATCGCGCGTGAAGCACACGCCGGTGGCGCAGTCCTGCCCCATGTTGCCGAACACCATCGCCTGCACGTTCACCGCCGTGCCCCAGTTGGCCGGAATGTCGTGCAGCCGCCGATAGGTGTTGGCGCGCGGGTTCATCCAACTGCCGAACACTGCGCCGATGGCGCCCCAGAGTTGTTCCTCCGGGTCCTGCGGGAACGGCTTGCCGGTTTCGCCGCGCACCATCTCCTTGTAGCCGTCCACCACGCGGTGCCACTCGGAGGCGCCGAGTGCGGTGTCCTCGACCGCGCCGGCATCCATCTTGACGTGCTCGATGATCTCTTCGAACCGATGATGCGCGACGCCGAGCACGACGCTGCCGTACATCTGGATGAAGCGGCGATAGCTGTCCCACGCGAACCGCGCGTCGCCGGAGGCTTCGCCGAGCCCTTCGACGGTGGCGTCGTTGAGCCCGAGGTTGAGCACCGTATCCATCATGCCCGGCATCGAAACGCGCGCGCCGGAGCGGACGGAGACCAGCAGCGGCTTGTGCTTGTCGCCGAATGTCAGGCCGACCGCATGTTCGACGCGCTGCAAAGCCTCGGCCACCTGCGTCTGCAGGTCCGTGGGGTACTGGTGCTTGTGGTCGTAGTAGTAGGTGCAGACGTCGGTGCTGATGGTGAAGCCCGACGGAACCGGCAGGCCGATACTGGCCATCTCGGCAAGGTTGGCCCCCTTGCCGCCCAGCAGGTTCTTCATGTCGGCGCGGCCGTCGTTGTGTCCGGCCCCGAAGCTGTACACCCACTTGGTCATAGGACCCGGACTCCTCTGAGTTCTAGCCTTCGATTCGCGAAAAGTCGGCCGCCAGATGCATCGCCGCCCGCACGCGCGCGAGCAGGCGCAAACGATTACGGCGCAATTCCGGGCGCGGGTCGTTCACCGTCACCGTGTCGAAGAATGCGTCGAGTTTTGGCCGCAGCGAGGCCAGTGCCTCCATCGCGGCAGTAAAATCTTCCGCCCTCAAATGTTGCGCAGTCTGTGACCGCACCGCATCCAACGCTGCGGCGAGCGCGATTTCTTCAGGCGCTTCGAGGAAGCTGAGATCGGGGTCACCATCAAATGGCTCGCCCTTCTGTTCTTCGATACGCAGAATGTTAGCAGCGCGCCGGTAGGCCGCCAGCAAGTTACCGCCGTCGTCCGTTTTCAACAAAGCCATCAATGCATATGAACGAGCAACTAGGAGATTCAGGTCGTACCCTTCTCCCTGTTGCTCCCGACCGGCCATTAGCACCGCACTAAGTACGTCGTGTTTGATGCCTTCCGATCTTAGCTGGATTTCGAGACGATCCACGATGAAATCGCAAACTTCATCTTCAGCTATTATATTTTGGAACTGAGAGCCAGCCTCACCGAACAATCGCAATAATTCGAGCCGCAGCCTACGTTCTCGCACGATCCGGATGATCCCGAGCGCCGCCCGTCGTAGCGCGTAAGGATCACTCGAGCCAGTCGGCTTTTCTCCGATCGAGTAGAACCCGGCCAACAGATCTATCTTGTCGGCGAGGGCAACCGCGATGCTCACCGGATGCGTCGGCACTCCGTCGCTCGGCCCCTTCGGGGCGTAGTGGTCGCGGATCGCGTCTGCGACACTCGCGTCCTTGCCGTCATGCAGCGCGTAGTAGCCGCCCATCACGCCTTGCAATTCGGGGAACTCGCCGACCATGCCGGTAACAAGGTCGGCTTTCGCGAGCGACGCCGCGCGCTGTGCAAGTTCTGGATCCGCGCCCACTAACGGTGCGATCAGGGTGGCGAGTCGCTCCAGCCGCCGCACCCGGTCGCCCTGGCTGCCGAGCCTTGCGTGGAACGTCACCTTGTCCAACGCCGGCACGCGGCTTTCCAGCGTGTGCCTGCGGTCCAGATCCCAGAAATGCCGCGCATCGGCGAAGCGCGCACGCAGCACGCGCTCGTTGCCTGCGACGATGGTCTTGCCACCGTCTTTCGCGGCGATGTTGGCGACGAAGGCGAAATACGGCGCCGCCCGCCCCGCCGCGTCGCGGAGCGCAAAGTAGCGCTGGTTGACGCGCATGGAAACCTGCATCACCTCGGCTGGCAGATCCATGTACGCAGCGTCGATCTGCCCGAGCAGCACCACCGGCCACTCCACCAAACCAGTCACCTCGTCGAGCAGCCCGGGATCGTCGACGACGGACAGCCCATTGCGCTGCGCAAGGTCCTGCAAGCCGGCCTCGATCAACGCCCGCCGCTCGGCAGCATCGGCGATCACCCGGCGCTCGCGCAGCCCGGCCTGCCATTCGGCGGCGGAGCCCACGGCAAACGGTTCTGGGGCGAGGAACCGGTGGCCCTCGGTGATGTTCGATGCGGCCAACCCATGCCCGTCGTCGCTGCCGTCGCGCAGGTCGAACGGCACCGTCGCGCCATCCAGGATGCACAGGATGCGGCGCAGCGGCCGGACCCAGGTGAAATCGCTGGTGCCGCCCCAGCGCATCGACTTCGGCCAGGGAAAGCGCCGCAGCACGCCCGGCAGGTCGCGCGCGATCAGCGTCGCCGCGTCGATGCCGGGCACGGTTTTCTCCAGCACCCAGAAATCGCCTTCCTCGCGCAGATCCTCGCGCGCCGCGCCATGCTTGCGCAGGAACCCGGCCAGCGCCTGCTCCGGCGCGGTGCGGCGCGGCCCCCGCTCGGCGCTGCGACGTTCGGCGACGCCTGCCACGACGTTCGCCACCAGCGCAATGCGGCGCGGGCCAAAGAAGCTGCGCAGGCTGGCAGGCGCCAGCGGCGCCAGTGCCTCGCTCACCAGACGCAGCAGATCCTCCGCCCCGCGCGCCTGCATCCGGGCGGGGATCTCCTCGCTGAACAGCTCGAGCAGCAACTCCGGCATGTCAGTCCTTCAGCGCAGGTTCAATGTCGGTGAGGGCGAAATCACCGCCCTTGAACAGCAGGGGCCTGCCTTCGACCGAGGCGAAACCATAGGCCATGCAGTCGCCGAAGTTGAGCTTGGCGGGATGCCGCCCTCGCCCGAACTTGGCCCATGCTCGGCGCGCGGCGATCGCATGCACCGAGAGGAACGGCGCGATCGTCAGCCCCATGCGTCCCACATAGGCCTCAAAGCGGTCACGCAGAATCATGTCGGCACGGCCGTCCGTGACCAGCGCCACCTCGACCCAGTTCGGCGACGGGATCCTCGGGTCGGCGGCGTCGGCGATCGCCTGAGCAAACAGGGCCGCTTCCGGCTCGCCGAGAATGATCGCCAGCAGTGCCGAGGAATCCACGATCACGCCGGCAGTCCGTCTTCGCCGTAGAGCCAGCCATGATCCGATGACGGCAACGGCTCGTGCAGATGGGTGCGGATTTCCGCCGCGACTTCGAGAATGCCCGCGGCGCGCTGCTTGACGGCCCGCTGATGCTGCAGGCTGTCGCGAAGCGCGCGGACGACGGCCGCCGACACACTCTCGCCTGTCAACTCCGCCAACTGTTGGGCGAGCCGGACCGCCTCGTCGTTGTCGATGGTGAGGACGGTGTCCATTATTCCTCCCCCGCCAGCCACGTTTCGCAGCAGCCTTTGGCAAGCGCGCGCACGCGGCCGATATAGGCGGCGCGCTCGGTCACGCTGATCACGCCGCGCGCGTCGAGCAGATTGAACAGGTGGCTCGCCTTGATGCATTGGTCGTAGGCGGGCAGCGCCAGCCGGTGCGCCAGCAGCGCGCCGCATTCGCGCTCGGCATCGGCGAAATGCCGCGCCAGCATGTCCGTTTCGGCAAATTCGAAATTGTGCGCGCTGTATTCGCGCTCGGCACGCAGGAACACGTCGCCGTAGCGGACTCCAGCCCCGTTGAAGTCGAGATCAAAAACGTTCTCGACGCCTTGGACGTACATCGCCAGCCGCTCCAGCCCGTACGTCATCTCAAAGCTCGGCAGCGCGGTCGCGATACCGCCGACCTGCTGGAAATAGGTGAACTGTCCCACCTCCATGCCGTCGCACCACACTTCCCAGCCGAGACCCCAGGCGCCGAGCGTCGGGCTCTCCCAGTCGTCCTCGACGAAGCGGAAATCGTGCACCAGCGGGTCGAGCCCGATCGCGCGATAGCTGTCCAGCAGCAGCGCCTGCGCGTCTGCCGGGCTCGGCTTCATGATGACCTGGTATTGGTAGTAGTGCTGCAACCGGTTCGGGTTTTCGCCGTAGCGCCCGTCGGCCGGCCGGCGGCTCGGCTGCACGTACGCGGCGCGCCAGGGTTTGCTGCCGAGCGAGCGCAGCGTCGTCGCCGGGTGGAAGGTGCCGGCACCCACTTCCATGTCGTAGGGTTGCAGGATCACGCAGCCCTGCCGGGACCAGAACGCGTGCAGCCGCAGGATCAGGTCCTGGAAACTGAGGGGCCGCGCGCCCGCGTCCGTGCCGGATGAAGGCTGAAGGCTGTGGTCCATGGGTCCGCCCATCGTCGTTGCCGTGCTGCCGTCATTGCCTGCGGCCATGCGTGTGATGCGCCGCACCATAGGGGCCGGGCCGGAACGTCACAAGGCGTACGGCCAAACACCCGGCTTGAACGCCCGCCCCGAACGCGCCAAGTCCGCAGCGCTTGCGCAAGCAGGGCTCGGTCGTCCAGGCTGCATCACGACCTACGGGGATCCCCATGACCAACGAGGAACGCGACCTTATCGCCAGCTTCGTCCAGCGGGCCGCCGGGGTGGCGGCCCCCGGTGTGCCAGGATCAGGCACGGTGGCGACGACGCCGCCGCCGGTCGACAGGGAGGCGGATGCGCTGATCGCCGACCTGTTCACCCGCTACCCGGAAGCGCGCTACCGCATCACCCAGATGGCCTTCCTGCAGGAGCATGCGCTGGTGGAGGCGCAGAACCGCCTCGCCCGTCTGCAATGGGAGTTGCAGCAGGCCAAGCAGGCCCAGGCAGCCCCGCCGGCGGACCAGGGTTCGCCGTGGGGCGGTGCGGCCGCGGGTGCCGCGGCGGCGGCGCAGGCCAGCCAGCCGCGCGGCATCTTCTCCAGCCTGTTCGGCGGCAGCGGCCCCAGCCGCCCGGCCGCGCCGCCGCCGCAGTACGCGGCCCCGCCGCCGCAATATCCGCCGCAATATCCCCCCCAGTACCCACCGCAATACGGCGCCCCGCCGCCGCCGACGTACCCGGCCGGCTACCAGCCGGGGTTGTTCCAGCAGCAAGGCCCGGGGTTCTTCGGCTCGGCGCTCCGCACCGCCGCCGGCGTCGCCGGTGGCGTGGTCGCGGCCGACGCGCTGATGTCGCTGTTCTCACCGCACGAGGGCTTTGGCGGCGGGTTGGGCGGCGGCGGCTTTGGCGGCGGTGGCTTCGGCGGCGGCGGCGGATTCGGCGGCCCGGGCGTGGTGGAGAACGTCACCATCAACAACCCCGCCCCCGGCACCAGCCCCTGGGGCACCGGCACGGACCCGCTGGACCAGGGCGGCGCCGCGAAGGACGCGTCGGCCGGCAACGTCGACCAATCCGCCTGGAGCCCGGCCCCCGCGCCGGACCAGGGTGGCGGCTGGCAGGATGCGCCCGCCGACCAGGGCAGCGGCTGGCAGGATGCCCCGTCCGATCCAGGCGGGTCCGATTCGGGCGGCGGCTGGGACGACGCCTCCAACGACAGCGGCGGCGGAGGCGGCGGCGACTTCTCCTCCGACACGTAGTTTTAGCGACGGCAGCGGATTGATCCGCGGCGCGCCGGCCCGTACGCTCCCGGCCTCATGGCCGGGAGAATCGGGTCGATGCGCGCCGCGAAGCCCAAAACCGTGTCGCCGATCGGCTTCACGGGGTTCCGCCCGGCGGCGCTGGGCTTCTTCCGGCAACTCGCCGCCAACCAGGACCGCGCGTGGTTCCAGGCCAACCGCGACACCTACGACCGCGAGGTACTGGCCCCGGCCCGCGCCCTCGTCGCCGACCTCGTCAGCGAGTTTTCCCGCCGCGGCATCCCGCTCACCGCCGATCCGCTGAAGGCGCTGTTCCGCATCCATCGCGACGTGCGGTTCAGCCGCGACAAGCGGCCGTACAAGACCCATGCCGGCCTTGTGCTGTCGCGCGACGGCAGCAAGGGCGCGTTCGGCATGTTCTACATCCACATCGACCCGGCCGGCAGCTTTGCCGCCTCCGGCTTCTACCAGCCCGACCCGAAATACCTGGAGGCGCTGCGCATCGCCTTTTACGAGGAGCCGGACCGCATCCGCGCCGCCCTCGATGCCGCCTACGCCTCCGGTGCCGAGTTGATGCGGGAGGAGGTGATGGCCCGCCTGCCGCGCGGCTTCGAGCACACCGCTGGCACCGAGGCCGCCGACCTCGTCAAGATGCGCCATCTGGTGGTCCGCTGGCCGATCCCCGCGGCGGCGCTCGCCGACCCGGCCCTGGTCGGCCGGCTCGCCGGCTATGCGGCGGCGGCGAAACCGCTGCTGGCGTTCGGCTGGGACGCGCTGTGCGGGGTTGGGGGGGGGCGGGGTTGTGTGGGGGGGGCGGGGGGGCCGCCGCCCCCCGCGGGTCGAGGGCAGCGCCCTCGCCTTGTCGTTCGCTATTCCACCGCCGCCGGCAGCGCCATCCAAGCCGGCACGCGCGGCGTCAGCGTCGCCTCGCCGCACGTGAGGCCCCCGCCCAGCGCGTCCAGCCGCAGCACCGCCAACCCGGCAGTCCCGAGCACGGAGCGCAGCGTGCCCACCTCCGTGCCGCCGCGCGTCACCGGCGTGCCGGGCGCGGGCACCGGGCCGTCGATCACCACCGGCACCAGCCGGCGCTTGACCAGCCCGCGATACTTCGTCCGCGCCGTCAGTTCCTGGCCCATGTAGCAGCCCTTGCTCCAGGACACGCCCGCCAGCTCGTCGAACCCGGCCTCCAGCAGCACGGTCTTTTCCGGCTCCAGGTCGCGCGACCCGTCGGGCAGCCCGAGCGCCAGCCGGTGCGCGTCCCAGGCCGCCGCATCGGTGGTCGTCGGCAGCGTCTGATCGGTCAGGATGCGCCAGCCAGCGTCCGCCAGTCGCGGATCTGGCGCGGCGATGGCGCCCCACGGAAGGTCCGGCGCGCCATCCCACGCGGCGTACACACGCAAGCCGTCGGAAACATCGGCCAGCGCCACCCGCGACCGCAGCCGATACCGCCCCAGCCGTTGCATCAGGAAGCCCGTTTGCCCCAGTTCGCAATCGAGAAGAAGTTGCTCGCCATCGGACAGAACAAAAAAGTCGGCCAGCCACTTGCCCTGCGGCGTCAGCAGTGCCGCCCACACCGCGCGGCCGGGTGCTGCCAGCGCCACGTCGTTGGAAACCAGCCCCTGCAGGAAGGCGACGCGGTCCTCGCCGCTGATCGCCACCACCCCGCGTGCCGGCAGATGCGCCATTTCGGTCATGCGTTTGCAGGTGGGCGCACCCCCCGCGCCCCGCAAGACACGCGTGGCGGCCGGATGCTACACCGGCCCCACCATGAACCGTCGCTGCCCCACCCGAAGCACGCGCCGCGCCTGATGTGCGGCATCGCCGGCATCATCACCGCGCCCGATGCGCCGCAGCCCGACGCCGCGACGCTCGGCGCGCTGGAACGCGGCATCGCCCATCGCGGCCCGGACGGCTCCGGCCACACCGTCGTCGGGCGCGTGGCGCTGGTGCACAACCGGCTGGCGATCATCGACCTCGTGACCGGCGACCAGCCGCTGTTCGCGGGTTCCGCCGCCCTCGTCGGCAACGGCGAGATCTACAACTACCGCGAGCTGCGCGCAGCGATGCCGGAGGTGCATTTCGCCACCAACAGCGACAACGAGGTGCCGCTGCAACGGTTTGTCCGCGATGCCGCCGACTTCACCGGCCCGCTGCGCGGCATGTATGCGCTCGCCATCCACGACCGCGCCGGCCGCACCGTCACGCTGGCGCGCGACCCGTTCGGCATCAAGCCGCTGTATGTGGCGCAGACGCCGGCAGGCATCGCCTTCGCGTCCGAATGCGCGCCGCTGCTGGCCGCCAACATCGTGCCGCGCGCGGTCCGTGCGGCTGCGCGCGACGAGTTGTTGCAGATCCAGTTCACCACCGGCGTGGAGACGATCTTTCCCGGCATCAACCGCGTGCTGCCGGGCGAGACGCTCACCTGCGCCGACGGCCGCATCATCGAGCGCCGCCGCACCGAGGCATTGCCGCCCGGGCCGCCCGAGGCGATCGAGGAGGAGGCGGCGCTCGCCCGCCTGGATCGCGCCCTGACCGAAAGCGTCGACCTGCACCAGCGCAGCGACGTGCCGTACGGCATGTTCCTGTCGGGCGGCATCGACAGCGCCACGATTCTCACGCTCATGGCGCGGCTGAACAGTTCGCCGGTGCTGGCCTTCACGGCCGGCTTCGACGCGCCGGGTGCCGCCGACGAGCGCGCCCAGGCGGCCGAAGTGGCGCGCGCGCTCGGCGCGAAGCACGAAACGCTCGAAGTGACCGAAAAAATGGTTTGGCGGCATCTGCCGGAAATCGTTGCCTGCATGGACGACCCGGCCGCTGACTACGCGATCATCCCGACATGGTTCCTCGCCCGCCGCGCCCGTCAGGACGTCAAGGTGGTGCTGTCCGGCGAGGGCGGCGACGAGATGTTCGCCGGCTACGGCCGCTACCGCAGCGCCATGCGTCCGTGGTGGCTCGGCGGACGGGTGATGCGCGGGCGCGGCACCTTCGACCGGCTGGACGTGCTGCGCACCCGCCCGCCGGCATGGCGCGACGGCATGGCCGCGGCGGAAGCGCAAGCCGCGGGCGGCGGCCGCACCCGCCTGCAAGTCGCGCAGGCTACCGACATGGCCGACTGGCTGCCGCACGACCTGCTGCTGAAACTCGACCGCTGCCTGATGGCCCACGCGGTCGAAGGTCGCACGCCGTTCCTCGACAGCGGCGTCGCCGCCGCCGCTTTCCGCTTGCCGGATGCGCTGAAAGTGCGCGGCCACATGGGCAAGTGGCTGCTGCGCCGCTGGTTGGAGAAGAACTGTCCCGCCGCGCGTCCGTTCGCGCCGAAGCAGGGGTTTACCGTTCCCGTCGGCACCTGGATCGGCGGCGTCGGCGACCGTCTCGGGCCGCTGGTGGCGGCGCAACCCGGCGTGGCAGAAATCGCCGATCCCGGCCGTGTCACCGCATTGTTCCGCCACGCCGCCGGGCGGCGCGAGCAGTATGGTGCGTGGCACCTGCTGTTCTACGCACTCTGGCACCGCGCCCATATCGAGGGGCGGCCAGCAGAGGGCGACGTGTTCGAGTATCTGGCAGCGAAGTAACCGCATGACCGAACATTTTGATCTGATTCTGCGCAACGGCATCGCCGTTCTGCCCTGGGGCGAGGCGGCGGCCGATATCGGCGTCCGCCACGGCCGCATCGCCGCGATCGGCGTGCCCTCCGGTGCCACGGCGGACGAGGTGTTCGACGCCAGCGGCCTGCTCGTGCTGCCCGGCCTGATCGACCCGCATGTGCACCTGCGCGACCCCGGCGACGCGTCGGTCGAAAGCATTCCGACCGGGACGAAAGCCGCCGTGCTCGGCGGCATCACCGCCGTGTTCGACATGCCGAACACGTTTCCAGCCATCACCGATGCGAAATCGCTCGCGTGGAAACAGGACTACGTGGAGCGCGTCGCCTGGTGCGACATGGGCCTCTATGTCGGCGCGACGAAGACCAATATCGGCGACCTGGCAACCCTGGAAACCGGGCACGGCGTCTGCGCGGTCAAGGTTTTTGCCGGCAGTTCCACCGGCGACCTGCTGGTCGAGGACGACGAGAGCCTGGAGCGCGTCATGCGCGCCGGCCGCCGCCGCATCGCCTATCATTCCGAGGATGAATACCGGCTGCAAGCCCGCAAGCCGATGTTCCGCTCCGGCGACCCGTATTCAAAACACATGGAATGGCGCGACGAGGAATGCGCCTTCCTCGGCACCCGCCGCATCCTCGCCATCGCCCGGGCGACCGGGAGACCCGCGCACATCCTGCACGTCTCGACGGCACAAGAGTTTTCCTATCTCAAGGATTTCAAGGACATCACCACCGCCGAAGTGCTGGTCAACCACCTGACCCAGGTGGCGCCGGACTGCTACGAGCGGCTCGGCGGGTTCGGCGTCATGAACCCGCCGATCCGTGGCCAGCGGCACATGGATGCGGCCTGGGCAGCGGTGCGCGACGGCACCGTGGACACCATCGGCTCCGACCACGCGCCGCACCCGCGCGCCGCCAAGTTGAAACCTTGGCCGGAGGTGCCGGCCGGTCTGACCGGCGTGCAGACCCTTGTTCCCGTGATGCTGGACCACGTGAATGCCGGCCGGTTGTCGCTCGCGCGCATGGTCGATCTGCTCTGCGCCGGCCCGGCCCGCGTCTATGGCGTGGTCGGCAAAGGCCGCCTCGCCGCCGGCTACGACGCCGATTTCACCCTGGTCGACCTCAAGCGCCGCCGCACGATCGAGGACAACTGGATCGTCACCCCGGCCGGCTGGACCCCGTTCGCCGGCATGGAAGTGACCGGTTGGCCAGCCGCGACCATCGTGCGCGGCCGCATCGTCATGCGCGAGGACGAAGTAATCGGCGAGCCATCGGGGAAGCTGGTGCGGTTCGTCTAGGCGGCCGCGCGGCGGCGAACCTCCGCACGCTGCGCATCGCGCCGTCCGCGGTGACGGTGCCGCTGGCCCACGCATTCTTCGACCCCGACGCGCTCGGCGACGCGTTGGAGGAGCCGTTCGGTCGCTCGCAGAACGCGCTGCCGCTCGATGCGTTGGTGCGAAGCATCGAGATCGCCGCATTGCAGGCGTTGGGCGAGGCGGATCCGCCGCCGCCGCTGAAGCCCAAAGGCTTCGTCCTGCACTGAGGCGTTCGCATCCGCCGTCGATGGTCTGACCGCCGGCCCCACGTGCGGACCGGCCTACGACAATTGTGAACAAAATCCATGTGCGGATTGGGAACTTATCCCGTAGAAGGGCGTTAACACACTGGTCAAACGTCGAGCGACGATGTCGGGGTACTGCGCGATTATTGCATAAATGAGGAATGGAAACGTCGTCCGTCGGCGTGTTGTTTGCTACGCAGATTTTTCGATTAAGCGCGGGCAAGCAGAATGAAGGGTTACTGAAATGAAGGGCTTCTCTCGAAGTGCAATCGCCGTTTTTATTGCACTTGGTGTCGCTGGGTGGACTTCGGCCCCACCGTCAGAGTCGGTTCTGTTTAGCGCAGCAGACGGTAGCAAGGGCGGTATTTATTATGCGGGCCTGTCCACCGGCAATGGCGAAGCGCTCTATGGAACGACGGATATCGGCGGGACCAGCGGTTGCAATGATCAGGGATGTGGGACGGTATTCGAGCTCACGCCGCCGACGAGGGGCCAGACAGCCTGGGTGAAGAGCGTGCTTCACGACTTCAGCGGTGCCGATGGGGCCAACCCGCAAAGCCGTCTGATAACCGGCAGCGATGGCGTGCTTTATGGCACGACCGTCCAGGGCGGCGCCGACGATGGTGGCACCGTTTTCAAGCTTGCTCCGCCGGCCGCCCCGGGAGTGGCATGGAAACAGACATTGCTGCACGGCTTTGCCGGCGGCCATGATGGCTTCTATCCCTCGGGCCTGACCGCCGACATGCAGGGCGCCTTGTACGGTACGACGCAGTTCGGCGGCAGCACCGGCTGCGGCGGCGGATGCGGCACAGTCTTCAAACTCGCTCCGCCCGCCGATGGCCGGACCAATTGGACGGAGACCGTTCTTTACAGGTTCCAAGGCGGTAACGACGGCGCCAATCCGTTGGCCAACCTGATCGCCGACGCCAACGGCGCACTCTATGGAACGACTCCTCAGGGCGGGGGCACCGCGTGCAACGGCGTGGGCTGCGGCGTCGTTTTCAAATTGATCCCACCGGCCGATGGCCAGATCGAGTGGACGGAAGCGATCCTCTATCGGTTCCAGGGCGGAAGCGACGGTGCCACGCCATATGCCGGCCTGATTGCGAGCAGGGAAGGCGCTCTCTACGGCACGACAACCGCGGGTGGTTCAGGTTCCTGCGATTGCGGGGCGGTTTTCAAACTGGCTCCGCCCGTGGGGCCCCATGCCAATTGGACGGAGACCCTGCTGTACAGCTTTCAGGGCGGCAGTGACGGCGGCTTTCCCAACGCAAGACTGACGGCCGACCGACAGGGAGCTATCTACGGCTCGACAAACGAGGGCGGCGATCTTGGCTGCTTCGGCGACATCGGCGGATGCGGCACGGTCTTCAAGTTGACGCCGCCCACCAGGGACCATGGCGCCTGGACGGAAAGCGTGCTCCACCGTTTCAGTGGCGGCAGCGACGGTGCCTTCTCCGGCGAGCTTCTCGTATCGGACAGCGAGAACGCTCTCTACGCCGCGGCGGCGAGCGGTGGCGGGGGTGACGGCTGTGGGGGTTATGGCTGCGGGGTGGTCTTCAAGATCGACCTTGGTCGGTCGTTCGGGTTTGTCCCTTATTCCAGTGTCTCGGCTAGCTCAGCGCCCGCCAGCCAATATCCCGACGGTGGAACAATTTCTCCGCCGTGATGGCGTTCACCGCCCGGTAGGCCACCGCATGTGCGGCCGCGAGATCGGCACCGGTGCCGGTGACGGCCAGCACGCGCCCGCTGGTGGAGACCAGTTCGCCGCCGAGCAGTTCGGTGCCGGACTGGAACACCAGCGCACCGGGCACCGCCTCGGCCGCCGCCAGCGACCCGATCGGCACGTGGCGCACCGGCGTCCCGGGGTAGTTCTGGGCCGCCAGCACGACCGTCAGCGCGGCGCCCGGCCGCCAGCGCAGGTCGAAGTCGGCCAGCTCGCCGTCGCACGCCGCGAGCAGCGCCGGCAACAGATCGGATTGCAGGCGCGGCAGCAGGCATTCCGCCTCCGGATCGCCGAAGCGGACGTTGAACTCGATCAGTTTCAATCCTGACACTGTCACCATCAGCCCGGCGAACAGGATGCCGCGGAACGGCGTGCCCTGGCGCGCCAGTTCGGCCAGCGCCGGGCGGATGATCCGGTCCATCGCCTCGGCCTGCAGCGCCGCGGTCAGCGCCGGCGGCGGCGAATAGGCGCCCATGCCGCCGGTGTTGGGGCCGGTGTCGCCTTCGCCGACGCGCTTGTGGTCCTGCGCGGCGCCGAGCGGCAGCGCGTGCGTGCCATCGCACAGCGCGAACAGGCTGACTTCCTCGCCGATCAGGCATTCCTCGATCACCACCGAGGCACCCGCGTCGCCAAGCTGCTTCGCCTCCATGAACGCGGCAATCGCGTCCTCCGCCTCGGCAACCGAAGCGGCGACCACCACGCCCTTGCCGGCGGCCAGCCCGTCCGCCTTCACAACGATCGGCGCGCCGCGCCGGCGCACGAACGCGCGGGCGGCGTCCGCCGTGTCGAACCGCTCCCACAGCGCCGTCGGGATGCCGGCGGCGTCACAGATTTCCTTGCAGAACGCCTTGCTGCCCTCCAGCCGCGCCGCCGCCGCCGAAGGGCCGCAACAGGCGATCCCCTCCAGCCCCATCGCGTCGGCGATCCCGGCGACCAGCGGCGCCTCGGGTCCCGGCACCACCAGATCCACCGCATTGTCGCGCGCGAACTGCACAAGCGCAGAAATGTCGAGCACGCCGATGGCGACGTTCTCCGCCACCTGCGCGGTGCCCGGGTTGCCCGGTGCGCACCACAGTTTTGTGAGCAGCGGGCTCGCCGCCAGCGCCCAGCACAGCGCATGCTCCCGTCCGCCCGAGCCCACCACCAGCACGCGCATGTGCAAATTCCTTCACTTCTCCCTCTCCCCTTGCGGGAGAGGGCCGGGGTGTGGGGTCGCGCGCGCTCCGACTTCCGTGCGGCCCGACCCCTCCCCCAACCCCCTCCCACAAGGGGAGGGGGCTTTCAATGGTCTTGGGAGATTGGGGTATAGGTGCCGCCATGGACGACCTGCCCGCCCCGCCCGTATCCAACATCCCCGAATACACCGTCTCGGAAATCTCCGGCGCGGTGAAGAAGACGCTGGAGGGGGCGTTCGGCCGCGTCCGGGTGCGCGGGGAGATCACCGAACTCAAGCGCTACCCCTCCGGCCACATCTATTTCTCGCTCAAGGACGAGGGCGGCAAGATCGCCGGCGTGGTGTGGAAATTCGCCGTCCCCCGCCTCGGCCTGGAGCCGGAGAATGGCGTCGAGGTCATCGCCACCGGCAAGGTCTCGTCCTACGGCGACCGCTCCACCTACCAGCTTGTCGTCGAGCGCCTGGAATACGCCGGCGCCGGCGCCTTGCTTGCCCGCATCGAGATGCTGCGCCTGCGCCTCGCCGCCGAGGGCCTGTTCGACGCCGCAAAGAAGAGAAAACTGCCGCTGCTGCCGGAGGTGGTGGGCGTCGTCACCAGCCCGCAGGGGGCGGTCATCCAGGACATCAAGACCACGATTCTCCGGCGTTTCCCGCGCACGATCCTGCTCTGGCCGGTGCCCGTCCAGGGCGAGGGCGCGGCGGCGCGCATCGCCGAGGCGATCAACGGCTTCTCCGCCCTCCCGCGCGGCGGAAACATCCCGCGCCCGGACGTGCTGATCGTGGCGCGCGGCGGCGGCAGCCTGGAAGACCTGATGGCGTTCAACGAGGAAATCGTCGTCCGCGCCGCCGCTGCGTCAACAATTCCGCTGATCTCGGCGGTCGGCCACGAGACCGACACGACGCTGATCGACTTCGCCTCCGACCGCCGCGCGCCGACGCCGACCGCCGCCGCCGAACTCGCCGTGCCCTCGCGCACCGAACTGGCCGCCGGCTTGCAGCAGCAGGCGGCGCGGCTCGCCGGGTCGCTCAATCGTGTGGCGCAGGAGGCGCAGCTGCGGCTGCAACGCGCCGAACGCGGCCTGCCCGATCTGCCAGCCCTGGTCGGCACCGCGCGGCAGCGGCTGGACGACCGCAGCGTTCGGCTGGTGCTGGCGGTGCCCAACCTGCTGGCCGCCCACCGCGCCACCGTCGCGCGCGCGGCCACGCGGCTGCCCGATCCGGCGCAGGCAGTGGTGGTGGCGCGGCAGATCCTGGCCGATCGCGGGCACCGGCTCGGCATGGCGCTGCCGATGCTGGTGGTGGCGCGCCGCGCCGGGCTGACCTTGGCGTCCACGACGCTCGCCGGCGCGCTGCGCCACGCCGTCGCCGGCCGCGCGGCACTGGCCGCCCGCGTGCTGCCGCGCCTGACCCCGGCGCCGCTGGAAGCCCGGCTGCGCGAGGCCCGCGCCCGGCTGGAAGGATTCTCGGCGCGGCTCGAATCCGTCTCGCACAAGGCCGTGCTGGCGCGCGGCTACGCCGCCGTGTTCGGCGCCGACGGCCAGCCGCTGACCGCCGCCGCGGCCGTCAAACCCGGTGCGGCGCTGCGCATCCAGTTCGCCGACGGCGATGTCCGCGCCACCGCCGCGCGCGACGACAAGCGGCAGGGCGCCTTGCCGCTCTAGCCCACGCCCGAAACCCGGACCTCTGGCACGATTTCTGCTCGCGATGTCCGCTGACGACAAGTTCCTGCACATCTTTGCCGAGGTCACCCATGGGCTCCAAGCCGTTCCATCTCGGATGGTTCATGAATTTCACGCCCGGCGACTGGACCGGCACCTTCGCCGCGGGCGGCGCGCCGTGGGACGGCATGTTCTACGTCGACATGGCCCGCGCGCTGGAACGCGCCTGTTTCGACTACATCATGATCGAAGACACGCTGATGGTCTCCGACACCTATGGCGGGTCGATCGAGGCGGGCATGAAGCACGGGCTGTTCGTGCCCAAGCACGACCCCTCGCCGCTCGCCGCCGTCCTCGGCTCGCACACGAAGAATCTCGGCATCGTCGCCACCATGAGCACGATGGGCTATCCGCCGTTCCTGCTCGCGCGGCTCAGTTCCACGCTCGACCACATCTGCGGCGGCCGCTTCGGCTGGAACATCGTGACCTCCGGCGAGGATCTGGCGGCGGAGAATTTCGGCCTCGACAAGCTGCCGCCGCGCGAACTGCGCTACGAGATGGCCGACGAATACGTCGATCTGGTCTGCAAACTGTTCGATACCTGGGAGGACGGCGCGGTGCTGATGGACCGCGCGCGCGGCGTCTACGCCGACCACCGCAAGGTCAGGCCGATCCATTTCGAGGGAAAATACTTCAAGAGCCGCGGGCCGCTGAACACGGTGCGCTCGCCGCAGGGCCGCCCCGCCTTCGTGCAGGCCGGCGGCTCGCCGCGCGGCCGCGCGTTCGCGGCCAAATGGGCGGACTCCATCATCGCCGTCGCCAACGGCATCGAGGGCATGAAGAAGTACCGCAACGACGTGCGCGGCCACGCCGAACGCATCGGCCGCAATCCCGACGACGCGAAAGTGCTTTACCTGATCTACCCGTTTCTCGGCGAGACCGAGCAGGAGGCGCGCGACAAGCACCAGCGCCTCGTCAACTCGCCGGCGTTCATCGAGATGACGCTTGCCAGCATCTCGACGATCACCGACATCGACTTTTCCAAATTCGATCTCGACAGCCCGCTGCCGCAGCTCACCACCAACGGCGAGCAGGGCTCGCTCGACAAGTTTGCCCAGTGGGGCAGCAACAAGACGCTGCGCCAGCTCGCCGCCGAACGCTTCGGCGGCCCCGGCGACATTTCCCTCATCGGCACCCCGGATCAGGTCGCCGCCACGCTGGAAGAGGTGATGCAGGAGGTCGGCGGCGACGGGTTTTTGATCAGCACCCCGTTCCAGCGCACCAGCCGGCGCTACATCAACGAGATCACCGAAGGCCTGGTGCCGGCGCTGCAACGGCGCGGCCTGACGCGCACCCAGTACACCGCCTCGACGCTGCGCGGCACGCTGAAGGAGTTTTGAGGACCTGGCCGGGGGCTTTCGGATCTGCTGATGCCGGCGACGCGATTGCCGTCCGTTTGAGCGCTGGCCTGGATCGCCCGGGTCAAGCCCGGCGATGACGGTCACATACGGGACAGCGGCAGAGGATCTGTCATGCGCGGTGATACGAAGCGCCGAACGTTCCGACTCACGGCCCCACCCCTCCCACAAGGAGAGGGGGAAGCAAGAGGCTAATCCGGAACGCTTTCTTCCCCCCTCCCCTTGTGGGAGGGGCCGGGGGAGGGGTGGTCGCGCAAGGGTCGTCGTTATTGACGGTTGGTATTACTTCGCGGTGGGCCACAACGGCCAGAAATTCCGCAACTCGAAGGCGTGCCGGGGCGCCACCACCTGATCGTAGTAATCCCAGGCCGAATTGTTGAGGTAGAAGATCACCGAGGCCCCGGCGGTCGCGGCCAGACCGTAGCCGAACGCCGTGGTAGCCGATCCAGTATAGAGATACAGGGCACCAATCTTGATCGCTGCCACCACCGGTTTGCCAGTCAGGTATTTCAGCGTCGTGCGCCGCACGCTCTGTTGCAGGTCGAACACGCCGGCGCCGTCCTTGGGGGCCTCGGGCGGATCATATTTCTGCCAGAGGTAATCGTTGGTCGAATAGACCGTCCAGCTTTGCAGCGTATTGAACGCGGTCAGCAGCGCGCCACCGCCGAGGCCGCCGGCGCCGACCGACAGAATGACGAAATTATCCAGCGCGTTGCCGAGTTCGTACGTGGCCGTCTTCAGGCCGGAATGCGTGAACGAGGCATCGAGGGACGGAAACCAGTCCTGCATCGACGCCGGACCGGTCGGCGCGGCGCTGTGGGCCGGGGCGGCCGACGCGAACAGCGCCGCCACCACCAGGCACGCCGCCAGACATCGCCGAAACGGCTGCGCGAACCACGCCGGCCGAAAGGGATGGTGGTATCGCCGCATGCACGAAATCCCCGAAACCGGCATCCCCCGGCGGCCACCGGGTTGACCGCATAGTGTACCGGTTTGGCGTGGTGGCCAAGCTTACCGCAGAGTCAAAAACAACGGTTTCAGCCTGTGGGCGAGGTGCGGCGACACAGCTGTGCCGCCAGCCGCGGAATGTCCCCCGGCACCTCGGCCAGCGCGTCCGCCCCCGCCTGCTCCAGTTCGTCGCGGTCGCCATAACCCCACAGCACGCCGACCGCGCGCACCTCGTTGGCGTGGGCGCCGGAAATGTCGAAGCGGCGGTCGCCGATCATCACCGTCTCGGCGGGGTCCAGGCCCTGGGTCGCCAGCACGTAGGCGATCAGTTCCGGCTTGTGCGAGAGCACCCCGTCCACGGCGGCGCCATAGATGGCGCGGAAATGTCCCGCGAGGCCGAAATGCGTCAGGATGCGGCGCGCCACCGAGGCCGGCTTGGAGGTGGCGACGAGCAGCGCAAACCCCTCGGCCTGCATCTCCGCCAGCACCGCCGCAACGCCGGCATAGGGTGCGGCCGCGAACAGCCCGCCGTTGTCGTAACTCTCGCGATACGCCTGCGCCGCCGCCTCGACCAGGTCGCCGCCGCCAAGCGGCTCCAGCAACCGCGCAAAAATGTCGCGCAGCGGCGGGCCGACGACCCAGGAGAGGTCCTCGGCGGGATCGAGCGGATGCCCGACCGTCGCCATGCCGTGATGGACGCAGCGGATGATGCTGGGGCCGGATTCCACCAGCGTTCCGTCGAGGTCGAACAAAGCGGCGCGGGTCATGAATAGAACTCCTTCGGCCAGCGGCGATGCAGCCAGAGCCATTCGGCCGGCCGGGCGCGAATCCAGCGTTCCAGGCAGGCGTTCATGGCGGTCGTCAGCGCGGCCACGTCGGCGGTGCGGTCGCCGGTGTCGGGCAGCGGCAGCGGCGGCTCGACGATGATGCGGAAGCGCGCCGGGCCGAGCCGCTCGGCATGCGCCGGCAGCAGCTTGCAGCGGAACCGCAGCGCCAGCGCCGCGCCGGCCGAAGGCGTCATGGCCGTGTGCCCGAACAGCGTCACGGCGATGCCGTCGTTCATCTTCTGGTCGGCGAGCATGGCCAGGACGCCGCCGCCGCGCAAATGCGCGAGAACGCCGCGGGCGCCGTCCGCGCCCTTGGGGAACATCGGCACTTTTGTCCCGATCGCCTCGCGGCGGATGGCGTTGATGAGATCATCGGCGAGCGGGTTGGTTGCCGCCCGGTAGACCACGGCGACCGGCACCCCATGCGTCGCGGCAATGGTGGTCAGCAGTTCCCAGTTGGCGATGTGGCCGGAAAAGAAGATCGCCGGGCCGCCGGCAGTGCGCAGGGCGCTCAGGTGCTCCGCGCCCACCAGTTCCCAGCCCGGACCGTCTTGGGTGGGGCCGAGGCTCGGCAGATGCGGCAGCTCGGCCGCCGTGCGGCCGAGATTGTCCCAGACGCCGCGGACGATCTTGCGCCGCGCCGCCGCGTCGAACTCCGGCAGCGCGCGCCGCAGGTTGGCGTCAGCGATCCGGGAGACCGGCAGCCAGGGGCCGATCGTGCGCGCGATGGCGCCGCCGAGGTTGGAGGCGGCAACCGGCGACAACTGCCGCAGCACGTGCACCGCCGTGCGCAGCACCGCCGCCTCCAGCCGGAACAGCACGCCCTGCCGCGTCATGTCACCCCCGCCAGCACGTCGCCGAGCAGCGCCTCCAGCGCCGCCGCATCGTCCCAGGCGAGGCCAACGCCGACCACGCGGACCTGCGCGCGTTGCGCCGGTGTGAGGCGCGCCGCGTCCTTGGGCGTCGTGACCGGGACGGCGCCGAGCCGAGCGGCCTCGGCCAGCAGCGACGAAAACTCGGCGGCGGAGAAGCGGTGGTGGTCCGGGAACGGCCGGCACGCTGCCAGCGACATCCCCGCCGCGCGCAGCATGGCGAAGAATTTGTCCGGGCGGCCGATGCCGGCGAACGCCAGCAACTTCGATGGTGTCAGCGTCAATATATCGTGGCCCGGTCGCAGCTGCGCGCAAAGCACCGGCAGGGCCGGTGGCAGGGCGGCGCGGGCGGCGGTGCGGTCGGGGCCGATCAGCACGGCGGCGCGGCAGCGGGCGGCGGCGGCGGCGGCCGGCTCGCGCAGCGGCCCGGCGGGGATCGGCCGGCCATTGCCGAAGCCGGCCTCGCCGTCGATCACCAGGAACGAACAATCCTTGTGCAGCGTGGGGTTTTGCAGCCCGTCATCCATCACCAGTGCCTGCGCCCCGTCCACGACCGCTTCGCGTGCCGCGGCAGCGCGGTCGCCGGCCACATAGGTCGGGGCGATTTCGGCCAATAACAGCGCCTCGTCGCCGACCATCGCGGCATCGTGGCGGGCGGCATCGACGCGCCGCACCGCGCCGGCCCGGCCGCCATAGCCGCGCGTCAGGAACGCGACCGGCACGCCGCGCGCCACCAGCCGGGCGCCGAGATCCAGCGCCAGCGTCGTCTTCCCCGCTCCACCAGCGGTCGCATTGCCGGCGCAGAACACCGGCACCGGGGCGCGAAACCCCGGCCGCGCGACGCGGCGCGCGGTGCCGGCCGCATAGACCGCGCCGAGCGGGGCCAGCAGCGCCGGCAGCACGCCGTCATGCGCCCAGAACGCCGGCGCGCGCATCAGGGCCGCCGCTTCGGCAGCAGGCCGAGCAGCATGTCTGCGACATGGCGCGGCAGGTCGCCGTGCTTGCGGGCGGCGGCCACGCCGGCCTCGCCCATGGCGATGCGCTGGCCGACATCGGCCAGCAGCATGTCCACCCAGCGCATCAGCGCGTCGGCGTCGGCCATGCGAACGAGCGCCCCCGCCGCCTCCAGCACCGCCACCGGCTCGACAAAATTCGCCACATGCGGCCCGACCGCCACGGCGCAGCCGAGCCGCGCCGGCTCCAGCGGGTTCTGGCCGCCGTGTGCCACAAAACTGCCGCCGACGAAGGCGATGCCGGCGGCCGAGTAGAACAAACCAAGCTCCCCCAGCGTGTCCGCCACCCACACGCCCCCATCGCCCGGCGGCCCCGCCCCCTGCGAGCGCCGCGCCACCGGCAGCCCCGCGGCGAGGGCGGCAATCTCGGCGCCGCGCTCCGGATGGCGCGGCACGATGATGGTCAGCAGGCCCGGATGGCGCGGCGCCAGCGCGCGGTGCACGCTCAACGCCAGCGCCTCCTCCCCCGGATGCGTGCTGGCGGCGAGCCAGGCCGGGCGGTTGGCGATGGCGTGGCGCAGCCGCTGCAACTCCAGCCGCGGCACCGGCAGCGGCAGGGCGGCGAATTTCAGGTTGCCCGGCGCCTCCACCTGCGCGGCACCCAGTTGCAGCAGCCGCGCCGCGTCCTCGGCCGACTGCGCCTGCACCCGCGCGAACGCGCCGAACGCGGCTCGCGCCAGCCCCGGCACGCGCCGCCACTGCGCAAAACTGCGCGCCGACAGCCGGGCGTTGACCAGCATCAGCGGCACCCGGCGGGCGCGCACGGCGGCGATCAGGTTCGGCCAGATCTCGCTCTCCACCAGCGCCACCGCATCCGGCCGCCAATGCGCCAGGAACCGCGTCACCCACGCCGGCACGTCCAGCGGCACGAACCGGTGCTGCACGCAGTCGCCCAGCCCGAGTTCCGGCAGCCGACGCACCAAAAGCTCGGCCGAGGTCACGGTGCCGGTGGTCAGCAGCACGCGCAGGTCTGGTGCGGCCTGATGCAGCGCCGTCAGCACCGGCAGCACCGAGACGGTTTCGCCCACGCTCGCCGCGTGCAGCCACAGCAGCCGGCCGGGCGGGCGCGGCGACGCATCCTCGCCCCAGCGCTCGCGCAGCCGCGCGGCCACTTCCTTGCCGCGGCCGACGCGGCGCCGCAGCATCGCCTTCAACAGCGGCGCACTGGCGGAGGCCGCGGCGGCATAGACGGACAACAGCATCAGCGGCAGAGCCGGTCGGCGCGGTCGGCGGCCTCGGTCAGCGCCGCGGCGATCTGCGGCAACGCGGCCTCGGCCCCCTCGCGCGGCACCACGATCGGCGTCAGGCACACCAGCACGCCGCGCCCGTACGGCAGCGGCAGCACCATGCGGTCCCAGCTGTTCAGCACCCACCGCCGCGAGATCTGCGCGGCGCAGGGCAGCACCGCGATGCCCGAGAGTGCGGCGAGTTGCGCCACCCCCGGCGCCGCCCTGCGGCGCGGCCCGCGCGGCCCGTCCGGCGTGATCACCACATGGTCGCCCTGCTCCAGCCGGTCGAGCAACTGCCGCAGCCCGGTGGCGCCGCCGCGGTCCTGGCCGTTGCGCGCCGACGAGCCATGCACGACGTCGAGCCCGAACCGGTCCAGCAGCAGGCCGATGAACCGCCCGTCGCGATGCCGGCTGACCAGCACGTGCAGCCGCGTCCCCGGCGTCTGCTGCTGCGCCATGCGCCAGAGTGCGGGCATCAGCGGCAGCCGCTCATGCCAGAACGCCGCGATCGCGGGCGCGCCGGCGAGGTGCGGGCGGGCGTGCTCCGCCCCGTCCAGGGTCCATCGCGTGGTGCGCAGGGCGAACTCCAGGTAGCGGCCAAGCAGGGCGGCCAGCATCCCGAGCAGTTTCGGGTGCCGCAGCACGCGTTTGATCATGGTGTCAGCGGACCCGGCGCGGCATGGCCGCGGCGGTAGCATGCGCCGGGGGCGGGTTCAATCCGGGCGGGTGGTGGGGGCGAAACTTGGGGAAAAATTCACCAGTCCATGCGCTTCACCCGGTCATCCTCTCGCTTTGCGTCGGCATCATAGTGCCGCGCGATCTGATCCAAGACGTTGGCTGCACGCGGCGCTGTCAGGCGGAGGGTCTTGGCCCAGCCCACGTACTTAGCTTGCAGTGTCCGTTCTTGCTCGCCACCGTCACGAGGATCTCGGACCGTCATGCCGCGCATGTTAATTCCGCCAGTCACGAGGCCGGCTTCAAGATTGTCGCTACCGAATACCGGCAGTATCTCGCGCACCGCCCGGCAAGGCCAGATGCCGTCGTGCAAGTCGACCGGCGCGTGGGCGAGCATGTTACCGATCTTTGCATCGCACACACTCAGCCGATCGGCCTCACCACAGAGCGCACGTGCCCGGACGATCCAGTCTTCCAGGACGGCGCGATCGACGTCGCCGTTGCGAAGGCCGGGAACTGTCTGCCAGTTTCGCAGAAGGCCCCAACAGAGGGTAGCAATCCTGATTTCTCGCGCGGACGGCTTGTTGTCGTCGCTCTCGTCTTCCAGCCCGTTCTTGGCCGGAAATACTAGGCAAATTAGATCCCGAAAAAGCGAAGGCTCCTTGGCCATGACCCTGTGGATCGCGAGCCGCCCACGCCGGCGCGAGTGTTCGAGATAGACAAGCAGCTTGAACTCCAGTTCGGCGAGTTTGTCGTCCCCGAATTCGCCGGAACGATCCAGAAGATCGAACGCACTCTCCACGTCGTAAACCCGCAATGACTGTGCGCCAGTTTCTTGACCACGTTCAGCGGCGCTAACAAGCAATTCGGCCAGCAGAGCAGGCGTAATCTTGTCTTTATAGGGGAATACCACGAATTGGAGCGCTTGGGCCGCTCGTCCAGCGGCCATCATCTCTCGCGCAGCGATATTAACTTCTGCGGATGACAGGCCGGGAGCGAGAAGCCATTGCTTCTCCCAATATGCGCGCTTGACCTCCGCGCTCCATGTTGACGCCAGCTCCCATGTGTGCGGATTCGAGTCGCACAGCAACAGAAGCCGAACCACCGCGAATGTCGGCCACTCCTCGACGCGCGCGATTTCACACCAAGCATGAAGTCGTTTCGTACGATCAACCGCGTCGGATGAGGCGCCGATAACGATCCCGGTCGCAGCGGCCGCTTCCTGTTCGTCGATGCTGAGCAAGCTGCTCCGCAAGAGATCATCTTTAATGCCTTCGGGCATCGTCGCCCGGCCAATTGCGTAACCCAAGATCCCGCGATTGACGCCGCTCCTGGCCGCCAAGTCCCGAAGTGCTTGAACGCCGCCATCCCGCCATAGGGCAGTTACCGCGTTTACCCGCTGCCGCGCGACTTCCTCATGGTCAGCCTGCCAGTCGTTGGCGATTGGATGCAGAATCGCAACGGGCGCATCCGCGAAGAGCCATAGTTGGCGCAAGATCATGTCCTGAGGTTGCAGCAGGTTGTGCACCTCTTCGAGTGGCGTCAGCTCCGTTTCCGGCATCGCCCAAGCCTCATCGGGGAACTGGCGATGATGGCTGATCTTCTCGCGCAGGGCGGTTTCCAACTCACGGCGCATAGCATCGTCGTTCAAGCTTGGCGCGGCAGATTTGAGCATACCAACAAACACTGCGCGCGTATGGGGTGGCAGATCGTCGATAGCCCCAATTGCGCGCGCCCACCAATCCGGGCGGCTGCGGATGAGCTCAACGAGCAAGCCAGACGCATCAGCAAGCGCGGGTGTGATGTAAGACCAGGGTACACTACTCCAATCGCGTACGTCTGGCGGATCGTGGGTTTCGAAACTCCGC
>Ga0302314_10003073_pt1 | contig 30890 bp, 30 predicted proteins | sample III_Palsa_N2_3_FD_200533 | JGI IMG/M metagenome (GOLD analysis project Ga0302314, IMG submission 200533) | Peat permafrost microbial communities from Stordalen Mire near Abisko, Sweden - III_Palsa_N2_3 | ecosystem: Environmental > Terrestrial > Soil > Palsa > Peat permafrost | place: Sweden... | reverse complement strand
CTGAGCCCGGCTTTCCTGACCGAGATCGAGGCGGTGATCGACGCCGCCTGGCAGATGTCGGCCATCCCCGATCTGGCCTCGCCGACCGCGCGCGGCGAGCGGCCCGCGAACCTGCCGTTCATCCTGCAGTTCGGCGGCGCGCTGATGGAACTCGCCGCCCGCGACCCCGAGGTGCACAAGCTGGACGCACAGGTGCGCCAGCTGATGCTGCCGCCCAGCGCGCTGATGGAGCCGGCGCTGGTCCAGCGGGTGATGGCGCTGATCGCCGAACGGCAGGCCGCCGCCGCCGCGCCGGCTTAACGGGGGCTTAGAACGGCCAGAACCGTTCCAGCAGCGCCGTGCCGGCCGGGGTCTTCTGCACCGCGGAGATGTCGCCGCGGCCGCCGTAGTTGATTCGCGCCTCGGCGATCTGGCTGGAGAGGATGGTGTTGGACGAGGAAATGTCCTCGGGGCGAACCAGGCCGGCGACCGTCAGCTGACGCACGTCGTCGTTGGTTTTGATCTCCTGCGTGCCCTGGATCACCATGTTCCCGTTCGGCAGCACCTGGGTCACCACCGCGGCGATGGTCACATAGATCTGTTCGGCGCGGTTGACGCCGCCAGTGCCCTGAGACGCCGCGGCGGTGTTGGTGGTGATCATGTTCGTGGGGCTGAAGGTGCCGGGCAGCACCTTGCCGAGGGTGGACTCCAGCCCGAAGAAGTTCGGCACGCCGGTGGCGTTGGTCGAGGTGAGGCCGCTGTTGGTGGTGTTCTGGGTCTTGGCCGAGTCGTTGACGGTGACGATCACGGTCAGGATGTCGCCGACCCGTCCGGCGCGCTGATCGTTGAAGAAGGTCCGTGCGCCGGTGCGCCACAGCGAGTTGGGCGTCACCGGCGCTGGGGCCGGCTCGCGGGACGACAGGAAATCAGGCTGGGTCTGTCCCACCAGGGCGGCGGGATAGGCCATCGGGCCCAGCTTCGGGCCGTTGACGGCCTCGTTGACGGAGCTGCAGGCGGCGAGACTGGGAAGCAGCAGGGCGACGGTGAGGAAGGCGGCGCGGCGCATGGGCAGGCGGGTCTCCTAGCGAAGGGCGATTTGGGAGGGGTTGCGATCGGCCTTCAGCCGGGCGGCTTCGGGGCCGACCACGGCCTGGTCCGGACCCGTCGCCATGACCTCGATCTGTTTCTTCGAGGCGGTGTTGAGCACGTTGAGATTGTCGCCGACAGCGGCGTTGGTCATCGCCCTGGCCTGCAGCGTCAGGGTCACGGAGTCGTCGGCGTAGGTGACGAGCACGGTTTCGCCGGCCTTGATCACCAGCGGTGCGATGATGTCGTGGACCAGCACCGGGTCGCCTTCGCGCACCGGGCGCCGGGCGGCCATCCCGATCACGGCGTCCACGCCCGAAGGCGCATCCACCGGCGCGGCGGCGAGCTTGGTCCAGACCAGGTCCGAGCCTTGGACGATCTCGCCGACGGTGAGGCTGTGGGCGTAAGTCAGGACTTCGCGGTTCTGGCTGGCGGCGAGTCCGCCGCCGTCGCTGCGGACGATGATGCGGGCGATACCTTTGGGATTGTCCCAGTCGAGGCCGTAGCGGCGGGCGAAGGTCTGCACGGCGGCGGCGTCGAGCACCACGCTCTGCCCGGTCCGCTCGGCCACCACCACATCGCGCGCCGGGCCGGCGTCGTCGAACAACTCGCCCAGGGTCACGTGCCCGCTGGCGTCGACGACGCGCGCGTTCAGCGTCACCGGCGTGCCGGCGAAGGCGGGCGCGGCCACGAGCGACATCGCGATGGCGAGGCCGATCTTCTTGGGAGAGGGACAGATCATCGTCAGGTCTTCGTGCTGACCGCGGTGGAGAGCATCTGATCGGCCGTGGTGACCACCTTGGAGTTCATCTCGTAGGCGCGCTGGGCGATGATCAGGTTGGTGATCTCGGTTACCGGGTCGACGTTGGAGGCTTCGGTATAGCCTTGCATGACGACGCCGAAGCCGGGGTTGCCGGGGTTGCCGGCGGTGGCGGGGCCCGAGCCGGCGCTTTCCATGAACAGGTTGTTGCCGACGGCGTCGAGACCGGCGTCGTTGAGAAAGGTCGCCAGTTGCATTTGCCCGACCACCGTCGGCGCCGTCGCGTTGCCGACCGTCGCCTGGACCTGGCCGGTCTGGGAGATGGTGATGTTGGTGGTGTTCGCCGGCAGGGCGATGGTGGGCTGCACAAGGTAGCCGTCGGCGGTGACGATCTGGCCCTGGTCGTTGGCGGAGAAGTTGCCGGCGCGGGTGTAGGCCGTCTCGCCCGAGGGCAGCAGAACCTGGAAATAGCCCGGACCGTTGACGGCCATGTCGAGGGCGTTGCCGGTATTGGTCAAGGTGCCCTGGCCGGTGATGCGATAGACCGAGCCGGCCTTGACGCCGGCGCCGATCTGCACGCCGGTCGGCACGATGTTGCCGGAGTCCGACGACTGCGAGCCGGGCGCCTCGTAGGTCTGGTAGAGTAGGTCTTCGAACACGGCGCTTTGGCGCTTGAAGCCCACCGTGTTCATGTTGGCGATGTTGTTGGAGATGACCTCCACGTTCAGTTGCTGGGCGGCCATGCCGGTGGCGGCGGTTCTGAGGGCTTGCATCTAACGCGCGTCCTTTAACTCGGATTGACCGCGCCGAGCCGCTGGATGGCGGAATCGGACAGGTCTTGGGTGCTGCTCATCATGTTGGCGACCGCGTCGTAGGCCCGCTCGATCTCGATCAGGCGGGTGATCTGGCGCACGGGTTCGACGTTCGAGCTTTCCAGAAATCCCTGACGCACCTGGGCGTTGGCCGCCGGCGTCGGGGTCAGGTTGGAGTCATTGCGGTACTGGTTGTTTCCGTCCTTCGAGAGCGCCGCGAGGCTGTCGAAGGTGACGACCGAGATCTTGCCGACGTTCTGGCCCTGCTGGCTGATTATGCCGTTGGGCGCGATGGTCACGCCGCCCTTGGTCGGATCGAGCACGATGTCGCCGCCGCCATCGACGGGATCGCCGTCCTGGGTGACGATCCGACCGCCGGAGTCGAGCTTGAAGCGGCCGTCGCGGGTGTAGCGGGGGCCGGCGGCGGTGTTGATGGTGAAGAAGCCCTTGCCGTCGACCGCCACATCCAGCGGCGCGTTGGTCTGCACCAGCGAGCCTTGGGTGAAGTCGCGGGCGACGCCGGCGTCGGCGACGAAGTGGACGGCGGCCGGCGCGATGCCCGGCGTCGGCATGGTCACCGAGTCGTCGTTCGAGATCATCGACTCGAACTTGAAACCGGTGGTGTCGACGTTGGCGAGGTTGTTGGAGGTGATGTCGAGCTCGCGCTCGAGGATCATCTGCCGCGACAGCCCTACGTAGACAGTGTTGTCCATGGCGTTAAGAAATCCGTCCTGCCTGCGGCCAAATGGTTCACCCCACGGCTGCAAGCTTCGGGCCAGTCTAAAAACTCAACGATTTCAGAGATAAGAAAGGTTAACAGGCGCCGCTGGGCGGAAAAGCCCCGGCAAGGTTTGCAGCCGTTAAGGGGTGTTAACAACTGATCCTTAACCAACGCGGCGCGATTGATCGGATTATCCAATCCAAGGAATCGCGCGCGTGGCGAAGGACAAGTCCAAGGGCAAGAAGGGGGCCGACGAGGCCGAAGCCCCGGACCCCGACAAGGTCGAGGGCGAAGAGGGCGCCGAAGGCGAGGGCGGCAAGAAGAAGCTGCCGCTCAAGATGCTGATCATGGCCGGGGCCGCCGCCTTCGTCGTGCTCGCCGGCGGCGGCGGCACCGCGTTCATGCTGCTGTCGCCCAAGCATCCCGAGGACAAGGCCGCGCACAAGCTGCCGCCCAAGGCTAAGGGCGATAAGAAGGACGGCAAGGCCGACCCGAACGCACCCCAGGTGCAGGATGGCCCCGACGGCGTGGTGTTCTATACCCCGCCGGACATCGTCGTGAACATGCAGACGCCGGACGGGAAGCCGACCTTCCTGAAGCTGAAGCTGACCTTCGAGCTGCCCGACCACAACACCGCCGACACCCTCGACGCCGAGATGCCCCGGCTGCAGGACGTGTTCCAGACCTTCCTGCGCGAACTGCGGCCGGAGGATTTGTCCGGCAGCGAAGGCACCCTGCGGCTGCGCACCGAACTGGAGCGCCGCGTCAACCTCGTCATCGCCCCCTCGAAAGTCGGCGCGGTGCTGATCGAGGAGATGTTGATCAACTAGCGCCCGCTCGCTGATCGCCCAGACCCATGCCCGACGAGATCGAAGACACCGAGGAACTGGTCGCCGCGACCGCTGAGCCCGATGCGGGCGACAGCAGCTGGGAGACGTCGGGCGACGGCGACGGCGCCCTTGGCGGCGCCGAGCGCATCCTCAATCAGGACGAGATCGACAGCCTGCTGGGCTTCGATCTCTCGGACGACGACGCCTCCGAGCGCACCGGCATCCGGGCGATCATCAATTCGGCGCTGGTCTCCTACGAGCGGCTGCCGATGCTCGAGATCGTCTTCGACCGCCTGGTGCGGCTGATGACGACCTCCTTGCGCAATTTCACCAGCGACAACGTCGAGGTCAGTCTCGACAACATCTCGTCGATCCGCTTCGGCGACTATCTCAACTCGATCCCGCTGCCGGCGATCCTCTCGGTGTTCCGCGCCGAGGAGTTGGACAATCTCGGCCTGCTGACGGTCGATTCCAACCTGATCTACTCGATCGTCGACGTGCTGCTGGGCGGCCGCCGCGGCACGGCGGCGATGCGCATCGAGGGTCGGCCCTACACCACCATCGAGCGGGTGCTGGTCGAGCGCATGGTCGAGGTGGTGCTGCACGACTGCCACGTCGCCTTCGAGCCGCTGACCCCGGTCACCTTCACCCTTGATCGGCTGGAGACCAACCCGCGCTTCGCCGCCATCGCCCGGCCGGCCAACGCCGCCATCCTGGTGAAGCTGCGGATCGACATGGAAGACCGTGGCGGCCGCATCGAGCTCTTGCTGCCGTATGCGACGCTGGAGCCGATCCGCAAGATGCTGCTGCAGCAGTTCATGGGCGAGAAGTTCGGCCGCGACAACATCTGGGAAGGCCACCTCGCCACCGAGCTCTGGACCACCCAGCTCGATGTCCGCGCCGTGCTCGACGAGCAGCAGATCGCGCTGTCGCGGGTGCTCGACCTGAAGATCGGCGACACCCTGATGCTGAACGCCACGCCCGACACCATGGTCGAGCTCCGGGCCGGGACCATTCCGCTCACCGTCGGCCGCATGGGTCGCCGCAACCACCACATCGCCGTGCGGGTCGAGGCGCCGTTGACGCCCTCCGCCAAGCGAGCCGTTCAGAGGATCTGATGAGCGACATTGGACTGATCATGAACCTCCTGCTGGGCGTGCTCCTGGTCGGGGCGCTGTTCCTGGGCTGGCGGCTGGAGGGCCGGCTGAAGGCGCTCCGGGCCTCGCACCAGAGCTTCTCCAAGGCGGTCGAGGACCTCGACCGGGCCGCCGCCCGCGCCGAGCAGGGTCTGGCCGATCTGCGCGCCGCCACCGACGAGGCGGCCGAGACACTCGCCGCCCGGATCGAGCGCGCCGGCCATCTCGCAGGCCGGCTGGAAAAGCTGACCGCCGATGCGGAAGGCGTGCACACGCGCCTCGCCACCGCGCCCCGGCTTGACGCGCGTCTCGAAGCGCCGCGTCCGGCCGCAACGCGGGCCGCGGTTCAACGCCCCGAGCCCTCGCGCGGCGCCGAAGTTCTGCGCGCCGAAGCGCTCCGCGCCACCGCCGCCCGCCCCGACGAGAGCCGCGAAAGCGCCTTCGCCCGCTTCGCCGAGCGCTATGGGTCGGCCAAGAGCGGCCATTCCCCGTCGGTCCTGGCCGAGGCCGCGGCCCGCAACGATCTGATCCTCGAAGACGACGCGCCGCCGTCGGCGCCGTCCGTACCGACGCCAAACGGGGCCTTCGCCCGGCTCTCGCCCGCCGCCGCCGCCCGGATGGAACGGCTGCAGGCGCTGGCCCGTCCGCGGCCGGCGGCATCGAAGCCGGACGTCCGGAACGACGATGAGCTGTTCGAAATGCCGCGCCGGGCCATCGGAGGACTGCGCTGATGCGGATGCCTCGCCTGATGCCGTTGGTGGCGATCGCCGTCGGCGGCGTGCTCGCCATCAACGCGGTGGAGAACGGCCCCGGTATGATCGGAGCCGCGCGCAGCTTCGCCGAGGGCGTCACCGCCCATGGCGGCGCGAAGGCCGCGAGCGCGGTCGCGACCGACGCCAGCGCCACGGCGCCCACAGACTCGTCCCAGCTCGCCGCCAAGCCCGCGCCGATCTGCGCCGAAAGCCCCGCGCAACTGGCCAAGGACGCCGGGCTCTCGCCGGCCGAGCTGCAGGTGATCCAGAGCCTCGGCGCACGCCGCGGCGAACTCGATCAGCGCGAACAGGGCCTCGACACCCAGCTCGCCCTGATCCAGGCCGCCGAGGCCAAGGTCGACGCCCGCATCGCCACCATGAACGCGCTGAAGGCCGACATGCAGGGCCTGGTCGGGCAACTCGACGACAAGCAGCAGGCAGAGGTCGATCGGCTGGTGAAGGTCTACGAGGCGATGAAGCCGCAGGACTCGGCCGACCGCTTCGTGTTGCTGACCGACGAGGTGCGCCTGCCGATCGCGGCCAAGATGAAGGAACGCGTGCTCTCGGCGATGATCGCCAAGATGCCGCCGCCGGAGGCCAAGCGCCTGACCGAGTCGCTGGCCGCCCGCTATGTCGCCCAGGCCAACGCCGCCCGTCAGGCGATCAACCCGCCGCAGGCCGCCGCGGCCCCGCCGCCCGCCACGCCGCAACTGGCGCAGGCGACGGCGGCGACCTCCGCGACGACGCCAGCCGCGACGACACCAGCCGCGGCCACACCGGCCAAGCCCGCTAAGCCGGCGATGGTCCATCACAAGCCGAAGAAGGCGCCGGCGCCCGCGCTCGCGGCCAACAAGCTTCCCCCGACTCCCTGGTCGAACGGCCCAACGCCAACGACGCCGGTGGTCAAGTCGGCGGCGACGCCGGTCGTCAAGCCGCAAGCCGGCGCGGCCGCGCCCGCCGTGGCCAAACCGCAGACAACGGTCCAGGCCGCGGCGCCTTCCACGCCCAAACCCGCCGCGCCGAGGGCCGCCGCTGCCGCGGCCGCCGCGCCTTCGCCGACCAAACCCTCGACGCCCAGCGCCGCGGCAGCCGCGCCGGCGAAAACCGGCTAGCGACTTGACCCGCCCGCCGCCCGTTCAGTCAGGCCGCCGCGTCGTGTGGCGGGGCCTCGTCGCGGCGCTCGCCAGCGCCGCCGTCGCGGTCGCGCCGGTGGCCGCCGAGACGCCGATCGTGGCGACTCCGGGCCTTTCGATCCGCGTCGGTCAGGCCGACACCTTCTCCCGCATCGAGTTCCGCGGCGCCGGCGGCGGGGCGAACGTCCAGCGCAACGGCCAGGTCCTGAAGGTCAGCTTCGGCCGCGACGCCCATCCGGACATTTCGACGCTCAAGTCCGTGCCGCTGAAGTGGGTCAAGGCGGTCGACGTGCGCCACGACAAGGGCCGCTTGACCTTCGTCTTCACCCTGACCGACGACGCCGACGCGCTGACCGGGCAGGCTGACGGCGCCGACTTCGTCAACATCTTCCCCAAACCGGTCTCGCCGCCAGCCGCCCCGGCGGGCCCGCAGACACCCGCCGCCTCGCGCCCCGATCCGGTCCCGTTCGGCGGCGCGGTGACGATGCGCCCGACCACCACCGGCCGAGAGTTGAGGCTCGACTTCGCCTGGCGCAATCCGTGCGGCGCGGCCGTGTTCCGCCGCGGCGATGCGATCTGGGTGGTGTTCGACGCCGCCGCCAATATCGATCTCAGCCAGGCGCCGAAGAACGTCGCCCAATTCGCCTCGATGCAGGCGGTCACCGGCCAGGGCTATTCGGCGGTTCGCATCGCCACCCGCGCGCCGATCGCCTTCGCCGCCTCGTCGACCGGCTCGACCTGGTCGGTGATCCTGGAGCCGTCCAGCAGCCCACCGTTCAATCCGGTGACGTTGGGCCGCGACGATTCCAACGGTCCCGCGGCGCTGACCACGGCGCTGGCCGGGGCCACGGGGGTCTATTGGGTCGACGATCCGGCCGTCGGCGACAAGATCGGCGTGGTCACCGCCCTGGCCCCGGCCAAGGGTCTGCCCAGCCAACACGACATGGTCGAGGTCACCCTGCTGCAATCGGCTCAAGGCCTCGCGGTCGAGTCGAAGATCGACGATCTCTCGGTCACTTTCGCCGGCGACATCGTCAAGCTTGGGCGGCCGAAGGGGCTCACCCTGTCGGGCGGCCTCACGACGCTGGCGGCGGCGCCGCAGCTCGAAGGGCCAAAGCCAACGTCCGAGCCCGGACTGATCGGCGACGACTGGGCCAAGACCGGCGCCGGCGGGTTCATGGCCCGCTACCAGGCCCTGATCAGCCCGGTCGCGGACGAAGAGGGCAAGGGCGTAGAAGGACCCGCGACCGGCCATATGGCGCTCGCCCGGTTTCTGATCGGCCAGCAGCTCTCGTTCGAAGCGATCGGCGTACTCGACGACGCGTTCCGCACCCATCCGGCGCTGGGCGGCGACGCCGAGTTTCGGGCCCTGCGTGGCATGGCCCGGGCAATGGCCGGTCGCTACAAGGAAGCTGAAACTGACCTTTCCGTCCCGGTGCTGGACGACAATCCGGCCACCAGCCTCTGGAAGGGATACATCCTCGCCAAGACCAGCCAATGGGCGGACGCCAAGAAGGCGTTCGCCGCCGGCGGCTCGGCGCTGTCGCAGTTTCCCCAGGTCTGGAAGGAGCGCTTCTCCCGCGCCGCCGCCGAGACCGCGCTGGCGCTGAGCGATGTCGGCGGCGCGCGCAGCTGGATCAACTACGCCTTGGAAAATCAGGGCGATCCGACCGAGGACCCGCAGACCCGGCTGGTGGACGCCGAGGTGGCCCAGGCATCAGGCGATCAGGGCGCGTTGGCTAAGTTCCAGGCCCTGACCGCCTCGCCGATGGACGACGTGGCTGGCCCGGCCCAGTTGCACGCCACCCAACTCCAGCTCGCCCAGGGCGCCGTCACCCCGACCCAGGCGATCGACGTGTTTGATTCGCTGCGCTTCCGCTGGCGCGGCGGCGCCTTCGAGCTGCAGACGGTCCGCGCGCTGGGCCAGCTCTATCTGTCGCAAGGCCGCTACCGCGAGGCGTTGGAGGCGTTCCGCTCCGCCGGCAAGGACCTGCCGGACCTGCCCGAAGCGACCCAGCTGCAGGCCGATCTTACCGCCGCCTTCAAGAGCCTGTTCCTGGACGGCCAAGCCGATGGCCTGCAGCCGATCCAGGCGCTGGCGCTGTTCTACGACTTCAAGGAGCTGACCCCGGTCGGCGCCGATGGCGACGCCATGGTGCGCCGCCTGACCCGCCGGCTGGTCGACGTCGACCTGCTGCCGCAGGCCGAGGAGCTGTTGCAGTACCAGGTCGACAAGCGCCTCGACGGCGTGCCGAAGGCCGAGGTCGCCACCGACCTGGCGGTGATCTATCTGATGGATCGCAAGCCCGAAGACGCGCTGATCGCCATCAACTCGTCGCGCACCACGGTGCTGCCGAGCGCGCTCAACCTGCAGCGCCGCATCGTCGACGCCCGCGCCCTGACCGGGGTGGGCGAATACGACACCGCCCTGGAAATGCTGGGCGCCGACGGTTCGCTGGAAGCCACCGACGCCCGGGCCGAGATCGACTGGCGGCAGAAGAACTGGCCCGCGGCGGGCGGCATCTTCGAGAAGATGCTGGGCGACCGCTTCAAGCAGCCCGGCCCGCTGGCCTCGGAACAGGAGGGCCAGCTGCTGCGCGCCGCCGTGGCCTATTCGCTGGCCGCCGACGATGCGTCCCTCGGCCGGCTCCGGGCCCGTTGGACGCCGTTCATCGCGGCGTCCCGCAACCCAGACGCCCTGCGCGTCGCCCTCTCCGGTCTCAACGGCGGCGAGGTGTCGCCCGCCGACTTCAGCCGTCTCGCCGCCGACAACCAGGTGTTCTCCGGCTGGGTGGCCCGGATGAAGGACCGCTTCCGCGAAGCCCCGTTACCGGCGCCTAGGCCGGCCATCGCGACCCGCCAGGCGACGGCGGACAGCGAGGCCGCGACGCCGACGGTCAAGGCGAAGGGTTAGCAACCGGCGCGCTCCCGGGCCCAATGCATGCGGCGCCCCACCCAAGGCAGGGCGCGTCTCAGGCTATAGCGAGAGCGAACTCGAAAGGTCGCTCAGGCTCAGGCCGCTCGCCGCGAGCGAACTCAGGCTCAGGGCCGCCAGCGAGCTTAGGCTGATGGCGCTTACGGAGGCCGTGGAGCTCGCGGCGCTGCTGGATGCCAGACCCCCGCCGCCGTGGCCGCCGCCATGGTGGCCTTGATGGCGCCCCGCGCCGCCCGCGCCCCCTGGGCCGCCGCCAAGCGCGCCGAGCTCCTGGCTAAGCTTCTGCAGGGTCTGTTGCAGCGTCGCGTTGGACGTCAAGCTCGTGGCGGCTGCGCTCACCGTGAGCGAAGTCGCGGCCGCCGAAGCGGTTGAGCTGGCGGTGCTCTGCAGCGCGGTGGTCAGCTGCTGGATGGCGTCGTTGAGACTGGTGAGCGCGCTGCTGACGCTGCCGGCGCCGGTCGCGCCCGCCGCGTCGGTATTGGCGCCTGCCGCCGACGACGAGCTCGCGCCCTCGTTCTGCAATGCGGTGAGGAATGCCAAGGCCTCTTGCGAGAATTGATCGGACGGACCGCTGCCGCTCGGCGGCGGCGGTCCGCCCGGACCTCCGACGCCTGGCGTGCCGCCAGCGGGCGGGGCGCCGCTGGAGCTTCCCGAGCCTTGCACCCCGCTGACCGCCGCGCTTTGCCCGGTCTGGCCGGCACTATTTGCCGTGTTCGTGGAGCCGCTTTGGAGCGAAGCGATCAGCGACTGCAGCGCCGCCAACGCAGATGTGTTTGAATTTGTTGAAACTTGCACGTCATTCGGTCCCGTGTGCGAAGCCCTCGACGTCGGCGTCCGCCGCTCGGACAGCCACCGAAGGCTCGGCTGACTGCTCAAGAGCAATTGCGGCGCCGCTGAAACAAAGGCCAGGGGCCAGCGGCCAATGCCCTCGCCAGCGACCCAGGAAGGCCGCAGGCGCCCCGATCGATACCGCGCGCTACCCATGCGGGTCGCCGCGCGCCTGAAAATTCTCCAACGCCTTATGCGATATTTTTTCACGCGTGGTTGCGAGAGCACCGAAAGTAACTACTTGGACCGGGTGTCGTCCTCACTCCTCACCCCATCCCCGATCCGCCGCGACAACGGCCGCCTGATCGGCCGCGACCCCGCCGCCTCGAAACCGCCGACTACCTCGCCGCCGGCGTCATCCCCAGGACGCCGATGAAGGCGATCCGCGCCTATTGCCTGGACTGCGCCGGCCGCCCGGCCGAGGTCCGCAAATGCGTCGCCACCCTATGCCCGCTCTGGCCGCTGCGGATGGGACGGTGGCCGGGAAGGCTGGGCGCGACCCCCCCGCCCGCAGAGTCGCTCCGACTGAACCGTGCGCATTCGGCGCCCGAGCTTGCGCGCAATCCCCGCGCATTGTCGTCAAACCCTCACAACTTGCGGTCAAAGCTTGCCTTAACGGGTGTCGGGTAGGGTTAAGCCCTTATCGCGCACCGGGGGCTGCGGACCTTGAGCAATAGTCACTCCACGTTCGACCTGATCGTCATCGGCTCCGGCCCGGCCGGTCGGCGCGCGGCGATCCAGGCGGCCAAGCTCGGCAAGCGGGTGCTGGTGGTGGAGCGCGGCCGGCGGGTCGGCGGGGTCTCGGTGCACACCGGCACCATCCCCTCGAAGACGCTGCGCGAGACGGTGCTCAACCTCTCCGGTTGGCGCGAACGCGGCTTCTACGGCATGGCCTACCGGGTCAAGCAGGACATCGGCGCCGACGACCTGCTGAAACGCCTGCATATGACGCTGAACCACGAGGTGGAAATCCTCGAGCACCAGTTCGCCCGCAACGGCGTCGATACGGTGTGCGGCGCGGCGCGTTTCATCGACTCCAACCGGGTCGAGATCGCCCGCGACGACGGCGAGATGCAGGTCTGCGCCGCCGAGAAGTTCGTCATCGCCGTCGGCACGAGCCCGTATCGGCCGGCGCATATCGGCTTCGACGGCGTCAAGGTAGTCGACAGCGACGAGATACTCGACCTCACCGCGATCCCGCGCCAGCTCACCGTGATCGGCGCCAGCGTGATCGGCATGGAGTACGCCTCGATCTTCAGCGCGCTCGACATCAAGGTGACGGTGCTGGAGCCGACCGACCAGATGTTGCCGTTCGTCGATCAGGAACTGGTCGACGAGTTCAAGCACGATCTGCGCGATCGCGGCGTCTCCTTGCGCTTCGGCTGCCGGGTGAAGAGCGCAAGAGCCCTGCCGGACGGCCACTGCCTCACCGAGACCGAGGACGGCCGACAGGTAGTCGGTGACATGGTGCTGTTCGCCGCCGGCCGCGTCGGCGCCACCGACACGCTGAATCTTGACGCCTGCGGGCTGGCGGCCGACAGCCGCGGCCGCCTCGCCGTCGATCCGGCGACGTTCCAGACCAGCCAGCCGCACATCTACGCCGCCGGCGACGTGATCGGCTTTCCGTCGCTCGCCTCGACCTCGATGGAACAGGGGCGCATCGCCGCCTGCCACGCCTTCGGCGAGCCGGCGCAGGCGCCGCCGGAGTTCTTCCCCTACGGCATCTATTCGGTGCCCGAGATCTCCACCGTCGGCATGACCGAGGAGCAGGTGCGCGAGAAGGGCATCCCCTACGAATGCGGCGTCGCCCGGTTTCGCGAAACCTCGCGCGGCCACATCATGGGGCTGTCGGCTGGGTTCATGAAGATGATCTTCGCGCTGGAGACGCGGCGGCTGCTGGGCGTTCACATCGTCGGCGAGGGCGCGACCGAGCTGATCCACATCGGCCAGGCGGTGGTGAACCTGGAGGGTACGCTCGACTACTTCGTCGAGAACACCTTCAACTATCCGACCCTCGCCGAGGCCTACAAGATCGCCGCCCTCGACGCCTGGAACCGCATGCCCCGCCGCCAGCTGAGCGCGACCGTGGCCGACGCGGCGCTGGAGCGCGCGCGGCGGCAGGTGGGGTGAATTGCGGCCGATCCATTTTGGCGCTAAAATGGCGCCATGTCGGTGAACCTGTCCATCAAGAACGCGCCCGATGACGTGGTGGAGCGCCTCCGCCGCCGGGCGGAACGCAACCACCGCTCCCTGCAGGGAGAACTCATGGCGATCATCGAGGCCGCCGCGATTGAAGATCGCTCACTGACGCCGGCCGAGGTCCTCGCCGAAGTGCGGAAGCTGGGCTTGAGTTCGCCGTCCGAAGCGGCGGCGATGGTGCGTATGGATCGTGACAGTCGCTAGGGTCGTCGATGCGTCGGCCCTGGCCGCGCTGCTGTTCGGCGAGCCGGAGGCGGATGACGTCGCGCGCTGGATTGAAGATTCACGACTTCTAGCGCCGCACTTGCTCGACTTCGAGCTCGCCAGTGTCTGCTGGAAGAAGTGTCGACGCGATCCTGACCGAACCGCCCACTTTACGGCATCGTTCGCCTTGGGGCTTCGCCTGCCGATCGAGAGGACGGGCGTCGACCACTCAGAAGCGCTGGAATTGGCGCTGGCCACCGGGCTGACGGCCTACGACGCCAGCTATCTTTGGCTCAGCCGCAGCCTTGGCGCGGAATTGGTGACGTTGGACAGGGAACTCGCCCATGCGGCGGCGAAACTAGCCACCTGAGCTACCCCCCCTGCAGCGCCTGCTTCACCTTCTCGGCCAGCACGGTGATGTCGATCGGCTTGGCCAGGAACGAGACGCCGACTTCGCCTTCCAGCACCCGCGAGAATTCGGCCTCGGCGTAGCCCGAGATGAACATCACCGGGGCGTCGCCGAGGAAGGGGCGGGCGGCTTTCAGCAGGTGCGGACCGTCGAGGCCGGGCATGATCACGTCGGAGATCATCAGGTCGATCTGGCCGGCGTTCTCTTCCGCGATCAGCAGGGCCTCCTCGCCGTCGGAGGCTTCGATCACCTCATAGCCGCGGGCCCTCAGCAGGCGGGCGGCGACGCGGCGCACCGCGTCCTCGTCCTCGACGAACAGGATGCGGCCGACGCCGGAGAGGTCGCGGGCGGTGGTGCGGCCCTTGGGCGGCGCGGGCGCCGGCGGCTCGACCAGCACCGGCGGCTCGTAGATCGGCAGGAAGATGCGGAAGGTGGCGCCCTCGCCGGGCTTGGACGAGACCGAGATCCAGCCGTCGGACTGCTTGACGATGCCATAGACGGTCGCCAGCCCGAGGCCCGTGCCTTCGCCCACCGGCTTGGTGGTGAAGAACGGGTCGAAGATCTTCGGCAAGACATCGGGCGGGATGCCGGGGCCGTCATCGGCCACCTCGATCAGGGCCATCTCGCCCATCGGCGCGCCTTCGTAGCCGAGCGCCGCGGCGTCGCGCTCCGGCGTCCGGGCGGCGCGCACCACGATCTTGCCGCCGCCATGGCCGCGCACCGCGTCGCGGGCGTTGACCACGAGGTTCATCACAGCGTTTTCGAGCTGCTGACGGTCGGCGCGCACCTGCGGCAGGTTGCGGCCGTAGTCGGTGTCCATGCCCACGCTCTCGGGCAGCAGGCGGCGCAGCATCACGGTGACATTGCTGATCAGTTCGCCGACGTCGAGCGTCTCGCGCTGCACCGTCACCTTGCGCGAGAAGGTCAGCAGCTGGCCGACCAGGCCGGCGGCGCGGAACGCGTTCTCGCGGATCCGGGACAGGCCGTCGAACGAGGGGTCGCCCAGCGGGTGGCGCGTCTCCAACTCGCTGAGGTTCATCAGGATGGCGGTGAGCAGGTTGTTGAAGTCGTGCGCGACGCCGCCGGCCAGCTGGCCGATCGCCTGCATCTTGTTCGACTGCGCGAGCTGGGCCTGCATCTGCTTCTGCTCGGTCACGTCGACAAGGTAGGCGACGCAGCGGCCGGCGCGGCGGGCGACGTAGAGGTGGGCGATGCTGTCGGGCCGCGCCGCCGGATTGACCTCGAACGGCCCGACGCCGCCGGCGGCCAGCCTGAGGGCGGCGTCCTCGCGGCTCTTGTCGGTGAGCAGGGGCCCCAGGCTCGCGTGCGGCGCCGGCGCCTCGCCGGCGATGCTGGCCCAGGCCTCGTTGACTTCCAGGATTTCTCCGGCGAACGGGTTTTCGCCCTCGATCAGGGCGGCGCCGAACGGCGAGGCGACGGCAAAGGCGTCGAGGCCGGCCTGGGTGGCGAGGGCTGGCGCGGGGGCGACGTGTTCCGGCGCGGGCGCCGGCGCCTGCGGCTCGGGCGACAGGCGCACCAGGAAGCGGCCGTCGTCGAGGCGCGAGACGTCGAGCCGCTGCGAGCCGCCGAGTTCGGCGCGCTCGCTAGCGTGGCCGTCGCGGGAGGCGGCGCGCAGCAGGGCGGGGGCGGCGGCCAGGGGCGTGCGCTGCAGCCGGCGATGGGCGCCGACGAGCGCTCGCCAGGCCCCATTCGTCGCGCCGATCGACCCGTCGTCGGCGACGATGGCGCTGGGTTCGGCCAACGCGCGCACCATCGCCTCGAAATCCGGCTCGGCCGAGACGGTCGCGGGGCGGCGGCGCAGCAAGGGCAGGGTGATCAGCGCGACAGCCGCCAATGCGGCGAGCAAGGCGACACCGGCCCAGTGTTCTGGTCCGCCGCTCAGCGCCGGCGCGGCGGCCAGGGCGGCGGCAAGCACGAACAGCGCCGCGGCGACCGGGAACAGCCAGGTGCGGGCGCCGGGTCTCACATCCTTGCCGCTTGCCGAGTAAGCCATGGAACGTCCTTGAGATTCTGCCCTTGGTTAGCCGATGATTCGGGGCCGAATCGGGGCTGAAAGCTTAACGCGATCAGAGACTACGCGCCCGCCGCCGCGGCCGCTTGGCCGCCAGGATGAAGCCGATGATCTTGGCCACCGTCTCATAGTGCTGGTGCGGGATGATCTGGTCGATCTCGACGGCGGCGTAGAGGGCGCGGGCCAGTGGCGGGTCCTCGATCACCGGGACGCCGGCTTCTTCGGCGATCTGGCGGATGCGCAGGGCCACGGCGTCCACCCCCTTCGCCACACATTGCGGCGCGGGCGTCGCACCCTGTTCGTAGAGCAGGGCGACCGCGTAGTGGGTCGGGTTGACCACCACCACGGTCGCCTTCGGCACCCGCTGGATCATCCGACGCTTGGCGCGCTCCATGCGGATCTGCCGCTGGCGCGCCTTGATATGTGGATCGCCTTCGCTGTTGCGGAAGTCTTCCTTGACCTCTTCCTTGGTCATCCGCATGCGGGCCATGAAGCGCTGCCGCTGCCAGATGAAGTCGAGCAGGGCGCCGGCGCCCAGCAGCATCAGCACCGCGAACATCAGGCTACGGCCGAGCGCGGCCGAGTAGCCGAGCATGTCCAGCGGGTCCATGCGCACGAGTCCGGGCAGCTCAGAGGCGTGCGGAGCCAGCACCCACCACGCCACGGCGCTGACCAGGATCACCTTCAGCGCCGAGCGGAGGAAGTTCATGAATCCGTCGATGCCAAAGACGCGCTTGAGGCCTTCGCCCAGCGATAGTTTGGACAGATCCGGCGTGATCTTCGAGGTGGTGAACAGCACACCGTGCTGGACCAGATTACCGCCGACGCCGGCCAGCATGGTCGCGCCCAGCACCGAGAACAGCACCGGCGCGGCGGCCATCGCCGCCTGCCAGCCGACGGCCTGACCGGCGGCGCCTTGCAGCGGGATGGCTTCAGGGTGGGCGATGAACGGGAGCAGGCTGTCGGCCATATGGCGCGCCATCGCCCCGCCCCCCATCGCCAGCGCGGCGAACGCGCCGGTCAGGGCGAACACTTGCACCAGATCGGCGGACTTCGGAACATCGCCGTCCTTCCGCGCGTCTTCGATCCGCTTCGGGGTGGCGTCCTCTGAGCGGGATGCGCCGTCGCTCTTTTCCTCCGCCATGGCTCAGCCGAACGTCTGCAGGATGTCGCGGTAGCGGTCGATCCAATAGGTCCCCATCACGCCGAGGCTCAGGGCGAACAGGGAGAAGCCCAGCATCACCTGCAGTGGCGCGGCGGCGAAATAGATCTGGAACTGCGGCATCGCCCGCCCGACCAGGCCGGTGGCGAGGTTGAAGATCAGCGAGAACACCAGCACCGGCGCGGCGAGTTGGATCCCGATTGCGAACGCCTGGCCGGTGGTGCGGATCGCGAGTTGGGTGAAGTCGCCCACCGGCGGCGGATGGCCGAACGGGAACAGGGTGTACGACCGCACGATCGCGCCGAGGAACAAATGGTGCAGGTCGGTCACCATCACCAGCACGCCCGCCATCAGGGTGAGGAAGGTGGCCAAGGTGGTGTTATCCTGGCCGTTGGTCGGGTTCGCGGTTTGGGCGAATGAGAGGGTGGTGGCGATCGAGATCACCTCGCCCGCCGAGGCCATGGCCGAGAGGAAAGCCCTGAGGATCGCGCCGATGGCGATGCCGATCAGTCCCTCGCGCAGCACATCGCCGGTCAGTTCGCCGACCGTCAGCGGAATCACCGGCAACTGCGGATAGACCACCGGCGTCACCACCAGGCAGAGCAACAGCGCGAACGCCAGCCGCAACCGCGTCGGCGTCGTGCCGTCGCCGACGCCCGGCATCGCCATCACCATCGCCGCCAGCCGGGCGAACACCAGCGCGCCGGCGAAAAGCTCCTGGGCGGTGGCATAGTGACCCACCGGCGGCGCCTAGAGGCTGGCGATGCGTTCGACGATGTGGTGCATGAAGCCGGTGAGCAATGCACCCATCATCGGCATGAACACCAGCAGCGCCAGGAAGATGCCGACGATCTTGGGGGCGTAGACCACGGTCGCTTCCTGGATCTGGGTCAGCGCCTGCAGCAGCCCGACCAACACCCCGATCAGCAGCCCGACGATCAGCGCCGGCGCGCACAGCTGCAGCGTCAGCCAGATCGCGTCGCGGCCGATGTCGAGAACCTCGGCGCCGTTCATGCCGGTTACATCTCCGATGGGTGGGAAGTTCTTGGGAGGTGGGAAATTCTTGCCCGGCAGGATCGGCCAAACGTAGTTAATGAAGCGTTGCCCGCGCCGGGCGGACGGAGCGACCTATGGAACTCGTACTGATCCGCCACGGCCTGCCCGAGCGCCGCGACGACACCTCCGATCCGCCGCTCAGCGCGGTGGGCCGCGATCAGGCCGAACGGGTGGCGCGGTATCTGGCGCGGGAGCGGTTCGACGTGGTGTTCGCCAGCACCATGCTCCGGGCGATCCAGACCGCCCAGCCGTTCGCGGCGCAAACCGGGCATGAGATTCTGACCCGCGAAGGCATCGTCGAGTTCGACCGCGGGTCGGGGGCCTACGTCCCGATGGAGGAGCTGAAGCGCGACGATTACGAGGCCTGGAAAAAGTTCGCCGCCGGCGACCACGGGACCGACATCGTCGCGTTCCAGCAGACGGTGGTGGCGACGCTGGAGCCGATCGTCGTCGCCCACGCCGGCAAGCGGGTGGCGGTGTTTTGCCACGGTGGCGTGGTCAACGTCTGGACCGCCCACGTGCTGGGCATGGCGCCGCGGCTCTTCTTCGAGCCGGTCTACGCCAGCGTGCACCGCTACCTCTGCGCCGGCACCGGACAGCGCAACATCGTCAGCCTGAATGAGCGGTGTCACCTAGAGGGGTGACTGTGCGCCCGCGTCCCTCCCCTTTAAGGGGAGGATGGACGTCGCGCAGCGACGGACGGGTGGGGGAGTCCGACGCCACAACGTTAATCGTGGGCGCCGGCGCCCGCCGCCAGACTCCCCCACCCGACCGCTACGCGGTCACCCTCCCCATAAAGGGCAGGGAGGGGATCGGCGCTACAATCCCAGTTTCGCCGCCAGCGCCTGCGCCGCCTGCGCCGGCGACGCCTTGTCCGTATCCCGGTCGACGCTGAGGTTGGCGGCGCGCATGGCGGTGACGTCGATCTTGCCGATCAGCGGCCGCAGCGCGCCCAGCAGCAGCGCATCGTTTGCGCGCTTCGGCGAGACCAGCACCACCGCGTCATAGGGCGGCAGGGCGTGGCGGGGGTCGTCCAGCACCACCAGGTCGTCGGCGGCGATGCGGCCGTCGCTGGAGAAGGCGGAGATCACGTCGGCCTGGCCGGAGGTCAGGGCGCGATACATGAAGGTCGGCTGGTACTCGGGCATGGCCTTGAACTTCAGGCCGTAGGCGGTCTTCACCGAGGTCCACTCCGGCCGCGAGAGAAACTCCAGGTCGGCGCCGAAGGTGAGCTGGCCGGCGTGCGAGGCGAGGTCGTCCAGGGTCTTGATGTGCAGGCGCTCGGCCTCGGCGCGGGGCATGGCCAGCGCATAGGCGTTCTCGAACCCCAGCGAGCCCAGCACGATCACCCCGTCGCGGCGCTTCAGCTCGCTCGTCAATTGCTCCAGCACCGCCTGGCGGCCGGGATTATCGGTGCGCTTCAGCACATTGGCCCAGAGCGTGCCGGAGTAGTCGACGTAGGTGTCGACCGCGCCGTCCTTCAGCGCGCTGTAGGCGAAGGTCGAGCCAAGGTCCTCCTTGCGCTCCACCGAGGCGCCGGCGTGCTGCAGCCGTCCCGCGATCAGCTCGGCCAGGATATACTGCTCGGAAAAGTCCTTGGCCCCGACCACATAGCGCGCCGGCGCCGCGCTCAAGACCACCAGCGGGGCCAGCGCCGCGGCTGTGCCGACCAGCAGCCCGACCGCGCCGGCGACGATGCGCCAGCGCCGGCGTTGCGCCAGGCCGCTCTCGATCAGGCCGAGCAGCTGGTCTGCGGCCATGGCGAGCCCGGCCGAGGCGCCGCAGCCGAACAGCACGTAGACCCAGTTTTCGGTCTGCAGTCCAGAGAAGATGTAGTTGCCGAGCGAGGTCTGGCCGACCGGCGTCGCCAGGGTGGCCGCGCCGATGGTCCACACCGCGGCGGTGCGCACCCCGGCCATGATCACCGGCGCGGCCAGCGGCAGCTCGACCTGGAACAGCCGCTGGCGGTCGGTCATGCCGACCCCGCGCGCCGCCTCGACGATGGCGGGATCGACCCCGGTGATGCCTGTGACGCCGTTCCTCAGGATCGGCAGCATCGAATAGAGCGTCAGCGCCAGCAGCGAGGGCAGGAAGCCGAGCGACGGGAAGCCAAAGCCAAAGGTCGACTTGCTCAGCGTCGAGAGCGCCAGCAGCAGCGGATAGAACAGCGCCAGCAGCGCCAGGCTGGGGATGGTCTGCACCAGGCTGGCGACGAATAGGCTGGGCCAGCGCACCACCGCGCTTCGGCTGGCCGCGACCGCCAACGGAAGGCTGATCACGAGGCCCAGAAGCAGCGCCGAGGCCGACAGCAGCACATGCTGGCCAAGATAGCCGGGCAGCAGCGCCCAGGCGGAGGCGATGCTGGCATCCATCAGCCGATGTCGCCCGCGAGTTCCCGCACCCGCTCCGCCTGCCGGCGCGGCGTCTCCATCAGCGCCCGCACCCGTTCATCGGCGTGACCTGCCAGCAGGGCGGCGGGCGTGGCGTCGGCCAGCACCTTGCCGTGGTCCATCACCACGATCCGGTCGGCCAGCAGCAGCGCCTCCCAGACGTCGTGGGTGACCATCAGCGTTGTGAGGGCGAGAGATTCGTGCAGGCCGCGGTAGTCGCGGCCGAGCTGGTCGCGGGTCACCGGGTCGAGCGCGCCGAACGGCTCGTCCATCAGCATGATCTTCGGCTTGGCCGCCAAGGCTCGCGCCACGCCGACGCGCTGTCGCTGCCCGCCCGACAGCGCCGCCGGCAGCCGCGCGCCCACCTCGGCGGGCAGGGCGACCAGCTTCAGCAGCTCGGCGACCCGCGGGGCGATGTCGGCCTTGTCCCACCCCGCCAGCTTCGGCCCGATGGCGATGTTCTCCGCCACGGTCATGTGCGGAAAGAGGCCGACCTCCTGGAACACATAGCCGATCCGGCGCCTGAGCGCCGGGCCGGACTCGGTGGGCGCCCGTTGCCCCTCCACCCACACCTCGCCGGCAGTGGGCACGACAAGGCCGTTGATGGTCTTCAGCGCCGTGGTCTTGCCGGAACCCGACCCGCCCAGCAGCGCCGTGAACGTGCCCCGCTCGATCTCCAGCGACACGCCCGCCACGGCCTCAAGCGCGCCATAGCGCTTCACCACGTCCTTGAGCTCGATGATCGGCCCGGCCACGCGCCCATTCCACTGCGCCCCGGAGAGCGGGACTCGTGGCTATTTACACACCCTGCTCAGCCGCGCTGGTGTTTTTCGCCTGGTTCGCACACCCGGCCTAGTAGCCGAGCGGTCAGATTGTGTCGAAACCGCCCCCCGCCGCGACGAATCCGCCGCTGACCCGCAGCGTGTCGATCGAGCCGTGCTGCTCGATCGGCGCGACGCCGGCGCCGTTGGTCCTGATCCCGCCGGCGATCTCGATCTCGCGCGCCGAACCGCCGGGCTTGATGCTGAGGCCGATGGCGGAAAGCGTGATCACCACGCCCTTGACCAGCGACGGCCCGGTTCCGCCGAACGTCTCGATTCCGCGGCGCACGACCAGCCGGCCGATCGGCTGGCTGATCTGGATGCCCACCGCTCCGTCGGCGTGGGTGGTGACGCGGTCGAACTCGGCGAGATCAACCGTGCCGGTATAGACGTTGAAGCCACGCGCGCCCTGACCGAAGGTCTCGATCGGCGCGTCGACTCTCAACTCGTGCACGGCGCCGAAGTTGACGAAGCCGATGCCGCTTGGGCCATGCGAGGTGATCTTCGCCTCGGCGGTCCAGCGATCGACCACGCCCCAATTGTCGAGCACCATGTCGTTGACGCCGTAAGTCGTGACCGGGCCGCGGTTGCGCACGGCGTCGACATGCGCGCCGTAGACCGTGAACACCCCGCCGGTGATCTGGTCCGGCGTGCCCGGCGCGATCCCGCCGTCGCTGTAGACGGCGTCGGTCTCCAGGCGCCGCACGTTGAGCCGGCCGCCCGTGTCGCCCGCGCCACTGACGAAAATGCCGCTGCCGCGAACCGGCGCGCCGTCGCGCCCGGCCGAGAGGCCGACCAGATCGGCGGTGATGGTCACGCCGCCGTCGGGCTGCATGTTCCAGAGGGTGAAGGCGCCGTGCAGCACGTAGACGCCATAGCCGTGCGGGCGTTCGGTCTCGCCGCGAGCGTCGGCGGCGACGATGTCGAGGCCGGTCACATCGACATGGCCGCCGCGCACCTTGTCGCGCGCCAGGATCTGCACGCGCCCGGTGGTGGTGACGCCACGCAGCTCAAGCCGCCCCAGGTTGCCCACCGTCGTGTCGTTGAAAATCGCGCGCTTTTCCGGGGCTGTGTGCAAGCGCAGATCGTGGATCAGATTGTCCGAGGAAAGCTGAACGCCGTCGCACCCATCGGCGAAACTGACCGTGGACTGTTCGTCTTCACCCCGCAGCGACTGCCCGGGGGAAAGGCGGATCGACGGCGCGCCGGCCAGATCGCCGCGGACGGTGATGCGCTGGGTGCTCGCGTCCTTGGAGGCGGCGACCAACTGTTCGATCGTCACAGCCACCGTCGCGGCGGATGCGGTAGTATCTGGAGCACTCATCCGATAATCCTTCGCGGTCGCCACATTGGTTGCGCACCTACGCATTTTGGGCGCGCGGCGATTGGTTGCCGGGCGTTGGCGGGCCGCTCAGCGCGGAGCCTCCCGATCTCGACAGCCACCAGGCTATACAAGGGTTCGTCGGGCTTCCGTTCGAGAATTTGCCTGCCCGTTCCATCGTTGAGGAGAGCTCATGCTGAGAACCTACACCGGCAGCTGTCAGTGCGGCGCCGTTCGCTTCGAGGCCGACCTCGACATCAGCGCCGGCACGGGCAAGTGCAACTGTACGATCTGCACAAAGATGCGGCTCTGGGCGGTTGAGGCGAAACTCGAGGCGTTCCGGCTGGTCGCCGGTGAGGCAGAGTTGACCGACTACCGCGGCGCCAATCCTGTCGCCCACCATACGTTCTGCAGAACCTGCGGCGTGCGGCCGTTCGAGTGGGTCGACATGCCGAATATGAGCGGCAGCAAATACTACAACATCAACGTCGCCTGCCTCGACAGCGTAGACATCGACGAACTGATGGCGGCGCCGGTGACATACTATGACGGGCTGCACGACGACTGGGAAAACACGCCCGCCGAGACGCGACATCTTTAGCCGCGTGTCGTTTGTGGAGCTGACGCGATTGCTGGTGTTTCGTGCCCGCGTTGCTTCAGGCTTCGGGTTTTTCCGCCTCGATGAGAAACCGCTCGACGGAGAAGTCGAGCGGCTCCCCGCCATCGATCCGAGCCTGCAACGTTTCCAGCACGGCCGCGTGCTTCTCGACACCGAAGCCGTGGACGACCCATGGAATCGCCTTCAGGAAGTAGACCAGCGCACCCACGTCGGAGAATGTCTGCCGGCCCGTCCACGTCGCGGCCCGCGTGATCGTCAGCCCTCGGGCTGCGAGGTCGGCGGCGACAATCGACGGGTGATTTGCCGGCCGAGCGGCCGTATCTCCAAACACCGCGGCCAGATCCAATAGGTTGTCGCTGCCGACCTGTTGCGTAAGGAAGACGCCGCCGGGCTTGAGGCATCTCGCGATCTCAGCCGCGTTAAGGTGTCCGTGCCGGTTGAGGATAAGATCGAAGGATTCATCGCCGAACGGCCAAGCCGCCCCCACCGCGACCTCGTGCACTTCGACGCCGAGCGGCGCTAAGCGTTGGCGAGCAAGCCCGACGTTTGGAGGGTAGCTTTCGATGGCGATGGACTGGCCTGGCGGCGGAGCAAGCGAGAGCAGGAATTCGCCGCCTCCTGTGTCGATATCGAGCAAATGACGAGCGCCGGGAACGAGTTGAGCAGCGCGTCCTCGATACGACCAGGGCGGCTCTTCTTGATGCGAGCGCGCGGAGATGTACGAAAAGTCCCAGCCTTCGAATGCGGCCGATTCATCGCGTTGCCATTGCCGGAGCAGGTCTGCTGGCGGCACCGCGCTAGATCTGCATGTTCATGATCTGCTGGTAGCTGGAGATCATCTGGTCGCGGATCGCCATCATGGTGGTGAGGCTGGTCTGGGCAGAGGAGATGGCGGTGACCACGTCGACCAGGTTGGCCTTGCCCTGTACTTGCGCGGTCATCTGGGCTTCGGCGTTGCGGCTGGCGCCGACGGTCTGGCTGACCACCTGACTGACCATCTGGCCAAAGTCAGGGCCGGAGGCCTGGGCGGCCGCGCCGGCCATGTTTGAGCCGGCGGCGCTCTGCACGGCGGCGTAGGCCTTGGCGGCGATCATAGGGGCGACCACGGCTCAGCTCACTTCTGGATGATGCTGAGGGTGGCGGTGTCCATCGACTGGGCGGTCTCGATTACGCTCAGGTTGGCCTGGTAGGCGCGTTGGGCGTTGCGCATGTCGATCGCCTCCAGCATCGGATTGACGTTGGGCAGCTTGACGTAGCCGCTGGAGTCGGCGGCCGGGTGGCCGGGGGCGTATTCGCTGCCGAACTGGGTGGAGTCGGCGGCGATGTGGGTCATGGCCACGCCCTTGGCGCCGGCCACGGTCATCGGCGCGAACACCGGGATCTGGCGGCGATAGGGCTCGCCGCCAGGGGTCTGGGCGGTGGAGTCCGCGTTGGCCAGGTTCTCGGCGATCACCCGCATGCGCGACTGCTCGGCCTTGAGGCCGCTGGTCGCCACCGCGACGGCGATGTTGGACGGCTGGATCGGATCGGCCATGGTTCAGCGTTCCGTCAGGTGCCAGGCCGCCGGGCGGCGGTCTGGATCATGGCCATCGACTGCTGGTAGAAGCTGACGGCGGTGTTGTAGTCCATGCGCGCCTGGCTCATCCGCATCATCTCCTCCTCCAGCACGACGGAATTGCCGTCGAGGGTGGTCTCGGAGTCGGGCGAGGCGACCGGTTTGGCGGTCAGTGGCCGCGCCTGGGTCCCGGCCATGTGCATCGGCGAGGTCATGGTCGGCGTCACCGGCGGCAGGCTGGCGACCGAATCGCCCGGCACGGTGAACGGCTTCAGGTCGCTCGGCGTAAACCCGGGGGTGTCGGTGTTGGCGACATTCTGGGCGATCACCTGCTGGCGGTCGGCCAGGTAGTTGAGCCGGTTCTTCAGCGTGGCGAAAAGGGGCACGTCGTCGAGGGTCATCGCCTTAAAAGGGTGAACGAACAGGGTTAATCCGCGCTTAACCCGGAATACGGCAGGGCGCGTTGTCGCCCGCATCGAACGAGTTGGACGGATGAGGTTGACGATTCCGGGGCTGTTGCTCGCCTGCGCCCTGGCGCTGGGCGCACCGGCCCTGGCTCAAAACGTCGCGGCGACCAACGCTGTCGCCGCGAGCAACGCCGCCGCACCAGCGGCGCCGGCGGTCGCGCTCGCACCGGCGCTGGCGGCCGCGAAGCCGCCCGCGCCGCCGCTCAGCATCGCCGCCGCGCTTGCCGACGATCAGGACAGCCTGACCCAGATCTCCGCCCAGGCCGCGATCAGCAGCAACGACAAACGGTTGGCGACGATGGGCGCCGAGGTCGCGGCGATCCAGGTTCGGGCGCGCGCCGCGCTGGCCGCGCCGGCGAAGCAGATCGCCGAGCTGGACCAGCAGCTCGCCAAGCTGACGCCGAAGGGCCGCCGCGCGCCGACCGCGGCCGAGAAGGCCAAGCAGGCGCCGCTGCTGGCCCAGCGCGAGGGGCTGCAAGCGCAGATGACGCAGGCGAACGCGGTGATCGCCGCGGCGCAGGACGCCTACGACCTGATCGCCGAGCGGCGCCGCGAAGGCTTCAGCGGCCGGGTGCTGACCCAATCCGATTCGCCGCTCTCGCCCGGCTTCTGGAGCTCGCTGGCCGACGCGGCCGACACCGACGGGCAGCGGCTGCAATCGATCGCCGAAGACGCGCTCGAGGCGCCGTTGCAGGCGCCGGAGCCGCGCGGCTTGATCGGCCTGGCGTCGGCGCTGTTGTTCGGCTTCGTGTTGGTGTTTCCGGCGCGACGCTGGCTGGAGAAGCAGGGGCGGCGCAAGACCGGCGACAGCGTCCATCCGGGCTTCGCCCGCACCGGCGCGGCGCTCTGGGTCGCGGCGGTCGATACCGGGACGCCGACGCTGGCGATGGCCGCGCTGCACCTGGGCGCGCAATGGGGCGGGCTGTTGTCGCCCGAGGCCGACAAGATGGCGGGCGCGGCGGTGACGGCGGTCGCCTGGGCCTCGGGGATCGTCGCGCTTGGCCGCGTGCTGGCCACCGAGAAGGACACCAGCCAGCGCCTGCTGCCGCTGCCGGACGATACCGCGGGGCGCATGCGCCTGCCGCTGCGCGTCGTCGCCGCGGTCATCGGCGCCGGCTTTCTGCTGACGCGGCTGAACTATGTGGCCGGCGCCAGCGTTGCGGCGACCATCGCGTCGAACTGCGCGATCTCCCTGGCCTACGCGGCAGCGGCGGGTCTGATCCTGGTCACCTTTGGCCGCGGCGCGCCGCGCAGCGCCGCGCAGGTCGCCGCCGAGCCCTCCTCCGAGCAACGGACCGAGCGCATCCTCGGCCCGGCCTGGACTCTGATCTCGCTGATCCTGGCCGCGGCGATCGTGGTGACGCTGGGCGCGGTGCTGGCCGGCTACACCACGCTGGCGGCCATGACCTCTGGCCAGATCTTCTGGCTGAGCATCATCGCCGCGGCGACCTACCTCTTGATGCGGTTCGTCGACGACCTGACCACCGCCATCTTCAGTCCGCGCGGCTGGGCCTCCCGCTCGCTCTATCAGGTGTTCAACTTCCGCCACTCGACCATCGGCCAGGCCGGGGTGCTGTTCTCGGCGGCGCTGCAGCTGGTGGTGTTGGCGGGCGCGATCTTCCTGGCGCTGACGCCGTTCGGCAGCGGCGGCGACTTGCTGGCCAGTCACCTGACCAGCCTCGCGGCGCCGATCAAGCTCGGCTCGGCGACGATCTCGCCGGCCGCCATCGCCGCGGGCCTGGCCACCTTTATCGTCGGCATGGGGGCGGCGAGGGCGGTGCAGCGCTGGATCGTGCGCCGCTACCTGCCGGTGACGGACTGGGATTCCGGCCTGCGCAACTCGGTGACCACGGGCGTCGGCTACCTCGGCGTCTGCATCGCCATGATCTGCGCGCTGGCCGCGACCGGGCTCGGCTTCAACCAGATCGCGCTGATCGCCAGCGCGCTATCGGTCGGCATCGGCTTCGGCCTGCAGACCGTGGTGCAGAACTTCGTCTCCGGGGTGATCCTGCTGGTCGAGCGGCCGGTGAAGGTCGGCGATCGGGTCAACGTCGGCGGCGTCGAAGGCGATATCCGGCGCATCCGCGTTCGCGCCACCGAGATTGAGACCATCGACCACGTCATGGTGATCGTCCCCAACTCGGACCTGATCACCAAGGCGGTGGAAAACCGCACGCTCGGCCTGTCGCGCACCCTGGTGAAGCTGCAGATCTCGATCGCCGATCCGGCCCGGGCCAAACAAGCGAGCGACGTCATTCTGGACGTCGCCAAGGACATGACCGAGCTGGCGCAGAGCCCAGCGCCTCAGGTCCTCATCCAGTCACTGGCGGCCGCGGGCGGGGTGAACCTCGACTGCGTATTCTACGCCAAGGACCTGAAGACCGTGCCGCGGCTGCGCAGCGACTGCTATTTCCAGGTCATGGACGCCCTGCGGAGCAGTGGCATCGCCTTCGCCGGCATCGCGGCGGCCTGAGCCGCGGCCTCAGGTCGGGACTCGAATTCAGAACCACTGGCCGGCGCGGGTAACCTGACCTCAAGACTGGGGGCCTAGGCTGCGTCGTTCAGCAAGGAACGACGTCCCGGTGAAGGCAATCCTCGACGAAGGGCTCGACGAGTTGGCGGTGAGCGCCCACGCCGGGTTTCCGGCCCGGATGGCGGTCACCGCGGCGGCGGCCGTCGCCTTTTCAGGCGTGCTGGCTTGGCAGACTTGCCTGCTCTGGCTGGTCGTGACCGCTGGCGTCGAAGCCGACGCCTGGTTCGCCACCCGCCGCCAGTATCTGGGCCAGCCGGTCGGCGCCCTTACGCGGCTGTGGCATTTGGGCGGGCTGATCCTGGGCAGTCTTTCCTGGATCGGTCTTGGCGGCATGGCCTGGGCGGCGGCCACGCCAGCAGGCGCGCTCTGCGCGGTGGTGGTGTGGCTTGCGGTGATCTTCTTCGCCCAGACCAATGCCTATCAATCCTCCACCGGCTTCGTCGCGGGGGGCGTGATTCCGGCCGCGGTCGTCCTGTCGATCGTGCTGTTCGTCCCGGCGACACCCGGCCTGAGGCTGGCGCCCTTTCTCGGCGTGCTGCTGCTCGCCTTCGTCTTCGCCGGCGACGGGGTCGGGCGGATGCTGAAGGCGCGCAAGCGGTTGGGAGAGGCCCAGACCAAGCTGCGCCAAAGCGAAGCGCTTTACCGGGTGCTGGCCGACAACGTCACCGACGTGATCTCCCTGGCCGACGCGACCGGCAAGCGAATCTACATGTCACCGTCGATCGCGACGACGCTCGGCTATCCGCTGGACGAACTTTACGACATGCCGACGTTCACCTTTATCCATCCGGATGACCGCGAAGATCTGTCGCGGAAGATCGCCGAGTTTTCGAACCGCGGCGGCGAGATGCAGGCCGAGTACCGGGTGGTCCGCGCCAACGGCGAGGCTGTGTGGGTGGAGACCAGCTTCACCCTCGCGCCGCAGCCGGACGGCGCTCCGCCGCACATCGTCAGCGTGGCCCGCAACGCCCAGCGCCGCAAGGAGCTGGAAGCCAAGCTGATCGACGCCCGGCTGGAAGCCGAGGCCGCGGCGGCCGCGAAGACGGACTTCCTCGCCAACATGACCCACGAGCTGCGCACGCCGCTCAACGCCGTGATCGGCTTCGCCGACCTGCTCAAGAATTCGCCGCGGCTGGACGGCCAGGACGCCCGCCATGCCCGGCTGATCAGCGACGCCAGCGGCACCCTGCTCGATCTGGTGAACAGCGTGCTCGACTTCTCCCGGCTGGACGCCGGGGCGGTGGAGCTTGACCCGTCGCCGTTCGACCCGGCGCGGGAGGCCGGCGCGATCGTCGATCTGCTTTCCGGCCAGGCTTCGGCCAAGGGGCTCGCGCTGAAGCTGGTCGCCGAACCCGGCCATTTCGTGCGCGGCGACGCCAAGCGGCTGCGCCAGGTGCTGCTGAATCTGCTCTCCAACGCGATCAAGTTCACCGCCCAGGGCAACGTCGTCCTGTCGCTCAGCCAGGGCTGGGCCGGCGATGGGGTGGTACGGCTGCGCGCCGAGGTCACCGACACCGGCGTCGGCATTCCTGAGGCCCAGATCGCGCACGTGTTCGAGCGTTTCACCCAGGCCGATGTGTCGGTCTCGCGCCGTTACGGCGGCACTGGCCTGGGGCTGGCGATCTGCAAGCGCATCGTCGAGCTGATGGGCGGCGACATCGGCGTGCGCAGCGTGGAGGGCGTCGGATCCTGCTTCTGGATCGAGTTCAGCCTGCCCAAGGCCGAGCGGATCAAGACGTTGCTCCAGACCGGCGCCGCCGAGCTGGACCGTCCCGTAAGACTGCTGCTGGTCGAGGACGTGGCGATCAATCGCGAGTTGGTGAAGACGGTGCTGGCGCCGTTCGAGATCGAGATCGACACCGCCGCGGATGGCGTGGCCGCGATCGAGGCGTTCAGCCATGTGCCCTACGACCTGGTGCTGATGGACGTGCAGATGCCGGTGATGGACGGCCTCACCGCCACGCGGCGCATCCGCGATTTGCCGGCGCCGGCGGCGGCGACCACCCCGATCGTCGCCATGTCGGCCAACGTGCTGCCGGAGCAGATCGCCAAGTGCCTGGAGGCGGGTATGGACGGCCATCTCGGCAAGCCGATGAACACGACCGAGTTGCTCAACACGATCGCCTACTGGACCTCGCACGAGCGACGGGCGCCGGCCGGATTCGAGGTCGCCCAGAGCGTCTGATCGACGCCGGCGAGTTAACAAACAGGGTTAATCCGATCTTAACGCCGCGCGGCGCATGGCTAGGCTCGCCCAGCCATAGTCGACGCCAGGAAGTCATGTCTTTCGCGGACCTCGCCCGCGCCGTTTTCGCGCTCGCCATCACCCTTGGCCTCGTCGGACTGGCGGCCTACGCCGCGCGGCGGTTCGGGCCGGAGTGGATGGTGCGCCTGCAGCGGCCGAAGACTGATCGCCGCCTCGCCATCGTCGAAAGCCTGCCGCTCGATCCGGCGCGGCGGCTGGTGCTGGTCCGGCTCGATTCCACCGAGCGCCTGCTGCTGCTGGGTGAGGGGCGCATCATCGCCGATGTGGTCGCCGCCGCGCCGCCCTCGCCGGAGCAGGCCGCATGATCGGCGCGATCGCTCCCCTGTTTCGTCGCCCGACCTGGGCCGAGGTCCGCCGCGCCGCGCTGATCTCACTGATCACCACCGTCTTCAGCCTGCTCGTCCCGGCCGTCGCGCTGGCTCAGGCGGTGAACATCGACCTCGGCAACGGCGCCGGCCTCACCGACCGGGTGGTGCAGCTGATCGGCCTGATCACGGTGCTGTCGCTGGCGCCGTCGATCGTGATCATGACCACCTCGTTCGTACGCATCATCGTTGTGCTGTCGCTGCTGCGCCAGGCGCTCGGCCTGCAGCAGACCCCGCCCAATTCGGTGTTGATCAGCCTGGCGCTGTTCCTCACCGCGATCGTCATGGGGCCCACGCTGCAGGCTTCCTACGACCAGGGAATCAAACCTCTGCTGGACCATAAGATGGAGCTGCCGGCCGCCTTCGGCGCCGCGGCCAATCCGGTCAAGACCTTCATGCTTTCCCAGGTTGACCCTGACGACCTCGGCCTGTTCCTGCGCCTCTCCAGGACGCCGAAGCCGCCGCACGCGATCGATACGCCGCTGCAGGTGGTGACGCCGGCGTTCATGATCTCGGAGC
>Ga0302314_10003071_pt1 | contig 30901 bp, 29 predicted proteins | sample III_Palsa_N2_3_FD_200533 | JGI IMG/M metagenome (GOLD analysis project Ga0302314, IMG submission 200533) | Peat permafrost microbial communities from Stordalen Mire near Abisko, Sweden - III_Palsa_N2_3 | ecosystem: Environmental > Terrestrial > Soil > Palsa > Peat permafrost | place: Sweden... | reverse complement strand
AGAAGAAGCAGCGTTCCGCACGCAATAGGCCTCGCGACGACGCCGTGAAGGAGAGTTTTTGCCGCCCCCCTAACGTCCAAAAGTTTTTTGGTTCTTTTTTCAAAAAAGAACACTTTCTAAGTCTACCTATTTCAACTGGCACTGATCGAACAGCACGCCGGCCCCCGTACTGGATGCGACAGTTTTGGTTAGCACCCCGCTGTTTCGGTCGAAGCTATAATTCGGCCCGGTATCGGTATCGCTCCAGGTAATCTGGCTATCGGTGATTGATGCGGGTTTCCGATCGACTGTACTCTTGGTAAAATCGACCGGCAGCGTCCATTGTTTACCGCTGCTGGTATTGGTGCAATTGAGTGCTGTGGGTGTGGCCGCCGCGGCCGAGCCGGCCAGTGCCACCAGCAGCGTCATTCCGCACATCCAAAATCCGCGCCGCTGCAGCAGAGCCATCATCCTATCCCCTAAATAAACCCATGTGCCCAAGCTCTTCGCGTAAGGGCGGAAACCGATTATCGTCCCCGTAGGTTAGCCCCAGCCCACCAATCCCTCAATCCCTTCAAAGCCCCAAAAGGACCGAACATGGCGAGCGATCCCAAGCCAGGAACAGCCAGACTCGACGTGCGGGTGGGTTATTGTTCGGAAACGGGACCGCGCGACGAAAATCAGGACTTCGGCGTGGTCCTGCTCGGCACCCCAGAAATGCGCGCCACTCACGGTGTGATCGCGGTGGTGGCCGACGGCGTGTCGAGCATGAAGAACGGACGGGTCGCGGCCGAACTCGCCGCGCGCGGGTTTATCGATGGGTTTCTCGCTCAAAAAGAAACCCTGGCGGTGCACAAAAGTGCGGCAATATCATTCTCATCCATCTCCGAATGGATCGCACGGCAGGGGCGCCGCGATAAGAGCGGCATGGCCAGCACGTTGACCGCGCTGATCCTGCGCGGCAGGCGGGCTTACGGCGTGCACATCGGAGACAGCCGGCTCTATCGGTTTTCGGAGGAGGGTCTGGTGCAGCTTACCACCGACCATAATCCGGACGAGCCCACGATGAAGAACACGCTGACAAGGGCGATCGGTATCTCCGAAAGCGAGCGCGCCGATTTCATCGAGACCAGAGCGCGTCCGTTCGACCGCTTTCTACTCACGAGCGACGGTGTGTCCAATCCGCTCCCTCATCGGCGCATTGCCGAGATATTGGCTATGCGCGCGGCCCCGGAGGAGACCGCGCGGCTGTTGGTCGCGAGCGCGCTCGAGGCCAATGGAAATGACAATGCGACCGCGCTGTTGATCGACGTGGTATCGGTCCCGCCGGCGGATCGCGCCGATCTTGCCACGGAGTTGGAGCAGCTTCCGATCTTGCCGTTGCCGGTGCAGGGCGAGCAGATCGACAAGTACTTGCTGGACGAGGTCATCGCCGACACCCAGTTCAACCGCATTTTCCGGGCCACCGATCTTACCAACGGCAAGCAGCAAATCCTGAAATTTCCCAATCCTGAATTCGCCAGCAGCACGGCGCTGCGCCATGCATACCTGCGTGAGGCCTGGCTGAGCAGCCGGGTGCAGAGCCGGTTTCTGGGCGAAACCCACGATCCCGATCGCCAGCGTCAGACCAGGCTTTATACGGTGATGACATATCATCCGGGCGAGACGCTGGAAGCTCGACTGCAACGCCCGCCGCCGGTTTCCCTGGCGGAGGGCATCGCGATCGCAGAAAAACTGGTGCGCGCGGTGGCCTCGCTGCACCGCGCCGGTATTGTTCACCGTGATATCAAGCCGCTCAACATCATACTGGAATCCGGCCCCACCGGGAGCGGTCTGCGACTGATCGATCTCGGTCTGGCCAGGGTCCTCGCGATCGAGGAGCAAGACGGTCCGCCCGAGAATCGCGTGCCTGGCACTCCAAGCTATATGGCGCCAGAGTTGTTCGCCGACGCCAAGGGCGATGTCGCCTCCGATATTTATGCGATCGGCGTCACGCTCTACCGGATGTTCACCGGCGGCGAATTTCCGTACGGCGAGAACAAGTCGTTTTCGCCGCCCCGCAACCAGCTGACGCCGCTTGCCCGCCGCCGCAGCGATCTGCCGGCCTGGCTGGACGCAGCGGTCACCAAGGCGGTTGCGCCTGATCCCGACGAGCGCTTTGCCGATACGGTGGAGCTTCTGCTGACCCTGGAACGCGGCGATGTCTATACGCCGCCGGCTGCTGGCAGGACTTCGCTCTACCAGCGCAACCCGCTCCTGGTCTGGCAATTGATCGCCTGCACGTTGCTCGGACTTCTCATTTGGGCCGTGGCGGCAAGGTAAGGGAAAGGCCAGGCCCTGGACCCCCCGTGACTCTAGAGCGAGATGATTTTAAGTGGAAGCAACAGGAAGAATCTTCTTTTTTGAAAAAAAGAAGCAAAAAACTTTTGTCAATTAGGAATAGGGATGCATCGGTCTGAAGACGGAGTGCTCCGGCCCCATTTGAACAAAAGTTTTTTGCTTCTTTTTTTCAAAAAAGAAGACTTTCCTTCTCTTCCTGATTCCGACTGATTTCATCTCGCTCTGGTAGGTGGTGCTGCGCATGTGAAAAACCCCGTGCGGGAAATCCAGCACGGGGTTTCGCATTAGCATCTTCACCCACTAAAGTCCCGGGGTCCAGGGGCCTCTCGGCCCTTGGCGGGTCCAGGGCAGGGCCCTGGCCTTGACTTACTCTGCCGGCTCAATCGGCGGTTCCGGCACACGCGAGCCTTCACCGAAGATCGCGTAGGCTTCTTCGCCGTGAGCCGCGTCGTCGCCGATTTCAAGCACGGCGGGGGACAGGCGCAGGGGTACTACGAGTCTGATCAGGTTCAGCAGGATGGTCGTCACGATCACGTTGAACACGATGATGAAAACGGCAGCACCGAGTTGTTTTTCAAACAGTGCGAGGCCGCCGGTGGCGGAGATACCGGGCGCATCCGCGCCGGTGCCGACGTATTCGATCATCTTCGGATCGGCGAGCAGGCCAGTGAGCAAGCCGCCGGTAACCGCCGCGACGCCGTGGGTGTGGAACACGCCAAGGCAGTCGTCGACCTTCTTCATCAGCGCGGTCTTGGCGAACTTATTCATCGACAGCCACGGGAGGAAGCCCGCGACGAGACCGATGATGATGGCGCCATAGCCATTAACGTAACCTGCCGCCGGGGTGATGCCGACGAGACCGGCAATCATGCCGTTCACCGCACCGATAACCGACGGCTTTTTGTAGGCGAAGCTGTCGAGAGCGACCCACATTAGCACCGCGAAGGCGGTGGCGATGTTGGTATTGAGCACGGCGGCAGCGGCATCGGCGTTGGCGAAGTAAGGATCGCCGCCGTTGAACCCATTCCAGCCCAGCCACAGGATGCCGGCACCGGTGAGGGTGATGAGCAAGCTGTTCGGCTCGAAGCTGTGGCGATCACGAGCGATACGCGGTCCGATGATCGCCGCGGCGGTAAAGCCGGAAGCCGCGGCAGCCAAATGGATGACGTACCCACCCGAGAAGTCGATCGCGCCCCACTGCGAAAGCCATCCGCCGCCCCATAGGCTGAATGCGCCGACGGTGTACGAGAAGGTCATCCAAAGCGGGCAGAACAGCACCCATGCCTTGAAGCTCATGCGGCCGATAATCGAGCCTTCCAGAATGATCACGGTGATCGCCGCGAATACGAATTGGAAGTAGACCATGGTGGCATTCGGGAAGGTCAGCGCCGGCATACCTGCCGCGGCATCCGGAATGTTGGCTTGTCCCAGCTCGAAGCTTGCGGGCAGCACCGGGAAGGGTTTGCCGAGGAAGTAACCCCCCTTGAGGCTCAGCCAGTGTGGTCCGAAAGCCATATTAAAGTCGAACAACACCCAGACCACCAAGACCGCGACGAAGGCGTAGATCGCCATGAACGCGGAATTGATCGCCCATTTTTTCTTAACAATACCGCCGTACAATACGACGAGGCCGGGTATGCTTTGTAGAGCAACGAACGTAGCAGCGGCGAGCTGCCACGCGTTATTGCCCGAATCGAGCCAACTTGGTGCAGGAACTAGCATGTCCTCTCCTTTTGCCCCCTTGGGTTTAGTGAATTCAGTCACACGGCATTAATCTAGTGGTACGCCCCGGCGACCGGACCAGTACCGGAAGTCGCTCGCTCTCCGCGGACGGACAACGGGCGACCACGATGTCTGGCGCACCACGGCCTCACCTCCAACGCAATAACCGTGCCGAAACCCCTGGATAGGCGTAACTTTCTTCTAGAAGAACGATTTACGGCGCGCGGGCGCGAATGGGCGCCAAATCTAAACCCGGCAGGGACGCGCTATGCGAAGCTATGCTCCCGCCGCGCAAAAATACTGAGCGGATGCCCAAATAACCGGCATTCGATGCAGGGTCCGTAATGATTAGTATATGGGCAGCAGCCCCGGGGCTCGGGCGCGAAGGTCAAGCCATTGTTGTAGCATTGTTTTCTAACCTCAAGCTTTCCACCAGGTCATCACCAGGCCGCCAGCGACGATCAGTGCGCCCCCGACCCAGATCGAGGGCGATGGGGCCTGGCCGAAGCCGAGCCAGGCGATGACCTGGGCAGCTATAAAGAACAGCACCACGTAGACGCCGAGCAGCCGCCCGAAGTCCCAGCCGGGAAGGTTCACGGTCAAGCCATAGGCGAATAATACCACCGCCCCGGCGCAAAACCATAACCCGCGCGGCCAGCCATGGATGCCCAATCCCTTGCGGACCAGCGCGTCACCTCCGGCCTCGAGCAGGGCGGCCAGAGCGAGTAGTAGAAGCGCAGGAAGAACCGGCAACTACGCCAGCTTCGCGAGCGATGCTTTGGCGCGTTCCGTAATCGCGGCAAAATTGCCGGCCCGAATCTCGGCAGCCGGCGTCAGCCACGAGCCTCCCACCGCCAACACGTTGGGCAACGCGAGATAGCCCGGTGCGGTCGCTTCGGTGATGCCGCCGGTGGGACAGAATTTGGCTTGTGGGAAAGGAGCACCGAGAGATTTCAACGTGCCGATGCCTCCCACGCTCTCAGCGGGAAATAATTTACATACATCGATACCATTCTCGAGCGCGACCATCAGTTCGGACGCAGTGGCGACACCGGGGATGAACGCCACTCCCAGTCGCGCAGCAGCTTCGATCAACTTGATGGTGGCACCAGGACTGAACGCGAAAGGAAGATCCAAATCCTTGGCCAACCGCAAATCCTCCTCGGTAAGCGCAGTCCCCAGGCCCACAATCGCATCGGGCACGTGACGGCGCATCAAAGCCGCGGCTTTCTTCGCGGCCTCGGTGCGTAACGTAACCTCCAACGTCCGCACCCCACCGGCAACCAACGCCTCGGCCAAAGGAACGGCATCCTCCTCCCGTTCGATCGTTAATACCGGGATTAAACGAGCGGCTTTAAGTAACCCACCAATGTCGATCATCAGGAAGACTCCAGCAGAAGAAAGAAGTCTTCTTTTTTGAAAAAAAGAAGCAAAAAACTTTTGGGCATTAGGAGAATATTGCGGCCCCTTGGTCGGCGCGTCCGACTACGGCACGGAATGACGAAAATAAGTCGCGCCCGATACCATGGTGATACGACGACAAATCGGCGATCACACATACCCGCGACGCCCATTCCACCGGATCCACCAATACATCCAACGTTCCTGATACGGCATCTACCCGTACCACGTCGCCGTCCCGGATCTTCGCGATCGCACCGCCCTGAAGCGCCTCCGGCGTGACATGAATCGCCGCCGGAACCTTCCCCGAAGCACCCGAAAGTCGCCCGTCCGTCACCAGCGCCACCCGCTGCCCCCGATCCTGCAACACCCCCAACGGCGGCATCAACTTGTGCAGCTCCGGCATCCCGTTCGCCTGCGGCCCCTGGAACCTCACTACCGCAACGAAATCGCCCACCAGACTGCCTGCCTTGAACGCCGCCTGAAGCTCCTCCTGACTGTGGAACACCCGCGCGGGCGCCTCGATCACATGCCGCTCCGGCGCCACCGCCGAAGTCTTGATCACCGCCCGCCCCAAATTCCCATCCAGCACGGCAAGCCCGCCCTGAGCCAGGAACGGATGCTTGGCGTCGCGCAGAATATTGGGGTCGGCACTGGCGGACGGCGGCGGCCGGTAAGCAAGCTGGCCCTCCACACTCAGGCCCGCCTCGGCCACGTAGCTTCCAAGCCCCGGCCCCCACACAGTCAATACGTCATCCTGCAAAAGCCCGGCCTCGAGCAACGTCCCGATCAAAAACCCGGTCCCCCCGGCGGCGTGGAAATGGTTCACGTCCGCCTTGCCGTTGGGATAGATCCGGCACAGCAGTGGCGTGACTTCGGCGAGATCGGCCATATCGTCCCAGGTGAGCGTGATCCCCGCCGCTGCGGCCATCGCGATCAGATGAATGGTATGATTGGTGGAACCCCCGGTAGCATGCAGCCCGACGACGCCGTTCACCACCGCGCGTTCGTCCACCAGCTTTCCCACCGGCGTATATTCGTTCCCGAGCGCAGTAATCGCCAGCGCGCGACGGGTCGCAACCCGCGTGAGTTCGTCCCGCAGCGGCGTATTAGGGTTGACAAAGCTGCTGCCCGGCAGGTGCAACCCCATGATTTCCATCAGCATCTGGTTGGTATTGGCAGTGCCGTAAAAAGTGCAGGTGCCCGGCCCATGATACGACGCCGACTCCGAAGCCAGCAAAGCGTCGCGCCCGACTTTGCCCTCGGCATAAAGCTGCCGCACTCGCGATTTCTCATCGTTCGGCAATCCGGAGACCATCGGCCCCGCGGGGATGAACAGCGCCGGAATATGTCCAAACGACAGCGCCCCGATCACCAGGCCGGGCACGATCTTATCGCACACGCCCAAATAGACTGCCGCGTCAAACGTCTGATGGGACAACGCCACCGCCGTAGAAAGCGCGATCACATCCCGCGAGAACAGCGACAGTTCCATTCCGGCCTCGCCCTGGGTGACGCCGTCGCACATCGCGGGCACGCCGCCGGCGACCTGGGCGGTGGCGCCGGCCTCGCGCGCCGCGGTGCGGATCAGTTCGGGGAAGCGTTCGAATGGCTGGTGCGCGGAAAGCATGTCGTTATAGGCGGTGACGATGCCGAGATTGGCGGTAGGCTCGGCCGAGAGCCGCATTTTGTCCACTGGTCCGCAGGCCGCGAACCCGTGCGCCTGGTTGGCGCAACCGAGGGATTGACGCCGCGGCGCCGTAGCGGCGGCCTTTTCCAGGCGTTCAAGATAGATCGAGCGCCGGTCGTAGCTGCGCTTCTGAATCCGGTCGGTGACTTCGAGAACGCGGGCGGCCACGGTCATGGCTGGCTCCCTCCAAAACGTGACGGTGGGTAGATTGAGATGCTTATTGCACTGCCGCAAGCAGATTGTGAGGGGTTGGAGGGTGATTCTAATTGCCACAGTGGGGATCTGGTGGGGAGCATCGGTGGGTGTGGCGGCCTCGACCGCAGGCGGTTCGGAGGTCGTATGGTGGGGCTCGTAGCTCTTGGCCTACTTGCATTAAACCTGGATCACCCCGATACTTCGGGCTGCTGATACAAGAATAGTTCGTTATATCGAACGCCCGGCTAGATCCCTCACTTCTGGTTAGGCCTTAAGCGTCCGCTCGGAAAGATAATAAGTGAAATCAATAGAGTGAAGCGAAGGAAGAAGCTTTTTTTGAAAAAAAAGAAGCAAAAAACATTTGTTCGAACAGACCGGAGCGCACGGCTGGCAGACCCGCGCACCCAAATTCCTAATTGACAAAGTCTTTTGCCTCTTTTTGTTCACAAAAAGAAGATTTCTCCTGTAACTCAACCAATTAATTTCACTAACTATCATTCCGAACTGACAAGAAGACGATTACCCGGCTCGATCGATCGTCCAAGATTGCTTGTAACAATCGCGTACCGGGGGAGTCTAGCGCTGTCCATCGCAACGGAAAGTTCATTCACGTGGGTCAATACCTGACATTCTATCATGACTACGTCGGCTATTCACTTTTATACTTCGTAGCTGCGCTAATTGTGCTGTTTGTATTGATGAAATCGACCCGTAACATTGGGCCGACGGAAGTCGGCCTGGTGCGCAAACGTTTTGCAGTCAGAAAATTGGGACCGGGCAGCGCGATCGCGTTTTCCGGCGAGGCCGGTTATCAAGCGCGGCTGATGATGCCGGGAATTCAGTTGAAGCTTTGGCCGTTATACGACGTAACGCGCCATCCGATGGTACAAATTCCCTCGGGCCAGATCGGCGTGGTAATCGCACAAGCAGGTGTTCCACTACCGATTGGTGCCAAGTCGGGGCTGTATAAATCAGAATTCGGTAATTTTCAGGATCTCGCGGCGTTTGTGGTCGGTGGCGGCCAAAAAGGCGTGCAGCGTTTGGTGCTGCCGCCAGGTACCGTGGTGCCGATCCACCCGGTCGGGTTTCTGGTGATCACGAAGGATACCGTTTACGGGGTTCCGATTGATGAAGCTTATGCCGCGCTGGAACGCAAAGGCGGGCTGAAGGCGCAATCCTTCGGCTTGGACCCGGAGGAGCTTGATGTCGTGCGGATCGAACCGCGATTTTTCCAGGATGGGAAGGTCGTCGACATGATCGGCATCGTCACGACTTTCGATGGCCCGCCGTTGCCCAAGGGTGCTATCGCCAATCGCATTGGCGACTTCGCCGATCTGCAGGAGATCGAGTCGAACCCGGCAGCAAAAGACAGCGATCTTGTCGAAGCGATCCTTTCGGCAAAGAACGAGGTCCATAACAACTATCAGGATTTTCAGGCGTTTCTGGATCACGGCGGACGCATCGGATTGCAGCATGATCCGCTGATGTATGGTGCCTACAACCTGAATCCATTCCTCGTATCGGTTGAAATGGTTCCGATGCTGGTGGTAAATCAAGGTGAGGTCGCTGTTCTCAAGGCTTACGTTGGTCTTGCAACGGAAGACACGTCCGGGGTCGATTTCAAATTTGGCTCGCTGGTTCGGCCTGGGCATCGCGGTATTTGGCAGGAGCCGCTGCGTACCGGAAAATACGCAATTAATCCACGCTGCTATAGCACGGAAATCGTTCCGACTTTCATCCTCACCCTGAATTGGGCCGACGCGTCGTCGACCGCACATAATCTGGACAAAGCGCTCAAGCAGATCACGGCGAAGTCGAAGGAAGGCTTCGTCTTCAACATCGATCTTCAGGTGCAAATCCACGTGCCCGATACCGAGGCGCCAAAGGTAATTTCCATCGTCGGCACAATGCTGAACCTGGTGACCGAAGTATTGCAAGCGGCTGTCGGCAATCACTTTCGCGACAAGCTGCAATCCATGCCGGCGATCGATTTCATCGAGAAACGGCAGGATGTCCAGGGCCAGGCTCAGGCGCATATCACCGAAAAGCTGAAGGAGTACCGCATCGAGACTCGCGGCGTTTACATTCAGGACGTGGTATTTCCCCAGCAGCTTGTCGACGTACTCACAACCCGCGAAATCGCCAATCAGCAGCAAGAGACTTACAAAGCCGAGGAAAAGGCTCAGGGTCAGCGTCTCGAGCTCGAACAGTCGCGCGGCAAGGCGGATATGCAATCGGAACTAGCGCGATCGTCCGTCGGGATCGACATTGCCAAGAACAAGGCGCAGGGCGTGCAAGCGGAAGCGGACGGCGAATCCTATCGTTTGGATAAGGTCGGTCGCGCCAGTGCGGCCAGGACCGAAGCGGATGGGCTCGCGATCGCCAAGGGTCTCGAGGCGCAGCAGTTGGCGATCGGCAAGGATCAGACCGCGATCATCAATGTCGTGCGCGCACTGGCCGACGGAACGCAGCGCTTTATGCCCGAAAATCTCGCACTGACATTGGGTGAGGGGGGCCTCGGGGGAAGTCTGAATGCGCTAGTGCCGTTGATCATGGGCCGGCTGCACCGTGACGGTGGTACAGGCAACGGTGTCACCGTAGTCCCTGGGACAACAAATGAGGCGGGCCCGGCGCTGTAATTGTCAGTAAGTCAAGTAAAATCAATAGGTTGATAAGCGGCAGAAGTCTTCTTTTTGTGAACAAAAAGAAGCAAACAAACTTTGTCAATTAAGGGATGCGCCGTCGATAGGTGGTGTGCTGCGGCCCATATCAACAAAAGTTTTTTGCTTCTTTTTTTCAAAAAAGATGCTTCTTCCTTCGCCCTAATTATAACCATATTCAAGAATAATTGCCTGTGCCTCAGGTTTCTTCAAAAACTCAAAAAACTCCGTTGCCGCCGGGTTTCCGGCGCCTGGTTTCAGCAGCACGGCCTGTTGTATGATCGGCGCGTGGAGCGCATCAGGCACCAGCCATTCCGATCCTTCTCTTTTGCGGATCACTTGCGAGAGTGCCACGAATCCCAAATCTGCATTGCCGCTTTTCACGAACTCATAGGCTTGTGCGATCGATTTTCCGGTTACTACTTTTGGAGAAATTGCAGTCCACAGGCCCTGTCCTCGCAGGAACTGTACCGCCGCCAATCCGTAGGGCGCGAGTTTGGGATCGGCGATGGAGATGTGGCTGAAATTTCCTTGCTTCAGGATTTTTCCTTGTACATCCACCAGACTGGGATTCTCACTCCACAGCACCAGGTGGCCGGTGGCGTAGGTGAATCGCGATCCGGGAACGGTAAGACCGGCCTGCTCGGCCTTCTGCGCGTGATCGATATCCGCTGAAAGAAATATATCATACGGAGCGCCATTGCTGATTTCGGTCAAGATCTGCCCCGAAGAGGCGAAGCTGAGCTTCACCGTATCGCCGGTCTCCGCCTGGAATCGCGCTGCGATTTCTTGAGCGGGCGCGGTAAAATTGGCCGCCACCGCCACCGAGGTCTCCGCGCCGTGGGCCAAACCCACGGTCGCAAACAGTGCCACCATCGACATCAGAGCACGTCTGAACATTTTCGATTTCCTTGGTTGAAGAACATCCACGCTTAGCGTCGTCCCCGAAACGATAAGAAGTGAGATCAATAAGCCGTAGAGTAGCAGGAAAGCATCTTTTTTGAAAAAAAGAAGCAAAAAACTTTTGTTCAATTGGACCGGAATCCACCGTCGAAAGACCGGTAAATCCGACTCCTAAATTGACAAGGTTTTTTTGCTTTTTTTTGTTCACAAAAAGAAGATTCTTCCTGTATCTAGACCTATTGATTTCATGAACAATCATTCGGGACAGACTCTTACGGCATCGCCAGAATCACGTGGGAAGATTTGATCAAGGCGCAGGCTCGATCTCCCAACCTCAACGGCAACGTATCCGCGCTGGTCCGGGTTATGATCGCGGCCAGGCTTTTGCCGCCGCCGAGATCGAGCACGATTTCGGTGTTCACTTCAGTGTCCTCGCGCGTTACCACCGTGCCGGTGAGCCGGTTGCGCGCCGAGGTCCGCCCGATTTCGTCTGCGCGCCCCAGAATCACAAAAGATGCCTTGATCAGCGCCACCACCTGTTTGCCGACGGCAAGCCCGAGTTCATGCGCGCTCCGTTCCGTAATGACCGCGGCGATCTCGACATTGTCGGCCAGACGCAGAATTACCTCGCAGTCGACGGCACCATGCTGGATTTGGGTGATGGTCCCCGCGAGCGCATTGCGAGCGCTGGTGCGCATGTTCACACTCCACAGAAACTGCTCGAGCATCGCTTCATCCATTCCGGTTTTGGCGCCGGCCACGATCTCGACAACCTGGTGCAGCGATTTCTCCACGGCACGATATGCCTCGATCAGTGCCAGCCCCTCAGCGGAGAGTTCCGCCCCGCCGCCATCCCGTCCGCCCGAATGCGCGATCACCAGGGGCGTCGCAAACAGATTGTTGAGCGTTGTCACGGCGTCCCAGGCGCTGCGGAAACCGATCCCGGCCACGCGCGCGCCGGCCGAGATCGAGCCGTGATCGCGGATTGCCTCCAGCAGCGCCACTCGTTCGCCGCCTACGCGCGATCCGGGTCCGGCATCTATGGCCAGTTGGGCCTGCACCAGAGAGAATTTCACCCGCGTTTGCCTTCTTTCGCCGATCATTATGATAGCGTACCTCATAACGTTGGCAAAGAGTGACCGCCAAATGAAAGGCCGTTGCGTTGCGCTGTCGCGATCTCGGGGGGTGGTGGAGCCGAGGGGAATCGAACCCCTGACCTCCTGAATGCCATTCAGGCGCTCTCCCAACTGAGCTACGGCCCCGGTAGGCTTTGGGAGGCGGCTATATGACGCGAGTTCGCCTGGGGATCAAGGGGCCCCGGGCGCCAAACGCGTCAGGTGACGCCAGGCGCCACGGAAAACTTCGCCTCGGTGCCAGCCTTGATCTCGTCCAGCGTCACACCGTCGGCGATTTCGGTGAGTACCAACCCGTCCGACCCGACCTCAAACACCGCCAAGTCGGTGATGATCAGATCGACCACGCCGGCGCCGGTGAGCGGCAGGTTGCAGCGGTGCAGGATCTTGGGCTCGCCTTTGGCGGTATGTTCCATCAGGATCACCACGCGCTTCACGCCGGCGACCAGATCCATCGCGCCGCCCATCCCCTTCACCATCTTGCCGGGGATCATCCAGTTCGCCAGGTCGCCATTCTCGGCCACCTGGAGCGCGCCCAAGATCGAAAGATTGATATGCCCGCCGCGGATCATCGCGAACGACGTCGCACTGTCGAAGAAGCTGCTGGTGGGCAGCGTGGTCACCGTCTGTTTGCCGGCGTTGATGAGGTCGGCGTCTTCATCGCCCTCATAGGGGAAAGGTCCCATACCCAACATGCCGTTTTCGCTCTGCAGCTGGATCGACATGCCGGGGGGCACGAAATTCGCCACCAAAGTGGGAATCCCGATGCCGAGGTTCACGTAAAACCCATCGTGCAATTCGCGCGCGGCGCGTGCCGCCATCTGATCGCGGGTCCAAGCCATGTTCGGTCTCCTTCAGGCGCGTTTGCGGGTGGTGCGCTGCTCGATGCGTTTGTCGATCACCGCAAGGGGCACCAGCCGCTGCACGAAAATTCCCGGCGTAATGATATGATCAGGGTCGATCTCGCCCGGCTCGACCAGGTGTTCGACTTCAACCACCGTTACCGCGGCGGCGGTGGCCATGATCGGATTGAAGTTCCGCGCGGTCATCCGGTAGACCAGATTGCCCTCGGTGTCGGCCTTGAACGCATGGACCAGCGCGAGATCGGCAAACAAACCGGTCTCCATGACGTAATTCTCGCCATTGAACTCGCGGGTTTCCTTGCCCTCCGCGACCTGGGTGCCGGCGCCGGTGCGAGTGAAAAACGCCGGAACGCCCGCGCCACCGGCGCGAATGCGCTCGGCCAGGGTGCCCTGCGGGTTGAATTCGATCTCGAGCTCGCCTGCCAGAAATTGCGCCGCGAAGGTCTTGTTCTCCCCGACGTAGGAACTGATCATCCGCTTGATCTGCCGAGTTTCGAGCAGCCGCCCCAGCCCGACGCCGTCGATGCCGGCATTGTTGGAAATGACGGTGAGGTCGCGCGCGCCAGATTCCCGGACGGCGTCAATCAACGCCGACGGTATCCCACACAAGCCAAACCCACCCGACATGATCACCATCCCGTCGCGCAGCAATCCCGCCAGCGCTTCGGTTGAAGACCCGTAAACCTTGCTCACCGCCATCGATACCCCCCCGGTTCAGGCGATAGGCTGCCATCGCGGCGCTGCGCGGACAAGAGAGAAACCGAGGAAAGTTTAGAACGCCAGGGTAGGGGAAGAAGTCTTCTTTTTGTGAACAAAAAGAAGCAAAAAAACTTTGTCAATTGGAGCCCCCGCTGTCGGCCGCCGCGCCCGAGAGTCACAAAGTTTTTTTGGTTCTTTTTGTTCACAAAAAGAACACGTCCTTTCCTACCCTAAGTACGCAGCCCTAACCTCCTCGCGCGCGAGCAGATCGCGGGCTGGCCCCTCCAGCCGCACCAGGCCAGTAGCGAGCACGATGCCGCGATCGGCCAGCGCCAGCGCTTTGGTGGCGTTCTGCTCAACCAACAGGATCGACAGGCCCTCATCCTGGTTCAGCTTCTTCAGGCTGGCGAAGATCTGCGTGGTGATCAGCGGCGCCAGGCCGAGGCTGGGTTCGTCGAGCAGCAACAGACTGGGGCGGCTGATCAGCGCGCGGGCGATGGCCAGCATTTGCTGCTCGCCGCCGGAGAGCAGGCCGCCGGGGCTGTGGCGGCGTTGTTCGAGGATCGGAAACAGGGACAGAAGGAACGGCAGGCGCGAGAGATCGTGGTCGCGGGCGCCGAGATTGAGGTTCTCGGCGACCGTGAGGCGAGGGAAAATATGGCGGCCCTCGGGGACCAGGGACAGGCCGGAACGCGCGATCAGATGCGGCGGATGGCACGTGATGGACTTGCCCAGGAAGCGGATCTCGCCCTCGGCAGGTGCATGGATGCCGGCGATGCTCAGCATCAAGGTGGATTTGCCGGCCCCATTGGCGCCGATCAGGCTTACGATCTCACCCTCGGCAACGTGGAGGCTGACGCCGTGGAGCGCGGTGACGGCGCCGTGCCTAACCACCAGGTTCTCGACCTCCAGGATATTCATGCGGCGGCGTCGCCAAGATAGGCGGCGATCACGCGCGGGTCGGCTTTGACCCGGCCCGGCGGCCCGTCGGCGATTTTGCGCCCGACATCGAGCACGATCACCTGGTCGGCGATGCGCATGACCAGGCCCATATCGTGTTCGATCAGGAGCACCGTAAGACCCTCATCGCGCAGGCCCGCCAGGCGCTCGCTGAGTTCGACGCTCTCGTGTTCGTTGAGCCCGGCGGCAGGCTCGTCGAGGCACAGCAGGATCGGTTCGGTCGCCAGCGCACGCGCAATTTCCAGCCGGCGTTGGGCGCCATAGGGGAGTGTTCGTGCGGCGACATCGGCGAATGGGAGCAGATCGAAGCGCTCGAGCAGCTCCTTACCACGCCTGATGGTGGCCGCCTCGGTGGCGCGGGCGCGGGGAAGACCGAGCAGGCTTGGCAGAGCGCCGGGGCCGTGATGGCGGTATTGCGCCACCAAAAGATTTTCCAAGCAGGTCATCGCGCCGAACAGGCGGATATTCTGGAAGCTGCGGGCGAGCCGCGCGCGTGCTGCGATCTCGGTCTGGGCCATGCTTTGCAACTCGCGCGGGCCGGATTGCTCGTGCAAGCGGATGATGCCGCTGGTGGGGCGGTAGAAGCCGGTTATGCAGTTGAACAGGCTGGTCTTGCCGGCGCCGTTGGGGCCGATCAGGGCGGCGATGCGGCCGGGCGCGATCTGAAACGACACCTGGTCGAGCGCGGTGATGCCGCCGAACCGGAGCGTCAGCGCCTCGACTTCGAGCAGAGAGCTCACGGGTCTGATTTCACCCAACCGAGACGCACTGACGGAAGACGCGTGGCGATCAGGCCGCCGGGGCGCGCGACAGCGATCGCGACCAGCGCGAGGCCAAAGATCAACATGCGATATTCGGCAAAACCGCGCACCAGCTCGAAGCCCCCGATCATCACGATCGCGGCCCAGATCACGCCGAGTTGCCGTCCGGCGCCCCCCATCACCACGATCGCGAGCACCAGGGCGGATTCCATGAAGGTGAAACTTTCGGGGGAAACGAAACCCTGGCGGGCGGCGAAGAACGCGCCCGCGAGGCCAGCGAAGAAGGCGCCGGTGGTAAAGGCCGCGAGCTTGAGACGCGTGGGGTTGAGACCCAAGGCGCGCGCGGCGATTTCGTCTTCGCGGAGGGCCTCCCAGGCACGTCCCAAAGGCGAGCGGCGCAGGCGCGCGACTACCACATTGGCGAGCAAGGTGAGGACTAACGCCAGGATGTAGAACCACATTTGTCTCGCCAGCCGATCGAACGGCAGATGAAACAGGCGGAACACACTGGCGGATCCGGCGCGGCTGAAGTCTAATCCGAACAGGCGTGGGTAGGGGATGCCGCTGATCCCGTCGGCGCCGTTGGTGAACGACTGCCAGTTGATCAGCACTACGCGCACGATCTCGCCGAAGCCTAAAGTTACGATCGCGAGGTAGTCGCCGCGTAGGCGCAACACCGGTATGCCGAGCATCAGGCCCGCGAAGGCAGCGAACAGGCCCGCAACCGGGAGTGCGGTCCAAAAGCCAAATCCGGCTTCAGTGGTGAGCAATGCTGTGGTGTAAGCTCCGACCGCGTAGAAGGCGACGTAGCCGAGGTCGAGCAGCCCCGCGAGACCGACGACAATGTTCAGCCCGGTGGCCAGCATCAAATAGGTGAGGACCAGCAGGCCGATATCGAGGCCTCGCCGGCCAGTGAGAAGCGGCAGCAGGGCGACCAGAACCAGGCTCCAGGAGCCGAAGCCTCGGGCTTTGGGTAAAGTGAAGCGCGGGAGTTTGAGCCACAGCAGGCGGATCAGAAACGCGCCGATTGTCATCGCGGCAACCGGCCAGGGATGGAACACCAAGGTTAACTGGTAGGCCTCGTTGGGGGTAGTGACGAGGCCAGCCAAAGGTAGGGCCAGGATCAGGGCGATAAGGGCGGAGAAACCTGCGTCCTGCAGCGCGGCCTTCATACCTTCTCCGCCGCGCGCTTACCCAGTAATCCTTCAGGGCGGATCAGCAACACCAGGATCAGCACCGCGAATGCCGCGACATCCTTGTAGGCGGCGCTGCCGTAGGCGGACCAGAAGGTCTCGATCAGGCCGATCAACAGTCCGCCGAGTACCGCGCCCTCAATCGAACCGATGCCTCCCAGCACCGCCGCGGTGAAGGCCTTGATACCCGCGGTGAACCCGATGAAGAAATCGATCACGCCGTAATAGACCAGGAACATCAGCCCGGCGACGCCGGCGAGCGCCGCACCGAGCACGAAGGCGAGGCTAATGGTCCGCGCGGTGTCGATACCCAGCAGCGAGGCCATCATACGGTCCTGCTCGACCGCCCGCATCGCGCGCCCCAGGTCGGTGCGGCGCACCAGCCATGACACCAGCCCGAGCACGATCAGCGTGACCACCATGATCGCCGCCTGCGCCCAGGAAAGCGTGGCAGCGAAGGAGCCCTGGGTCAGGAGCGTGACGCCTCCGGGGATCACCGGAGCAATCGGCTTTACCCGCGCGCCTTGCAGCAGTTCGATGCCGTTTTGCAGCGCGATCGAGACCCCGATTGCGCTGATCAGCGGCGCCAGCCGGTGCGATCGACCCAGCGGGCGATACGCCACGCGCTCGATCGCAAAGCCCAGCAGCCCGCAAAGCGCCATGGTGAAGACCAGCGCGGCGGCGAGGGCTAGCGGCACCGGAAAGTCGCCCAGCGCCAGCACCGCGATCAGCGCGAGGAACGAACCCACCATGAATACGTCGCCATGGGCGAAATTGATCATCCCGACAATGCCGTAGACCAGGCTGTAGCCGACCGCGATAAGACCATAAACCATGCCGAGAGTAAGGCCGTTGATCAGTTGTTGGAGGGCGTACGACAGGGGACGGCCTTTTGCGAAGATCCACGCGAAGCAAAGCATAAGCGAAGCGGGAAGAACAGTTCTCCATATTGTGCAATTGATATTCGACGCCAGTCCTAGGCATGATCTCGTTGCAGTCGAGGGAGAGCGGGATGCGCATCAAGGCAACCGACGGTTCCGGCGAGTTCGATGTCTTTGTAGTTGCACCCACGCACAAGCCAGGGGGCGCGGTGGTGTTGATCCAGGAAATCTTTGGCGTGAACGATGCGCTGCGCGAGCAAGCGCAATGGGTTGCCGACCTGGGATTTTTCGCCGTCTGCCCCGATCTGTTCTGGCGCATCGAGCCGGACATGCAGCTTACGGATAAGACCGACGCCGAATGGCAGCGCGCCTTCGCCCTGATGAAGGCCTTCGATCAAGACAAGGGCATCGACGATCTAAAGGTGACACTGGCTGCTGCTCGCGCCCTTCCGGGTACGAACGGCCGTGCCGGCACCATGGGATTCTGCTTGGGTGGGCGGCTCGCGTTCCGCATGGCGATGGAATCCGACGCCGATCTCAACATCTCTTATTATGGTGTCGCGCTGGATGGATTGATTGATGGGCTAGGTCGGGTGACCAGCCCGCTTATCTGCCATGTGGCTGATCGCGACCAATATTTTTCGGCCGAGGGGCGGGCGAAGCTCGATCAGGCCGCCTTAGGACGTGACAAGGTTACGATTCATCACTACAATGCGGATCACGCCTTTGCACGCCCGTACGGAGTGCATTGGCAAGCTCTTGCAGCTACCATCGCAAATGGCCGCAGTGCCGAAGCTTTGGCGAAATACCTGTAAGTTTGCATATATTTTTTTGAGCTACTCGAGAATTTGTGGCGGCTTTATGGCCAAATTGTGGCTTTTAGGCGGATCGGCCTCTAGTCAGAGGCCTAAAATAGCTGCTATGTTACTCTACGGTAATTAGGTGACGCGACTAAAGCGCACGAGCGGGCAAAACCGCAGACCAAAGGAGGAACTAATGAGTTCTCGGGAAACCCAGCGGTTAATCTTGGATTCGGCGTTGCGGCTGTTCAATCAGCACGGATCACCGAACGTCTCAACCAACCGCATTGCTGAAGACTGCGGTATCAGCAAAGGAAATCTGAATTACCATTTTCGCACGAAACAGGAGATCGTGCTCACGCTGTTCTGGCAGATGAGCCAGGAAACTCTCGCAGAATCGGCGCTGGAGGACGGCACAGCGGAAGAACGGACCGCGGCGCTGTTCGCACGCCAACTTGGCAACGCCTGGCGCTATCGTTTTTTTGTTCGCGAGGCTGCAGCCCTGCTGCGCGAACAATCGATACTGCGACGGCGTTTCGCTGATTTGCGGCGCCGCAACGCGGGCGAATGGCGCCGGGCGCTCGGCGATTTAGCGGCCGCGGGGCGCATGCGACCGCTTCCTCCGGAACCGGAATTCGAATTATTGCTCGGCGCGGTCTTTGTGCATTGCGATCATTGGCTGCATTTCGTCGAAACCCAGGACGAAGAGATCGACGAAACCGCGTTCGCCCACGGCTATGAAACGCTGCTGCTGTTGCTCGGATCCTATCTCACCGAAGTCGGGCGCGCCGCGATGCACCGACCGGCCGCGGTGGACGCCGCCGCCGGACAGTTCCTCGCCTACATCACACCACCGCCAGCTCAGGGTCGCCATCGCGCAATGGCCGAATCGCAGACACTCACAGTGTAAAGACCAGGTAAGGGTTTAAGAAGGAAGACTCTTCTTTTTGTGAACAAAAAGAAGTAAAAAAACTTTGTCAATTAGGAAAAGATCCTGGGTTGGTCGATGCGAGAGTGCGCCTTATTTGGTGTAACGCTGGTTATGAGGCCGCTGGCGTAGTCGCACGCATCGGCCAGCACTCTGCCGCACTAGACCTGCTGCTGCACTCGATGGATGTCCGTGAGGCGATCTTCGTCGGAGCGTGGAACCCGCGCGGCCGGAAAGTGGCGCTGGGCATAAACCTCCGCATGGAAGCGCGGTTGGTTGAATTTGCCGCCCGTCCGCCGGCGCGGCGGGGCAAAGGCTTTGGTCCGGGTTGGTCGGAGTCGCATCTTCTGTTAGGAGTGCGAAAGCGGCGCGGGATTGTAATCGCCCGCAGATTCCGTCAAGCAGCAATCGTAATGGTACGCCGCGGCCAACCTCCGAAGCTAATATTCATCCCCGTATAATTGAGAAAGTTTTTTTGCTTCTTTTTGTTCGCAAAAAGAAGATTCTTTTTTTCTTTTGCTAAGACTTCACGGTTGCCCGGCCAGCGGCGAACAACTGGCCCAAAAAGTCGGGCTCGGCGTTGAATTTCGATGATATCGGCAGATCGCTCAATGCTTCGTCAGCCGCGTAGCTTTCCAGTTCCACGTCCGGTGGCACCGCGAGCAACTCCGCGTCGAGCACGTTCTGGCAGGCAATCTCATTCAGGCGATTCAAAATCTCCGCCTGAGTCGTCGGGACTCGCGCGCGGTGCAATGCCTGGGCGCGGACCAAAACCAACTTCTTGGCGCCCAGTTCCAGCAGCGGCTGCAACGGCGGATTGCCGGAATAACCGCCATCCCAATAGGAATGCCCGTCGATTTCAACCGCGGGAAAGACAAACGGCAGGCAACACGACGCGAGCACGACGTCTGCGGTTACCGCGGCGTTCTCGAACAGGACCGCGCGACCAGATTGGACATCGGTCGCGCCGACAAACAAGCGCGGCGCCGAGGCATCCGCCAGCGCCTCCCGATCGAGCCAGCCTTCCAGGATTGAACGCAGCGGATTATGTCCCATCGGGTTGAGCTGCGCCGGGCTCCACAGGCGCATCGCCGTCTCGATGCCCGCCCAGGCAAAGGAATTACTGAGATCCCAACCCCATAGCCAGCGCTCCAGCGGGCCGTTGCGAACCGGACTCATCATGTGCGCGTCGCCGACGCGCTGCCAGAGATCGCGCATCGCACGGCGTGCACCGGTGGCCCCGTTGCGCGCCCAACCCTGGGTGAGGCCGACGGCGATCATGGCGCCGGAGGATACGCCGCAGATTGCCCCGGGGATCAGGCCGTCTTCCAACAGCCGGTCTACCACCCCCCAGGCGAACGCGCCGTGCACGCCTCCCCCTTGCAGAGCGAGAGCGGTCAATGGGGGCGAAGATGGATCGGTCATAGCGCCATAAAACGGGAAGTGAGGCATCCACACAAGAGAGGGCGTGAGATGGCTTGGGAGTATAAACCGCGCCCCTCCCCGTGCACGAGCGCATTGACGTCCCCCCCTGCGCCGCCTATAAGCCCCGGCCTGATCCGTTGGCGGATGCCCGCCATCTTTTTTCGTGCGTGTGTAGTTGGAGACGTGACGTGAAGCGAACCTATCAACCGTCGAAGCTTGTTCGCAAGCGCCGCCATGGCTTTCGCTCGCGTATGGAAACTGTCGGGGGCCGCAAGGTGCTGGCCTCGCGTCGGGCCAAGGGCCGCAAGCGCCTCTCGGCGTAAGAATATAGGGCGAGCCCGCGCATGGCGTCGGATCGCCTTGACCCACCCGGTTTGCAAACTCCGCCGCGGCGCCTCAAGCGCAGGCCCGAGTTTCTGCGCGTCGCCGCGAAGGGCCGCAAAATCCCAACCAAAGGTGTAGTGCTGCAGGCACTCGCTTGCCCCGACCAGGATCACGTCCGGATCGGCTTCACCGTGACCAAAAAGGTCGGCAACGCCGTGGTTCGCAATCGCACCAAACGCCGGCTGCGTGAGGCAGTACGATTGTACTTACGGGAACATCACGTGGCCCCGGCCGATTTTGTGCTGGTGGGACGCGACGGCACCAGGCGCCGCCGCTTCGACCTGCTCATCGCCGATATCGCCCAGGCAATCGAGAAAGCCGGCCTGGCATGAACCCTGTGGCCCAACTACTCACGTTTCTGGTGCGGCTGTATCAGTGGTGTCTGCGCCCAATCTTGGGTGCGAACTGCCGGTTCGAACCGAGCTGCAGCGAATATGCGGTCGAGGCGTTGCGGCAGCACGGCGCGATCTGCGGTTCCGCACTTGCATTCCGGCGCGTCCTGCGCTGCAACCCGTGGCACGAAGGCGGCTTCGATCCGGTGCCGCGCAATTGTTTCTGCCGCGTGAAAGGCCCTGAGGCTCCCTAATGGACCAGAATCGCTTGTTCCTCGCCATCGTGATCTCGATGTGCATCCTGATCGGCTTCGAGTATCTGGCGCCGCATCAGCCGGTTCGCCAGGCGACCCCGGCTCCCGTTACCGCGCAGGTTACGCCCACCATCGCGAGCGATGTCGGCGTGGAGGCGGGGACGGCAGCGGCAAATGGACCTCGGCTGCCGATCTCGGCGCCGCGCGTGCAGGGCAGTATCGAACTGGTAGGTGCCAAATTCGATGATCTGGTGCTGCGTGATTATCACGAAGCGATCAATCCGAAGTCGCCGCTGGTGCGAGTGCTGGAGTCGGGCGGCGCCACTCCCAATTACATCCAATTCGGCTGGCTGCCCGATGCGTCCGGCGTCGCCGTGCCGGATAGCCAGACCGTGTGGAAGGCCGATGGGCCCAGCCTTACGCCCGCCACACCAGTGACGCTGTCGTGGGACAACGGGCACGGTCTAATCTTCGGCCTCAAGGTCTCGATCGACGAAAACTATATGTTTTCAGTGGTGCAGACGGTGCGCAATACCGGGACCACGCCGGTGGCGCTGCGGCCGTGGTGGCGGGTCCGTCGCGGCTACACGCCGACGGCGACCGGCTCCGGCGGGTTCGAAGGCATGTTGGACATGTCCAGCGGCCAACTCCACGAGACCAGCTACAAGGACGCCAAGACGGCCGCCGCGAAGGCGGATGGGATCGCCTATCAGGTCGACGAAACCGGCGGGTGGGCGGGAATTACCGATAAATATTGGCTGACCGCCGTGGTCCCCGATCAGAGCGCCATCGGCACCACGCAGTTCCGCGATATCGATCTCTCGTCCGGCGATGGCTGGCAGGTCAATTATACTGTGACCGACGGGCAGACGGTGGCACCCGGCGCCGAGGCCAGCTTCGCATCGCAGGCGTTTGCCGGCGCCAAAGAAGTAAAGCTGCTCGATCGCTACGAAGTAGCGAACCACATTCCGAATTTCGGCAAGGCGATCGACTTCGGCTGGTTCTGGTTCGTTGCCAAGCCGATCTTCTACGCGCTCGACTGGCTCAACGGCCGGATCGGCAATTTTGGCATCGCGATCATGACGCTCACGGTGATCGTGAAGATCCTGTTCTTCCCGCTCGCCAACAAATCCTATCGCTCGATGAACAAGATGAAGTTGCTGGCGCCTAAGATGCAGGCGATCCGCGAGCGCTACAAAGACGATCCGACCCAGATGCAGACCGAAACCATGGCGCTCTACAAGGCCGAAAAGGTCAATCCCGCCAGCGGGTGTCTGCCCTTGCTGGTGCAACTGCCGGTGATGATCGCGCTCAACACCGATCTACGAATTTCGATCGAGATGCGCCACGCACCCTTCTTCGGCTGGATCCACGATCTCTCAGCGCCGGACCCGACCAATCTGTTCAATCTGTTCGGATTGATCCCGTTCGATCCCACGGTGCTTCTCCCTGTGCTTCAGATCGGACTATGGCCGATCATGATGGGCGCCGTGATGTATTTCTCGCAGCAGCTCAGCCCGCCGATGCCGGACCCGGTCCAGGCCCGCATGATGAAGTTCATGCCGCTGATCTTTACTTTCATGATGGCTCGTTACTCGGCCGGCCTGGTGATCTACTGGACCTGGAACAGCCTGCTTTCCCTGGGACAACAATGGCTGATGACACGTCCGGCCCGGATCGCCGCACTTCCGCCGCCGAAGAAGAGCTAGCCGCGCTTGAGGCAGGGCGGTTGCTCTTCGCCGCAAACTGCGAGTTCTTCTTCGGCGCCCAAAAGCTCGAACAATTACCCGCGCCCGGCCGCCCCGAGGTCGCCTTCGCCGGCCGCTCGAACGTCGGCAAGTCGTCACTGGTCAACGCGTTAACCGGTCGCCACGGCCTCGCACGCTCGTCGCACCAACCGGGCCGAACCAGGCAGTTGAATTTCTTCAATCTGGGCAACCGGCTCGACCTGGTCGATATGCCCGGCTACGGCTATGCCGAAGCGGCGAAGTCGATCAAGGAAGATTGGCAGGATATGATGTTCGCCTATCTGCGCGGGCGCGCGACACTCCGCCGAGTGGTCCTGCTGCTCGATGCGCGGATCGAATTCAAGCCCTCCGATCACGATGTAATGGACCTGCTCGACCGCGCCGCAGTGACCTACCAGATGGTCCTGACCAAGATCGACGCCGTAAAACCAGCCGCATTGGCGCGCAAACGCGAGGCAACCGAAACATTAGTGCGCAAACACGCGGCGGCATTTCCGGAGGTCCTCCTCACCAGCAGCGAAACCGGACACGGCATCGCGGAGCTTCGAGCGGCACTGGCGGGGTTGGCTGATGAGTGAAATCAATCAGTTAAGTGGCAGGAAGAACTTTTTTTTGTGAACAAAAAGAAGCAAAAAAACTTTGTCAATTTAGAATCGGGGCTCACTGGTCCTTCGGCTGTGCGATCCGATCTTATGGGAGAAAAGTTTTTTGCTTCTTTTTTTCAAAAAAGATGCTTCTTAACTTTCTTCAGCCGACCCTCCGGAGTGCATTAATGACCTCGATCCAAACGGCTGAAGAGCAAGCCCGCACTCTGGCGCATGCGTTGCCGTTCCTGCGTCGCTACGCCGGGGCGACGATCGTGGTGAAGTACGGCGGCCACGCGATGGGCGAGGAGGTGCTCGCGGATCAGTTCGGCCGTGACATCGCGCTGCTCAAGCAGGTGGGGGTCAACCCCGTGGTGGTGCACGGCGGCGGGCCACAGATCAACGCCATGTTGCAGCGTCTGGCGATCAAATCGACCTTCATCGACGGACTGCGAGTGACCGACGCCGCGATGGTCGAAGTGGTCGAGATGGTCCTGGCCGGCACCGTGAATAAGCAGGTAGCTGCTTTGATCAACCGCGCCGGCGCGATGGCTGTGGGGATCTGCGGCAAGGACGGCAACCTGATCCGCGCGCGCAAACTCAGCCGGACGGTGCTCGATCCCGATAGCGAGTTGGAAAAAGTGCTGGACTTGGGCTTCGTGGGCGAACCCGTGGCGATCGACGTGCGAGTGATCCACGCTCTCACGGGCGCGGGCCTGATCCCGGTGATCGCGCCGGTCGGGATCGGCGACGACGGCGAGACCTACAACATCAACGCCGATGCGGTTGCTGGGGCGATCGCCGGCGCGTTACATGCGACTAGACTGCTGATGTTGACCGATGTGGCGGGTGTGCTCGACCGTGATAAAAATTTGATTCCTGAATTGACTGTCGCTGGCGTGGCAGCGGCCATTGCCGACGGCACGATCACGGGTGGGATGATCCCGAAGGTGGAAAACTGTGTCGAGGCGGTACGTCACGGCGTAAAGGGCGCAGTGATATTGGACGGCCGCCAGCAACACGCATGTTTATTGGAGCTATTCACCGAGGGCGGCATAGGCACGATGATCCGCCCCTAGAGCGAGATGAAACCAATCGGATTCAGGAAGAGAAGGAAAAGTCTTCTTTTTTGAAAAAAAGAAGCAAAAAACCTTTTGGTTGGGGTGCCGGACCGCGGGTTCTTGTGATGCACCAAATTAACAAAAGTTTTTTGCTTCTTTTTTTCAAAAAAGATGCTTCCTCCCTAATTCGTCGCTGACTCAAGAAACTCGAGTTGCCAGCGCATTTCGTCGGCACTGAGCGGAAAGCCACCATTAGGTGTTGCGTTAACAACTCCTCGCGGCGGCACGCGGGCGAGCAGCACCTGTACTGCCACGGCAGTGCCCATGGAAAAGCCGGCTCGCCAGATCAGGCTCACCAACCCTTTGGCACTGGGCAGCGATATCGCGTATTCGACCACGCTCGCCTGCACTTTGGCGGTGACAGCCATGATCGCGACGACGAGATGTTGATCCCCAGAACGGACCGCCTGGGTGAGGGTGTTTTCGCTGAGTTTTCCCTCGCGTTCCAGCGCCCGGACGTGGTCGATCAAGGCTGCGATCGAAATCTCGGGGTCGTCGACGCCGTGCGGTTGTGCTGCGAGCCTATTATTCAAGCGCGCCCGTAACTCGGCTCGGAATTCCGGATCAAGGCCGGCACGTTCCGCCAGCAAGGACACCAGATAGTCGGCGACAATGGCGGAAAGTGCGCGCATCGACGCCACGGACAGACCTGGGCGCCGCACTAGCGGCTCGTGCCATAGTCTGTTTCCCGCGGCCTTCGCCACCAATCCATCAAGTGTAGCCTCTCGGATCGCCGCCGAGTGGTTGTTAAGCAGATCGCAGATCGCGCCGCTATTGGCGGTTGCCACTACCGCGTCAGATGTCACGAGCGACAGGTTGGCGCGGCGGGCCACCGCACCTCGAGTACCGGTGCAGGGCGGTGCGGCCAGCAACAGTAGAAGATCGTTTTCCGACAGCAATGGTGAAAAACGAATGATCGGTTCGGAGACACTGATCGCGGTGTCTCGTGCCAACTGCCGGATGATATCCGGTGGGGCGTTCGGCAAATCCTTCAGGACGTCGGCAATCATCGCGCGGACGCGTTCAGCCTCGTCCATCACCAGTGATGCCAGCAAGGCGCGGACCACTCGTTCCAGCCGGGTCTGCACTTGATCTCCCAGCCCCGAGGCAATCAGCGCAAGCTTGCGGCCCAATACAGCACGTACCCGGTCATCCGCGTCGTTCGCCAGCACGGCCTCCGCCGGTGCAGGCGTGCGGCTATTCATCGCCACCGCGGCGCGCACCGTAACACTCGGATCCCGGGCCAGAAAATAGAGCAGATCGGCTGGGGATTCGGCATTGGAACCCAGCCGCACCCGCGCGGCTTCGTCGCCGATCAGATCGTTGAAAGCGGGGTCGGCGAGCGTCGGCGCCCTTACCGAAGGGGTCGAAGGGGCGGCTGCGCTCATCGTATTGTCTCGTCGTGAGGAACCGGCCCACTTACGCCTGCCAGATTTCCTGTTGCCCCATTCTCCGGTCTATCGCCTCCTCGATCCGGTGTTGCGACGAATCGGGTCGATGTCGCGCGGTGGACTGGTTCATCGCAATCGGGAAAACGTCTACGGGTTCGCATGGTGCCAGTGTGGTCCCAGGTGATGAATCTTAAGTTACCAACCTGCCGCCGGGCGCTCACCTTTCCCGCGGTTTGTTGACTTGTTTCCCGGTAGCCTTAAATGGTCGTGCCGCAACATCTGGGGAACTTGGTTAATATGTCCGATCACGGCTTGCGCGACCGCATCATTTCGATTTGGGAGAGGCGGGCCAGCCTATCGTCCGCTACAGTTGGCGCCGATCGCGAAGCGGTGGAAGCGGCGTTGGCAGGCTTGGACGCCGGAACGTTGCGCGTAGCAGAGCCCGGCGGTTCGGGATGGGTCGTGCACGAATGGCTCAAAATGGCGGTCCTGCTGTCGTTCCGTCTTGCCGACTCGGAGCCGGTGGAAGGCTACGCCGGCTCGGCGTTCTACGACAAAGTGCCGCTGAAATTCACCAACTGGGACGCCGCCCGCTTTCGAGAGGGTGGCTTCCGCGTGGTCCCAGGCGCGATCGTGCGCCACTCGGCATTCATAGCCCCGGGCGTCGTGCTGATGCCGAGTTTCGTCAATGTCGGCGCCAATGTCGGCGCAAACACCATGATCGACACCTGGGCGACCGTGGGCAGTTGCGCGCAGATCGGCGCCAATTGCCATATCAGCGGCGGCGCCGGCATCGGCGGAGTTCTCGAACCGCTGCAAGCGAGCCCGACCATCATTGAAGACGATTGCTTCGTGGGTGCGAGATCCGAGGTGGCCGAGGGCGTGATCGTCGAACGCGGCTCGGTGCTATCGATGGGTGTGTTCCTCGGCGCCAGCACCAAGATCGTCGATCGCGCCAGCGGCGAAATATTCCAGGGACGCGTCCCGGAATATTCCGTAGTGGTGCCAGGCGCCCTCCCCGCCCGCGACGCAAGCGGACCCCTCCTCGCCTGCGCCGTGATTGTAAAGCGCGTCGACGCGCGCACCCGTGCCAAGACCTCCATCAACGAGTTGCTCCGAGATTGAATTTCTCCGATCCGCTGCCTTTGGCTCAAGCCCTGATCCGTTGTCCGTCGGTCACTCCCGCGGACGCCGGCGCCCAGGGGATTCTGACCGAGGCATTGGCGGAGGCAGGTTTCACGGTCACCAAGTTGCGATTTGGCGAGACCGATAATTTCCTCGCCCGCATCGGCGCCGGCTCCCCCCATTTCTGCTTTGCCGGCCACACCGACGTAGTGCCGCCGGGGTCAGGCGAGTGGGTGCACTCGCCGTTCGAGGGCGTAGTCGCCGGCGATACGCTGTTCGGCCGCGGCGCTTGCGATATGAAGGGCGCCGTCGCCGCCTTCGTCGCCGCCGCGGCGCGTCATATAGCGGCAGGCAGGCCGTACGGCTCGATCAGCCTGCTGATCACCGGAGATGAGGAAGGCGTCGCCACCGACGGCACCGTGCGTGTAGTCGATTGGATGCGGGATCAAAACATCGTGCCGGACTTCTGTCTGGTCGGCGAGCCCACCAACGCGGTAAGGCTGGGCGAGACGATCAAGATCGGGCGCCGCGGCAGCCTGAACGCAAGCATCGTGGTCCTTGGCGTTCAAGGTCACGTGGCCTATCCGCAGCGTGCCGACAACCCGGTGCATCGGCTGATCCGGATCCTCGGCTCTCTCACCGAAGCGCCGCTCGACGCCGGCAACGAATGGTTCGAGCCGTCCTCTCTGCAGGTAACCAGCATCGATGTCGGCAACACGGCGAACAATGTGATCCCGGCCTCAGCACGTGCCCGCGTCAACATTCGTTTCAACGATCATCACACCGGCGCCGATCTGGCCGCATGGTTGCGGAGCCAGGTTGCGTCATACGCCGATAAATTCGATCTTGAAGTGGCCGTCAGCGGCGAACCGTTCCTGACCGCGCCCGGCCCATACGTTGCGCGGCTGCGCGACGCGATCGCGGCGGTCACCGGGTTGCGGCCTCGCCTTGATACTGGCGGCGGGACCTCGGACGCGCGTTTTATCACCAATCTTTGCCCGGTCGCCGAATTCGGACTGGTTGGCGCCACCATGCACAAGACCGACGAATGCGTCCCGGTGGCCGACCTCTATCATCTCGCGTCGATCTACGAGGCGGTTCTGGCCGCATTCATGGCATGAAAGAAACTTCCGCCTCGGTCGGCCGTGGGATCTGGTTGGTGGCGCTGGGACGTGCCGAGGGCATCGGATGTTTTCGCGGCACGCCGAGTGCGTTTTTCACGTCGCTCGCGCCGATGCTGGCATTCTCGGTAATGGCGGCGGCGTTGCTGGCCGCACGAGGCAACCGGCACGCGGCACTGGTGCAACTGCTAACGGCGCCGGCGAGTGTGTTGGCGGCGCCTGTGGCATCCCATTTCGTGGCGGTCCGTCTGGAACGAGAGCCGAATTGGGCGCGTTACGCGACCGCCGCGAATTGGTCCCAATGGGTGTATCTCGTGCTTATTCTGGCGGTGCTCTCGCTCGGGAAAGCTGGCTTGGTGATGGCGCCGTTCGTGGTGATCTACGCGATCTGGGTGCAATTATTCCTGGCGCGCGCCGCTCTGGCGCTTGGCTGGGGCCGTGCTGTCCTGGTTGTGCTGGCGGTGATGGCGGCAAACGGGGTATTCGTGCTGGGGCCGGCTTATCTGGTTTCTTTATTCGCGCGGCCGGGCGGATGATCAGCAGCGTGATCGAAAGTCTGATCGGGACCTTCGAGCTGGCCTTTGGCAACATCAAGGGCCTTAAGCATTTTGGTGCCGAACGACGCGACGTGTTGCTGAGTTTTGCCGCGATAGCGATTGCGCTGCCCGCAGAGCTCGCGCAGAAAATTGATGGATGGGCGATGATACCCGCGTCCGATCCGGCAACGACGTTGCTGCGCCTACATGCCCTGGCGCTCGGTGTCGCGACCTCTCTGGTCAGTTGGGTGGGTTTTCTTGCGGTGTCGTACGAAATTTGCCGGCTGATTCAGCGTGGCGATCGGTGGCCATATTTCGTGTCACTGTGGAATTGGAGCCAGGTGGTTCAATGCGCGCTGGCATTGGCCGCCAATTTGCCATTTCTGGTCGGCGCGTCGGCTCCGATCAGTCAGGCGACGGAACTGATCTTTTTGATCTGGGCCATCTGGTTCGATTGGAAGATCGTGCGCCTGAGCTTGGCGGTGCCGGTGCTCGACGCGATTTTATTCGTGGTCGTCGACGCGGTAATCAGTAATCTGGTGCCTTACGTGGGTGATCGCTTTGGACATTGGGTTTGAAGGTAGAAAGCATCTTTTTTGAAAAAAGAGAAGCAAGAAACTTTTGTCACCCGGAGCGCACCCACGTTGGCCGGCGCACTCCAAGTGACAAAGTTTTTTTGCTTCTTTTTGTTCACAAAAAGAAGATTCTTCCTGTTCCAAACGGGGCTAAATTAGATGCCTGAAGAACTGAAACGACCACGTATCCCGGCGCCCTACCTGGTCTACGCGATCGGCGACATTCATGGCCACCTGGATCTGTTGGAGTCTCTTCTGCAGGCGATCGACACCGACCGCGCCGCCTTCGGCGATCGAAAAATCATCAAGATATTTCTCGGTGACTACATCGATCGCGGGCCTGCCTCGTGCGGCGTAATCGATCGGGTGCTTGCCGAGAGCGCGCGGGCCGACCAACAGGTGATTGCGCTTGCGGGTAATCACGAGCGTGCGATGTTGGATTTTCTCGATGATCCACCGTACGGAGCGGACTGGATGCAATTCGGCGGGCTTAACACGCTGCGCTCCTACTGGGTCGAACCGCCCCTGCGTTCCGGCAGTTCGCGGATTTGGACCGTGGTGCGCGACGCACTGGTCGCGGCGATGCCGGAACAGCACATCGAATTTCTGCGCGGGTTATCGCTCTATTGTCAGCTCGGCGACGTGATTTTCGTCCACGCCGGGGTGCGGCCCGGAATTCCCCTGGCGTCGCAAAGCCCTGACGACCTGCTGTGGATCCGCGGCGAATTCCTGAACGCGTCACACCCCGAAGACCAGTTGATCGTGCACGGTCACACGCCATCAATCGATGTCCAGAGCGCCCCCGGCCGCCTCGGCATCGATACCGGAGCGTTCGCTACCGGGAAACTCACCGCGGTGCGCCTGGACGGCGGGGACCGCCACTTCCTGCAGGTCACCCGGTAGGAACTTGCAGTGCGCCCGACATCGGGGCATATGCTCGCGAACCCTCGAACCTGGAGCTTCAGAGTCCGATGCGCTTCACAATCGACCGGCTCGATCACCTGGTGATAACCTGCACCGATCTGGATGAGAGCGCTTCGTGGTATCAGCGCGTGCTCGGCATGGAACTGGAAACCTTCGGCATCGAACGCCGTACCGCGCTTAAGTTCGGCGGCCAGAAGATCAACCTTCATCCCGCCAACGTCAAAATCGAGCCCCGCGCTCAGTTCGCGCTCCCGGGCTCCGCCGACCTGTGCT